>OGDA01000030.1_pt1 | contig 109736 bp, 91 predicted proteins | sample 1570281 | NCBI WGS metagenome assembly OGDA01 (sample SAMEA2582184, study PRJEB24529) | metagenome
TGGAATTTATCAGAGTGGCAGGAATGACCAGAAGCCAATTGCTGCAATATATATCCGGCTGGAAATAAAACCAAAAGACCTTACCGGCCTCCCCCCATCAACAGGACGTTTCAACGGCTAATGAAAGGAAAAACACTCCGTGGGGGGAGAGGCAGAAACATTTAAACTGTAATAGTGTGTTTTTTCGATTATATTGCTTATATTTGTTTCGATATCATAACCTTTAAATACGAACAAACATGACCGATCTTACTATCCTTATTGCTGTTATAGCATTGGCATTATGGCCGTTAACCTTTTTACTTCTTCGTATCCGCCACGAACGGAAAAAGCGCAGAGATCATCTTGACCGCATGACGAAAGAAGATTTGGAAGAAATCGGGACAGAAGAGCTGGTCATTGCTGTGCTGAAGAAGATAGGTTGCCAACCCGAGACAAATGAAGAGGGGCATATCGTGTTTAAGTATCAGGGAGATGATTTTTATATTGCTGTAGAGGATGAGGCCCGCTTTATCATGATTTGGAATCCGTGGTGGGCATCTATCAGCATTGAGAATCCGGCCTTACCTTATCTGAAAGAAATAGTAAATTTGGTGAATGTGGAATCGTTGGTCACTACTATCTATACAGCCGATGAAGACGAGAAGAATGTGGGGCTTCATTCGAAATGCCACACGTTGTTTACTCCGAAAGAGGGACCGTTGGATGAATATTTGAAAGCGATGCTTGATCATTTCTTTATTACTCATGACAGTATCAAAGAGAATCTGCAACAGTTGAGTAATGCTGCATCGGAAAGCGATAAGCAGGAGCGTGTAAAGGTTAAAGGTTTTGCCGCTTATAAAGATAACTCCACTCCGCTTCCGGTAGATGATAAGCAATAAGTATTATAGAATTGGCAAAACTTTATAGGTATGAATTTAGGTGGTATCCTGAAAGCTTTGCTATATCAATGGGTACATTGACAGGAAAGTTATAATGTTTTCTCCTTTCACACAAAGCAGGTGTTTCTTTCACGGTATATAGTTTTAAATCAGTACTTTATGATAGGAATTGTGTGAAAGCAAGATAATTGATTCTTGTTTCCTGTTGAGTAAAAATGAATAACGCTTTTATTGTTGGCTGAAAAGATGGAAGTCTTTAAAAGACCAAGGCCTTTTAAAAAAACACTTAGGTCTTTTTCAAAAACACTTTAGTCTTTTCGGAAAACACTTTAGTCTTTTTGGTGTGCATCGGAATCTTTTAAGAAAATCTATATCTAATGAGCCGAATTATGACTTCAATATAAAGAATTTAAAAGGAGTAGATATTACAAAAGAATATGCTAATGCTTGTGAAAAACATGGAATAAAGGTTGGGTATTATTTCTCTCTATTGGATTGGAATCATCCGGATTATGACCCTACTGGCTCTGGAATATCCTATCCTAAAGGCAATTATGAAGCTGAAAAAAAAGGAGAAAGACATTTTGGTAATCATGATAAATATAGAGAATATTTGTTTACAATATTCGACAATTTGCTTGATCAATACAAAGTAGATTTAGTTTGGTGGGATTTTAGCCAACCCAAATTTCAAGGAGATTATTCCTGGGGGGGCAACTCGTTTGATGAAGAGTTTAATTGGGAAAGAGTAACTCGTAAAGGAGAAGATAAATTATACCTCATTCTTTATTCCAAACCAGAAAATGGAATCATTGAATTGCCTTGTTCTTTTGAAAAGAAAATGGTTAAAGCCCATATGTTACATAATAAAGAAAGTATAAAAACGACACAACTCAAGGCACAAAATAAGTGCTTGATAGATGTCAGCTCTATCTGTATTGAACAGACCCCGGTTGTTATAAAGTTAAAAGGGAAATGGAAACTCTAACCATTTTTATCTATTAGATTCCATCAGTTGGTCATACAAAAGACCGACTGATGGAATCTTCCATATACGTGCTATAGTGTCTCTCTTTAAGGTCTTATAGGCAGTTGAATTCTTCTTTGATACGCTGTTTCACTTCTTTATTGGGCTGTATCCGCTTCTTTTTCGAGTATATAAATTACCTCTCCATCTTTTTTGACAATCACTTTGCTTCCATTTGGATTAAGATTGAAAGGGGTGGTTTTGTCCGTTTTGTTGTCCACCACCATTAGGACATTCCCTTCTGCAAACCGATTGATTTCTAGTTTTAAACTGGCATCGGGCATGGTGCGGTTCATCAGTAGGCTGTCGTTTACATATATCGCTATACTGTCGCCGGCAAAGTCTTTACTTACTTCGATGTTATACACACCTTCGTAAGTGACTGCCTTATTCGCATCCCGCTTGAAACGGAAAGACATATAAAGGAAGATAATGACTACAGCCAAGACTCCGAAGGCAAGTATGCCGTTGCCTATCATGAATTGTTTGTTGGTATTTAAACTGTTTTTACCCATAGTGTTATAAGTTTCTGCAAAACTACAATTTTTTATTAGAATATTTTGTGGCACTGATAGATAATTTGTATCTTTGCACCGAAGTGGATGAATGGTGGGGCTTGATTAAGCCCTTTTTTTGTTCTTAATAACTAATAAATGATAGATAAGAATGTAGTAACCCGGATTGTTGACGAATGGTTGGAAGGTAAAGATTACTTTTTGGTAGATGTCACAGTGACTCCGGATGACAAAATTGTAGTAGAAATTGACCATGCCGAAGGGGTGTGGATTGATGATTGTGTGGAACTCAGCCGCTACATTGAGTCTAAACTAGACCGTGAGGAGGAAGACTATGAGCTGGAAGTAGGCTCTGCCGGTATCGGACAACCTTTTAAGGTGTTGCAACAATATCTGATACACATTGGTAAAGAAGTTGAAGTGCTGACTAAGACCGGCAAGAAGTTGGAAGGTGTGTTGAAGGAGGCTGGAGAAGACAACTTTACCGTAACCATTGAGAGAAAAGTGAAACCGGAAGGAGCAAAGCGTCCCAAATTGGTGGAGGAAGACGTCACTTTTGCGTATGATGAGATAAAATACACTAAATACTTAATTAGTTTTAAATAATTATGGCCAAAAAAGAAGAAACAATCAGCTTGATTGATACATTTTCGGAATTTAAGGAATTAAAGAATATTGATAGAACAACTATGGTAAGTGTGCTCGAAGAGTCTTTCCGTAGTGTAATCGCGAAAATGTTTGGCACTGATGAAAACTACGACGTTATCGTGAACCCGGATAAGGGTGATTTCGAAATATGGCGTAACCGTGAAGTTGTTGCAGATGAGGACTTGACTAATCCGAATATGCAAATCTCACTGACAGAAGCTCAGAAGATAGATGCTTCGTATGAAGTGGGTGAAGAAGTGACCGATGAAGTAATCTTTGCCAAGTTTGGCCGCCGTGCCATCCTGAATCTTCGTCAGACATTGGCATCGAAGATTCTGGAATTGGAAAAAGATAGTTTATACAACAAATATATTGATAGGGTAGGTACTGTAATCAGTGCGGAAGTTTATCAGATTTGGAAGAAGGAAATCTTGTTGCTCGATGATGAAGGCAATGAACTGCTGCTTCCCAAGACTGAACAAATTCCGAGCGATTTCTACCGTAAAGGCGAAACGGCTCGTGCTGTAGTGGCTCGTGTAGACAATAAGAACAATAATCCAAAAATTATTCTGAGCCGTACTTCACCTGTGTTTTTGCAGCGCCTGTTCGAGATGGAAGTTCCCGAAATTAACAACGGATTGATTACCATTAAAAAAATTGCGCGTATTCCGGGCGAACGTGCAAAAATTGCAGTTGAGTCTTACGATGACCGTATCGATCCGGTAGGTGCTTGTGTTGGTGTGAAGGGTTCACGTATTCATGGAATCGTGCGCGAGTTGCGTAACGAGAATATTGACGTGATTAACTATACTTCTAACATTCAGTTGTTTATTCAGCGTGCCTTGAGCCCGGCTAAGATTTCTTCAATCGTGTTGCACGAAGAAGATAAGAAAGCTGAAGTTTATCTGAAACCGGAAGAAGTATCTTTGGCAATCGGTAAGGGTGGTATGAACATTAAGCTTGCCAGTATGCTTACCGAATATACGATTGATGTGTACCGCGAACTGGATGAAAACGCAATGGACGAAGATATCTACTTGGATGAGTTCAAGGATGAAATTGATGAATGGGTTATCAATGCCATTAAAGGTATCGGGTTGGATACAGCTAAGGCTGTTATCAATGCTCCGCGCGAAATGTTGATTGAAAAAGCGGACCTCGAAGAAGACACGGTAGATGACGTGTTGAGAATTTTAAGAGCTGAATTTGAAGAGTAATCTTCGGCACCGGCTCGTAGTTAATAATTAAAAAACGAGTATGACGATTAGACTGAACAAAGTAACAAGAGATTTAAATGTAGGAATAACGACGGTAGTTGAATTCTTGCAGAAGAAGGGCTATACCATTGAGGCTAGTCCTAATGCGAAAATTACCGAAGAACAATATGCTGTACTTGTGAAAGAGTTCAGCACAGATAAGAATTTGAAAATAGAGTCTGAAAAATTTATTCAGGAAAGACAGAATAAGGATCGGAACAAGGCTTCCATCTCTATTGACGGTTTTGAAAAACCTAAAAAAGAAGAAGTCGTGAAAACTGTTATCCCTGAAGACGTACGCCCCAAATTCAAGCAAGTGGGCAAAATAGATTTGGACAGCTTGAACAAGCGCCCTGCTCCTAAGGTAGCCGAGCAACCGGTCTCTGTGAAGACCGAACAGCCGGTGTCCAAGAAGGAAGAGCCTGCGAAGGTTGAAGAACAGAAGGTTGAAGCTCCTCAAGAACCGGTTGTGGTAGAGGAGAAGATACAAGAGCCTGCTCCGCAACCGAAGCCTGCCCCTGTCCAAGAAGAAAAGAAAGAACCCGAAGTTCAACAAAAAGCGGAAGAACAGAAGAAACCCCAGGTGATAGAAATGGAAAAAGAAGCACCCGCAGCACCCGTTCAGGAAAAAGAAGAAGACGATATATTTAAAATTCGTCCTACTGAATTTAAATCAAAGATTAATGTAGTAGGTCAGATTGACCTGGATGCATTGAACCAGTCTACTCGTCCGAAGAAGAAATCGAAAGAGGAAAAACGGAAAGAGAGAGAAGAGAAAGATAAACAGCGTCAGGAACAGCGTAAGCAGATGAAGGACGCTATTATCAAGGAGATAAGAAAGAGCGACGAAAAAATTGCCAAACCGGGTGCCGGAAATGCAACCGATGACGGCAAGAAAAAGAAACGCAATCGTATTAATAAGGAGCGGGTAGATATTACTGCCGCCGGTAGTACGAATAACAATAATAGTAATAATAACCAGCGCAGGGATAATAACAATTCCGGTAAAGGTGGAAATAACAGACCGAATAATAACCAGAGTGGAAGCGGAAAATTTAATAAGGACCGCTTTAAGAAACCGGTTGTCAAAGCGGAAGTCAGCGATGAAGATGTAGCTAAGCAGGTAAAGGAGACTTTGGCTCGCCTGACTAACAAGACAAAGAGTAAGGCTTCTAAGTACCGTAAGGAGAAACGTGAAAGCGTGATGAACCGCCAGCTGGAGCTGGAAGAGATGGAACAGGAAGAAAGCAAGGTATTGAAGATTACCGAGTTTGTTACTGCCAATGAATTGGCAAGTATGATGGATGTTCCTGTTACTAAAGTTATCGCTACTTGTATGAGCATCGGTATCATGGTTTCTATCAATCAGCGTTTGGATGCTGAAACGATTAACCTCGTTGCCGAAGAATTCGGGTACAAAACTGAATATGTCAGCGCAGAAGTGGCACAGGCCATTACCGAAGAGGAGGATGCAGAAGAAGACTTACAGCCTCGTGCTCCGATTGTTACCGTGATGGGGCATGTTGACCATGGTAAGACTTCATTGTTGGACTATATTCGTAAGGCAAATGTAATTGCAGGTGAGGCCGGTGGTATTACCCAGCATATCGGTGCATACAACGTGAAGCTGGAAGACGGACGCCGTATCACTTTCCTTGATACTCCGGGTCACGAAGCATTTACAGCGATGCGTGCCCGTGGTGCGAAAGTAACGGATATTGCTATTATTATTGTAGCTGCCGATGATAATGTGATGCCGCAGACCAAAGAAGCGATTAATCACGCTATGGCTGCCGGCGTACCTATTGTGTTTGCTATTAATAAGGTAGATAAACCGCATGCTAATCCTGATAAGATTAAAGAAGAATTGGCTGCTATGAACTTCCTTGTAGAAGAATGGGGAGGTAAATACCAGTCGCAAGATATCTCGGCAAAGAAGGGTACGGGTGTACACGAATTGCTTGAAAAAGTATTGTTGGAAGCAGAAATGCTTGATTTGAAGGCTAATCCTGACCGTAAGGCTACCGGTTCTATTATTGAGTCAACATTGGATAAGGGGCGTGGTTATGTAGCTACTATCCTTGTGTCGAACGGTACACTCCGCATGGGAGATATCGTGTTGGCAGGTACTTCATACGGTAAGGTGAAAGCTATGTTCAATGAACGCAACCAGCGCATTAAAGAAGCCGGTCCTTCTGAGCCGGTATTGATTCTGGGGCTGAATGGTGCTCCTGCCGCAGGTGATACTTTCCATGTGATTGATACCGAACAGGAAGCCCGTGAAATTGCCAATAAGCGTGAACAGTTGCAGCGTGAACAGGGCTTGCGTACTCAGAAGATGTTGACATTGGATGAAGTCGGACGCCGTTTGGCATTGGGTGATTTCCATGAGTTGAACATCATTGTTAAGGGTGACGTCGACGGTTCAGTGGAAGCATTGAGCGATTCCTTGATTAAGTTGTCTACCGAGCAGGTTCAGGTTAACGTAATCCATAAAGGTGTAGGTCAGATTTCTGAGTCTGATGTTACCTTGGCTGCGGCTTCGAATGCAATTATTGTTGGTTTCCAAGTGCGTCCTTCGAGTGCTGCTGCTAAGATGGCAGAACAAGATGGTGTAGATATCCGTAAATATTCTGTTATCTACGATGCTATCGAGGAAGTGAAGGCTGCGATGGAAGGTATGTTGGCTCCTACATTGAAGGAACAGGTAACTGCTACCATCGAAGTGCGTGAGGTGTTCAACATCAGCAAGGTAGGTATTGTTGCCGGTGCGATGGTGAAGACCGGTAAGGTGAAGCGTTCGGATAAGGCTCGTTTGATTCGTGATGGTATTGTAGTATTTACAGGTACTATCAACGCGTTGAAGCGTTTCAAGGATGATGTGAAGGAAGTCGGTACTAACTTTGAATGTGGTATCAGTTTGACAAACTGCAATGATATCAAGGTTGAAGATATCATTGAAACTTACGAAGAAGTAGAAGTTAAACAGACTCTATAATAATTTTTTCAGGTACGGATTACACGGATTTCACGGATGGTATTTATAAAAACCGTGTATTTCCGTGTAATCCGTGCCTTTTTTATATCATAAAGATGACGACAATAGATATTATTATATTGGTGGTGATAGGTGTTGGAGTGATACAGGGCTTGATGAAAGGATTTGTGAAGCAACTGGCTTCTATTGTCGGGTTGATAGCAGGACTTCTTGTGGCGCGGGCTTTATTTGCCTCCGTTGCCGAAAAGCTTGCTCCTGTTTTGGGAACATCGACCGTTATTGCCCAGATATTGGCATTTGTTCTTATTTGGGTGGCGGTGCCGTTAGGCTTTGTATTGGTTGCCTCTTTTTTGACGAAGGCTTTGGATGCTGTCCGTTTGGGATGGTTGAACCGTTGGCTGGGAAGTGGATTGGGGGCTTTGAAATATATGATACTGATAGGGTTAGCTATCCATGTATTGGAATATATTGACCCGAAAGATGAGATGATAGATGCAACAAAGAAGCAGGAGTCGGTGTTATATTATTCAATAAGAGATTTGTCCGGTATCTTTTTCCCGGTATTCAAAAATGTAACAGAACAATTAATAGAAATATAAGATATGCAAGAAGAACCCAATAAATATGTGAAAGAACTGACGCAGGAGAAGTATAAATATGGCTTTACTACGGATGTTCACACAGATATTATAGAGAAGGGGTTGAATGAGGATGTCATTCGGTTGATTTCTGCCAAGAAAGAGGAACCGGAATGGCTGTTGGAATTCCGATTGAAAGCATACCGCCATTGGCTTACAATGGAGATGCCTACATGGGCACACCTCACGATTCCCGAAATAGATTATCAGGCTATTTCTTATTATGCCGACCCGACCAAGAAAAAGGAAGGTCCCAAGAGCTTGGATGAAGTAGATCCGGAACTGATTAAGACCTTTAATAAATTAGGTATTCCTCTGCACGAACAGCGCCAGCTGAGTGGTATGGCGGTAGATGCGGTCATGGACTCTGTATCGGTAAAAACTACTTTTCGCGAGACGTTGTTGGAGAAAGGCATTATTTTCTGTTCGTTTAGTGAGGCAGTGAAGGAACATCCGGATTTGGTACAGAAATATATGGGCTCGGTAGTGGGCTATCGTGATAATTTCTTTGCTGCATTAAACTCGGCTGTATTTAGCGATGGTTCGTTTGTGTATATTCCGAAAGGAGTACGCTGTCCTATGGAACTTTCTACTTATTTTCGCATCAATGCGGCAAATACCGGACAGTTTGAACGTACATTGATTGTGGCGGATGATGACAGTTATGTATCCTATCTGGAAGGATGTACGGCTCCGCAGCGTGATGAGAATCAGTTGCATGCTGCTATTGTGGAGATTGTGGTACACGACCGTGCCGAAGTGAAATATTCCACTGTCCAAAACTGGTATCCGGGGGATGCGGAAGGCAAAGGAGGTATTTATAACTTCGTGACCAAGCGCGGTCATTGTAAAGGAGTGGACAGTAAGTTGAGTTGGACACAGGTGGAAACAGGCTCGGCCATTACGTGGAAGTATCCGAGTTGTATCCTGAGTGGAGATAATTCTACGGCGGAATTCTATTCTGTTGCTGTAACCAATAACTATCAGCAGGCCGATACCGGTACCAAGATGATTCATCTGGGTAAAAATACACGTTCTACGATTGTGAGCAAAGGTATCAGTGCAGGTAAAAGCCAGAATTCTTATCGTGGATTGGTGCGTGTGGCAGAGAAAGCCGAGAATGCGCGTAATTACAGCCAGTGTGATTCTTTGCTTTTGGGCAGTAATTGCGGTGCACATACTTTCCCTTACATGGATATTCACAATGAAACGGCTGTGGTAGAGCACGAGGCAACGACCAGCAAAATCAGCGAAGACCAGTTGTTCTATTGTAATCAGCGCGGTATTCCGACAGAAGATGCCATCGGGCTGATTGTGAACGGTTATGCTAAAGAAGTTATCAATAAACTTCCGATGGAGTTTGCTGTGGAGGCTCAGAAGCTGTTGGCTATTTCGTTGGAAGGAAGCGTAGGATAAATAAAAAGATAAAGGATTATGTTAGAGATAAAAGATTTGCATGCCAGTATTAATGGCAAAGAAATATTGAAAGGTATTAATCTGAATATAAAGAAAGGTGAGGTTCATGCTATCATGGGACCGAATGGCTCCGGTAAGAGTACACTGTCATCTGTATTGGTAGGGAATCCGGCTTTCGAAGTGACGAAAGGTTCGGTTACATTTGGAGGAAAAGATTTATTGGCTTTGAGTCCTGAAGACCGTAGTCATGAAGGTTTGTTTCTTTCATTTCAGTATCCGGTAGAAATTCCAGGCGTGAGCATGGTGAATTTTATGCGTGCTGCGGTGAACGAAAAACGGAAGTATGAAGGTTTGGCGCCTTTGACTGCCAGCGAATTCTTAAAATTGATGCGCGAGAAGCGTGCAGTTGTCGAATTGGATAATAAGTTGGCTAATCGTTCGGTGAATGAGGGCTTTTCGGGTGGAGAAAAAAAACGTAACGAGATATTCCAGATGGCAATGCTCGAACCGAAGTTAAGTATTTTGGACGAGACGGATTCCGGATTGGATATCGATGCTTTACGTATCGTAGCGGAAGGTGTGAATAAGTTGAAAACTCCCGAAACCAGCTGTATCGTGATTACTCACTACCAACGTCTGCTGGACTACATCAAACCGGATATCGTTCATGTGCTGTACAAAGGTCGTATTGTGAAGACTGCCGGTCCTGAGCTGGCATTGGAATTGGAAAAGCGCGGTTACGATTGGATTAAAGCAGAATTAGGAGAATAATTATGAGAGCAGAACAACAATATATTGACCTCTTTTCCCAATGCGAAGCAATGATATGCAAGCATAGTGCCGAGGTGTTGAATGCTCCCCGTGCACAGGCGTTTGCTGATTTTGAACGATTGGGATTCCCTACTCGTAAACAGGAAAAGTATAAGTATATCGATGCAAGTAAGTTGTTTGAGCCTGATTATGGCTTAAATCTGAATCGACTTGATATACCTGTGAACCCATACGAAGTGTTTAAGTGTGATGTGCCTAATATGAGCACTTCCCTTTACTTTGTAGTGAACGATGCTTTCTACAATAAATCATTGACTAAGCCGCAGTTGCCGGAAGGTGTGTTGCTAGGCAGCCTGAAAGAACTGTCCGAACAACATCCTGCATTGGTAAAGAAGTATTATGGTAAGTTGGCCGATACTGCCAAGGATGGAATAACTGCCTTCAATACAACTTTTGCACAGGATGGCTTCATGCTCTACGTCCCCAAAGGGGTAGTCATAGACAAGCCGATTCAGTTGGTGAATATTCTTCGTGCAGATGTCAACTTTATGGTGAATCGCCGTATCTTGATTGTGTTGGAAGATGGGGCACAAGCCCGCCTGTTGGTATGCGACCATGCGATGGATAACGTTAACTTCCTCTCTACACAGGTGATTGAAGCTCATATCGGCGAAAATGCAGTCTTTGATTTATATGAGCTTGAAGAAACTCATACCAGCAGTGTGCGTTTCAGCAATCTGTATGTGAATCAGGAAGCCAACAGCAATGTATTGCTGAACGGAATGACCTTGCATAACGGTACTACCCGCAATACGACGGAAGTAACCTTGTCGGGACGGGGGGCCGAAATCAATCTTTGCGGCATGGCTATTGCTGATAAGAACGAGCAGGTGGACAACCATACGTTTATCGACCATAAAGTGAGTGACTGCACCAGCAACGAACTGTTCAAGTATGTGTTGGATGATCAGGCTATCGGTGCTTTTGCAGGAAAGGTTTTGGTGCGTCCGGGAGCACAGCATACCAATTCCCAACAGACTAACCGCAATCTTTGCGCCACACGTGATGCACACATGTATACTCAGCCTCAACTGGAGATTTATGCAGATGATGTGAAGTGTTCACATGGAGCAACCGTGGGACAGTTGGATGAAAATGCGTTGTTCTATATGCAGCAACGCGGTATCAGTCTTCACGAAGCCCGACTGTTGTTGATGTTTGCATTTGTGAATGAAGTAATTGACACCATCCGTCTGGAGGCGTTGAAAGACCGCCTGCACTTGTTAGTGGAAAAACGTTTCCGTGGCGAACTGAATAAGTGCCGGGGATGTGCTATGTGTAAATAGAAAGGACTAACTATGTACGATATACAGAAAATAAGAGAAGACTTTCCGATATTGGGTAGGGAAGTATATGGCAAACCGCTGATTTATTTGGACAACGGGGCAACCACACAGAAACCGCGTTGTGTCGTAGAAGCTATTACCGATGAATATTATTCGGTTAATGCCAATGTGCATCGCGGTGTGCACTTCCTTTCCCAACAGGCCACCGAGTTACACGAAGCCTCGCGTGAAACAGTCCGTAAGTTTATCAATGCACGCAGTTCGAATGAAATCGTGTTTACACGGGGAACTACTGAAAGTATCAACCTGTTGGCTTCTTCCTTTGCCGAAAGTCAGATGAAGGAAGGCGACGAGGTGATTGTTTCTACCATGGAACACCACAGTAATATCGTTCCCTGGCAGTTACAGGCTGAGAAAAGAGGTATTGTGCTGAAGGTTATCCCGATGAATGATAAAGGCGAACTGCTTATCGATGCGTATGAGAAACTTTTTTCTGAACGTACAAAATTGGTGAGTTTGGTGCATGTTAGCAATGTGCTCGGTACTGTGAATCCGGTGAAGGAGATGATTGCAACGGCTCACAGTCACGGTGTCCCTGTCTTGATAGACGGTGCGCAGAGCGTACCTCATATGAAAGTGGACGTGCAGGACTTGGATGCAGATTTCTTTGCATTTAGCGGGCATAAGATATATGGGCCTACGGGGGTAGGAGTACTCTATGGAAAGGAGGAATGGTTGGATAAACTCCCGCCTTATCAGGGAGGAGGGGAAATGATACAGAATGTCAGCTTCGAGAAAACCACTTTCAATGAACTTCCTTTTAAGTTTGAAGCCGGAACGCCTGATTATATCGGTACTACGGCATTGGCAAAAGCGCTTGATTATGTATCGGCTATCGGAATGGACAAGATTGCTGCCTATGAGAACGAATTGACAGCGTATGCCATGAAACGTTTGAAATCTATAGAAGGAATGCGCATCTTTGGTGAGGCAGAACACAAGAGCGGGGTCATTTCTTTTCTGGTAGGGAATATTCATCATTTGGATATGGGGACCTTGCTCGACCGATTGGGCATTGCCGTTCGCACCGGTCATCACTGTGCACAGCCGTTGATGATTCGTTTGGGTATAGAAGGGACAGTGCGTGCTTCTTTCGGACTTTATAATACAAAAGAGGAGGTAGAAGCTTTGGCTGCCGGCATCGAACGTGTCAGCAAAATGTTCTGATACCTTGCCTGTTATGGTGCCTTCGATTCTTCAGGCACGGATTTCATGGATTACACGGATGAATTTCTTTCTGTGTTTTCTGTGTAATCCGTGCCTGAATTATGTCTATTGGTAAGCTTTATGGGGTTTGTTTATCCTATAGGTGGTAAAACTTATGGAAACGAACAAAATAAGGTGACCAAAAACGGTACACTAAAATCTACCACAAATCCGTGGAAAATAGAAACGACCACAAAACTTTCCCCCGCTGTCCTTGTGATAATAGGCAGGGTTGTATCCATAGTGGTTGCTCCACCGGATGATATGGGGGCAAGATTTCCAAACCATCTTACAAGCAAAGGTGCAAACAGCAGTGTAATAATCTCACGCGATATATTGGACAGTAAGGCAATAGTTCCTAATTCCGCTCCTTTATATTCGGTTATGAAGATGCTTGACAATGAATAGTAACCGAATCCGGAGCCGACAGCCAGACAATCCGATAAAGAACGGTGGGGGAGGAATAAACTGATTACTGCGCATCCTGCCAATGTGCCTAGAATGGTCATGACAGGTAAGAATATAAGCCGTGGATTGAGTGAACGGAAATTACGGAGTGTCTGCGGATCATTTCCCACGCTGATGCCCACACTGAACATTAATGCGCATAGGGCATAATAGCTTAAATTGCTTTGCGTAAAGTCGTATGGAATCAAATGATAAACTCCACACAGCGTGCCAATAATAAAAAAAGAGATAATAATCAGGCTTCCTTTCATGCTTCGCTCCTCCTGTTTCTTTTATATACCATATACCATAATGCCCAGGCAGCAGTGACGCTACCCAGTACGGCTGCCAATGTGAGGATGACAGCTTCCAAACCGATAGTATGTAATCCGTTGATAATCTCTTGATTACTACCCACATCTATTCCCAGCAGAAAAAGCAGTAACCAAATAAAAACAGTAATGACTTTGTGTATCCACGATAGTCGTTGTTTGCGTAGCAGAAAGCCGAGTAACATCCCGGCAAACATAATTCCTATAATAATAAACATATTTTTTCTTGTTTTGCTGCAAATATATGTTCTTTTCTGTAAGTGTGTGGTATACGAAATATATTTGACGTTTTTATAATAAACTGATGTTTTCTGCGACAAAATTAACCGTTTATTTTGAGACTGCCTAATGATTTTATTTTTTAAAAAGGGTATCTTTGCAGACAAGAAATAAAACAGGAATCGTATGTTATTGCCTTATTTAAATAAAGAATTGATAGAAGCCGGATGCGATGAGGCCGGTCGTGGGTGTTTGGCCGGTTCGGTTTATGCCGCTGCTGTTATCTTACCAAAAGATTTTAAAAATGAGTTGTTGAATGATTCCAAACAGTTGACCGAACATCAGCGGTATGCTCTTCGTGAAGTGATAGAAAAGGAAGCTTTGGCATGGGCAGTGGGAGTGGTGACACCTGCAGAGATTGATGAGATAAATATTTTGAATGCTTCATTTCTGGCTATGCATCGTGCTTTAGACGGATTGAAACTGAAGCCCCAACATCTGTTGATAGATGGAAATCGTTTTAAGAAGTACCAGGATATACCACATACCACGGTGGTGAAAGGAGATGGCAAATATCTTTCTATTTCGGCTGCATCTATTCTGGCAAAGACGTATCGTGATGACTATATGAAGGCTTTGCATGAAGAGTATCCTTATTATGACTGGAGCTCTAATAAGGGATATCCCACCAAGAAGCATCGTGCGGCCATCAGGGAATATGGCACGACTCCTTACCATCGGATGACATTCAACCTTTTGGGAGAAGATTCGCAATTGGAGTTGCAGTTTTAAAGCGGACGCATTGTGATGAATACTTTATGTAGATGCAGAAGATAATCCACTTACTTTTTGGCGAATATCGAAAATTACATTAACTATTGTCTATAATCTATTCCGGCTAGGGGAAACTTATTATGTTTATATTAGGAGAACCCGCTTATGAAAACTGTAGAAATGAACCTTGACATGCAACGTACCGAAATCATTCGGCAACCCTTTGCCACTGATAGCCCGGAAGTGATAAAGGAAGTGCGGTGTGCGCTGAGCAAAGCAATGGAAAAACCATAAAAAGAAATACCGTAGACATCCCGGTATCAGGCATTAAAAACTTTAGTTTTATGGCGATGAAATTAGAATTTCAACGTAATGAAACTAACTAGGATTGCAGACGGATACAGAGGTTTTGTTCTTGGGGGGCAAGAACTGTGCTACTTAGACTGATTGGCTGAAATCGCTTGTTATTTTGACTGAGATATTAAGTTCTAAATTTGTTCTTATTTTTTACGGAATGCTTTTCTGTCTTATTTCTTTTTCATATATTTGTAGAATATAGAAATATGATATACTATGAAAACAAAAAGATTTTTTTTAAGATTCATCTTAATTTTCACCGTTGGTGCAAATATGTATTTTGTATTTAAAGCCAATAGTGAAGAGATTGAAAAGCTACCGTTACTTACTGATTTGGAGGCGTTAGCTGATGATGGCAAATTTGTACGCGGTCCTCGGGGTACTAATTGGGAAGAATACACCACGGATTGTACTTATACCAAAACGTCAGGCACTTCTGTTACAATAGGGATACCGGGAACAGGGGTAACGGTGAGTGAGACTCAGACAGCCACATGGACGGAGTATAACAAAAAGGTGTGCGGATATGGAGCCGGAACATGTTTGGCATCGGCCGGATGTTGACATGAAGTATTTGTGTTTTTTTTTAATATCCATGCTCCTGCTTTCATGTTCCCGACAAAAGAGGGCAGAAACATTGTTCAGGGGCATACAGTCGGACGATTACATCTCTGAATCTTTTCATGAGGTTGCTGTTTCGGCAGGAAAAAATATCACTATTCATGCTGGTGAGTTTAACTCTGAGGGCTATTGCCTAATGCATGAATTATTTGATACGGTGATTGCTGTCCGATTGGAAACTACCGAAGAATCTTTGGTAGGGGTTGTTGATAAAGTCATTGTCGTAGACAGCTGTATGTATGTACTTGATAAGTTCAAGACCAAATCAGTAAAGCGTTTTACATTGGAAGGGAAATATCTGAATGTTATTGGGCAGTATGGGGAAGGTCCTGAGATGCAAAGGGAAGTGACTGACTTTTGTATCTCTGAAAACGAAGTTTTGATTTTAGACCAATTTCAAAGCAAAATATTCATCTATACTTTGGATGGTATTTTAAAGGATATCAGACAACTTCCTTTTTCATGTATACAATTACACCGCTTTTCTACAAACAATTATGTATTTTTTGGTATAAACGCTTTCAATTATCATTTTCCTGAAATTCTGAATTATTCCTTGTGGCAGACGGATTCTTGTTTTAAGGTGAATAACCGGTTAGCATACAAAGAAAAGGAAAAATACCAAAACATTTTAGAAAGAAACAGTCTGGCTTCATTTTCGGATACACTCTATTATAAAAAGACATGGAGTGATACTATTTTTTCAATTTCACCGGAGGGTGAAATGAAGTATGAATATATCATAGATTTAAATGGTAAGGCGGTTCCTCAAGAATTGATTAGAAAAGGGAATGAAAATATATGGCCGCGAGAGATAGAAGAAGGAAAATATGTGATAATAGATACTTATGCAATTACATCAGACTATATATATGCATCGTGTGTGCTAAAGAACTTAAACTATCACTTATTTTATCATATTGCAAGTAAAAAAACTATAATGAGACCTCTGCTGTTGAATAGCATAAACTCGATATTCCCATTTACACGACCTATTGTCGGTGCTACAGAACAATATCTTGTTGGTGCCATAGATGCAGCGTCTATATATGATTCTTTTCATGAACGTACTGAACAAGAATGGTTGGAGAAGAAGGGGTATTGTAAAGGCAAAGTTACAAATATAGGGGATAATCTCATTCCTTTCTGCAAGGATTTGAAGATGGATGATAATCCAATAATCTTATTGTATTATTTCAAGAAATAAAATGAAAAAGAGTTTTGCCATATTTATTATCGTTTCTTTAATGTTAGGCAGTTTTTTATCTGTCCACCCGGATAAGAATGGCAGAATGAGCTACAACAAATTCATATACTGGCTTCTTATCATAATCGAAATGATTTATTAATATTCAAACGTATTAATAATTTGTCCTATCCTATCTATAGGATAGATTCCTTGGGTATTTCATTGGAAAATCTAAATGAGCCATTTATTTTTGTATTAAATAAAGATTACTCCATAAGTCATCTTTTTATTCCACATAAAGAGAGGCCACAAGACACCCGAAGGTATCTAAATATCGTCTTATCCTACATTGAAACAATGCATTTATAATATCTCTCCGACCGAGAAATCATCACGCTATTGATTGCTGATTTCTCGGTCGGGGGGCTTTAATATTGCCCTCGTCTGTAAGAGCGATGTCCATAAATGACAATTACCACAAAACAAATGAACGGCAGGATAAATGATAGGTTTACCGCAGGCATATTCCAAAGCGTATGCATGTCGATGATGCTTGCTTGTAACGGGGGAAGCACCGAACCGCCCAGAATTGCCATAATCAAACCGGCAGCACCGAACTTGGCATCATCTCCTAAGCCGGTCAAAGCGATACCGTAGATTGTGGGGAACATCAATGACATGCAGGCGGAGACTGCTACCAGGCAATACATACCCCAAATATTTTGGAAGAAAATAACACCTGCCGTGAAGAAACATCCTGCCACTGCAAGTATGGCTAGAAGTTTTCCGGGATTGAGATAACGTAAGATGAAGGTACATACAAACCGGCTGATGCAGAAGATAATCATTGCAATGATATTATACTCTTGTGAGAGTACTTCTGCTGCCTTCTCTTCCATACCTTGTGACATAAATAAATGAGTGCCGTATTGGATGATGAAAGTCCAGCACATGATTTGGGCACCGACATAGAAGAATTGTGCCACAACTCCTTCCCGATAGTGGGGAATGGAGAAAATACGTTTAAGGGTGGGGCCGAGATTAATACTGTGTGACTGGTCGCCGTTCTTTGGCATTTTAGTAAAGCGAATCACCAAAAGCATGATAAATATGACGATTCCAATGGTGAGGTAAGGAGCTATCAATACCGAAAGGTCGGAATCCCGTACCGCGGCAAACTCGGTTGGAGTCAGCTGTGCACGTTCTGTCGTGTCCATCGGATTGAGTTTTGCCTGAATGAAATTCATGGCCACATACATGCCCAGCAGGGAGCCCATGGGATTAAAAGACTGAGCCAGATTGAGCCGTCGGGTGGCGGTGGCTTCTGTTCCCATCGACAAAATATATGGATTGGAACTGGTCTCCAAGAATGAGAGTCCGCAAGTCAGAATGAAATAAGCTAATAAGAAAGGATAATAACTGCCTGTCATTTTTGCAGGGAAGAATAGGAGGGCTCCTACGGCATAAAGACTTAGTCCTAGAAGAATGCCTGCCTTATAGGAATATTTGCGAATGAACATTGCTGCCGGAAATGCCATGGCGAAATATCCTCCGTAGAAGGCAACTTGTACCAAGGCACCGTCAGTGACGCTCATTCGGAAAATCTTAGAGAAAGCCTTTACCATCGGATTGGTAATGTCATTGGCAAATCCCCACAAGGCAAAGCAGCAGGTGACTAGTATAAAAGGCAATATATAGCTGACTCCGTCTTTATGCAAAATAGGTTGGTCTGTATCTTTCATGGTTTGTTTTTTCAAAGTATAATAGGGTATTCATTGACTGTCAGGACACAATACTTTGTGTCCTGACAGTGTAATTGTTATTTATAGATAGGTCCGTAAGTAGCGCAAGCTCTGTAGTCCGAACCTTCTTTATCCATACCGAAAGCATTCCATGCTGCCGGGCGGAAAATCTTATCGTCTTCTATATTATGCATACATACCGGGATGCGGAGCATAGAAGCCAGTGTGATAAGGTCTTGTCCGATATGACCGTAACTGATGGCACCGTGGTTTGCACCCCAGTTGTTCATTACTGAATATACATCTCTGAATGCCGGTTTGTCGCACAAGCGCGGAACGAACCAGGTGGTAGGCCAAGTAGGGTCGGTACGCATATTCAATATATTGTGGATTTCCGGATCAATGTCTACTGTCCATCCTTCGGCCAACTGCAATACGGGACCAAGGCCTTTGACCAGGTTGAGACGCATCATAGTTACAGGCATACCGCCTTTTGAAAGGAAGTTGGAAGAGAAACCGCCACCACGGAAATAATCGCGGTCTGCCGGATACCAGGTTGTTGCCTTCAGGCAGGCTTCCATATCCGCTTCGGTCATTTCCCAATTGGGCTTCATGCAAGGTTCTCCGGCGGCATTACGGCTTTCGCCGGTAGCATCCAATGTCGTTGCGCCTGAGTTGATAAGGTGGATAATACCATTCTGAGCCATTCCGGTCAGTTCTTTGCCTGTGACGCGTTTTACAGCTTCGGGGCTCCAATAAGTGCGGATGTCCGAGAACATCTGACCACAGCCGCTCAGCAAGTGACCGAATAACATGGCAACACCGTTGCAGGCATCGTTTTCGGTTGCCAAGACAAAGGCTTCACGGATACCGTTCCAGTCGAAAGTAGTGTTTAGCAATGCTTCGGTAAAGTCACCGTTAGGTTTCCAGTCTGTCCATTGGCGTTGTCCTTGGAAGCCGGCAGCAATGGCATTGTGTCCGATGGCTTCTTCTTTATATCCCATCTCGCGCAGTTTGGGGTTGCCGGTCATCAGGTCGCGCATGATGAGGGTCATCTTGACAATGAATTCCCAGTCCTGATCTTTCTGTTCACGGGTTTTACGTTTTTCGGGACGGTTCTTAAAGTCTTCACCTTCATTGGACTTACAATATTTTTCAGTCCATGCCATTGCTTTGGCATACTCTTCGTGGTCGTAAATACCTTCTTCCATGCGGCGCAGGATTTCTGTTTCATCCACACTTTCATTGCGGATACCCAAATATTCTTGGAAGAAGTTTGGGTCTACGATAGAACCGGCGATACCCATGCAGACACTGCCGAAAGAAAGATAGCTCTTTCCACGCATATTGGCAACAGCCATGGCAGCGCGGGCAAAACGCAACAGTTTTTCGGCTACATCTGCCGGAATGGTATTGTCATCCAAATCTTGTACATCATGTCCGTAGATGCCAAAAGCAGGAAGACCTTTCTGCGCATGTCCTGCCAATACTGCTGCCAGATATACGGCTCCCGGACGTTCTGTTCCGTTGAATCCCCATACGGCTTTGGGCCAATGCGGGTTCATGTCCATTGTTTCGGAACCATAGCACCAGCAACTGGTTACGGTGATGGTGGCTCCTACGCCTTCGCGTTCAAATTTCTCGGCACAGGCGGCGCTTTCGCCTACACGTCCGATGGTGCTGTCGGCAATGACACATTCCACGGGACTGCCGTCACCATTCTTCAGGTTAGTAGAAATCAGTTCGGCAACAGCTTTTGCCAAATTCATAGTCTTTTCTTCAAGGCTTTCACGAACACCGCCCTGGCGGCCATCGATAGTGGGACGAATCCCGATTTTCGGATACTTTTTCATGATATTGTTGATAATAAGTTTTTAACTATATGCTTTTTATTCCTGTTTTTCTGTTATAAAGAATGCCTGATGTGTACTTCTGTCGGCAGGTATTCTTTTATTTCTTTGCCGGACAGAACAAAATCTGCTGCCAGCTTTCCCATTTGCTCCCAGTCAATACTTATGGAAGTGATGCCTTGATCGATTACTTCATAAGAGGGAGTGTCATTGTAAGCCAATACTCCGAAATCGCTTCCGCATTTTAATCCTTCGGCGCGACTTTTCTTAATGATATTTACCACATCTATCTGGCGTATGACTATATATGCTTCTCCTTTCTTTATGTTTATTTCATCGGTATTGTCAATAATTTCTCCTTTCAGTTGTTTCTCACGGCAAAACTTTATAAAATACCTGCCACTGCTGCCGGGATGCTTGCTTTCGCTGGGAAGCAAAAGGATGAGTCTTTCATATTTGCCCAATTGCTTTTCCAGACAGTTCAATGCCTGATAAAATCCATCATCAAAATCCTGGCATACATACGAATATTCCTTTTTATCGAATTTTCCGAAGTCCAGTAGCAATAGTTTGGACGGCTCTATCTTATAAAGATTGCTGGAGAACTTTTCATTGTCGAAGTTCATCACGATATATTTGTTGTATCTTCCCGATGATTCGCGGATAATGGTGTTGAACAGTCTTTCATTATATTGGTGGAAAAGCAGGTCCACTTTATAATTAATCGATAATTTCTTGATGAAACTGTTGTAAAGTGAATATTTGAACTGGGAGTATTCATCCAGCAGCAATAAAATATTCTTCAGTTTGTTAGTGACATAGTACCCTTTTCCGGGAGTGGAATCAATCATGCCGCGATCTTTCAAGTCGATAAAAGCTTTGAATACTGTATCTCTCGAAACATGATAATTACGGCTTAATTGATTGATAGAGGGCAATGCACTGTCTGATTTATAGGTACCCATGGAGATTTCTTGGCTGATTAAATCTGCCAATTGTTTTACTTTCGTTGTCTGTTGTCCAAAGGTTATTTTCATGTGCTATTCAAGAATTTAATTCAGACGCCAACTGTGCTGAACTGTCCCGATGCAAAGGAATGTAATTTATTTATAAACAACAATATGATTTGGTATGTTTTGCAACACGGTTTTGCAGAGATTAATCATTATATTTATCTTTTGCAGGAATAATATCTTAAATTGTGTTGGATGATATGTGGCAATTGGTTACGTTTGTCACTTGGGTCGATATTAAAATTAGTCAAACACTTTAAAGGTGATGAGAAACCTCTGTTTATTAACCCTGTTCTTGGGATTGTCCTTTGAAACTCTTCAGGTACACGCACTGAACAAAGAGCAGTTCGGGCAAAAGTCTGAACGTTGTTATCGACAAAGAAAATGAGATGGAAGTTTTGACGGATTCTGTGGATGCTACCCGTGGGGCAGAGCATTTACAATGGGCAAAGAAACTTTATCAGGTTGCTTTGGAAAAGAAAGACGAGTATCACAAAGAAGAGGCTTTGCGTGAGATTATGGCTTATTATGTGACCTTGAAGAACTATTCTGAACTGTATCAACCAAATAATGGAAGAAGGACGCATCGTTGTCTCTTATTGCTTAAATCCGGAGAAGAATGTAGCTTCGGTTTTGATAGCCGGAACAGGAAATATATCTGTCGCCGGTGCAGTCTCTGCAGGTACCAATGATGATGTGACTTGGCTCGTATGCAAAATGATTGCTGAATGCATGAATGCTCATTTATGGAAAGATGAAGAATTTAAAGACGGGTTGCGTTTTATCTTCGAACTTCCACAATAAAAAAAAAGTGAAACATGATTCATTGACAGGGCTTTTTTGTACCTTTGCACCTGTAAAAGCAAGGATAAACTTTAAACAAAAATAAGATTATGAGCAAAAAAGCCCTTTTAATGATTCTTGATGGCTGGGGTATCGGCGACCAAGGTAAAGACGATGTAATCTTTAATACTCCTACTCCTTATTGGGATAGTCTGTTGGCTGATTATCCGCACTCTGAGTTGCAGGCTAGCGGTGAAAATGTTGGTTTGCCTGACGGACAAATGGGTAACTCTGAGGTGGGACACTTGAATATCGGTGCCGGACGTATCGTTTACCAAGATTTGGTAAAGATTAACCGTGCTTGTGCTGACAATAGCATCATGAAGAATCCTGAGATTGTTTCTGCTTTTTCATACGCTAAAGAAAACGGTAAGAATATTCACTTCATGGGATTGACTTCCAATGGTGGTGTACACAGTTCATTTGATCACTTATTCAAGCTTTGTGATATCGCTAAAGAATATGGCCTTGAGAATACATTTATTCACTGTTTCATGGATGGTCGTGATACAGACCCGAAGAGTGGTAAAGGTTTTATCGAACAACTGACTGCACATTGCGAACAGTCAGCCGGAAAGATTGCCTCTATCGTAGGTCGTTTCTATGCTATGGACCGTGACAAGCGTTGGGAACGTGTGAAAGAAGCATACGATTTATTGGTTGAAGGTAAAGGAAAGCAAGCAGCCGACATGGTGCAGGCTATGCAGGAATCATACGATGAAGGTGTTACCGATGAATTTATCAAACCCATCAACAACTCTACGGTAGATGGTACCATCAAGGAAGGTGATGTGGTTATCTTCTTCAATTATCGTAATGACCGTGCTAAAGAATTAACAGTTGTACTGACTCAGCAGGATATGCCTGAACAGGGTATGCATACTATTCCGGGCTTGCAGTTCTATTGCATGACTCCGTATGATGCATCATTTAAGGGCGTTCACATTTTGTTTGATAAAGAAAATGTTCAGAACACATTGGGCGAATACTTGGCTGCCAACGGCAAAACTCAGCTTCATATTGCAGAAACAGAGAAGTATGCCCATGTAACTTTCTTCTTCAATGGTGGTCGTGAAACTCCGTATGATGCTGAAGAGCGTATTCTGGTTCCGTCTCCGAAGGTGGCTACTTACGACTTGAAACCCGAAATGAGCGCTTACGAAGTGAAAGATAAGTTGGTGGAAGCTATCAATACTCAAAAGTTCGATTTCATTGTAGTTAACTATGCTAACGGTGATATGGTAGGTCATACCGGTATTTACGGAGCTATTGAAAAGGCTGTAAAGGCTATTGACGAATGTGTGAAAGATACAGTGGAAGCTGCTAAGGCTAATGGCTATGAAGTGATTATCATTGCTGACCACGGTAATGCCGATCATGCACTGAATGAAGATGGTACACCTAATACTGCTCACTCTTTGAATCCTGTTCCGTTTGTATATGTGACAGAGAACAAGAATGCCAAAGTGGAAAATGGTGTATTGGCAGATGTTGCTCCTTCTATTTTGCATATTCTGGGCATGGCTCAGCCGGCCGACATGACTGGAAAAGATTTGATTAAGTAATATAATAAACCCGATAAACGAAGCGGGAGAACTTTTGCGTCTCCCGCTTTTTTAGTTGTAATAAGATGATTCAGATAGATGATGTTGTAATATCTTTGGACGTGTTTCGTGAAAAGTTTCTATGCAATTTGGATGCTTGCAAAGGTGAATGTTGTATAGAAGGCGATGCCGGCGCTCCGGTAGAACTGGATGAAGTGGAGAAGTTGGAAGAAGTACTTCCGGTTATTTGGGAAGAACTGTCTCCCGAGGCACGTGACGTGATAGATAAACAGGGAGTCGTTTATACCGATGAAGAGGGCGACTTGGTGACTTCCATTGTCAATCACAAGGATTGTGTCTTTACCTGTTATGATGAAAAGGGATATTGCTATTGTGCTATTGAGAAAGCCTATCGAGCCGGAAAGACTGATTTTTATAAACCGGTTTCTTGCCATCTTTATCCCATACGCATCGGTGATTATGGTCCTTATAAGGCTGTGAACTATCACCGTTGGGATGTCTGCAAGGCTGCTGTTTTGTTGGGAAAGAAAGAGAACTTGCCTGTTTATAAGTTTTTGAAGGAACCATTGATTCGTAAGTTTGGCGAAGAATGGTATAAAGAAATGGAAATAGCAGCCGAAGAGCTTGAAAGGAGAGGGCTGATTTAATTCAGTCCGCCTTACTATTTGCCGGGAGGGAGGTCGGCAATCGTTTTTGTTAAATCTAATACTAAGAAATATATTATGAAAAGAACATTCTTGTCATGCTGTATCCTGTTGTGCACTTTATGTTCTGTTTGCGCACAAGAGCAGCCTTTAATCAGTCCGGATGATTCCATCCGAAGTTTGTTAGGGCGTATATTCCCTAATACTAATCCCAATCTTTCGGCACATATGAATTTGGAGTTTTACACTTCGGGAGCCGCTTATTTTACAGATGGCAATCTGGATGAGGCTGCTTTTAAGCTGAACCGTGTGCGTTTGGAAATATTGGGTTCTTTTACAAAGGACTTTTCTTATCATTTTCGTCAGTCTTTTAATAAATACAGTAATCCGCACTCGCTGGATAATCTGTCCTCTTCTATCGAATATGCGTATATGAACTGGAAAATGTCTGATAGGTTCAACCTGACAGTGGGTAAGCAGTTTCTCTCTTTGGGCGGTTATGAATATTATGTAAATGCCATCAAAGTGAGGGAATTCAGTGAGTTTAATGATAATGTACCTGCTTATCAGGCAGGAGTAACAGGCACATTCAATTTCTCACCGACTCAAGAGTTGGTGTTGCAAGTGCTTAATAATCGTAACGGTGAAGATAATGATACTTACGTCTATGGGCTTCCTGCCGGAGTCAACAAGACAAAGATTCCTATTATAACCACTTTGAATTGGAATGGTCTTTTTGTAGATAAAGCACTTCAACTGAGGTATGCTGCCGCATGGGGACAACTGGCCGAAGGCAAGAATATTTATTACCTGACTGCGGGAAATGTGTATGAGAAAGGTCCGGTTATTGCCTATATTGATGTGATGTATTCTCGCGAAGGGCTAGATAGTAAAGGCATAATCAGTGATTTGCAAGGTCCGGTCGTGGTTACTCCTGCTACAGCCGAGAATGCAGAATACTTCAGCACCATTGCCAATTTTGATTATCGTATTCATCCCAATTGGAATGTGTATGTCAAAGGAGCATACGAAACGGCAAGTGTTTACAAGGCAAACGGCATCTTTGAGAAAGGTCTTTACCGTACTACCTGGAATGCCCAAGCTTGTGTGGAGTATTTCCCGATGCGTAATCGTGAATTGCTGATCTTTGCTCACATGCTTTATAAAGGTCATCATTTGACAGACCGTGCCAAGGCGTTGGGAGCAGTGAGCCCCGATACTCAGCGCTTTTCCATCGGCTTGGTGTATACGATTCCGGTCTTTTAGCCCCCTTCTTTCTGCTACAAGCGGTTGGTGATAATTGCTGTTACTTCCGCTTCCTTGCTTACTTCCGATAGTGGCTCCGAATGTATAGGAAGCTCCTATCGTGACAGAAGTAGGGCTGTACGAGTTGCTGATATTCATTCTTTCACGCTACATGATAGAAAGAAAAAAAGCGAACAGTAAACCTACCAACCATTCTATTTTAAGGATTGTCGAACCATTCAAAAATAATCCGACAATCCATCTAAATTATTTAAATCGTACCACTGCATGCAGGCCCACCTCCCCACTGAGATGAGCTTTTTACACAATACTCTCTATTACCGTTTACATCTCCACTACAAACGCCTGTATTTTTGGAAGGGTCTGAACTAACCTCGCAACCCGCCAATGCTTCTACATCAGCCAAAGCTCAATCAGACATTATATCCGATTTCTGAACGTTATACATCTCTTCGCTTCATAATAATTAAAGAAAAACTGTTCCAAGACTGATTGTTCAACATTAAAAGCATATACAGAACCTGACAGTTTGCGGAAAATGCATTCAAACTGATTCATCTTGTTGATTGACAGCTTGCTGCAATATCTCCTCTTTTTCATCATTCAACCAATAGCGTTCGTTCTTATAAAGCAGCTGCATGGCTTGTACATAGAGTTGGCGGTCATCTATGTGTGTCTATTCCCCTGTCCTTCAGTCGTTTCCCAGCTTTTCCCAGGTTCATGATTGCTTAGCCACCTAGGTGGTTAAGTCTAACCACGAGGGTGGTTAAAGTTAACCACCCAGGTGACTATACTTAACCACGGACGTGGTTAAGCAATCGCAATATGCTTTTCTCCAAACCATAAGAGTAGGGAAGAGCATACTTAAAGGTAAGTAAATGGGAATTACCCCTTTGGGGAAATGCTCAAGCGGGAACATCTGCGGGAGAGATTCCCGATAATAATCGTTCCGGTCTCCGCCTTTGTGCAGCACGTTGGTTCCGATGCCCGGACCGACCGTGAAATAAGGCATGACATATTCTGCACGGCCGGAGAGCACCAAGTCATAGCTGATATGAGGTGGAAAATATAAAAACAAACGTGCGAAGATACTTAAATTTTACTTCTTCCATAACGCGCAGGAAGTTTCCACCGGAGATACTGAAAAGTATCTCCGCACGTTTGATATATGGAGTGAGGAATCTACAGATTAATATCTGTTTCTTCCGCCACCGTAATTGTTGTCTCTATTACCACCGCCGTAGTTGTTGTCTCTGTTGCCATATCCACCGCCACGGTTTCCGCCATGGTATCCACCGCCACCGTTGTTGTTATAGCTTCGACGCGGTCCTTCTGTCTTGGGACGTGCTACTGATACTGATAATGTTTTTCCGTCAACTTCTGCGCCGTTCAGTGCTTCGATTGCTTTGTTTCCGGCTTCATCTTCTGCCATTTCAACAAATCCATATCCTTTGGAACGGCCTGTTTCTCTGTCCATGATGACTTTGGCTGAAACTACTTCTCCATACTCTGCAAATAATTCTTCTAATTCGGCTTCGCTCAAATTATAGCTCAGTCCTGCAATAAAAATGTTCATTTTAAAATAAATGTTTTAATAATAAAATAGGGAAATTATGCGATAAGGAATCTTATGAAGATAAACATTTCTACATTAGTCACCATGCGAATAAAGTTGGAAAAGTAATATTGTTCTTCTATGAGAATACTTAATGCTCGGCAAATGTACATAATAAGATTTGAATGAGAAACTATTCGGATATTTATTTTGATAATAAATGGCTTTTCTTCATTTATATTTCGTTCTGTGCCCGAATCGGTTAGAAACGGGTATACAGAATGAAATGATTGGCGGGAACAGTGACTTTTTCCGTTACAGTTTCGTTTTGTCCGGTGAAGTAGTTTCTCCATTCTCCTGTGGGCCCCGGGAAGGTGACGTCTGTATCGGCATTGCTGAAGTTGCCGACAACAGCAATAGCTTCTCCGGTAATTCCGCTAAGATAGAGGGAGCGTCCTTGATCCCAATCAGATGCGCCTGCTCTCCATGTCAGGGTGGCGTTTCCTTCGAACAAGGATGGCTTTTCATTGCGCAAGTCAATTAATTGGCTATATATCTCAAAGAGTTCTTTGCGTGTGGCATTTTCGTAATAATCCCAACGGATGGGTTTGCGTGATGTACGGTATTCTTCGCTGACGGCTGTTCCCGTTTCGTTACTGTTGATGCTGAAATCATATCCCAGTTCGCCGAACTGCCATATCATCTTGGGGCCCGGAACGGTGAAAAAGAAAGCTGCGTTGGCAGCCAGTTGGCGGATGCGGGTCGGGAGGTCGGTTTGGAGGACTCCGTTTCCCCATTGGGTTTGTTTGTAGCCCATGCGCTCTTCGTCATGGCTTTCCATGAAGCCCACCCATGAAGGGGTGCTCTCATACAGTCCGTCGAAACCGCTGTTTTCTTTCCAACCCATGGCAGACTGGCAATAGGCATTGTTCATGTTGCGCCACAGGTATATCCCTTCTGCCGCCAATTCTTGTTCTTCTTTCTTTTCGCAGAAGTGCTCGAATATGACGAGGGCATCGCTCTTTGCTGCCTTCACTGCCGAGTGGTAGTCCTTCAGGATGGCTATGCGGGCGGCATCGTAGTTGGAGGCGGTGGCTTCGGTAGATGCGGTTTGGGTGAAGCCTTTGGTGAGGTCGAAACGGAAACCGTCTATCTTGTATTCGTCCAGCAGGAACTTCAGGTTGCGCTTCACGAACTTGCGCACCAAGGGACTTTCATGGTTGAAGTCTTGGAAGACGCTGTAAGGATGCGGGGCGTCTGTGTTGAAGTAGGGATTGTTTCGCGCGGTCTTGTTCTTTGCGCTGTCCCAATACAGGCGGGCAAAAGGCATGTTGCCGGTGGCATGGTTGTATACTACATCGAGAATGACGGCCATGCCTTTGCGGTGGCAGGCGTCAATGAAGTCTTTATACATTTTTGGGGTGCCATACGCCTTATCGAGGGCGAAGAAGAAACACGGGTTGTATCCCCAGCTGTCGTTCCCGTCAAACTCCTGAACAGGCATCAACTCGATGGCGTCGACGCCCATGTTTTTCAGGTAATCCAATTTCTGCAGGGCGCCACTGATACTATGGTCGGCAGTGAAATCGCGCAGGTGCATTTCGTAAATGACCGGTTGTTTGGGATGTTGCATCTTGAAATCGGGTACACTCCAGGCATAGTTGTCTCGTTGTATCTTGAATACCGAAACAATTCCTTTTCCGCCTTTTGGGTATCTTTTGTTGTCGGGATAGGTGGATGCCGGGATGTCATCGTCATGCCCCGGGTCGAGAATCTTTTCGCAGTAGGCATCTGCCAAACGGATGACTTCACCGCCTTTGGTCCCTACATAGTATTGAAATGCATATTCTTTTGTCGGGTTGAGGTTGTTCAGGGTTATCCACCAACATCCGGCGGCATCGTCGCGACACATCTGGCAGTCCTCCTTATTGGTCAGTTCCCAGTTGTTGAAGTCGCCGAGGACGTGTGCAAAGTCTTTGTGGTTGCCTTCGGTGTCTTTGTCATAGAGTACAAGAGTCACGGTGGTGTTGTTGATGACGTTGATGCCTTCTTCCACATTCCCGGGCAGGGCTGCATGCTTAATTTCGGCCGGCGAGAAGCCTTGGTACTTATGGTCTGTGACCTTCACAAAGGAATCGATGTCAATCCCCTTCTTGCTGCCGTCTGAACTACGGATAACGATGCCCAGTTTTTCTATCGGTGTCTTGCCTGACTGAAACCATTGGCGTATGTCGGGTTCCAGCGTGATGCTCCATATATTTTCTTCCAGCTTTGTCATCTTGCATTTATCTATGTTCTGGTTCCATTCGGCCGGGACATACTGCCAGTCGCCTTCGCCCACTACGCCGGTGTGGATATATACTTCCCCCTTGTATCCGAACAGGGCGGAAGAGGTCGGTGCTTTGAAGGTGATGGTCAGCGGTTGGTCGGCATCCGGTGTTTTGGGAGAGTAGTTCATGCCCTCGCCCGGCTGCAGGTCGGGCAAATCTTCTTTATTGTCATCCGAGCAGGCGATGAATAAGCAGGATAGCAATAACCCCGGTAAAAGGGGAAATTTATATTTCTTCATGATGGACTTGATTAAAAAAGCCGCCCTTTTGGACGAAGGACGGCTTTCAGGGTTTTTAAAATCTGTATACTGGTTATTCTACTTTTCCGGTGTTGTCCGAGAAGTTCAGATATGCCTTTTGTCCGGCTTTTCCTTGTACTCTTTCTTGGTCTCCATCATTGCCGCGGTATTCGATTTTACCATTCAGGATAATAAATTCTGTTCTCCACCAATCGGTAGCGGCGGCTTCGGGATGTACGCATATACGGAGCTCTCCGTTCTTGGCGAATGCCGGTGAGACGAATGAGCCGTCTGCATCTGTCGGGATGGTGAATAAATCTTGTTCTGCCAACTGGTCGTTCCAACCGTCATGAGAGGTATCTCCTATCAGATATACATTGGGTGTTTCAAACTCTACCACCCGGTTATCACCGATGACTGATACATAGACCAGATACCAGCCTGCTTTACCCACTTTGATGTTTCCGTCAGAATCCGACAATCCGGCACGGTCGACAGATGCTTGCGAAATAGTGGCGGCAAAACCGAAGTCATTGCCCCAGTCGGCTTGCGGAGCAAATTTCACTTGGTCATCGGCAGCGAAATAGTAAATGCCCCAGAAGGCACCTTTTGTGTCGTTGACGGGAACAAACTGTTTCCATATCTTGCCCCAGTTATATGCGCTTCCGGTCATATAGAGTTCTGTGGGAGCACTGTTGTCTTTTACTGAATAGCGGAAATCGGTCATATTGATTGTAATCTTGATTTTACCGGCTTCTTCCACCATGATGGCTCCTGCTTCCTTATCACCTACTTTCCAAGTCAGGAAGTTTTCGGCGGCGGTGTCGCCATCTTTTTGAGCGCCTAAAGCCTGTGCCCAGTCAATATCTTTGCCGTTGATGGCGGAAGCCGGGAAAATCTTAAAGTTCTGATTGGCTTCTGTCGTTTCGGTTTCCAATGTATAGACATTCTTATTGTTGGGATCGAGTGTCATGGGTAAGGCGCCTTCTGCATTCCAACCGGTAAATGCACCTACTACATAGTAACCTTTCGGGTCTACTGCCGGTGTTGCTCCCGGCTTTAGCGTGATATTTACTTCATTGCCCGAAAGTTGGATACCGTCTCCGGCCGGAGTGGTGGCTGCTGCTTTGACTATAACACGCAGATTGCGTGCTACACTGGCACGGCTTTTATATATTTCCTGGGTAATACTGTCCAGTTGCGTCAAGGCTACTTTTACAGTACCGTCTTTGGTCGTGAAGGGTAAAGAGTAATCATCGTTGAATAGTAAAGAACTGAGAGTTATGGTACTGCCTTCCACAGCGGTAGTTGAAGTTAATTTTACAATTTCTACCGAGTCGGCAGTGGCTTCATCCATGCTAATATTGGCATCTTGACCGGTTGTGAAAGTTGCTGTCATTTGTTCTGCACTATCCTCTTGGGGATTGGACTGGGGGGCAGCCCAGTCCTTGAAGTCTTCATTACAAGCAGAGAATCCTATGGTAAATAGAAACATTCCTGCGTATATAAATTGCTTTTTCATGATGAATCTTTCGTTTTAAGGTTATTATTTTAGTTCTCCTGTTCCGGCTGTGAAGTTGAGTCGGATGGTCTTGCCTGCTGCTCCTTGAATAGAATATTCAGGACCAACATCTTTACCCCAACTGTCATTGACCGGATTGTTTTCGCGATAGAAGATTTCACCGTTACAGAGTGTAAATTCTGTTCTCCACCAGTCGACATCTGTCTTAACACAGATACGGGCTTCACCGCTTGCTGTCATGGCAGGAGACACGAATGAACCGTCTTTATTGTCGGGAGCAGTAAATTTCCAAGTGTCGTTATAGTCCCATGTTCCTCCATTGGTTGCTCCGAACAGATATACTTCGCCCGGATAGAATGTCATGGTAAATGTATAATCACTGCCTTTTACTGCCGCTTTGATAAATACTACATACCAACCGGCGTTTTTGACAGTTATATTACCGCTGTTGGTGCCGATAACACCGGACTCGGCTTTGTCTGTGATTGTTAAACGGGTATCGTCCGAACCGATGTATTCTTTTTCTTTGGTTCCGAACTTGAATTCATCACCGGCTGTGAAATAAATGAGTCTCCAGAATTGTCCGTCCAATCCGCTGACTTGTACCATTGGTTTCCAGATAGTCCATTCTGTGTCGAGCATAGAACCAACGAGGAACATGGTTTGGGGGGCTTCTAACTTGTCGGTGGATGCGTTGCCCAGTACTTTCGGCAATTCTATCACATTAGAAATGCACACTCCCCGGTCACTATCTGTAATGGTAGCCTTCAGGCGGATAAAGACGCTGATTGGTGTAGTCGGGAAATCGGCTCCTTCATTCTGGGCAGTCCATAATTCTATGATAGCCGTATTCAGTTCAGATGCCACTACATCCATTTTGGCTGTAGAATAAGTTGTAGTCAATTCGGTATAGTTTGCTTCACTTTCTTCTGTCTTTTCTGTAAATTCAGAATTAAGCGCCACCTGAACACTGTATGTTGTAGCAGCCGGAAAACCATAATCTGGCTGTGAACAAGTCAATTCCACTGTCTTCGCATTTTTCAAGTCGTAGATATTGTTGGCTGCATATGGCGGCAGGTTGAGTGAAAAGGTGGTAGGCTCTTTTAGAACGGGATTGCTATCGTCGTCCTTTTCGCATGCTGTAAACACGGACAGGGTGAATACAGCAAGAAGCAATATGTTGAATATCTTTTTCATAATATACATACTTTAATTGTTAAACGGAAACTACTGATTAATATCCTGTGTTTTGTGACATATTCGGATTGTTATTCATATCCGATGCCGGGATAGGATAAACATTGTAGAAAGAAGAAACAGAAGTTCCGGTTGCTGCTCCACCTTTCCAGTCCCATAAATATTTATTGCTAGTGAACATATCGAAACGGATCAAGTCCGAACGACGGCGTCCTTCCAGATAGAACTCACGTGCCCATTCGTCAATAATCTCTTTTTCGGTCACTGTCTGAACAAGTCTGGTACAGTTGGCGCGTCTGCGGAGGGTGTTGATATCTTCGGTTGCATCTTCTCCCAGGCGGAATTTGGCTTCAGCTCGGGTCAAATAGGCTTCAGACAAACGCATCAAAGGAATATCGGTATCGGGATATTCGGTATGATGTGTCGGCTGTCCGTCTGAGCGGATATTTTGCCATTTTACGATAGATAATCCATCTTTAAAACCGGATATGACATCAGTTTCGATTTTGCGGATACCGCCACCGATTCCTGAATAGAACATGGCGCGGTCATCGCCTGCCGCTTTGATCATATCTATTGTTCTTGTGCCATATTGGGCATCGAAAGCATCTATTTTTTCATCCGTGTTGATTTCTCCTGCTGCAGGCACTTCAATGTCGCCGGGTAACATCGGCACTTGAGAAAGATCAGGGAAGAATTTTTTAACTAATGCAGCGCGTGAAAAGATACAAGACCATCCATTGGTAGTTCCCATACGTGGCATGCCGGCAGTGCGGGTACCATTAACCAAATAAGTGGACCCTCCATAATTACGTGTTTTGATACCATCCTGGCGGATAGGCAGGATAATTTCTTGCATCGCCTGTGCGTTTTCATCGTTATCCGCCATGAACAATAAACGATATTCGGGACATAGCTTATAAGATGAATTGATTACTTTGTCTGCATAATCTCTTGCGTTGGCATAGTCAGCTTTGCCGGTATATACTTCTGCATTCAGATACAGACGTGCGCGCAGCAACCAGTTTGCCGCTTTGTCGGCACGGCCAAACGGGGCTTGGCGTGGTTCATACATTGCGCTTTCGCATTGGCTTAACTCATTTTGGATGTAGTCATATAAATCGCTGCCTTTCTTTTCAACCGGAAGCTCGTTGTTAAAGTGTTCTTTAAAAGGTGCTTTACCAAATAAATCAAGGAAGTAGAAATAATGTAATGCACGCAGGAAGCGGACTTCGGAGCGTTGACGCATTGTTTCTTCATCGTCTTTTCCTTCTGTCTGGTCAAGGAAGAAGTTGAGTTGTGTAATATTGTATCCCAAGCGGACGTATGTCCATTCGGTGCGGATACTGGAAGAGTTCCAACTGATGTTTGTCAGCTGAGGGATATCTGTGTCGGTTTGCCAAGCCCAGATACATTCATCACTTGGTAATTCGTTGCAGTTAAAGATGGTACGGTAAAATCCTGATTCACCTTCATCTTGTCCGTCGAGGTCGGCTGATCCGGCCGGTCCTTTTTGTCCTGTCAAGCCTAATAATGCATATTCTTTTACGAATACATCATTTTGGTCAAAGCTGGGCGCATATTGAGGATCAATAGGACTAATATCCAAATCATTAATGCACGAACTGGTGCCCAGAATGGCAGTAACCATCAGTGCTGAGGCAAATATCTTTTTAAAATATCTTGTTTTCATGATTATTTCGTTTTAAAGTTAAGTTAAAATTGAAGGCTAAGACCTAATAAGAATGTCGTTGCTCTGGGGTATGGGTTACTGTCTATACCACTTTTGATTTCCGGATCGAGTCCTTTGTATTTAGAGATAACGAACGGGTTCTGTACGGTAGCAAATACACGGCCGCCCACTCCTTGATAGGCCTGTGACCGGAGTAAGTTTTTGAAAGAATATCCCAATGTGATATTGTCACAACGGATGAATGAAGCGTTACGAACAAAATAGTCACTCATATAGTATTCGCCTTTTCCTGTGAAACCAAGAGCTATGGCTTCTTTGGTCGTGTTGACGTATGCATTGTTAGTATACAGTCCGGAAGCACTGACATTCGCCTTATTGCTCAAGAAGTCATAATAAACATAGTTGTTGAGGCTTGCACGCAAAGAGAAGCTGAAGTCCCAGTCTTTATACAGCATTTTGGAAGTCAGACCCATCAATACGTCGGCAGCCGGTTTCTTATAGATATATTTGTCGGCACTGTTGATCTTGCCATCACCGTTGCGGTCTACAAACATATTTTCGATAGGCTTTCCGTTTTCATCGTAAACTTGCTGGTAAACATAGAATGCGTTGGCTGCATGTCCTACTTTATTTGCTTGAACTTTGGTATTGTTACCTCTGGATATCTTATCACCGGTTTCAACATAATAGTCACTATCATCACCACCGTTCAGCTTCGTAATTTCGTTGTGGTTCCAAGTAACATTGTAAGTTAAATCCCATGTAAAGTCTTTGGATACAATTGGTTTGGCATTGATGGAGAATTCTACACCATAATTCTTTAATGAACCGATATTCTTCATCATCTGTGCATTGAAATTAGTTCCTACAGGAATCTTGACACTGTTCAGCAAGTCCTCTGTTTCACGATAGTATCCATCGATAGCACCTGATATTCTTCCATTCAGGAAACCAAAATCCAAACCGCCGTTCCAAGTAGTTGTTTTTTCCCATTTCAAATCTGTGTTGAAAGCCTTGGGGCGTGAAGAACTGTAATAAGTGTCACCGAAAGGATATTGTGCATAATCATCGCTTGTCACATACAGAGGAAGGAAAGCAAAGTCATCACCTATATCCTGCTGTCCTGTGATACCCCAACCAAGACGAAGTTTCAAATCGGAAAGGAAGTTCACGTTTTTCAGGAAGTTTTCTTCTTTCATCTTCCAGCCTAAAGCTAATGAAGGGAATGTACCCCAGCGGTTGTCACTGCTAAACCGTGAAGAACCATCCCAGCGCATGGTGAACGTGAATAAATAGCGGTTCAGTAAGGAGTAGTTTAAACGTCCGAAGAAAGAAACCAGCGTATTGCGTGTTGCATAAGCTTTTTGACTGCGCAATGCTTGATCCACCGGTTCGTTTTTATAAGAATCCCATCCTTGACCTACACCGTCAGCGCCATTACGATGGAAATGTTGCTCCTCACCACCGACCATGATGTCGAAATCATGTGCGCCAAGGGACTTGATGTATTGTGCATAAGCATTATAGGATATATTATACTTGTACTGGGTAGATAATCCGTTCCATCCGTAATAGTTATTGGTGTATGAGTATGGAGAAACAATTTCACGTTCATTACCGTCTGCATATTCACCGCCGATGCTGGCATGGAGACGCAAGTCCGGCAAGAAATGAACTTTATAGTCTACTTCTACATTGCCTACAAAGTCGTTGCTGTTTGCTTTTTTATTACGTTGTTCCAGTGCAGCCAATGGGTTTTGAGGAGTGTTTTTATCTGTCGTATAAGTCCAGTCTTTATCACTGAAACCGTCTGTAGCTTGCATATTCTGCCAATAACCGCCTGAGAATTTAAACGCATCTCCTGTTCCATAAACAGGATGAGTAGGAGCAATAGATAATGCACCGCCTACGGCTGCACCCGCATCGGCATAACGATTTCTACCATACATATATTTGGCGTTGATATTGAATTTCAAATGGTCGTCAAAGAATGATGGAGCAAGATTGACAGACGCGGTCAAGCGCTGGAAGTTGGAGGTTTTAATAATACCATTTTCATTAGTATAACCGACAGATACGCGATACGGAACGTTCTTAAGTCCACCGGTAATAGAGATATGATGGTCGGTGCTTACGGCAGTACGGAAAATCTGGTCTTGCCAGTCTGTATTGGCTGTATCCATTTCTGCAGGATATTTATCTCCCCATAATTGCTGGGCATAAGCACGGTATTCATTACCATCCAATACGTCATAACGCTTTTGAGTGGTAGCCAAAGAAATTGAACCATTGTAGTTTATTTTCGGCGCTTGTCCGTTCTTTCCTTTTTTGGTGGTGATGATAATGACACCGTTGGATGCACGTGAACCGTAGATAGCTGTTGCAGAAGCATCTTTTAGTACGGTGAAAGTTTCGATATCTTCAGGGTTAACCATTGACAGGCCGTTTGACATACCTTTGATTCCTTGATTATCAATAGCCAATCCATCAATAACCAATAGCGGGTCGTTGCTGGCATTCAAAGAGGAACCGCCACGGATACGAATCTGGGCACCGCTGCCGGGAGCACCGTCGTTGGAAATAACGCTTACACCGGCAACCTTACCGGACAACATGTCTTGTGCATTGGTAGTGATACCTTTGCTCAGTTGGTCCGGTTTGATGGCTGTTACAGAGCCGGTTGCATCATTCTTCTTAACGGTACCATAACCAATGACTACAACGTCCTGCAATAACTGTGTATCGTCTTTCAGAATAATGTTCAGGTTGGCAGCAGCAGGTACTTCCTGTGCTTGGTAACCGATAAATGAAATCACAATAATATCGCCTTTATTGGCGTTGAACTGGAAGTTGCCTTCGAAATCGGTAATTGTACCGTTACTACTTCCTTTTACTACAACGTTAGCACCGATAATCGGCTCGCCGGTTGTATCTTTGACAATTCCTTTAACCGTCATTTGTTGGGCAAATGCGTCTAGGGACAAGAACAATCCCACTACTATCATGAGTAGGATTTTAAACATCACGTTTCTTTTCATGTCTTTAAATTTAAAGTTAAGTTATTTATTCATGTTTTTTACTTTAATAAATACCTATTGAAAACGGTTTTCTCAATAATCACAATTAATTTATAACCTCTTTATTCCTTTTACCTCTGATTTATCTTTCACCTCTTTGATACTGATTGCATAACCGCCGCCACTGGCTGCACGCAAGTTTAATTTGCTCTTGCCGGTCACAATACCTTTGCGAATGGTATATGCCTGCGGATTGTCTTTCCAGTCGGCATCTTTCGCATCGGCATAGACAGTAGCGATATATTGTTTTCCCGGTTCAAGGAAATCAAATGTCAGTTTGGAAGTATGACCGTTTTCATCAGCTGTGCAGCCGATATACCAGTCATTGGTTCCCTTGGCTCTGCGGGCAATGGTGATATAATCTCCCGGTTCAGCTTCCAGATATTTGGTTTCGTCCCAATCGATTGCCACATCTTTGATAAACTGGAACGCGTCCATGAAGCGTTCGTAGTTTTCGGGAATGTCAGCAGCCATTTGCAATGGACTATACATGGTGACGTATAATGCCAACTGCCGTGCCAGTGTGGAGCGTACTTGTGAATTATTCGTCGGGCTCATCTTGTTGCAATGTGTTTCAAAGATGCCCGGAGTGTAATCCATCGGACCTCCAATCAGTCTGGTAAACGGAAGTATGGTAGTATGATTAACATTATTTCCACCAAACGATTCATATTCTGTTCCGCGAGCCGACTCGTTGCCTATCAGGTTAGGATAAGTACGGCAAATACCGGTAGGACGTACTGCTTCATGTGCATTTACCATGATTTTATAATCGGCTGCTTTCTTTACCGCATAGAGATAATGGTTGTCCATCCATTGTCCGTAATGGTGTTCTCCACGAGGGATGATGTTGCCCACATAACCACTCTTTACCGAGTTATAACCATTATCGGCCATAAATTGGTAAGCTTTGTCCATGTGTCGTTCGTAGTTACGTACAGAAGCCGAAGTTTCATGATGCATCATTAGTTTAACACCTTTACTTGCCGCATAGTTCTGAAGTTCTTTCACATTAAAGTCGGGATAAGGGGTCACAAAGTCGAAAACATAATCTTTGCTTTTGCCAAACCAGTCTTCCCAACCTTCGTTCCATCCCTCTACCAATACTTGGTCAAAACCGTGCTGAGCCGCAAAATCAATGTATCGTTTCACATTAGCTGTGTTTGCAGAATGCTTTCCGTTAGGTTTGGTTTTAGAATAATCGGTTTCTCCCAATTTCACGCTGGAAAGTTCGTCTGTGTAAGCCCAAGAGCCTTTGCCGGTAATCATATCCCACCAAACACCGATATATTTCACCGGTTTAATCCATGATGTATCTTCAATTTTGCAAGGTTCATTCAAGTTTAAAGTAATGCGTGAAGCAAGGATATTGCGTGCGTCATCACTCACGATGACGGTGCGCCACGGTGAAGAACAAGGTGTTTGCATATATCCTTTGTCACCTTGTGCGTCAGGGGTCAGCCATGATTCGAATACCATGTTCTTATCATCCAGATTCAGATGCATACAGGCATAATCGATTAATGCAGCCTCATGGAGATTGATATACAGTCCGTCATTCGTCTTCATCATCAAAGCCGTCTGAACGCCTGTAGGCGAGAACGGAGTTTGTGAAGAGTTGGAGGTAATGGCTGTCTTCATCAAACCTCTGATTTCTGACAAACGGGAAACGGTATAGTCGTATTCCTGCGTATCATAATCTCCGGGAATCCAATAGGCAGTATGGTCTCCCGCCATACCGAATTGTGAATGTTCTTCTTTGATAACAAAATAATTCAGGTTCTTCTGCTGGGGGAATTCGTAGCGGAAGCCCAGTCCGTCATTGAAAAGGCGGAAACGTATGATGATATATCTATCGTTTGCCGGTTGGTTCAGGGTTACTGCCAATTCATTGTAATGATTGCGAATTTCTTTTTCCTCTCCCCATACCGGTTGCCAAGTTTCGTCAAAAGTAGAAGTTTGGGCATCCTTCAGTTCAAATCCATTATATAGGTTTGTTTTAGAATCAAGTTTGTCGGCATCTTTACGGGCTGTCCACTCAAAGTCTGTCTTAGCATCGGCATCTTCTTTTTTCAGTTCCAGTCCCAGCTTACTGGGTTTGATGACAGGCTTTTGTTTATAAGTCAGTTCATAAATGGGGGTACCTTCTCCGTTTAGGTGGAAAATCATTTCCAGGTTGCCATCCGGTGATGTAAGTTTTTGCTGTGCATTTGCTATGAATGAAATGCAAATGAATGCAATGAGTGAAAGTTTCTTTTTAATTTTCATATAACTATGGTATTAAATTATAAGCTAACAAGTTTCCTAACTCTGTTTTGTTTCGGATATTGCAAATGTAAGAATCTTGTATATTCAAAGATTGCACAAGAATAAAAATATAAATGCATTTGTCTTGTTGTAAATATTATATCTCTGATTACTATATAGTTAGTGTATTTGCAATATCTGATAAATATAAATCAAAGTGAACTGTATCAGAACTCTAAAATCAATATTCCGCGACCGGAGAGCGTTAATTCTTTTCCTAATCCAACCTTTGTGCCCGTCAATACATCCAAGGCGGATGCCTTTGGCAATATTTCTTTATAAGGAGTTAAATCAATACTCTGTTCCTTGTCGTTTCCATTCATGAATACAGTAACCGATTTGTTCCCATATTTTCTTTCGTATGCATATATTCCTTTATTGGGAGCGAAATGTTTTAGCGTTCCTTTGGCGATGGCTTCATTTCCTTTTCTCCATTGCAGCAGTTTCTGCATATAGTCAAATGCTTCTCTTTGCCGGGCGGTGCGATTGGCGTTTTGGAAACAATTGCGCAGATCGCTTTGCCATCCGCCGGGATAGTCACAACGGAGAAGCCCGTCACCATTCGCTTTGTCTGCCGCCATCAATATCTCTGTCCCATAATAAATCTGAGGGATACCGCGGGTGGTAAACAAGAAAGCAAGTGCTTGTTTGTAGCGGTTCAGATTTTTGGTGTCTTCATCATTGCGATAGAAGCGTGAAGTATCGTGGTTGTCGAGGAATATCAGCAGATTCATGGGGTCGGCATAGACAAGGTCTTGTGTCAGATAATCATAAAGACGGAATAACCCTCCGCTCCAATCGGTGGTCTCTTCATCAAAAGCCCGATTCATGTGCTCCATTAAAGGGAAGTCCATCACTGTGCGAAGATTTGAGTTTCTGGGTGCGGCAAGTTTGCTGTCTTTTTGCCAGAAGGAAACGAGTACATTGCTGTTGAGCCAGGTTTCGCCCACGATGTTGAAGTCGGGATACTCCTCGTTGACGGCTTTACACCAGTGAGACATCATATCGAAGTCTGCGTAGGGATGCGTATCTTGGCGAATTCCGTTGATACCTGCATATTCAATCCACCAAATACTGCTTTGAATCAGATAGTTGGCTACGTGGCGATTGCGTTGGTTGAAGTCGGGCATTGATTCGGTGAACCAACCGTCGACTGCTAATTTACGCTCATAGTCGGCGGCATGTATATCTTGTACACTGGCGGTTTTATAAGAAGTCTGTACATAATTTCCTCTGAAATTGAACCAGTCTTTTGAAGGCATATCCTTGAACAGGTAGTTCTCGCTGCCGCAATGATTGAATATCATGTCCATCACCACTTTCATGCCTTTGGCGTGAGCCGCATCTACCAGTTTGCGGAATTCTTCATTGTTACCGAAGCGGCGGTCTACCTGATAGTAATCGGTGATGGCATAGCCATGGTATGAACCTTCTTTCATATCATTTTCCTGGATAGGGTTGAGCCAGATGGCAGTGATACCCAAATTGTCCAAGTAATCCAAATGATTTTCGATACCTTTCAAGTCACCGCCATGGCGTGCAAACGGTTCATTACGGTCTACTTTTGATTCGAGCATTCCCGGGATAATATCGTTCGAAGGGTCACCATTGGAAAAACGGTCCGGCATAATCAGATAAAGTACATCACCGGCATTGAATCCTTTTACATCAGAAGCACCGTTTCTACGTTGTTTAATTTCGTAAGGGACAACAGTTTCTTTTTTACCTTGTTTCAAAGTTATATTGAAAGATTGGGGAGCCGCTTCCGACAAATCCATATATAAGAGAAGATAGTTCGGATTCTCTTGTTTGACTACCTCTTTCAAGAGAATGTCTTTGGCGGAAATACTCACATCACTTGACGAGATGTTCTCGCCATATAATAATACTTGTAACTCGGGATTTTTCATACCTGCCCACCAAAAGGTCGGGGCAACTTTTTTAATAATGGCTGCAGACGTGGGGTGCTGTAAGCCGAAGAGTGCGAGCAGTGTCATAAGTATAAAGCTTCTTTTCATAATATATAGTATTTAATGTTATTCGGTTTGCTTGGTATTGCAAATGTAGGAGAGTAAAGAATCTCTTTTTAAGGCTGGAATAAAAATATAAATGCTCTTTTATGTTATATAATTGATTATTAGGGGGTCTGTATCCCTTGATTGGGTAGAAAATATAAATGGATATGAAAATATATTTCTTGTTTTTCTTTATTTTAATTACTTATCTTTATATATTTGTGTAATACTTAATTAATACGGAATGAGAAAAATCACATATTGTCTTATATTGTTCCTTTTTATCTACCCGTTGAGCTTGATGGCTGATAACGGATTGAATGAATCTGTACTGAAAGAGTTGGATAGGGTCATAGAGGAAAAGTATTCTTTTCATGTGCATAAAGAAAAAGAAATTGATGAAATAAAGGCTCGTCTTCACCGGTCTGGGAACAATGAAGAAAAGTATGAACTCTGCGGTTCGCTTTTTTATCTCTATCTGCATTATCAGGCCGATTCTTCTTTATATTATATAAATGAGAAAATGCGTTTGCTTCCTTTGCTTGACAAACCCGAGTTGAAGAATGAGATTATCATTAATCGTGCTGAGGTGATGGGAGTGATGGGCATGTATAATGAGGCATTGGAACAGTTGAGGCAGATTAATCCACAGGCATTGGAATTGGGACCGTTGAACTATTATTACCGTACTTTCCGGGCTTATTATGGTTGGGTGGCCGATTATACGACCAATGCGGAGGAAAAACAGAAGTATCTGGAGAAGACAGACGTTTATCGTGATTCTATTCTGGCAACGGCGCGTCAGGGAGTGGACAGAGATATCGTACTGGCGGAGAAGTACATGGTGGCAGGCAAACCGGATAGTTCACTGGTTATCCTGAATGGGCTGTTGAAGAAGAATCCTGATGAGCGGCAGAAGGCATACATCTATTATACGTTGTCCGAGGTGTATGATGTGACTGAGGATATGGATAAACAGATTTATTATTTGGCTTTGACTGCTGTGGTTGATTTGCAGTCTGCTACTAAAGAGTATGCGTCTTTGCAGAAACTGGCTCAATTAATGTATGAAAAAGGAGATATAGACCGTGCGTACAAATATCTGAATTGTTCGATGGAAGATGCTGTTTCGTGCAATGCCCGGTTGCGCTTTATTGAAGTAACTCAGTTCTTTCCTATTATTGACAAGGCTTATAAGTTGAAGGAACAGAGAGAGCGGCAGATCTCTCGTGCTTTGTTGATAAGTGTCAGCCTTTTGTCTCTTTTTCTCATTGCTGCCATTTTCTATCTGTATAGATGGATGAAAAAATTATCGGCTATGCGTAGAGATTTAAGTCAGGCTAACAAGCGATTGACTGATGTAAATGATGAATTGGAGCAGACCGGTAAGATAAAGGAAGTGTATATTGCCCGTTACCTGGACAGATGTGTGATTTATCTTGATAAGCTGGAACTCTATCGTCGTTCATTGGCAAAAATGGCGATGGCATCCCGTATAGATGATTTGTTTAAAGCCATTAAGTCTGAACAGTTTATCCGTGATGAACGGAAAGACTTTTATAATGAATTTGATAAGTCTTTCTTGGAATTATTTCCTCATTTTATTGCCTCTTTTAATAAATTATTGATAGAGGAGGGAAGAATATATCCTAAGTCGGGCGAATTGTTGACTACCGAACTTCGCATCTTCGCTTTGATTCGCCTGGGGGTGACAGACAGTAATAAGATTGCCCATTTCTTGGGTTATTCTTTGGCTACGATATACAACTATCGCAGTAAGATAAGGAATAAGGCAATAGGAGATAAAGAACAATTCGAGCACGATGTGATGAATTTATAATGCGGACTGACGCATCACTCTATACGTACGTATGTGTGGACCTTTGCTTCCGTATGTATGGGCTTACACGTTAGTATGCATGAGGCGATGTGTACTAACGTGTTTTATAATGCCCTTGTCGGTTACTGTTTCTCTTTAATAATGCCTACACACCCTGCACCGATAATGAGGAATATACCTGCCAATACCAGCATGTTGACTTCCGGGGCGACGTTGCCTGCCGTGGTAAACATTTTCAATATCATTCCTCCCAATGAAGCGGCTACGATTTGCGGGATGCAGATGGTTCCGTTAAAGAGCCCCAAATAAGTACCCATGTGCCCTCCTGTCAACGCATTGGTCAGGATGGTGAAAGGCAAAGCCAACATTGCCGCCCATGCACAGCCAATCAGGGCAAAGGATGCAAATAATGCATATTGATTGTGGATGAATAAAACAGAGATGAAACCAATGCCTCCCAGCACCAAGCTGAGTACATAGGCAAACTTTTTGTTTTTAATCACCGGAATCACCGCCGCCCAAATGACTGAGCCGATTGCCTGTACCGCAAACAGAATACCCACCCAGTCGGCAGCATTCTGATATTGTATGGATTGAGTATCGAGGACTACTTTCGCTGTACCTTCTGCCATTGTTTCCACCGTAGGAGTGTCAAAGACATTCAATGCCACAGTTCCATTGGTGTAAGTCCACATAAACATAAAGGCTGCCCAACAGAAGAATTGCACCAAGCCTACCGTCCAAAAAGCTTTCGGTGCTTTGAGCAACAGATTGAACATATTTGTTCTTTCCTTCTTCTCTTCATTGGTAATGCCGTGATATTCTGCATATTCTTCCGGTGGGAATTCCTTCACTTTGGCCGATGTATAAAGGACGCAAAGTATCAGGATGAATGCTCCGATATAGAAAGAATAGATGACAGAATCAGGCACGACTCCCTTGGGGGCGATATTGCTGATACCGATTGCCGCGAAGATAAACGGAAACAGATATCCTGCCAAACTTCCTGCATTACAAAGGAAACTTTGAATGGAATAGGCAAGTCCTTTCTGCTTCTCGTTGACCATATCGCCTACCATCATTTTAAAAGGTTGCATAGCCATATTGATGGAAGTATCGAGAAACATCAAAGATACCAGGCCAAAAATCATGGCGGCACTGACACTCATTCCGAAGCTTCCCGCATTCGGCAACAGGCACATGACACACACCGCAACGAGTGCCCCCACAAACAGGTAAGGAATACGTCGTCCGAAACGTGTCCAGGTGCGGTCGCTCAAAGCACCGATGATAGGTTGTACGATGATTCCTGCCAATGGTGGAAGAATCCAAAAGTAACTTAAGTCGTGAGGGTCTGCCCCCAGTGTGGAAAAGATGCGGCTTATATTAGCACTTTGCAAAGCGTAGGCTATTTGTACGCCAAAGAATCCGAAACTAATGTTCCATAGTTTCCAAAATCCTAAATCCGGTATTTTCTTCATGATATTGATATGAGTTAGAATCTGCCTGCGGCGTCAATCATTTCTTTCATCTTTTCATTAAACTTGTTGCTCTTCATCAACTCTTCCAGAGTGAGATGCATTCTGTATCTCCAATAATGGCGCGGGTTGGCCGGTACATTAATCCGTTCGGCGTCTACATTCGGGTAACGGATTTCCTCGTCCATCGATAACCAGTCTTGGAATGACAGGATACAGAGCAAAGACGGACATTCCAAATGGTTGCGCACAATCTCTTCGCAAACCCATCCCGGTGCGGCTGTGGGCACTTCGCCCCAGTGTCCCAGCACTTGGTTGTAATAGCGGCAAGTCTGTTCGTAGTCTTCTTCCCACCAGCCGCGCAATGTAGCCATGTCATGGGTAGAAATGGTGCAAACCGAACGATAAGGATACTCCCATACATGACCGAATTCGTGTTGGGGATTTTTAGGCATACGCTGAATTTCAAGGCTGAGTATCTGCAACTGTTCCATTACCCAAGGTACACAGTCGGGCACCATACCCAAGTCTTCACCACATACCAGCATCGATGTAGATTGTGTCAGGATAGGTAGTTTCTTCATCGCTTCCTGATACCAGAACTGGTTATGACGTTGATAATAGTAGTGGTTATAAAGGCGGTTAAACACTTCCTTCTCTTCCGGGCTCAACACTTCAAAGATGAAATCGTTCTGCACGGCGATGCGTGGATGGTACATGGAAGGGTGTTTACGGTCAGGTACGAAAAGTACATTGCTGATTAGTGTATACAGCCCTTCGCATATATTTCTGCTTTCTTCGTCTTTCCGTTCGGCAAAGTAGGCTTCTACTTTACGCTGTGTATCAAATTCAGAACGCATTTCATAAATATCATCGTGGCAGTGTTGCACAAATGTCTCTTTCACCCTATCGGCTTTCTCACCAAAAATGCGGTTCAGGATGTTTTCATTGATGAACGGTTTTGTCATGAAATCTTTTTGGAAGGTCAGCCCATAGCTTTGTATTTCGTCTACGCTCATTGGCAGAGCAGGTACAAACTGTCCCAGTAAGCCATGAACCGAATGGGAGGGAATCTCCCAAATGCGGAAGAAGCCCAAGATGTGGTCGATGCGGTAGGCGGTAAAGTATTCTGCCATTTTGCGGAAACGCTTCTGCCACCATTGGTAATCATCCTTTTCCATTACATCCCAATTGTATGTGGGGAACCCCCAGTTCTGTCCGTTAGTGGAGAATGCATCGGGCGGTGCACCGGCTTGTCCGTTCATATTGAAATAATAAGGCTCAATCCAGGCTTCCACACTATTGCGGCTGATTCCGATGGGGATATCTCCTTTAAAGATAATGCCCTTTTCGCGTGCATAATTGCCGGCATCCAATAATTGGATGTGTAGGTTGTATTGTATATAATAATAGAAAGCAATTTCTTCGTAACAGTCGCTTTCGGGTATGCACATGGCGGCTATTTCATCTGCATGATATTCATTATGCTCGGGCCATTGGCTGAAATTGGGAGTACCATATTGATCTCTTAAATAAGAGAAAGCAGCGTAGGGGAGTAGCCAATGTTCATTTTCTTTGAAGAACTTTTTGAACTCGGCAGAAGCCAGCACTTTTTTCCCCGTTTGTTGGTACATTGATTTCAGATAGGCTCGTTTGGTGTTGTTCACCGCTTCATAGTCGATTTGGGGAAGGGCATTCAGCTCTTTTCGTTTTTCTTCATAGAAAGCCAAGGCTTCTTTATCTTTCAACTTGCCCAGCTGACGCAGGTCGATGTACATGGGATGGAATGCATAAATTGAAATGCTGTTGTAGGGATAAGAGTCCATCCATGTATTGGTAATGGTGGTGTCATTGATGGGAAGAATCTGTATGGCTTGCTGGTGGGTGCTCACTGCCCAGTCTATCAGCTTCTTCAAATCACCGAAGTCGCCTACGCCAAAACTTCCTTCGCTGCGTAACGAGAAGACCGGAATGGCAGTACCTGCTACCTTGCGCGCAGAAGAAGTGAAACGGACTTCGGATTCGGGAGTGAGGTAGATTTCTCCTTTTTTCATTCCATCGATGCAGAGCAGGCGGTTATTGTGGGCCTCCCACTCTTCCACTTCTTTTGTATCGGCATTGCAGGCTACAAATTTGTATTCCAGTGGGAATTCCAGACTGGCGGCATTCAGTGTCACCGTCCATTCATTAGCTTGGATTTCTTCCATCAATACAGTTTGTTTGCAGTCCCAGTTGCCCAATGCGGCACCGCGTCCGCAAATTCCCAGCTGTTGGTGTTTGTGATGCAAGCAGGGACAGAGTGCGCGGAACGTAATACTGCAATCGGCAGGAGCCATTGTCTTTATACTGTTGGCAGATTGGTAGTCACCGCTGAATGCAGAACTATATAAATAGGATTCTTGTGGAAGGTCTTTCCAAAAGTCATCTAAGATATAATGACAGTTTCTTTTTTTTCCGGGACAGAAAATGTGGGGCATCGTTCCACTTTCCCGCCGGATACATTGTCCGTCGCGATAAACTCCATAACGGTAGGAGATAGGGATGCCTGCGGGGGCGTCTGTCATTTCGGCACTGCCTTCCCAGCGGATTCCGTCTCCGGTGCTGAGCATGATTGGTTGGTTATCGTTGCCGCATAAGGTTGCGCCGAGCATTTCTCCCCAGGCGGTGCGGTATTCGATTCGGAATGTGAGTTTCATGTTATTATCTTATTAATGGTTTATATTCCAAATAGTTTAATGTTCCAAAATTAAGACTTTCCTGCATATAATCTTCATCAAGTGATTGAAATTATAAGAAAAAGAATGTTTGTCCGAAGTTCCCTTTTTGTTTGCATTCGTCTGTTTTCCCCCATTTCATCGATAAAAATGGCAAAAGGAAATACTATGGTACTCTTTGGGAAAAGGAAATGAAATATAAATGAAAAGCAGAGAGCCTTGTGTGTGGAAGGGGGAGAATGTATATAAAAAGTCCCGACTCGGTGAAGAGTCGGGACTACCTCAAATTGTAAGATGTGAGGATTGGTTTTTTTTTAATTTTTAAATATTTAGTTGAATACAACTATTACGCGTCGATATTCGCATACGTCGCGTTTTTCTCTATGAACTCGCGGCGCGGACCTACATCATCTCCCATCAACATTGAGAAGATATAATCCACGTTCGCGGCATTTTCTATTGTTACTTGTTTCAGGATACGAGTTTCGGGATTCATCGTTGTTTCCCAAAGCTGTTCGGGATTCATTTCACCCAAACCTTTGTATCGCTGTGTATGGATACCGTTCTCCTGACCATCACCATATTTTCGGATAAATTCCTGGCGGGCTTCTTCAGTATAGCAATATTCGCTGATCTTACCTTTACTGCATTTGTAGAGGGGCGGATTTGCAATATATAAGTGGCCGTTTTCGATAATTTCCGGCATATAGCGGTAGAACAGCGTCATGATAAGAGTGTCGATGTGCGAACCATCGACATCGGCATCGGTCATGATTACGACTTTATGATAACGCAGTTTGTCAATATTTGCTTTTTTGCTGTCATCGTCACCGTCCACACCGAAACGTACCCCCAATGCAGTGATGATATTGTTTACCTCATCGCTTTCAAATGCTTTGTGCCACATTGCTTTTTCCACATTCAGAATCTTACCTCTCAATGGCAGGATAGCTTGAGTGGCACGACTGCGTCCTTGTTTGGCAGAACCGCCTGCAGAGTCACCCTCGACAAGGAATAATTCACATTCTTCAGGATTACGGCTGGAGCAGTCGGCAAGTTTGCCCGGCAGTCCGCCACCACCCATCGGGCTTTTTCGCTGAACAGATTCGCGTGCTTTACGTGCGGCAATGCGGGCTGTGGCAGCCAAAATCACTTTGTCTACAATTTGTTTTGCTTCTTTCGGATGCTCTTCCAAATAATAGGTAAGTGCTTCACCTACTGCTTGGTTTACGGCTCCGCTGACTTCGCTGTTGCCCAGTTTGGTCTTGGTTTGTCCTTCAAATTGCGGTTCGGCTACTTTTACAGAGATAACGGCAATCAAACCTTCGCGGAAGTCTTCTCCCGAGATTTCAACTTTGGCCTTCTCCAATGCCTTGATGTCTTCGGCATATTTTTTAAGTACACGTGTCAGTGCACTGCGGAATCCCGCTTCGTGCGTACCGCCTTCTATCGTGTTGATATTGTTGACATAAGAATGCAGACTTTCACGATAACCGGTGTTGTACATGATGGCACATTCAATCGGGGTACCGTTCTTTTCTGTGTTCAGATAAATCACATCATCAATCAATGAGTCGTTGTTTCGGTTCAGAAAACGTACAAACTCTTTCACTCCTTCATCCGAGTGGAACACCTCTTTTTTGAAGTTTCCTTCTTCGTCTTTCTGGCGGCGGTCGGTAAGCGAGATGGTGATACCCTTGTTCAGGTAAGCCAATTCGCGCATACGTGCTTCGAGGATGTCATATTTATATTCGGTAACAGTGAAGATAGACTCATCCGGCCAAAAGGTTTGTTTGGTACCGCTGATTTCTGCCATGCCTACTTCCTTAACCGAGTACAGAGGATGTCCGCATGAATATTCCTGCTGGAAAATCTTACCGTTGCGGAACACTTGTGTAGTCATGTGCTTGGACAGTGCGTTCACACACGATACACCTACACCGTGAAGACCACCGGATACTTTATAAGAACCTTTATCGAATTTACCTCCGGCATGGAGTACCGTCATGACGACTTCCAATGCGGATTTCTTTTCCTTTTCGTGGTAGTCCACCGGAATACCACGGCCGTTGTCCTGCACTGTGATGGAGTTGTCTTCGTTGATTGTTACTTCGATGTGGTCGCAATAACCGGCCAGCGCTTCGTCGATAGAGTTGTCAACAACTTCATAAACCAAGTGGTGCAAACCCTTTTCGCTGATATCTCCGATATACATGGCGGGACGTTTACGTACGGCCTCCAGTCCTTCAAGAACCTGGATATTGCTGGCCGAATAATTGTTCTCGCCGTTTATCTTTTCTTCTTCAGTCATGTTTAATTCGATTTCTTTATTTAGCTTTCAAAGATACAAAAAAATGCTGATATAGAAGGAGTCTTGGAGGATAAAAAAATTAAATTTATGGCTTGGCTGTAATAATGCCGGAGCATTTTGGATTCTTGTTTTCTGAAACGACAAAAGGCCGAATCACATGATTCAGCCTATTTTATCTTTTGGTTTAAGACTTTGCTTAAGCGAGCTTGCTAATATGAGCAGCCAATTTAGACTTCAGGTTAGAAGCTTTATTCTTATGAATAATGTTGCGCTTAGCTAACTTGTCCAACATCTTTTGGATGCCCGGATACATTGCAACAGCTTCTGCTTTATCAGAAGTCTCACGAAGTTTTTTAACAGCATTACGCATTGTTTTAGCATAATATCTGTTATGAAGTCTTCTCTTCTCTTCCTGTCTGATTCTCTTTAGTGATGATTTGTGATTTGCCATCTCGACTAATCTTTAGTTTTGTTCTTTTATTATTTTTTATTTGTAGCCCCTGGGGGAATCGAACCCCCCTTTCAAGAATGAAAATCTTGCGTCCTAACCGATAGACGAAGGGGCCGGGCCTTTAATTGCCAGCCTTAGCTTGGCGTTTGCGTCGGAGAGTGTTTTTCTCTTTTGCGGTTGCAAAGGTAGAAACTATTTTTTAATCTCCAAAATATTCGAGTGATTTTTTTTAGTTTTTTGTTCGTTTTACCCGAAAATGACTACTTTTGTGCATGATAGAGGCTTAATAATGGAAGAATATGTTGCAAAAAACAGTTGGAATCGTACTTCATAGTCTAAAGTATAATGATACTTCGAACATTGTCGATATCTATACGCAGCACACGGGGCGGGCTTCATTCCTGGTGAAAATTCCCCGTTCGCGTAAGTCGACAGTGAAGTCAGTGCTTTTTCAGCCTCTTGCCATGGTGGAGTTTGAGGCAGACTATCGCCCGAATACCAACCTTTATCCTGTTAAGGAGGCTAAATCATGGTATCCGTTTTATACCTTGCCCTATGACCCTTATAAATCGGCCATAGCCATGTTTCTTGCCGAGTTTCTTTATCGGGCATTGCGTGAGGAGGCGGAGAACAGGCCGCTTTTTGCTTATCTGGAGCATTCTATTCGTTGGTTGGATGGATGTGAGCATGGGTTTGCCAATTTTCATTTGGTATTTTTGATGCGCTTTTCCCGTTTTCTCGGTCTCTATCCTAATACAGAAGATTATGATGAGGGATGTTTCTTTGATTTGCTCAATGCTTGTTTTACTCCCATACAGCCTTCGCATGGGGCATTTCTGAAGCCGGATGAGGCTTCTCGTATTAATATTCTGATGCGGATGAATTATGAGACGATGCACCTTTTTGCCATGAGTCGCGCAGAGCGCAACCGTTGTCTTACCATTATCAATGATTATTATCGCTTGCATTTGCCTGATTTCCCTTTGCTTAAATCATTGGATGTGTTGAAAGAACTCTTTGCCTGAAAACCGATATTTTTCTGCGGATTCAAATACGAAGTAAAGGAAAACGGGGCAGTCATTATTCTTGGGGATTTATATGTCATATCACCGACAAAGGAAGAGTAAGCTGTTTCTTAGGGTCAGCCAAAGTCTTTTAAACGGAAGATTATTACAGTCCACGGCAACAGACCGTACGGTCCACTGTAACGGACTGTACAGTCTACGGTAACGGACTATACAGTCCACTGCCGGAGACTGTAGTAATTCGACTGACAGACAGGCTTAATCGAAGGGATGCAAACGCTTATTCCGGCTAATGAAACAACGTAGGGAGTTCTAAACATATGCAGAGCGTTTGAAAACCGGGGGAGACAACATCCGGTGACTGATGCCGGCTGGATATGTTGAATCCCCAAGAATACAAACCGGCCATAAAAAAGACAGAAGAGTGTTTCTTACACAAGACCAAGGTCTTTTCAGAAAAACTCTTCTGCCTTTTTCAAAGACTTCAGCCGCTTTTAGTCAAACGCTTCCGTCTTTTTTCTATGCTGTTTAAAGACTTTATGCCAACAGCTCTTTTACCTTAGCGGAAATGGCGCGACCTTCTGCTTTGCCTGCCAGTTGCTTGGTAGCCACGCCCATTACCTTACCCATATCTTGCGGGCCGGTTGCGCCTACTTCTGCAATGATTGTTTTCAAAGCAGCTTCCAATTCTTCGGCCCCCATCTGTTTCGGCAGATAGGCTTCGATAACGGCTACCTGGGCCAGTTCGGTTTCTGCCAGATCGGAACGGCCTTGTCCGGTGTAAATAGCAGCAGAGTCTTTGCCTTGTTTTACCAATTTCTGCATAATTTTCAGAGCAGCATCATCGGTCAGTGTATCATTGGCTCCCGGAGCGGTTTTTGCTTCGAGGAAGAATTTCTTCACATTGCGTAAAGTTTCTAATTTCACTTTATCCTTGGCTTTCATAGCCTCTTTGATATCGTTGCTGATTACGTCAAATAAATCCATATTCTCTATAATTTTAGTTGTTAAAATGTTATTGTTATGCCACCGTTTTCGGTATCGTTGTTATTGAATGTTTCCTCTTCTTCGGCTATGGCTTTGGATTGGATGCTTTCAAGCACGGTCTTGGTGCGCTGATAAGTGGGAGTTGTTTCCACCATGCTGATGATGTCATCATTATCAAGGTCTTCCAGACTGAATATATAGATGTTGTGGCGTTTTTTCTTGTTACTGTTTTTGAAAGTGTCGCGACCGTAGTAGTCTCCACGGCGTTCATCCTTGCGCTGTTCTTCTTCTTCTTGTTCTTCCAGTTTCTTTTGTTCTTCGATGGTGCGTTTGTTGAGCATGTTGTCCATGCCCGGTACGTCTTTGATGCCGAAGCCGGTTGCCAGTACAGTGAACTTCACTTTGTTTTCCAGAGATTCGTCGATGTAAAGTCCCCATTTGGTTTCCACATCTTTGCCAAACTTACTCATGAAATCATGCACTTCGTTCATCTCTTCCATCATCAGTTCGCTTTTGGTGCTGAAAGAAATGTTGAACAGAATCTTCTTTGAGTTGAAAATATCATTGTTGTTCAGCAGCGGCGAGTGCAGCGCATCATTGATGGCCTGGCTCACACGATTTTCTCCTTCACCGTATCCGGTACTCATTATGGCCACACCACCGTCTTTCAATACTGTTTTCACATCATTGAAGTCGAGGTTGATGGTACCGCGGATAGTGATGATTTCAGCAATGCTTTTTGCTGCTACAGAAAGGGTGTCGTCTGCTTTTCCGAAAGCATTCATGACACTGAAGTCGGAGTAGATGTCGCGCAGGCGTTCATTGTTGATGACCAGCAAAGCATCTACATGCTGGCTCATTTGCTCCACACCGTCCAGTGCCTGGTCTATTTTGCGGTTACCCTCGAACAAGAAGGGTATAGTAACTATACCCACGGTAAGGATATCCATGTCTTTGGCTGTTTTGGCAATGATAGGTGCAGCACCGGTTCCGGTTCCTCCCCCCATTCCGGCAGTGATAAATACCATTTTACAGCCGTCGTTCAGCATATGTTTTACATCTTCGATGCTTTCTTCGGCGGCTTCGCGTGCACGTGCAGGACGATTTCCGGCCCCCAGTCCTTCTTTACCCAGTTGCAGCTTGACGGGAACAGGCGATTCGGCCAATGCCTGATTGTCTGTGTTGCACACTACAAATGTTACATCGTGAATACCTTCTTTATACATGTGATTTACGGCATTGCCGCCGCCACCACCCACACCGATTACTTTAATGATAGTCGGGTTGTCTTGTGGGAAATCGAATGGCATTATAGTTTCATCAGACATAATCTTACTATATTATATAAGGTGATGTAATTTACTTGTTTCTTTTAATCTTCTTTCAACAGGTCATCAGAGAGTGTGGTAATTTTTTTACCGAGCTTTGACCAAAGGCTGCTGCCTTTTTTCAATTGCTTGATTTCTTTCTCCAATTCTCGTATTTGAGCATTCTTGGTTTCTACATCCAGTAGTTCTGCCTTGCTCAAAGCAGCTAATGCTTCTTTATATTTTTCGGCATTCTTTAATTCGATGGCTTTCTTTATAAAGCTTTCGCAGTCGGCAATGCGTTGCTTTTCAGCTTCTTCCTTTCTGCGTTTTTCTTCAGCTTCCTGTGCCAGTCTTCTTCTTTTTTCTTCTGCACTTTCTCCTTCTTCGGTAAAGAGTCCGGTTTGAATGGGCTGAGCCGGTTCTCTCGGATGTTCAGGGCGATAACAGTTTTCTTTTCCGGCAGCCAGCAGTGCAATGATGGTGTTGGACATTCCGTCTTTTTTCAGTTCAATTCCTCCTTTAAGGCTCAGTTGGGAGTCTTTTGCCATTCTCACCTTTTCCAGTTTGGTTCGTTTGCTGAAGGCTTCTTCCATATTTTTCAAGTTGGCTGCACCACCGGTGACAATGGCTCCTGCCAATAATTTGTCATCGTAGCCGGAGAGCACAATCTGATTCCATACGTTTGCCAATATTTCGTTGACACGCGCTTCCACAATATCTTCCAATAGGTGGGCTTCAATACTGCATTTTCCGTCGATGGCATAGTTGGGCGTTTCTTCTTCATCTTTTGACGGGTCGATATAGGCGTTACCATATTTTAGTTTCAACTCTTCGGCATCCTCTTCTTCTATTTGCTGGCTGCAAATATCTTTGGTAATATTGCTGCCACCCAAAGGAATAACTGCCAGATGGCGGAGGATATTGTTTTTATAAACCGAAACTGTGGTTGTATCTGCGCCAAAGTCGATGAGCATACACCCGGAACGTCTTTCGCTGTTGGTCAGTACTGCATTGGCAAGTGCCAATGGCGAGATGACATAGTCTGCAATTTCTATTCCTGCCTGGTGGAAACATTTATCGATATTCTGTTTAACACTGCTACGGGCAATGATGTTGAGGAAGCGCCCTTCGATATGGTCACTGGGAACACCGACAGGATCTGCTAACAAGTTGATGCCTACTTTATATTCTTGCGGGGCTACCTCCAATATATCTTGGTCGATGATGGGTACTTCGCGGTTGCTGTCCATCAGCGAGTCAATTAACTCTTGTGATATTTTAGTTTCTTCTTCCAAGTGGCGTACTTCCGTGTTGCGGATAGTGCGGAGCGATTGTCCGCCGATGCCTACATATACCTTTCCGATAGAAGCCTTTAATGTCGATTCCAGTTTCTTGATAATCGAAGTAAGGCTTTGTGCGGTTTTGTCCAGATTGTAAATCACTCCCTTACGGATAAAATCCGAAGAGTTTTCGCTGGCGAGGGCCAGCACTTGTATGCTTCCGTCCGCATGTTTCTTTCCTGCAATACCTGTGATCTTTGAAGACCCCAATTCTATTGCTACAATAAAATCTGTTGCTGCCATATCTTACTTCTCTTTTTTGGTACAAATAATCTGATTGCTAAATTCCAAACTGATGCGGCTGTATTTGTTCCAGCCCACCTGGTTCAGACCTTTTTTATAAAAAATCTTCAGTCTTTCAAACTTTTCCTCATAATCGCCGGGTTTCCCAAGGAAAATAATATGTTCTCCAACGCGCGGAACCAGTTCCAGTTCTTTGGCAGGAGTGACATTTATCTGTTCAATTTGGGCCTCCCATAGAGGATGATTTTGTAGGAAGATACCTAACTTATATAATTCTTTCGTGGCAAAGTCACGGTCTACACTACCGGTAACAACAGCTACATGGGCCGAACTGTTGGGTATCGGCATCACTTTTCCTTTGCTGTCAATGTAATAATTGTCTCCGTTGGCAGCCATTACCCTTAATAAAGGCAAACGCTGCGTAACTTCGATGCCTATCTTACGGCCGGGAGTGCGGTAGCATTCCACATTTTCAATCAATGGGTGCTTGCTGAGTTCATCTTCCAAAAGCCGGGTATTGATATCTCCCATTTTTTTCCCTATGGGAGACAGTTTCTTACTGTTAAGTAAGCGGAGTACTTCTTTTTGGGTGATGAAACCATGGTCGATACTGTCATTGATAATCAATTCCATACCCTTGCAAGTCTGATCTGCAGGCTTGGTATTGAAGACTGTAACTGCTACTATAAGGTAAGCTGTTATCAGTAACAAGAACAGGAGTATGAAAATTCGTTTAATCATTGTTTGTTCAGTAATTCGCAGATTTGGGGAACATAGTTTTCAATGTCTCCTGCACCTAAAGTGATTAATACTTCTATATTCTTATTTCTCAGTACATCTAGAATCTCTTCTTTTGAACACATGGATTTCTCAATGCCGGGGCGCAGATTGTCGTAAATCAATCGGCTGCTTACTCCGGGAATAGGTTTCTCTCGTGCCGGATAGATATCCACCAAAATTACTTCATCCAGCAATGACAGACTATCGGCAAAGTCTTGGTAGAAGTCACGTGTACGGGTATAGAGATGCGGCTGAAATACTGCAGTCAGTTTCTTGTCCCGGTATAAAGCACGCATGGAAAGAATACTTTGACGGATTTCAGACGGATGGTGGGCATAGTCACTCAGGAATACTACTTTGTCGTTCTTGATTTTAAAGTCAAAACGACGGTCTACTCCACGGAAAGTTTTCATGCCTTCTTTTATCTCTTCATTGGTGACACCGCTCATTTGGGCCAATGCCATAGCTGCCACTCCATTTTCAATATTAATGGCAATGGGCACCCCCAATTGAATATCATCAATATTGCCCAATGGCGAAATATAGTCAAAGAATATTTCACCGCTTCCGATACGGATATTCTCTGCATGAAAGTCACCTTCTTCTTTAGAATAGGTATATAGTTGTACACCTTCTTGTAAATCGGGTTGCAATTCAATGCCTTTGCGCATGATAAGCGCTCCCCCCGGACGAATTAAAGAAGTGTAATGGCGGAAGCTTTCCAAATAGGCTTCTTTAGTGCCGTAGATGTCCAAATGGTCGGCATCAGTAGCAGTAACTACCGATATATAAGGTGAAAGCCAATGAAAGGAACGGTCGAATTCATCAGCTTCGATGACTACATATTCACTGGTATCGGACAACAGTAAATTAGTTCCGTAATTTTTTGAGATACCTCCCAGAAAAGCGTTACAGCCTACATGGGATTGATGAAGCAAGTGGGCTGTCATGGTCGAAGTGGTTGTCTTGCCGTGTGTGCCGGCTACACAAAGACCTTTTCCGGCACGAGTTAACATGCCCAATACTTGCGAACGTTTCTGTATCTCGAATCCATTTTCACGGAAATAGGTAAACTCTTTATGTGTTTCGGGAATAGCAGGAGTATATACGACCAAAGTGCTTGATGCGTCACGGAATGATGCGGGTATTTGGTCTGAGCTGTCTTCGTAATGAATAGCTGCTCCTTCTTCTATCAACTTTTCCGTCAGTTCACTTGGAGTACGGTCATAGCCACCTACATTCTTGCCTTTTGACAAGAAGTAACGTACCAATGCACTCATACCGATGCCTCCGGCACCGATAAAGTAAACTGATTTTAGTGTATTAACATTCATTTCTCTTTCTATAATCATCAGCCAATTCATAGACTTCGCGTGCAATCACATTTGCAGAGTCTGTAAAGGCCAGTTTTGCAATATTTGTACTTAAACTCTTTAGCAATTCAGGATGTTGGACGGTTTCAATTGCTTTATCCAACAAAGCTTCTTTGGCAGCAGCATCTTTTATGTAGAGCGCTGCATTTTTATTGACTAGCGCCAATGCGTTTTTGGTTTGATGGTCTTCTGCTACGTTGGGAGAGGGTACCAGAATGACCGGTTTCTGCAATAAACAGAACTCAGAGATAGAACCGGCCCCGGCACGGCTGATTACCAAGTCAGCAGCACTGTATGCCGATGCCATGTCGCTAATGAAATCGGTAACATGAAGCATGGGCAGTTCCCCTGCTTTAGCCACGGCTGCACGAACTTCATCAATGTAAATCTTACCGGTTTGCCAGATGAACTGCACACCTGATGTGCGTATCTTTTCAAGTCCTTCCATCATACAGTGGTTGATAGTACGTGCGCCAAGACTTCCTCCCAAAATAAGAACAACTTTCTTTTCGGGGTTAAGACCAAAGGAACGGATGGCTTCTTCGCGACTGATAGTATGATTGAGTAACCCTTGGCGTACAGGATTACCGGTCAGGATGATTTTATCTTTTTCGAAGAAACGTTCCATACCGTCGTATGCTACACATATCTTGCAGGCTTTTTTTGCCAATAGCTTATTCGTAACTCCGGCATAAGAATTCTGCTCTTGCAACAAGGTGGGGATTCCCATCATACCGGCTACTTTCAATGTAGGGCCGCTGGCATATCCACCAACTCCGACTGCTGCATGAGGACGGAATTCTTTGATTATTTTGCGTGCTTTCCACTGGCTCTTTGCCAGTTTGTAAAGAACGGATATATTTTTCAGCAAGTTCTTACGGTCGAACCCTGCAACGGGTAAACCTTTTATCGGATAACCGGCAGCGGGAACACGATGCATTTCCATTCTGCCTTCAGCACCTACGAACAGGATTTCCGCTTCGGGATGTTGCTCTTTAATGGCATTGGCAATGGATACGGCAGGGAAAATATGTCCGCCGGTTCCTCCTCCGCTGATGATAATTCTTAAATTCTCTTCCATTTCTTGCTCTATTTTGATGCAAAGTTATGAATAAACTCCTAATATGTTCAGTCTTAGACTGATTTATTGTTTTCGGAAGCTTCTGTCGGTATTGTTTCGTCTGTCGGAATAGATTCTGAAACCTCCGAAAGCGTATCTTCGTTTCCAGGTTTGCTGGCTGCTTCTGCTGTTACCAGGCCTCGTGCGTGTTCCAGCAAAATTTGGGTAGCTGCTTGCAACTTGACTTCGGCAGTAGTCTCTTCTTCCTGTTTCTTTTGTTCTTCTTTCTCTGCTACATATCGGCTGACACTGAGAATCATGCCGATATAGGCGCAGTTGATTAAAGTAGAGGTACCTCCCTTACTGATGAGAGGCAATGGTTGTCCTGTAACAGGGAAAAGACCTACTGCCACCATCATATTCAACATAGCTTGAGAAACTAGCAAAATGGCAATACCCATGACAAGGAATGCGGGAAAAGCTTTTTCGCTTTTTCGAGCTATCTTTCCGGCGCGCATCAGCAACCAAATGTAGAGTACGACAACAAAGCCGCCTCCCAACAACCCAAGCTCTTCGATGACGATAGCAAAAATAAAATCGGAAAATGCTTGCGAAAGGAAATCTCGCTGGACACTGTTGCCCGGCATTTTACCAATGATATTGCTGGAGGCAATGGCGATATTGGCATGGGCAATCTGGGCATTCTTGTCAATATCATATTTGGCGGCCGGAACCGCTTCTTTATCTTCGAAGAACCCTTTAATACGATTCTGCCACGTCTCTACACGATGCATCATCGGTATATCACGATATTGCTTTGCGGGTGTTACCATAATCATTCCTATAAATATGACGGCAATGACTCCTACGATAGAAATCAGCTTGAGAAGTTGCTTCCATGGTACGCGACCGATAATCATCATCAGAAAAACGACTCCAAACAGTAACATGGCTGTTGAACCGTTCTCGGGAGCAATCAATATGAATACGATACCGGTAATCCACATGATATATTTGAATGCCTTCGGATTGGCGCCGTCTTCTTCCTGAAACTTGGAAAGAATGAAAGCAGTAACAATAATAACAGCCATTTTTGCAAGCTCGGACGGTTGAAACTGGATGCCGAAAAAAGTCATCCATCGGGCTGCTCCGTTCACACGGTCACCTGTAATGATACCCATCCCCATTACGAATACCAATAAAACTGCTGATATAGGTAATAAGAAGAAGGGAAGAACCCTAAACCACTTGCAGGGAATGTTATGCACCAGTACCACAATACAAGCACCTACCATCAGGATAACACTATGCTGAGTGATGGGCCCCCAATGGTCTCCACTTTTATAAGTAAGCGTACTGGCAGCGCTGAATACCTCTACAATGGAAATCAAACAAAGAAACAGGAAGATAATCCAGATTACTTTGTCGCCCTTGAATAAGTCTTTTATCAGGTCCATGCTATTTAATTTTCAGTTTATACGTTGAAATAAATAAGATTACCTCTTTTACAATGCTCTTACACAGTCTTTAAATTGCTCGCCGCGGTCTTCGTAACTTTTAAAAAGGTCGAAGCTGGCACAACAAGGGCTTAACAGTACTGATTCACCTTTCTTTGCCATGCGATAGGCTGCGTCCACAGCATCTTTCATGCTTTGAACGTCAGCTGTGGGAAGTCCGAATGGGTCGAAGAACTCATGCAGCTTTTCATTATGTAATCCCATATAAATGAGTCCTACACATTTCTCTTTTACCAAGTCGGCGATTTCATTGTAATCATTACCTTTATCTTTTCCGCCTAAAATCAAGACTGTTTTTGTCTTCATGCTTTGTAATGCATACCAACAAGAGTTGACATTGGTGGCTTTTGAGTCATTGATATAGTCTACTCCTTTTACGCGGCATACTTTTTCCAGGCGGTGTTCCACTCCTTTGAAGTCTCCTAAGGCTTCGCGGATACATTCTTTGCGAATGCCGGCCAGGTTAGCAGAAATACCGGCTGCCATGGAGTTGAATAAATTATGAGTGCCGGTCAAGGCCAACTCTTCTTGTTCCATATTGAAAGCAATCGGTTTGGTGAAGCATACCTTGTCTTTCTCAACATAGGCTGCTGCTCCTTCTTCTTTTTGCTCGGCAAAGGGATAGTAGTGTCCGTGAATTCCATATTTATGTAGCTCACGCTGAATAATCGGATCATCATTCCAAAAAATAAAGGCATCTTCGTCCGTCTGATTTTGTATGATACGGAATTTTGCATCCACATAATTCTGCATCTTATGGTCATACCGGTCTAAATGATCCGGGGTGATATTCATCAGCACCGCAATATTGGCATGAAATTTATACATATTATCCAATTGGAAGCTACTCAGCTCAATTACATAATAATCATAATTGTATTCAGCCACTTGGAAAGCAAGGCTTTGCCCTATATTCCCGGCCAGACCGACATTCAGTCCTGCCTTTTTAAAGATATGATAAATCAGGGAAGTAGTGGTGGTTTTGCCATTACTGCCTGTAATACAAATCATTTTTGCATTTGTATAACGTCCCGCAAATTCTATTTCAGAGATAATAGGGGTTCCTTGTGCTTTCAGTTTCAAAATCATCGGGGCATCATTAGGGATACCGGGACTTTTTATTACTTCATCAGCATTTAGTATCAACTCTTCCGTATGCTTTCCTTCTTCCCATGCAATGCCTCGTTCGTTCAGCATATCTTTGTATTTGCTCTTAATCATAGACATGTCTGAAACAAATGTATCAAAACCTTGTTTCTTAGCCAGAACTGCTGCTCCCGCACCGCTCTCTCCGGCTCCTAATATGACAATTCTCTTAGCCATAATCAATTTTTGTTTATCTTATCTTTAATGTAATAATTGTAATTGCAGCCAGTACGATGGTGACAATCCAGAAACGTACTGTGATTTTTGATTCATGGAATACATTGCCGGGTTTTGTAAAAACATAGCTGCAATTAGGGTCTAGTTGTGCTAATGTAGTGCGGAAATGGTCATGGATAGGTGTACGCTTGAAAATGCGTTGGATATGTCCTTTCTTTTTCCCGCTTTTGAAATATCTTACTTGAAGAATGACCGATAAGTTTTCTATCAAGAAGATTCCGCAAAGGATGGGTATAAGCAATTCCTTATGGATAATAATTGCAAATACCGCTATGATACCACCAATGGTCAAGCTTCCCGTATCGCCCATGAACACTTGTGCCGGGAACGCATTGTACCAAAGGAAACCGATGAGTGCACCGATAAATGCACATATAAATATAACCAGTTCTTCGCTGCCGGGGATATACATTATATTAAGATATCCGGCGTATTCGATGTGACTGGACACGTATGCTAGAATTCCAAGTGTTAGACCTATGATGGCGGAGTTTCCGGCTGCCATTCCATCCATGCCATCGTTCAAATTGGCACCATTTGAAACTGCCGTTACAACAAAAATGGTTACTAAAACGAATAATATCCATCCGGCAGTTTGGGCATGGTCACCTAGGAAACCGACAAAATCGGCATAATCCAAGTTGTTGTTCTTAAAGAATGGTATCGTTGTCTTTGTTGACTTTTCATTTTGAGCTTTATGGACAATCTCCACTATTTCTCCTCCTTTTTGTATTTCCACATTCTCACGGATAACTACGTTAGGGCTTAAATAGAGAGTCAATCCTACGATTAATCCCAAACCAACCTGACCGATAATCTTAAACTTGCCGTGCAAGCCTTCCTTGTCTTTACGGAAAACTTTGATATAGTCATCCAAAAATCCTAATGTGCCTAGCCAAACAGTAGTGATCAGCATCAATATCATATAAATGTTATCCAGTTTCCCCAATAAAAGACAGGGAATAAGGATAGCAACAATAATAATGATTCCTCCCATTGTAGGAACGCCTACTTTTTTTACATTAAAAGGGTCGATAGAAGCATCGCGTTGGGTCTCTGTAATCTGTTTCCGTTTCAGTAAGTTAATAAAATATTCTCCGAAGATGGCAGATATCAACAATGAGAGGATGACAGCCATCAAGGAACGGAATGATACATAACCGAACATTCTAGCTCCGGGAAAATCACACTGCTCTAAAAAATTAAATAAATAATATAGCATTTCTTGTTGGTTTATTCATTAGCAAATATATCTTTCAATACCTCCTTATCATCAAAATGGTGCTTTATACCTTTTATTTCCTGATAATTTTCATGCCCTTTTCCGGCAACCAGCACAACGTCTTTGGCTTGGGCAAGCATGCATGCTGTACGGATAGCTTCTTTTCGGTCTGCTATGCTGATGACCTTACGCATATTTTCTTTATTCAATCCTGCAAGCATATCATTGATAATATCCTGTGGCTCTTCAAAGCGGGGATTGTCTGACGTGATGATGACTTTGTCACTTTGCTTGGCTGCTTCTTGAGCCATTAAGGGACGTTTGCCTTTATCACGGTTGCCGCCCGCACCTACAACCGTAATCACCTTTCCTTTCCCGTTCAATACTTCGTGGATGGCATTCAATACATTTTCTAGTGCATCGGGAGTATGTGCATAATCGACGATGGCTGTATAGCCTTTGGGTGAACGCAAGGAATCAAAACGTCCGGCAACAGGACGTAGTGTACTTAAAGCAAGAAGAACATCTTCCGGTTTCTTTGCCAACAGACAGCCTGCGCCATAAACGGCTAATAAATTAGAAGCGTTAAAACGTCCGATAAATTGCACGTTAACTTCTACATTGTTAATGTCCAGCAGCATTCCTTCAAATCCGTCTTCAAGTACTTTGCCTTTAAAGTCACTGAGGCTGCGGAGAGAATAGGTGCTGACTTTCGCTTTGGTATTCTGTGTCATAACCAAGCCGTTTCTATCGTCCAGGTTGGTTAGGGCAAAAGCACTTTTCGACAAGCCATCAAAGAATGCTTTCTTGGCTTTCAGGTAATTCTCAACCGTTTTGTGATAATCCAGATGGTCGCGCGTTAAATTGGTGAAAATACCTCCGGCAAACTTTAAACCTCCGATACGCTTTTGGGCAACAGAATGTGAACTGACTTCCATAAAGACATACTTACAACCTTCGTCTGCCATACGGCCTAATAATTGATTTAATGTAATGGGATCAGGAGTAGTATGGTCTGTGGGAACTGCTTCATCGTCAATATAATTACAAACTGTGGATATTAAGCCGACCTTATAACCGAATTTGCGGAACATATTATATAATAAGGTGGCAATGGTGGTTTTACCGTTTGTCCCGGTAACGCCTACCAACTCCAGTTTTGATGTTGGGTCACCATAAAAGGCAGTAGCCAGTTTCCCGACAATATCTTCTGTATCGCCTACTTTGATATAAGTAATATTTTCATTCAATGTTTCGGGAAGAGTCTCGCACACCACTGCAACGGCACCTTTTTCTATTGCTTTTGTGATATAAGCATGTCCGTCTGTCTGCGTACCTTTTACAGCTACAAACACATGTTCCGGTTCAATAAGACGTGAGTCTATATTGATTCCTGAAATCTCTTTGGTGGTATTGCCAATGATCTCGCTTACGGTTATACCTTTGATAATCTCTTCCAGTTTCATATCTTTCTTCTATATTAATTTAATCGTAATTGTATGGTTTGTCCCTTGCGTATGGTATTGCCGGCAGGAATACTCTGCGACTTGACTTTACCCATTCCGCTTAGACGGGTTTTCAAACCGATACTCTCCAATAGGTAAACAGCATCTTTGGCGCCCATGCCGATTACGCTTGGTACCAATTTATTATTTATTTCTTTTTTGCTGAACATTACATTGTCGGGATTTGTCGTAACGTTCCCCCAAACCGGTTTGTCAATTGAATAGCTGTTTGACAGACCGGTGGTTCTTATATCAATCTGATTCAGTATATAGTTTGCAGCTCCTATATCCCCATGTTTCACGTCAGGAACTAAGATAGAAGTTGAATCTTTCGCACCTTGTAAGTCCTGAGCAAGATGTTTTGCAAACACACGCTCGGCAATATTGCGGAATACAGGGCCGGCCATACCGCCTCCCGATGCCGGATAGCCATTCTTCTGAATGGCTACGATACAACTGTATCGGGGAGATTCGGAGGGGAAATAGCCGCAGAAGCTAACCAAATATTGGCGCATACCATTGGTGTATCCCGATCTTCCCTGAGATACTTGAGCTGTACCTGTTTTTCCTGATACATGAAACTGTTTGGAACCTGCTTGTCGTCCTAATCCCTCGCTAACCACCTTTTCAAGAATAACTTGTATCTCTTGAATTGTTTTGGGAGAAGCTATTGCCGGATTAAGAACCTCGGTCGGAATTTCTTTCACAACTTGTCCGTCTTTCATAATCGCCTTGACAAATTTAGGTTTAACCATCACACCATTGTTTGCTATAGCGTTATAGAAAGTTACCGTACTGATAGGAGGAATCTGTGTCTCATATCCGATAGACATCCATGCCAATGCTGTTTTTGACCAATTGTTTTTGTTGGGCATACGGATAAATGGATCACCTGCTCCCGGGATATCCAAATGAAGTGGGGATGCTATACCTAATTTATATAAGCCTTGCACATACTTCTCAGGATGGTCGTGATAGTTTTGGTCTATTAACCGTGACACACCAATATTGGAAGAATACATTAATGTTTGCGTAGTAGTGATTACGCCATATCCTCCACGATGCCAGTTATGGTCTTTCATACGGGCGCCATGCATATTATAAACACCGTTTCCGGTATCAATTGTTTGGTCGGGTGTTATTTTTCCGTCTTCAAGAGCTACCATGATAGAGGCTGTCTTAAAAGTAGACCCGGGTTCCATCATATCGGAGACCGCATTATTGCGAATCTCTCTGTATACTCCATCAGCACATTTGGTCATATTGACAATAGCTTTGATTTCTCCGGTTTGAACTTCCATTAAAATAGCAACTCCTACGGTTGCATTAATTTCTTTCAATTTATCGACCAATGCTTTTTCTGCGATATCTTGCATACCGACATCGATTGTCGTAATGATATCACATCCGTCAACAGGCGGTATATCTACTATGTTCAAGTATTTGTTCATCACTTTTTGGCGGTGAGTAATACCTTCACGTCCCTTTAGTATAGAATCGTAAGAAAGTTCCAAACCATTCTTGGCGCCTTGCTCAATGTCGGGATACATATCGCCTAATGTACGCATGGCTAATGAACCGAATGGTTTTTTGCGCTGGTTGAATGCCTGTTCGTGAAATCCACCCTTGTATTTGTTTAAGTTGAAGACGGGCAGACGTTTAGCCTCTTTATATTGTATATAGGATATTCGTTTGGGATAAAGCAGGTAGTTGCGGCTTCCCTTTTTTCTACCTTTTAATATATGGGATTTGAATTCTGCTTTGCTCTTATCCGGGAAAATCTGGTGCAGACCATCACAGATGGAGTCCATATAGAGCATCAGTAATGAGTCTTTCAGATGGCCGCCGGCTTTGAAGTCCATATAAATTTTGTATTCCGGAAGACTGCTTGCCATTAATTGCCCATCAGAAGAGATAATGTTTCCGCGGGTTGGGCGAACGGTTACGTTTTCTTTCACAAAACGGTCGGCTACATCTTTCCAATATTGCCGTTCGGCAAACATGATGACGCCGGCTTTGCAAATTATTGCAATACCTATCAATACCATCATCAATATGATGAAGGAATAACGGGTCATTATGTTCTTTTGGTTCGGCATCATAATTTTAGTCTTTTTTTATCAGATAAGGACGGTTGGTCGCTGTTTGTAAATGACTCTCTTCCGTCGATATATATTCTTCGATACGTGACTGACGGCTCTTCTCCATTAATTCGGATGAACGGGTGAGAGCATCATATTTAATATCTACTAAATCTTTCTTTAGCTTGTCTATTTCAATCAATTCCTGTTGGCTTTTATAACGGTTGTTAATGTAGCACACCGTTAATATCATAATAAGGATAAGTAAACGAGTTTGTCTTTTAAAGAAGTCGTTTGCTAAAATATCTCCTCCTAATATGCTGCGGATAGACATGTGTTTAGGAGAAGTAGCGGTGTGCTCTTCCTTGGCCTGTTGCGTATTTTGCTTTTGTTCTTCTTCCATCTCGTTTATTTTTTTTCTGCAATTCTCAATTTAGCACTACGTGAACGGGGGTTTTGTTTCACCTCTTCGTTACCGGCAACGATTACTTTGTTATTTATCAGCTTGAATGGCGTTTGTACATTTCCGAAAAAATCTTGTTCCATTTTTCCTTCCACATTGCCGGTCTTCATGATATTTTTCACCATTCGGTCTTCCAGGGAATGATAGGTAATAACCACTAAACGTCCGCCCGGTTTCAGAGCTTCTGTAGCTGCATAAAGCATTTCCTTTAATGCTTCCATCTCTTGGTTGACTTCAATGCGTAAAGCCTGAAATACTTTTGCTAGTTCTTTCTTTTCGCGTTCACGGCCAAATAAGGGTTTAATGATTTCCAAGAAATCACCAATCGTAACAATTGGTTTGTCTGCACGTGCTTTTATGAGGACGGATGCCAGCTTGCGGCTGTTCTTCAATTCTCCATAGAGATAGAAAATGTCGGCAAGTCGTTCCTCATCGTAAGTGTTTACCACATCGGCTGCTGTCATGCCGGCACGTTTGTTCATGCGCATATCCAACTTTCCTTCAAAACGAAATGAGAAACCGCGTTCCGAATCATCAAAATGATGAGAAGAAACACCCAAGTCCGCTAAAATGGCATCTACACCTTCTATGTTATGATAACGAAGAAAATTATGTAAATAGCGGAAGTTGCTGCGCACAAAAGTAAAACGCCGGTCGTTTACAATGTTCTTTTCGGCGTCTTCGTCCTGATCAAAACTGAGCAAGCGTCCCGTATGATCCAGGCGATTCAGTATTTCTTTGGAATGACCGCCCCCCCCGAATGTTACATCTACATAGATGCCTCCGGGTTGGATGTTCATTCCGCTTACACTCTCGTCCAGTAGTACCGGTATGTGATATATCTGTTCTGTTTCGCTCATTCTAATCCTTCATTATTGTTGTTTCCCATTATTTCTTCTAGCTCCTTGCCGAAATCTTCAGGCGCAATGAACGGCTTGTCTGCAATTTCCTTTGCCCATATTTCGATAGTGTCATCCATTCCGATGAATCTGACCTCTTGCCGGATGTCTGCCAACTTTAAGTATCTTTTGGGAATGAGAAAACGTCCGTTACCGTCCAGTGTGATGATTTCTACGTCTGATACAAATTGGCGGAAAATCATCTGATGTTTGGAGTTCCAACGATTGAGCTTGCTGCGCAGTTCGTTCATCTGCTCATTCCATACACTTTCCGGGTATAAAACCAGGCAATCCTGATAGGTGTCTTTACGTAAAATCAGGCATTCTTCGGCTGCCGTTTGTAACTGCTTCCTGAATACAGCCGGGAAAAAGACTCTTCCTTTTGCATCTGTTTTTGCTTCCGAATTGCCGAGAAATCTCATGTTTATACCTTATTATATTATTCAGGTTGTAAAATTACACAATTCCCCACAATTCCCCACAATAAAACCAAGAAAATATTTCGAGAAGTTTTCAACAGGTTGTTAAAGTAGCTATACGCTTGGTAAACAGGAAGTTTAATTTTAATAATTTTCTTATAAAAAGGAGTGAAATCCGGTTTGTGTGAGAAGTGAAAAAAGGAGGTTGAATAATTGCACATTCGTTTTTAAACTGCGCAAAAATAGTGCGCTTTGTATTGCCTCAGACACAAAAACTCTTAATTTTTTTAGAGAAGGGTTCATTTTTCTGTCATAAATTGCCAATATAAAAAAAGATAAGTTACTTTTGCAATGAAAAGACATTTATAAAATGGCTGACGACTCTATATTTTTAATTGACATAGATAAGATTTTAAAGACGAAAGCAGGGAAGAAATCCAAATACATTCCCCGCTTTGTTACTTCATACTTGAAGCGTATTGTGCATCAGGATGAGTTGAACGTCTTTCTGCATGACTCCAAAGATAAAGTCGGAGTTGAATTTTTGGAAGCTTGTATGGAGTTTCTGGATGCTAAAGTGGAAATTAAAGGTCTGGAAAACTTGCCTAAAGAGGGTAAGTGCACTTTTGTGAGTAATCATCCGCTGGGAGGACAAGATGGTGTTGCTTTAGGATATATTCTTGGGAAGCACTATGGCGGTAATGTCCGTTACTTGGTTAATGATTTGTTGATGAACCTGCACGGCTTGGCGCCGTTGTGTATTCCAATCAATAAAACCGGTTCTCAGTCCAGAGATTTTCCTAAAATGGTAGAAGCGGGTTTTTCTTCTGATAATCATATTATTATGTTTCCCGCCGGACTCTGTTCGCGTCGTCAGAATGGTGTGATAAGAGATTTGGAATGGAAAAAGACTTTCGTAACCAAGAGCGTGGAGACGCAACGCGATGTAGTACCTCTGCATTTTGAAGGACGGAACTCGGATTTTTTCTATAATTTGGCCAACTTATGTAAATTTGTAGGTATTAAGTTTAATATTGCTATGCTTTATTTGGCTGATGAAATGTTGAAAAATCGACATAAAACTTTTACCTTGACCATTGGTAAACCTATTCCCTGGCAAACTTTTGATAAGTCTAAAACTCCTGCGCAATGGGCGCAGTTTGTAAAGGACGTTGTCTATAAACTATAACAGACAAAGGAGAGAGAAATATATATGGAAGAGATTATTGCACCAATTAACAAAGAAATCCTAAAGGCGGAATTAACAGAGGATAAGCGCCTTAGATTTACTAATAAAAGTCATAATGAGATTTATGTCATAACCTATCAGGATTCCCCCAATGTAATGAAGGAAATCGGTCGTCTGCGTGAGATTGCTTTCCGTGCTGCGGGAGGAGGTACAGGAAAATCAATGGATATTGATGAGTATGACATTATGGAGAATCCCTATAAGCAGTTGGTGGTATGGAATCCGGAAGCTGAAGAAATATTGGGTGGCTATCGTTATCTGTTAGGCGATGAGGCTCAATTTGATGAACATGGAAAACCACTTTTGGCAACAGCCCATATGTTTAATTTCTCCGAAACATTCTTGAAAGAATACCTGCCTTATACCGTCGAACTCGGACGTTCGTTTGTGACGCTGGAGTATCAGTCGACACGTGCAGGTTCAAAAGGTTTGTTTGCTCTTGATAATTTATGGGATGGCTTGGGAGCCTTGACGGTTATCAAACCGAATGTGAAGTATTTCTTTGGCAAGATGACAATGTATCCCAGTTATCACCGTCAGGGACGTGATATGATTCTTTACTTCCTCAATAAGCATTTTGGCGATAAGGATAAACTGATTACTCCGATGAAATCGTTGGAAATTGAAACGGACCCGGAACTATTGAAGAACTTGTTTTGTTATGAATCTTTCAAGGAGGATTATAAGGTGCTTAATACTGAGGTGCGTAAGTTGGGCTATAATATCCCCCCATTGGTAAATGCATATATGAGTTTATCTCCGACGATGCGCATGTTTGGTACTGCTATTAATTATGGATTTGGTGATGTTGAAGAAACAGGTATTTTGATTGCTGTCAATGAAATATTGGAAGAGAAGCGTGTGCGTCATATTGAATCTTTTGTGAAACAGCATCCGGAATCATTGAAGATAACCTCGGGGGCGCATCCTGTTTTAACGAAATAAGTAATTGTATATACATAGAGAGGCCGTGAGGCCGGACAGGTAATTGCCGGAAGGCAGTTGAAGTATTCGGGCAGGTGTAAACTTGCCCGAATGTCTTTTAGGGATAACCTGTGTCGTTTTTCTCCGATACATTAAAACCACTCAGAAACAGTTGATGATATAATAAGTTGCACATACTTATGCCTTCATGCTCTTGTTTTTTGTTTCTTTTGTCGATGAAAGTAAGATATTCGTTAGTCACGGCTGTGGTTAAGTTTAACCACGGCCGTGACTAACTTTAACCACCCGGGTGAGCAGGCTTAACCACGGCCGTGGCTAAGCAATTGCAATAGGCTTCTATACAGCCGGAAGACTGTTGCCTTTTATTTTGCGGTAAAGGTCGAGCGCGTATACGTCGGTCATTCCGGATATATAATCGAGTACAGCCTGTATTTTTTCATACAAGGTAGGTGCATTCACATTATATTGGCTTGACATACGATTGATAAGTAGCTGTGAATAAGCTTTTTCTGGCGTACGCACTGCATTGATCATCAAGTCGATCAGCGTGCTGATTACCCGGAAACCGGCAAGTTCTATATCCAGCACATCACTCGAACGGTAAATCTTATGAAAAGCAATCTCCGAACAATGCTGGTATGCCTCTTTTAAAGGAGAACCGATATGTTTGATGAGTGACCCTTCAAACTCTCCTGAAAGGATTTCTTCTTCATGCTCTACGAATACCCGGGTGCATTCTTTTATCAATGCTCCGATGACTGAAGAACGAAGATAGGCAATCTGTTCATTAACATCCGTTACAATCCGGCAAATCTCTTCTATTCGCTGCTTTCTTTTGTCATCGAAGAATAAACTATATAACTCTTTTGTCTCGGCATGGGTCAGTAACTTCAGCTTGTGAGCGTCTTCTATATCCATCATTTGATAACAGATATCGTCTGCTGCTTCTACCAGATAAACCAGCGGATGACGGGCGTATCTCAATGGTTCTCCTTCTTGGCTCAGCCGGGTGATTCCCAACTCGGTAGCTATTTTTTGGAAATCTGCTTCTTCGCTCAGAAAGAAGCCGAACTTTGATTTTTTTCCTGCCAGACGTGAAGAAAAAGGATACTTTACAATAGAGGCCAGGGTGGAATAAGTCATCACGAATCCACCTTTACGTCTTCCTTCAAACTGATGCGTCAAGAGCCGGAAAGCATTGGCGTTTCCTTCAAAGTGTATCAAATCATCCCATTCTATCGATGAAAGCTCTTCTTTCAAGGCTATTCCTTTCCCTTCCGAGAAGTAAGTTGAGATGGCTTTCTCTCCGGAATGTCCGAAAGGAGGGTTCCCTAAATCATGTGCCAGACAAGCTGCCGATACGATAGAGCCTATTTCTGATATATGAGAGTCTGCCAGTTCAGGATGTTTCTGCAATAGCCGGCTGGCCACATCATTTCCCAAAGAGCGCCCTACACACGACACTTCCAGACTGTGCGTCAGGCGGTTGTGCACGAATATGCTTCCCGGCAATGGAAATACCTGCGTTTTGTTTTGCAAACGACGGAAAGGGGCAGAGAAAATCAGCCGGTCATAGTCGCGTTGAAACTCGGAGCGGTCGTCTTTCCGTGCTTCGTGCAGCTCTTCCAGTCCGAAGCGTTTATTTGATATTAATTGTTTCCAGTTCATAATTCGGGGTTTATATGTTTGCAAAAGTATAAAATCTCCGTTTAAAAAACTGTAAACGCTTAGATAAATCCATTGAATTGTGTAGATTTGCATCTTATTAGATAAGTTAATTTTGAAAATGAAAGTACAGGTAATCAATAAATCAAAGCATCAGCTTCCCCAATATGCTACCGGGCAATCGGCGGGAATGGATATCCGCGCTAATTTGGACGAACCGATTGTATTAAAACCTTTGCAGCGCTGTCTTGTTCCGACAGGATTGTATATTGCCCTTCCCAAGGGGTTTGAGGCACAAATCCGCCCACGCAGCGGCTTGGCTCTCAAGAAAGGTATTGGTGTATTAAATTCTCCCGGTACTATCGATGCCGATTATCGGGGAGAGATTTGTATTATCCTGATTAACTTTTCGGCGGAGGAATTTACGATAGAGGACGGAGAGCGAATTGCACAGATGGTCATTGCCCGTCATGAACAGGCCGAATGGCAGGAAGTGGAAGTCTTGGATGAAACTGAACGTGGTGCCGGGGGCTTTGGACATACCGGTAAAAACTAGAATAGAATAATGAATAACAGACAAACAACTAAAAGATATTTGCCGCTATTGTGGCTTTGCCTTGTGGCTCTGCTCATGTCGTGCGGAACCATGCGGAAGGCGTCTTCTTCCCAAAAAACGCCGGCAGAAGAGCAGAAAGACCCGCTGACACCCGAACAGCGACGTAAATACGATTATTTTTTCCTGGAAGCACTCCGCATGAAGGAAAAAGGTGACCTTGACGCTGCTTTTGAAATGTATAGCCATTGCTTGGACATTTATCCGCAGGGGGCGGCAACTTTATATGAGATAGCTAAATTTTATATGTTCCTCAATCAGCCTGACAAGGGTGAAAGGGCTTTGAAGGAGGCAGTGGCGGCCGACCCGAATAATTATTGGTATAATCAGACACTTGCTGCTTATTATCAAAATAAAGGGGAGGCGGCAAAAGCAATCTATGTTTATGAAGACATGGTAAGTCATTTCCCAAAGCGATTGGAACCATTGATGTCGTTGGTGGACCTTTATAACCGTACCAAAGACTATCAGCAGGTAATCAATACACTGAACCGCCTGGAGGAACGTGATGGAAAGTCCGAGGCTATCAGTATGGAGAAGTTCCGCATGTATTTGGCGATGGACAACGACGAACAAGCGTTTACCGAAATCGAGAATCTTGCGAAAGAATATCCATACGATATGCGCTATCTCACTATCTTGGGAGATGTTTATATGAACAACGGAAAGGAAGGAGAGGCGTATTCCATCTTCCAGAAGGTGTTGAAAGAAGAACCGGGATATGCTCCTGCCATGCTGTCTATGGCTACTTATTACGAGAAGAAGGGAGAAGACAGTCTGTATCAGGCTCAGTTGGACTCTATACTGTTGAACGACAGGGTGGAGAGCAATACTAAGATGAACATCATGCGTCAGCTCATCCTTCGTTCGGAACAAACCGACAAGGATAGTATCAAGATAGCCGGTTTGTTTAATTCCATGCTCGAAAGAAAACAGGAGAATGCGGACATCGCTATGTTGGCAGCTCAATATCTGCTGACCAAGAAGATGGACAAGGAATCCGTTCCTGTGCTTCATAAGGTGCTTGAGATTGATCCCGAAAACATTCCTGCCCGCCTGCAACTTCTGAGTTTCGCCATTCGCGAGCAAGATATGGATGAGGTGATAGCACTTTGTACTCCGGCATTGGAGTATACTCCCGAAACATTGGAATTCTATTATTATCTGGGACTTGCCTATCATCAGAAAGATCAGCCTGACGAGGCACTCGAAGTTTTTAAGAAAGGGGTGAACCAGGTAAATGAGAAAAGCGATAAGAATATCGTATCAGATTTCTATGCCATTATGGGAGATTTGTATCATATCAAGAAAATGAATGTCGAGGCATACGCTGCTTATGATTCGGCTTTGGTTTATAAAGAGGATAATATCGGTGCTCTCAATAATTATGCTTATTATCTGTCGGTAGAACGCGAGCACTTGGATAAAGCGGAGGAAATGAGTTATCGCACTGTCAAGGCTGAGCCGACAAACGGAACTTATCTCGACACATATGCGTGGATACTTTTTGAAAAAGGAAAGTATGCTGAAGCCCGTATTTATATTGATCAGGCCATGCAGAACGAGGGTGACAAGAGTTCGGTGGTGGTGGAACATTGCGGAGATATTTATTATATGAGCGGCGAAAAGGAAAAGGCATTGGAGTATTGGCGACAAGCCGAGAAGCTTGCCAATGAACCGCCCCAAGAAGGCAGTGAACCGCGTGACGAGAAGGAATTGAAATTATTAAAGAAGAAGATTGCACAAAAGAAATACTTTGCAGAATGATGAAGCGTATCTATATTTATTTGTTCGGAGCCGTATTGCTGGCATTCGTTTCTTCCTGTTCTTCTACCAAGAATATGAAAAAGAGCGTGTCTATCGGTAATTTGTCGGAAACGGAGTATATGACTGAGGTTCTCAACCGTGCGCCGGCATGGGATGCTTTGACGGCAAAGATGTCAATGGCTGTCGACCTGAACGGAAAGGGAGCTACCAAAATAAGCGGCACTATCCGCATGAAGCGTGATGAAGTGATACAATTGTCTCTTACAGCTCCGTTTATCGGCATCGAAGTGGCGCGCGCCGAAATCTCTCCCGATGGGATATTGGTGATGGACCGCCTGAACAAGCGTTACGTGCAGGTATCGTTTGCAGAGCTTAAGGGGTTGGCAAAGGCAGATTTGGACTTTCACTCCCTGCAGGCATTGTTTCTGAACGAAATCTTCCTTCCCGGTAAGACAACATTATCTGCTCGCGATATTTCGGCATTCACCGTTCATCCCGAAAACGAGCATGCCGTGCTGGAGGTGAAGAACGGAAAGAAGTTTGCTTATCGCTTCCGCACCACAGCCGATGAAGGGTTGCTGAAAGAAAGCCATATCGGACTGGCAGGCACTTCTTACGGATTGCGTTGGAAGTATGATAAGTTCCGTCCGTTGGAGAAAAAACAGTTTCCGAGTCACATGTTTGTTTCCTTTGAAGGAGGCAAGAAGCCCGTCACGGCCACTTTTGACTTTTCCCGTCTGTCTACCGGCAGTGATTGGGAAACCCATACCGATGTGCCCAAGAAATATGATAAAGTTGAATTGCAAGATTTGCTCAAACAGCTCATTAAGAAATGAAACGTATCTTCCTACTGTGTATCGCCTGTTGTTTTCTGAGTGCACTGTCGGCACAGAGCACCCGGAAGATTAGGGAGCTGGAAAACAAACGGAAAGAATTGCATCAGCAGATTGCTGAGTCGGAGACTCTGTTGCAATCTACCAAAAAGGATGTGAAAAGCCAATTGGAAAATCTGGCTCTGCTCACCGGGCAGATAGAAGAGCGTAGAAGATATATCCATACCATCGAAACGGATGTGAATACACTGGCAAAGGAAATAACAACTTTGCAACGCCAGTTGACCGCCTTGCAGCGGAACCTGAAGGAGAAAAAGAAGAAATACGAGGCATCTGTGCAGTATATGTACCGTAATAAGTCTGTGCAGGAGAAACTGATGTTTATTTTTTCTGCTGAAAACCTGAGCCAAACGTATCGTCGTATGCGTTATGTGCAGGAGTATGCCAACTATCAGCGTCTTCAGGGACTTGAGATAGAGCGTAAGCAACGTCAGGTAGTGTCGAAGAAGAAAGAACTGGAACAAACCCGCAAAGCAAAAGAGAATCTTTTAAAGCAAGGAGAAACAGAAAAAGCCAAGCTTGAAATTCAGGAAAAAGACCGTCAGACACTTTTGGCTAATCTTAAGAAGAAGCAGAAAGGAATACAGAATGAAATTTCCAAGAAAAAACGTTCTGCACAACAACTGAATGCACAGATAGATCGGTTGATAGAGATTGAAATAGAAAAAGCCCGTAAGCGTGCTGAAGAGGAAGCGCGCCGTAAGGCCGCTGCCGAAGCTGCTGCACGCAAGGCTGCTGCGGCAAAAGCAGCCGAAGCGAATAAAAAGAGCAGTGGGGAAACTGTCTCTACTTCAAAATCGGGTGTTAAAACTTCGGGAAAGAAGGTGGCACCGGTGGAAAAATTCAATTTGAATAATGAAGATCACCGATTGTCAGGCAATTTTGAGCGTAACCGCGGAATATTGCCGATGCCTGTCACGGGACCGTATGTCATTGTGAGTCATTACGGACAGTATGCTGTGGACGGACTGCGTAATGTGAAGTTGGATAATAAGGGAATTGATATCAAAGGCAAACCGGGTGCAAAGGCACGTGCAATTTTTGATGGAGAAGTTTCGGCTATATTCCAATACAATGGCTTGAATAATATTTTGGTGCGCCATGGTAACTATATATCGGTTTATTGCAATCTCTCTTCTGTAGCTGTGTCCAAAGGAAGTAAAGTAAGTACGAAAACTATACTTGGCACTATTCATACTGATAGTTCAGGTAATTCGGTTCTTCATTTCCAGCTGCGTAAAGAGACAGCGAAGCTGAACCCCGAGCTTTGGTTGGGAAGATAAGTTCCCCGGCTTGTGGCAAGCAGGAATTGCTTTCACACAAAAATCCCATGAATAGGAGATTTAAGTATCTGTTATGTGTGAAAGCACATCGCATCAACTTTTCTGACGGAGGAGAATGTTGTTTCCATTCTCGTCTCGAAAGACCTTGGTCTTTTCTGAAAACTTCAAGGTCTTCTTTTAAAATCTCAAAGTCTTTTTTTAAAACTCTTTGGTCTTTTGAAAACATTTACTTTTCTCTCTTGATAAATAATTCATATTTCTATCGGATACCCCGATTATTAAAATGTTAAACAATTTTCTTGATAAAAGATTGTTTTTGCATTAAAAAATGCATAGCTTTGTTCATCAGCTTCTGTCTCTTAAGAAGAATTGATATGGGATTTATAAAAATGATATGTAATACTATGAGTCACTGGGTACCTATAAAGTATATATCCGAGAAATATCAAATAGATGAAAATTATATTTGTAATTTGATTGTACGGAAAGTTGTTACTTCGTCCCAAATTGGGAGAAAGGTAAAACTGATAGACGAGGATTCGTTTATTTCCTATCTGGATTTGCATAAAGAGATAGAAGATAAAAAGGAAATCATTGCTCAGCTGCGTGATACTGACAGAATGCTGGAGGTAGAATTGAGGGCTTGCAATGAAACCCACGTTGCTTTTGAAGTGCAACAAAGGATTTTATTCCGTGTCTATCGGGCATTTGTGCAGGCTTTTTCCCTGTTTATCAGAAATGAGGAAGAACGCGGTATCTTTTTGTCGCTCAGTATGGGAGAACGGCTGGATTTGATTGCTTCAAAATATTCTCATACACTTCAGACTACATTGAAGATATACAAGAATACTGTTGACCGTGTTTGCAAAAAGAGCTTTAATTTTATAGAAGAACAGCGAGATAATGTGACAAAGCTGGAGAAACTGAATCGGAATATGAGGGAAGTGTGTGCCAGGCTGAGAAATGGGGAGGTGAGGCAACGGGCGAAATGTGATCCCAAGTTGAGGCACAAGGAATGTGAAAGTGCTGAAGTAATGAGGTTGACAAAGTTAAGTACAAAGCTTCGGTATGAATTGTCAAAGGAGAGGGATACGGTTAAAATTTTGCAAATCAGATTGCATGACTTTGAAAATGAGCAACTGCAAAAGATAGAACAAATAAAGAAAGTTAGGCAGCAAGAGGAGCTGGAGCAAAAAAAACAACGGGAAGTAGAACTATGGTTGCAAGAAAAACGATTGAAGGCAGAACAACTGTGGATGGAAGAGCTGATGAAAGAAAAGTTTTTGTTGCAGGAACAGTTGAGTGACGAGAAAGTACGGGTAAAGAATATGCAAATGAAGTTGGCAGAAGTGGAAAGTGCCTTATCTGATTGGAAGCAAAAATATAGCGAAATACAGCGCGAGTATCGGGCATACGTTGCTAAAGTGGAAGCCAATGGTTTTAAATACTTGATGATTAATTTGAAGAAATGGATAAAGAATAATTATTTATTGTTGCTGCTTGTGGCTTTAGCTGTTTGGGTTATTTACTTACTGTATCAACTGTTTTTTTTGCTTTTCTGAAAATGAAATGATATGTTCTGATGGTATAGCGTGTCAAAGCCGATTTTGTTATCGTGTTGTTACTTTGGCACGCCTTTCCTATCATATTAATTATATCACCAGCCCGTCCAACAATTCTATATACAGCCCGATGGCTTCTTCTATTTCCGATACCATAATATATTCATCGGCCGTGTGAGAACGTGAGGATTTGCCCGGTCCCATTTTTACCGATGGGAATTTCATTAAAGCCTGATCGGACAAGGTAGGCGAGCCAAATGGAACACGGCCCAACTGAATAGCACGTCTGACAAACGGATGTCCGGCATCAATGTGGGATGAATTCAGACGGAACGAACGCGCTTTGGCTTCACTCTTGATGTGAGTGCTGATTTCATTAAATAATTCTTCGTTGGAATAACATTCATTACTGCGGATGTCTACAACAAACGTGCAGATATCGGGAATGACATTGTGTTGGGTTCCGGCATTGATTTGGGTAACACTCATTTTGACCGGTCCCAATAAAGGAGACTCCTTTGGAAAACGATAGTCACGAAACCACCGGATATCCTCCAATACTTTATATATAGCGTTGTCACCTTCATTGCGTGCTGCATGCCCCGCTTTTCCGTGAGCTGTCACATCGACCACCATCAAACCTTTCTCTGCTATGGCAGGTTGCATCTCTGTTGGTTCTCCTACAATACCCAATGCAATGGGTGGAAGCTGGGGCAAAACACTTTCAATACCGTTCTTGCCTGACACTTCTTCTTCGCATGAAGCCAAAAAGATAAGGTTATAAGCCTGTTCGGTGGTAGATAAATGGCGGTAAACTTGAAATAAAGATACTACACTGGCACACGCATCATTACTGCCCAGTCCGTAAATTTTTCCGTTCTCAGCCTTCGGAGTGAAGGGATGTTTACGCCAGCCGTTCACAGGCTTTACAGTATCGATGTGCGAATTGAGCAAGATAGTAGGTTTGTTCAAGTCAAACATAGGGCTGATGCACCAAATGTTGTTTCCCGAACGACCTGTCATAATACCGGTCTCTTCAATATAGTTTTGAAGAAAATCGGCAGCAGCTTCCTCTTCTCTGCTCAGCGAAGGGATGCCTATTAGCGAATTCAGCAACGTGGTTGCTTCTGAAGTGTAATATGCTAAGTCAATCATATCGATTTTATAATTATTGTGCGGCAAAGATACGATTTTTGCCCGGTAAAGTATGCTTAGAAGTAGTGATAATTAAGTTATGTATGCAACTAATTTTAAAGTTGGGATTCTTGTAACTCTTTGATTGGTCGGGAAAATTAATGCCTGTTTATGATGGATAATTCCAAATTAAACGATAACTTTGCCACGTATTTAAAATAATTTATAATGAGCAATTCCCAATTATCTGTCCTGATTCAGCGTCAGGCTGAGAAATATGGCGACCGTGTAGCCCTGAAATATCGTGATTATGATACTGAAACTTGGGTTCCGGTCTCATGGAAACAATTTGCCGAAACGGTAACAACGACTTCCAATGCACTTCTTGAGTTAGGTGTAGGTGTACAAGAAAATATTGGTGTCTTTTCTCAAAATAAGCCCGAATGCCTTTATGTGGATTTTGGCGCTTTTGGTATTCGTGCAGTGACTATTCCTTTTTATGCCACAAGCTCGGAGGCCCAAGTGCTTTATATGCTGGGGGATGCGGATATCCATTACCTTTTTGTGGGTGAACAGTTACAGTATGATGTTGCCTTCCGGGTGATGTCGCTTGGCACACAATTGAAGCAGATTATTATTTTTGATAAGGATGTAAAGCGCGATAAGCGTGATACCTCTTCGATTTACTTTGACGAATTCCTGAAGTTGGGCAAAGCTCGTCAACATCAGGCGGAAGTGGACAAGCGCATTGCCGAATCGGGTAATGGGGATATTGCCAATATCCTTTATACCAGTGGAACGACGGGCGACAGCAAGGGGGTAATGTTACATCATTCTTGTTATGAAGGAGCTATCAAGGCACACAATGAGCGTTTCCCGCAATTGGGTGACCAAGAAGTAGTGATGAATTTCCTGCCTTTTACCCATGTGTTTGAGCGTGCCTGGAGTTATTGGTGTATTTCTATGGGTTGCCAGTTGGCTATCAATTTGCGTCCGGTGGATATTCAGAAGACCATCAAGGAGATTCGTCCGACAGCCATGTGCAGTGTCCCTCGTTTTTGGGAGAAAGTGTATTCCGGAGTTCAGGAGAAAATCAATGAAACGACCGGACTGAAGAAAAAACTGATGCTGGATGCATTGAAAGTAGGTCGTGAGCATAATATAGAATATGTATGCAAGGGACTTACGCCTCCGGCCTTGCTTCACATGAAATACAAATTTTATGAGAAGACTATTTATAGCTTGCTGAAGAAGACCATCGGTATTGAGAATGGTCGCTTCTTTCCGACTGCCGGAGCTGCCATTCCACCTGCTGTTCAGGAATTTATATTGTCGGTAGGTATTAATATGGTGGCGGGATATGGATTGACAGAGTCAACTGCAACCGTGTCTTGCGAAAATGACTTTGATCATGTGGTAGGCTCTGTAGGGCGTATTATGCCGCATGTGGAAGTGAAGATTGGCGAAAACAATGAGATATTGCTTCGCGGTGTCGGCATTACGCATGGGTATTATAAGAAAGAAGCGGCAACAAAGGCTGCCTTTACTGAAGACGGATGGTTTCATACGGGTGACGCCGGTTATATCAAGGACGGACATTTATTCCTTACTGAGCGTATTAAGGATTTGTTTAAAACTTCAAATGGGAAATATATTGCTCCTCAAGCTATCGAAGCTAAGTTGGTGGTGGACCGATATATCGATCAGATTTCCATTATTGCGGATGAGCGTAAGTTTGTTTCGGCTTTAATCATTCCGGAATATAAATTGGTAAAAGAGTACGCCGAAAAGAAAGGCATCAAGTATGCTTCTATGGAAGAGCTGTTGCAGGACCAACAGATTATCGATTTATTTAAGGAACGAATTGATACGCTTCAACAGCAATTCGCACATTATGAGCAGATTAAACGTTTTACCTTATTGCCCCATCCTTTCAGTATGGAACGCGGTGAACTGACTAATACGTTGAAGATAAAGCGCAATGTGTTGAATAAGAATTATGCTGCCGAAATAGAAAAGATGTACGAAGAATAAAGAATTTGATTCATTTGTATTTTAGGCACGGATTGTACGGAATGCATTGTTCTTTCATTAAAAACAGTGAAATCCATGTAATCAGTGCCTAAATTGTTATATCTTTGCAACTTAAAAGAAAAATTCCTCAAAATGATAACAATAGAGCAACTGAAAGACGTAAAAGAACGTACCGCTGCCCTCGAAAGATACTTGGACATTGAGAATAAACTTGTTCAGGTGGAAGAAGAACAGCTTCGTACACAAGCGCCCGGATTTTGGGATGATGCCAAGAAAGCTGAGGCACAGATGAAGAAAGTAAAAGAGATTCAGAAATGGATTGACGGATATCGTGAGGTAAAGACTTTGTCAGACGAATTGGAATTGTCTTTTGATTTCTTTAAAGATGACTTGGTGACCGAGGAAGAAGTGGATGTCGCTTATTCCAAAGCGCTCACTGCTGTAGAATCTTTGGAGTTGAAAAATATGCTTCGTCAGGAAGCCGACCAAATGGATTGTGTGCTGAAAATCAATTCGGGAGCCGGAGGTACCGAAAGTCAGGACTGGGCATCCATGTTGATGCGTATGTATATGCGTTGGGCCGAAACAAACGGTTATAAACTGAGCATCGCCAATCTTCAGGAAGGTGACGAGGCCGGTATCAAAGCTGTGACTATGAACATTGAAGGCAGTTTTGCTTATGGTTATTTAAAGGGTGAGAATGGTGTGCATCGTTTGGTACGTGTTTCTCCTTATAATGCTCAGGGAAAACGTATGACGTCTTTTGCTTCTGTATTCGTAACTCCGTTGGTTGACGACAGTATTGAGGTAAATATTGAACCGGCACGTATGAGTTGGGATACATTCCGAAGCGGTGGAGCCGGCGGACAGAACGTAAATAAGGTAGAATCCGGTGTACGTTTGCGTTATCAGTATAAAGATCCTTATACAGGAGAAGAAGAAGAAATCTTGATTGAAAATACCGAGACTCGTGACCAGCCGAAGAATAAGGAAAATGCAATGCGCCAGTTGCGCTCTATCCTTTATGACAAGGAGCTGCAGCATCGCATGGAAGAACAGGCCAAGGTAGAAGCCGGAAAGAAGAAGATAGAATGGGGGTCGCAAATCAGAAGTTATGTATTTGACGACCGTCGTGTGAAAGATCATCGCACGAACTACCAGACATCGGACGTAAATGGCGTGATGGATGGAAAGATTGACGACTTTATTAAAGCGTATCTCATGGAATTCTCGGGTTCGGAGAATGCGTAAAAAGTAAGTAATTTATTTGTTTTCTCCCGGAAACTTTGTACTTTTGAAGGTCACAAAAGAGAAAGTTTAATCTTAAAATAAAATATTTATGGGAAAGAATAAGAAAGCTAATCATAGCAAGCGCGAAGAGGAGAAAGCAAACAAAATAGTAAAAGGCATATTTATCGCTTTGATAGTACTGGCTCTGATCACTATGGTAGGGTATGCTGTCTATGGATAAAACCGCAAGAAATAACTGAAGTCCTGCCGGAAAATCCGTGCGGGACTTTTTTGTTATATTAATAAGGAAATAAGATGGCACAGGAAATAGAACGAAAATTTTTGGTTGTCGATGATAGTTATAAGCAGGAGGCATATTCGCAAAGTCGTATTGTACAAGGATACATTTGTAGTGCCCGCGGACGTACGGTGCGTGTTCGTATCCGAGGCGATAAGGGGTATCTTACTATAAAAGGGGCTTCTAATGCATCCGGTATGAGTCGTTATGAATGGGAGAAAGAAATATCTCTGCAAGAAGCGGAAGAATTGATGAAATTGTGTGAACCGGGTGTGATAGACAAGACTCGTTATCTGGTAAAAAGCGGAAAGCATACATTTGAGATAGATGAATTTTATGGTGATAATGAGGGTCTTGTTGTTGCGGAAGTAGAATTGAAATATGAGGATGAATCATATGAAAAGCCCCATTTCATCGGACAGGAGGTAACCGGAGATGTTCGTTATTATAACTCATCCCTTATGAAAACTCCATTTTGCAGATGGGAAACATTATAGTTTATTTAACGTAATAAAAGTAACTACATATTATAGTTTGCCTATATTTGCACCAAACAAACACTTTTTTAATATATGAAAGACAACATTCTATGCATCTTTATCATGCTCTTTGTCAGTGTGACATTTAATGCAAACGCTCAAAAAAGTCCTCAAGGGCAGTTCTCAGTAAAAGGAGTTTTAGTAGATTCTTTATCAAATGAAGGAGAACCTTATTCAACCATTCGTATTTCGTTGAAGAGTAATCCGGCCAAACCGGTAAAACTGGCTGTGACAGACACGAATGGAAAGTTTAGTGAACGTCTCGTTTCTCCGGGCACTTATCTGATTAGTTTTTCTTCTGTCGGCAAGCGGACCGTACAGAAAGAATTCACTGTATCTGATACAAAGAAGGTAGCGGACTTAGGTCATATTCAAATGGCAGAAGCAACCGAAATGCTGAAAGGAGTGGAAGTGGTCGCTCAGAAGCCACTTGTGAAAGCAGAAATTGATAAGGTTACTTACAGCATTGAAGATGACCCAGATTCAAAAACGAATTCTACTCTCGAAATGCTCCGTAAGGTACCTTTGGTAACCGTAGACGGGGAAGATAAAATTCAGGTAAACGGAAGCAGCAACTTTAAAGTGCATGTAAACGGGAAACCGAATAATATGATGAGTAACAATCCCACTGAAGTATTGAAGAGCTTGCCGGCCAACTCTGTGAAGTCTATTGAAGTTATTACTGACCCGGGTGCAAAATATGATGCGGAAGGTGTCGGTGGTATCTTGAACATCATTACTACCGGTGGCGGAATGGAAGGTTATACAGTCACTTTGAATGGTGGTGTCAGCAATCGCGGTTATAATGCCAGCGGATATGGAACAGTTCAGATCGGTAAATTTACTGTTACCGGAAATTATGCTTATAATCATAATACCAGTCCGCGTTCTTATAGTTCAAGTGGTCGCGAAGATTTCACTTCGGATGATTATAAGTATTTGAGTTCGGAAAGCTCTTCCAAGCATAAAGGCAATTTCCAATATGGCAGTATGGAGGGTAGTTATGAAATTGATACTCTGAATCTTATTACTTTTTCTATGAATATGTTTGGAGGAAAGTTTAAGAACAATGGCTATGGAAGCACGAACATGCTGAACGCCCAAAAAGAACATGCTTACAGTTATAATACGTTGAGCCGTAATGAATCGGAATGGGCCAGTGTGGGATTTAATTTCGACTATCAGCGTTCTTTTAAGAAAAAAGGCGAATTTCTGACTTTCTCATATCGTTATAACGGTTCTCCCGATAATAGTGAGGCTTATACAGAATATGAAGAAGTGAAGGATTATCCTTACAGCATGGATTATTTGAGGGATCAGCATTATGACAATGATGCTCGTACTGATGAACATACTTTCCAGCTTGACTATACCAATCCAATCACCAAGCAACATCAGATAGATGCCGGTGTTAAGTACATTTTACGTAGAAATCAGAGTGACAGTAAGTATTTTAAAGCCGATGACAATAATATCTATCAGCCGGATAATGATTTGACTAGCAAATTTAATCAAGATCAAGATATCTTGGCTGCTTATGCCGATTATCAGTTGAAATTGGGTAAGTTTGGCGGTAAGGCGGGTGTACGTTTCGAACATACTATTATGGATGTGGAATATAAGTATATGCCTGACAGAAACTTCGACAGTAACTTCGATGATTTAGTTCCTTCGGCCAGCTTTACTTATCAGCTTGCACCTACCAAAACCATTCGTGCAAATTATAACATGCGAATCAGTCGTCCGAGTATTTGGTATTTGAATCCGTTTAGAGATACAAGTAATCCGACAAGCATCAGCTATGGTAATCCTGACTTGGATAGTGAGAAGTCTCATTCAGTGGGAATGACTTACAGTTCTTTCTCACAAAAGTTTAATATGAACTTAAGTTTGAACTATTCGTTTGTAAATAATGGTATTGAGCGTTATTCATTTATGGAGAACGGTGTACAGAATAATACCTATGGCAATATTGGTCATACAAACCGCACACGTCTTTCGTTGTGGATGAACTGGAATCCGGGCTCTAAGACAAGAATCTCTATCAATGCCAGTGGCTCTTACTCTGATTATAAGAGTGATAATGAAGAGTTCACAGCTCGTAACCATGGTTATCAAGGTAACTTCTTTGGTAATGCACAACAGACATTACCGTGGGATATTCGTTTTAGTGTGTATGGCGGTGGAGGCACTCCTTATATTTCATTACAAGGAAAGGGTTCATCTTATACTTACTATGGATTTAGTCTGAGTCGTTCTTTCTTGAAAGAGAAACGCCTGACGGTCTCTATGAATGCGTCTAATATCTTTAGTAAATATAATACTTATGATAATTCTACTACGACTTCTACTTTTATTTCGTGGAGCAAGAGTAAATCCCCCAACCGCTATTATGGCATCAATATCAGTTGGAGATTTGGTGAGCTAAAAGCGCAGGTGAAAAAAGCAGCTCGTAGTATCAATAATGATGATTTGAAAGGTGGCGGAAGCGGTTCCGGTAGTACCGGTGGCGGTCAGGGAGGTGCATAAAAGTTAATTCTCAACCACCTGTTAACTGTTATATTAGGGGGTAAAAACTGTTACTTGGCAGTTTTTGCCCCTTTTGTTGTTAGTTTTTCTGTTATCTCTTTTACAAGAAGTCGTTAATATTGCAACAGAAATTAAAAACAGAAAAAATAACAACTTAAAAATAAAATGGTATGAAGACAGTCGACTTTACACAGCATTTACTGAATGTTCAATCGGAATTATTCCGTTTCGCATTTAAACTGACAGCTGATAGAGAAGAAGCAAATGACCTGTTGCAGGAAACATCATTGAAAGCATTAGATAATGAGGAGAAATTTACTCCCGATACAAATTTTAAAGGATGGATGTATACCATCATGCGCAATATATTTATTAATAATTACCGTAAGACCGTACGTGATCAGACTTTTGTTGACCAGACAGACAATCTGTTTCACTTGAACTTTTCGCAAGAAAGTGGATTTGATTCTACCGAAGGTGCTTATGATTTAAAAGAAATTCACCGTGTAGTCAATGCTTTGCCAAAAGACTATCGCGTCCCCTTTGCCATGTATGTATCAGGCTTCAAGTATAGAGAAATTGCAGAGAAGCTGGGATTACCATTAGGAACCGTAAAGAGCCGCATTTTCTTTACACGTCAAAGATTACAGAATGAATTGAAGGATTTTCGTTAAGTTGACTCTCTATCTTTATTATATAACTTTGACTTTTATCATTACGTCGGCTGTTCGTGAAGAATCGCCGGCGTTTCTTTTTAGAACTTACGCCACAAAAACGGGCGGATCACATAATATCCGAACACAACAGCTAACAATACTCCTGTGCTATTAGCTAAAAAATCAAGCCAGTCTCCGCTTCTATTGGTCGTGAGATAAGTTTGCATCAGCTCTATGCATCCACTCATGGCTATCGGTGCAAGGATACCTCCCCATAGAATATGGCTCCAGTTTATCATTCTGTGGGTTCTTAAATATTCGAACCACAAAATGCTGCAAAGCCCTCCATACATACAGACATGAACTAACTTGTCTATGTTGGGAATCTCTTCCAAATTACTTTTCGGAGGAGTGAAAAAAGATAAGTAAAAGATAACAGCCATAATTACCAAGGATAGCGGATATCTTCTAAAATAATATAGCATACTTTAAAATTTTAGTTATTCATCGCAAAAGTACGATTAATTTTATACTTTTGCACCCCAATAGGTTTCGAATTATAATAAATTGATAGTTTTTTATGCAAAAAAGCGAAAGAGTAAATTTCGGGAGTAAGATAGGAGCGATACTGGCGGCTGCCGGTTCGGCAGTAGGGCTGGGTAATATATGGCGTTTCCCTTACGAAACGGGAAATCATGGCGGCGCGGCGTTCATTTTAATATATTTGGCGTGTGTCCTTGTATTAGGCATGCCGATTATGATGGCCGAGTTTACAGTAGGACGCCATTCAAAGGCGAGTACGGGTAAAGCATATTCCGTTTTAGCACCGGGTACTCATTGGAAATGGTTAGGTTATTTAGGAGTATTGGCGGGATTTCTAATTTTGGGATATTATTCTGTTGTGGCGGGATGGACACTGGAATATATTTTGGAAGCAGGTGCGAATGAATTTGCGAACAAAAGACCGGATGATTTTATTCTGGCTTTTGAAGCTTTCTCTCAGGATCCGGTTCGTCCGTTGATTTGGTTGGTGGTCTTTCTATTGCTTACCCATTTTGTTATTGTAAAAGGGGTGAAAGATGGCATTGAGAAATCCTCTAAGATTTTGATGCCGGTACTTTTTATTCTTATTATCCTGCTTGCAGTGTGTTCATTATCTTTGCCAAATGCGGAAAAGGGATTAGAGTTCCTGTTAAAGCCGGATTTTAGTAAAGTGACTGGTGATGTATTTTTGGGTGCCATGGGACAAGCCTTTTTCTCCCTGAGCTTGGGGATGGGATGTCTCTCCACTTATGCCTCTTATTTTGGAAAAGAGACAAAGTTGGGGAATACGGCGTTGAGTGTAGGAGTCATCGACACATTTGTTGCAGTATTGGCAGGTGTCATTATTTTCCCTGCGGCATTTTCGGTTGGCATTCAGCCCGATGCCGGTCCTTCTTTGATATTTATTACTCTGCCTAATGTCTTCCAGCAAGCATTTAGCGGGATACCTTTCCTGGCGTATGTTTTTTCTGTATTGTTCTATGTGTTATTGGCTTTGGCAGCACTGACATCCACTATCTCTTTGCATGAGGTGGTTACAGCTTTTTTGCATGAGGAGTTTGCTTTTACTCGTGGGCGTGCGGCCAAGATGGTAACTTTCGGATGTATATTGATTGGAGCACTTTCATCCTTGTCATTGGGTGTGATGCAGAAATATACGCTGTTTGACAAAGGTTTCTTTGATTTACTGGATTTTGTTACTGCCAAAATTATGCTTCCGTTGGGTGGAATGTTGGTATGTATATTTGTCGGCTGGTATTTGAAGCGTTCGGTCTCTTATGCTGAGTTGACCAATGAAGGTACTTTGAAAGCGGGTTTCTTTAATGTCTATATATTTATTCTGAGATTCATTGCACCCATTGGTATTGCCTTGATTTTCATCAATGAATTGGGCTTGATTTAGTGCAATAATGTGGAAAGATTTTTTCTATTTCTCTAAAGGAGAACGCAAGGCTATAGTTTTCTTGCTTGGAATGATTGTTACGATAATCGGAGTTTGGCTGGTTTCTCCTTATCTGATAGAAGAATCGAGTAAAGAAACCGGTCAGGAATCATTTGAAGAAATGGAACGGTTCCTAGCCGGTATTCAGACAATCGAGCATAAAAGGAATGCCTCATTCAAAAAGAAAGAGGTTGTAAAAAGGAAGGTGATATTAGCACCGTTCGAACCTAATTTAACCGATTCCATCGAGTTCTTACAACTTGGGTTGCCTCCTTTTATTGCTCACAATATAATAAAGTATAGGCAGGCAGGTGGAAAGTTTGCCACTGCGGAAGCTTTTTCACGTATTTATGGAATGACGGAAGAGCAGTTTCATATTTTGGAACCTTATATTTATATATCCGAATCATTTCAGAAGAAATCTGATACTTTGCGTTATGCGGAAGTAGAGAAGCGTGATACGTTGGCTTTTTATAAATATCCCGAAGGGACCTTGATTGATTTGAACCGGGCGGATACTACGGAACTGAAGAAAATTCCGGGAATAGGGATTGGAATTGCACGGGCTATTGTTGCCTATCGGAATCAGTTGGGAGGATTCTATGATGTAGGTCAATTACAGGAACTCAAATGGATTACTTCTGATATGCAGCGTTGGTTTAAAGTAGAAAATGGTCCAATTCATCGGATAAATGCCAATAAAGCAGGGTTAGACAGACTGCGTGCACATCCTTATATTAACTATTATCAGGCTCGGGTTATTATTGAGTTTCGGAGAAAGAAGGATAAATTAAAAAGCCTTTCTCAGTTATCCCTTTATGAAGAGTTTACCGAGAAAGACTTAAAACGATTATCGCACTATCTTACTTTCGATTAATTCGGATAGCCTGCTGCTTCTGCTATTTTCACCGGAATTTCGGTATTGTCTATCCGGCCTTGAAATAACTCTGCACCTGCACCGATGGCAAATACGGGAACATAGCCGCCGGAGTGTCCGCCGCTGGTCCAGCCTACAAGGGCAATATCATTCAAAATCTTTTTGGCTTCAGAGGCCAAAGGTTCGTCCTGCTGATATTCGCTCTTCTGTAAATCTACTTTCTGACCACCGAACGATTCATCATATACTTTCTTTAATCGCGCTTCCTGTTTTTCATTTAATTGGATGCTATCCCAAAAACCGAAATTATCTTTCAGTGATTGTTTGATTACTTCCCAAGATACCTGGTTCTTATATTTTTTTCTTAAATTATTAATGATTCGGGTATAGCCGCTTTCGCTGACTTTTTGTGATTTCAAAGCCTGAAGATTGAGTGTGTAGGGGCCTTTGCCCAATACGATGCCACCGGTTTCATGATCGGCTGTCACCACTATCAGTGTCTCGTCGGGATGTTGTTCGTAGAATTCGTAAGCTACTTTGATGGCATCGTCCAGGTCAACCACTTCATTGAATGCGGTTGCCGCATCATTGCTATGGCAAGCCCAGTCTATTTTTCCACCTTCAACCATCAGGAAGAAACCTTTGGAAAGATCTTTGGACAGGAAATTGATACCGGCACGGGTTATTTCGGCTAAGGTCATGTCACCTTTCTTACGGTCTATAGCGTATGGAATAGCACTGACATCGGTGGCAGAAGATGGTTGCAGCAGAATCATTTTGTCTGATTTCTTGGCTTTCTTTTGATAGTCTTTATAACCGCGTGCCACGCTGTATCCTGCTTTATCTACCAGGGTATATAGACTTTCCGAGCTTCCATCGCCTCCTTTTTTATTGGTAGGATCAAGGAAGTCGGAGCCGGCATAGAAGTCGTAATTGGCCTTAATCAGATCAAGACCTACATTATAATAACTGTTTCTCTGTGCTTGATGTGCATAGAAAGCGGCCGGAGTAGCATGGTCTACACTGACACTTGTGCTGATACCTACCCGGCATCCTTTGTCTTTTGCCCATGCCGCCACACTGTTTATTTTAGTCTCCAAGTCTTTCTTCATTCCTAATGTTCCGTTCTTGGTTTTATTGCCTGTGGCAAGTGCTGTCCCGGCAGCTGCTGAGTCGGTTACGCCATTGGTGGCAGAGAATGTGGTGGCAACAGTAGCAAAGGGAAATTGTGTGAAAAGCAGTGGGGTGATACCAATCTCTCCTTTTAGTTCGGAGCGATACATTTCTGTACCTAATACTTGGTTAACACCCATCCCGTCGCCAATGAAATAGAAAACGTATTTAGCCTGTTGGGCCTGTACGAACAGGATGGACAGAAATACAAATGTAATAATGAATGATAGCTTTTTCATGTTTTGTGACTTAAATGATATATAATTAGTAATGCCGACAAATATATAAATAATTTGTTCATGGCAAGGGAAAAGTTTACTTTTTAATGGGTAATGATAAGGAATTATTCTATATTTGTTTTCATATATAATAGAGAGTATGAAAGAATTTATCAAAGCTTTGGTCAGCAAAAACAAAAGTAATATTGTGCCTGCCGAGCACAACCTTTTCGGGCATTTCGTGGGAGAATGGGATTTTGAATGGATTGATTGTTATGGAACTGCTGAAGAGAGGCATATCAAAGGAGAGTGGATTTTTCAGTGGATATTGGAAGGAACGGCTATTCAAGACGTTTTTATCTGTCCTTCACGTAAGGAGCGTTTGACTAATTATCAACCGGATGCTGCTTATGGGACAACGGTGCGGATGTATAATCCGGATACGTTGGCTTGGGATATTTTATATACGGAATTAGGAGGAGCCACCCAATTGGAGGCTAGATGGGAGAAAGACAGAATTGTCCAGACGGTGGTAAATAATGACAATCTGCGTTGGGTATTCTCCGAAATAACACAGACTTCTTTTCATTGGCAACGTTTGGTGCGCACAGACGGTGAGCATTGGACGGTGGAAGCTGAATTGTTTGCTGTGAGAAGATAAAAAAGTTTTTTAGAATAATACCTACCATATATTGTTTTGTTTTCTATTTCTAAAAGAATATGTAGGTTAAACCGCTTTGCCGTATAGGAGAATAGGACCACATTTCCTGCCTCTATGTGACGGTTTTTCTTTATTTTTGCATTTTCAAAAACAAGAAAAGATTTATGGAGCATATATTGGAATTAGCCGAAAAGAATCAGCGGGAAGCATGGGAAGTGATACGCAAGACCGATGTTATGAATATTTGGAAGTCTGTCGGGGCAGAGATTAATTTGGTGGGTTCATTGAATATGGGATTATTAGTGAAGAACCGGGATGTGGATTTCCATATTTATTCTTCTCCTCTGACTCCGGCCGGCAGCTTCATGGCGATGGCGAAGCTGGCGGAAAACCCGTTTGTCAAGCGGATAACTTATAACAATCTTTTGGATACGGAAGAAGCATGTATTGAGTGGCATGCCTGGTATGAAGACCCGGAGAACGGTGCCTGGAAGATGGATATGATTCATATATTGAAGCACTCCCGTTATGACGGTTATTTTGAAAAGATGGCTGAACGGATTAAGGCAGTCCTGACTGAGGAGACGAGGAAAGCGATTCTGCGTTTGAAATATGAAACGCCGGATACGGAATATTGCATGGGAGTGGAATATTATCAGGCTGTCCTTCGGGACGGAGTGCGGACGTATGCAGAGTTTGAAAACTGGAGAAGGCAGCATCCGGTGACAGGTATTGTGGAATGGATGCCTTGATTCTGTCTGTTTTTCTCTTTATAGCACTCCTAAGTCGTTTTCCCCGGCAGACCAAGCGTTTCCTTCCTTTAGACTAAGCTGTTTTATACGGCAGGTTATTATGTTCCACTGTAGTAGGACGTAATAACCTGAACGCGATAGCTCGAAGCGATAACCATATTAAGGTAGTAGTGCATAATACTGCGCTGTACCCACCTTCAAGCAGGTTTAGCAAAAGATAGCTTACTTTCGTTTATTAACATAGCCTGCCTACAGGATTTTCGGACTGCCCCTATTCTTGTCGTTTTTTTGCATGCCTGGGGAAAACAAAAAATCCTGATTTCCAAACGAAATCAGGATTTTACTGCTTTTTGCTTTTCTTTCGAGTGGTGCCACCAGGAATCGAATAATACTATTCAAAGTCCTAATTTGCAACACTTTAATATCTTTGGAAAAATCCCCGAACCACTGAATCAGCCATATGCCAAATTCACTAATTTTCGATAGATTCTCGTTACTCATCCTTTGACTTTACAAAGGTAAGTGTTCGGTTCTATTCCTCCAAATATTTATATAGTTATTTAGAGTGATTACAAGATATTTGTATAAAGTTTAGCCTTTGATTATAAATGTATTAAGGAATATTACTCAAGTGCCAAAACTTTGTTTCTTTCCAATATATCTATAATTTCCTGTTCCTTATACAGAATCTTTCCTCCTATTTTGTAATAGGGCAATTTTCCATTCATTCTATATTCAATGAGTGTTCTTTTGGTTATTTTGAGAGCCTTTGATAACTCTTGTTCTGTTATATAGCGGTTTCCATCTAATATAGGTCTGTAGATTAAAGAATTTGCATCCAACATTTTGGATATACCTTCCATGGCTTCAATAAATCTCTTGACCTCATTACTATCCTTATTCAATACCTGCTGTCCCGTTTCCATTATTTGTATATGTTTTAAGGTTGTTCCTCATATAGTTTAGAATATCTTCTTTTTTATAATAAACCTTTCTGTCTATACGACTGAAAGGGATTAGCCCTTTCTGCCTTAGAGACAATAGTTTTCTGTCTGATATATTCATAAGAATACATACATCCTGGTTATCCAACCATTCACTCAACTCAGGTTTGGAAAAGTTCAGTCCTTTCATTTGTTTTTCTATTTTGAACAATATGTTGTTCATTTCCATAAATGTGCTGGCTTCTATGTTCACAATCTCCATAATCATTAGTTTAAGTGGTTGTTGCAAAAATAGAATAGAAGGTTGTGGAACACAAAATACTATCATCAAAGTTCATAATATGACATCAGATATCATAGCGAAGCCACCGGACTATGCAGATCGGAGGGAGCTGAAATCCCTGTCTTATTTCGGGATTTGATAAGCAGATTATGTTGGGTTATTGAGTAAGGTGGATTTCCACTGTATTTATGAGGTCATGGGATATAAGGATGGCCGCCTTTGATTTACGGCTATGCGTCACGTCGGTCGCAGTTAATCCCTGTAATCTTTTCTTTAATTCTAATCCGTTTGCCGCCGCATTCTTTTTCAGGTGAATTTTCAAGGCGATAGCCATAAAGAAAATTCTCCTGAAAAAAGGACTAAATGCAGCTGGCAAACTAGGATTAGGATTTATCTTCGATGAAAGGGATAGCTGATTATTTTAACTAGTGTCTTGTTAAATTTTCATTCATATCATTTTTTAAAAACAATGTTTAGCCCTATAAACACATTGATATGAAAACAAAACTTTCACCTTATACAATCGTTCAAACTGTACTGACCTTACTGACATCCGTGACGGTATCAATGAAATCCAGGATGAAATGAAAAGACTTGTTTCATAAGGCAAGGAAGTGCCGTCATTCTTCTACTCCAGGTTGTTAAAACTTCAGACCAAGAGGAAAAAATTTGAGCCGAAAAATTAGGTTCACATGAATGTGACCATCCGTTTCTTCATAGACGAGGAAACTCTTATAAAGGCTGTACTCCATTACCTGTATTTCCATATAGAGCCATCTTTCCCCGAACGTAAAGAAAGCCATCAGAAATGCAGTACTGAACAATGGCAGATCCATAGTAGATTTTCCGGAATTCTGCTGTGATGGACTTATGGATGTTGATTCGACCATTGTTTAAAATATTGTCAAGAAGATTAAATCGGAGCATAACATGTACTTATCGGCAAAATAATCTCCTGATTTTAATATTATGCAGATGAATAACGGCAGCAAGTTTATTTATCTTTTGCCGCTAACTATTTTAGAAAATATCGTTTATATTGGTTATCTTTCGGAAATATGGTTGGTTTAGAAGGGTTTCTATATCAATGTTTTGGTTGATTGAGTCAAGACAAAGGAACTGATGCTCGGTACCTTCATCGTCCAACTCTGCATAGATGAAGTTATCGGTATGTGATAGAGAGCTAATGCCTTCAATGGTTTCGTTTCCTTCTTCGTCAAACTTGTTCAACTTATAAATGCAATCGTCACCCTTGAATAGTATGGCTGTGTCAGAGACAGCAACCTCCATCGTATCCATCCTGACCTCATATTGAGATTGGCAGTCTTCATCCTCAAAGTCATGCGCCACACCTTCATGGTCAAGATAGGTAGTATAATAGCCCAGTACATCCTTCTTATTAACAGGTTTCAAATCCATTGGTTTTTCACTGAGAGGTGATTCTTGGGTGAAGGTCAACTTTTTGACAATGCGCTTATCATCTTCATACTCTATGTCAGTATAGTCAAAAGAAATAGAGTCATCCGACTGCTCCCGTTTGAGTATATTATGCCAGTTGAAAGCTGGTCTCATTATGACTGTATAGCAAAAGTCTTTGTAGCCAATATTCTTGAATATAAGCTGGTATTTTGTGTATTTTATCTTCTTAGCTTGATAGTCTATCTCGTTGCGATACAAGTAGTAAGCATCTATGTTGAGTGGTACGAACTCCCATACGATGTTGTCTGGTTCATCCTCACAACGCCATAGCCTGGTCAGTTCAAAATCCATAGGTACTATCTCCTTACTATACTGCCTGAGCTTGGCTGGTTTCTTTAATGCAAAGACTCTATTCACAACATCATTTGTGATATGGATGAGCAGAAGTCGGTTGATGAACTTATCTCCAGCTCGTTCTTCCTTTATGAGTTTGCGCATTTCTTTGAGGCACAGCATTTCTTTGTATATAGTACTTGCCCCAGTTTGATTTGCTTTCGCTATCTCCGATAGTATATCGTAGGCTTTCTGAAAATCTCCAATAATGTCAGAGATATCCTGATTAGTCTTGTTTTTAAATGTCGGTATCAGTCCGTAGGTCATAAGTATCAGAATACCTACATTCATTTCTCCTTCTGTATTGTAGGTATCATATCGCTCGCACAAGATGATGTCCTTCGAATGTTGCACACCATCATCTAAGGTCTTACTATTATAAATATAGTTTAAAAGGTAAGGAATGAAACGCTTGTTTGCTTCATGCCTTGTCTTTTCGATATACTTCTTGAAGAACTTCGATGTTGCTTCATACTGATAGAGAAGCCATGCCAAATTAACCTTTCCCTGGGTATACTCCTGACATTCTTCAGCAAATTTACTGAAATAGGCATCGCATTGAAAATCTTTGAATCTACTGAAATGATTACCCTTCAGGTTATAGCCAACGAGATCGGATAGTTCCTTCTCGGTTGAATAGAACAGCCTAAGGCGAAGTATACTATTTAGTTTTTCTTTGTCTGTCATAGAATTTATTATGCTACATATCATATGTGAAGAAGGCTATTTATTGTAATATATTCATCCATAGCTGTAAGTGCCAAATTGAATGATGCACACCTCTGCATCGTGTATCATTTTACACGTTAGTCACATTTCTAAACTATTCAGAAATGGTGATTTGTTAGTGCACATGAAGGTAGTAATTTTGCAATAGAAATCAAAACAAATTATGCATTTAAGTTATATACCACAATGGCAAAAGTCGCAGAACATACGTAGACCATTTGTCCTGCCGTGTTGGATGACAAATCCTTTACATTCATTATTCATTGAGGATCGGGTTCTGTTCATTCATACACCACAAGACCTACCTGAGGATGTTGAAGCTGCCATTATAAACGAGATTGCTGTATTCAACCGGACAAAGACTATAATGTATAGTCAATGCGAAGGTGGTGTTGCTGTCATCAAAAGACTCATGGTACAACTGAGCAAAGTGGAAGATTTTGCACAGAGTAATATGCAACTATCTAAGGACTTCAAACGATTCACTGACTCTGTCAAAGCAATTGAGAAGGCTCCGCTCTATATCAATGATAGGCAGCTAAGTGTAGCAGAGCTTGTGGATAATATTAAGCAGGTCGTTTCCAGCACGGAAAACGAACGGAAACGCTACAGAATAGTAATTATTGATGATTTCATGTCATTAAAAGGGATGATACAAACAGGCATAATCGATCGAGCGGCAGCTTCCAAGCTGAAAGGAACTCTCAAACTGCTTGCCACCGAATTTAGTGTATCGTTTGTTATTATGAGCCGGAAACCCCTCAAAGAAACGTTCCCAATTAATGCGTTACAAAAAGCATTTGTGACAATAAATGGGAAAGAATATATTGTAGAAATTATTATGACAGATTGATTATGATAGAAAACAAGAAATGTGGTATCGACTGGAGTTATCTGATAGTTTGAGCCTATCTTCTGGATATATATGCTCTGGTTGGCAGCAATACTAGAATTCATTTTGCTGGTGGCTATCATCATAATTTATGATTGGATAAAATAAAATTCAAACAATTAAAGAAAGGAGATAACAACTATGGTTAGAGGAAAAATAACCTTTAGGTGCAGCGAATGCGGAATATGCCTCATGACACTTGATATAGAATGAAACATGACGGTGTCCTTAGTTCTGCATCAAAGCCCGAAATGTGATAGCTTGCACATTCGTCAATGGAGTCTTTTTCTGGCATTTGTTTTGTATACTCAGTACCGACTGATATGGAAGGTTATTACTCACGAAGTATGTAAAATTTTGTAACATTAAAAACAACATAGTTACGCAGCGAGATGGACTAAAATGACAAGAAAATCATAAGAAATCAACAAAAAGTGGACGGAACTTGATTGTGTTTCAGAAATTATTGCTAATTTGGACGAGTATTTAGTGCGCAAATGCGTATTTAATGAGTCAAAGAAGCGTTTTTGCTTTATCCTGGAGACAAAATCGCCAAATACAGTCAAGAACGGATGAAGGTAGCACAACGCTCCTTCGATATGTGGTACACATAAAATAATACCATATAGGCGTAGGAGAAGTGTTCCGTTCACTGTTCTAAGGCGTTTGGCGATGCCTGTCACCAAGTGATGGACGCAATCCTACGCCGATTTATTTTACTAACTTAAATCAATAAGAAATCATTTGCTAAAAAGTGGAACACAATAACAATAACCTACTATCCCATATTTGTCGTATAGACAATCACCCTGTCAAAGATTTACCAGTATCAATAAAGCAAAAGTATTTGATTGGCTTAGCTGCTGTTCTTTATACGATTTCTAATGGTAATGCAACAATGAAGACACTGTTCACGCAGTGGGCTTATTCAATAATTGGTCAAGATGCTTCATGCTTGTTTTCACAACAAACAGATGATTGTGTTAAAAAAGCGTTATCCATTAATAGAATTGGATTCCGTTTCTTTCGATGCAAGCATGAATTCTTTTTTGATTGTTTTTATTTGACAGAATCATTTGATAAGGGTTTATTACCAGAGCTTGGCGAATATTTAACTCTCATCGGAAAAAATATCTTTACCAAAGAATCCTTAAAAACGACAATAGATTATTTTAATGGTAGCTGCGATAAAAATGCATTAAAAGTTTCTGAATGCTTACAAAAACATAGGTTACTAAATATTTCATTCAAACAGCAAAAACAAAAGCGAGTATTAGTTGTTGCAAACGTTTCAGCTGGAAAATCTACGTTGATTAATGCTCTGTTAGGTTATCGATTTAATAATGTTAGAACCACAGCTTGCACAAGCAGATTATGCGAAATATACAATAAACCTATTGATGATGGCTTTGCTTACTTCCAATCAAATCATTTGGAGTATGATCCACATATCGATTCGCACACGAGTGATGATGCTTGTAAAGTGGGAATGCATTTCAAATCAACTCTTGGTAAAGCAAATATATGTTTGATTGATACTCCAGGTGTAAATAATTCAACAGATACAGACCATTGGAAAATAACAACGACAGCAATAAATCATGGTGCTTATGATATTGTTGTTTTTATATCAAATGGAAAGTATAATGGAACTACTGATGAAAGAAAAATTCTTGAGCATATATATAGAAACTGTAAGAAGCCAGTTTTGTTTGTGCTCAACCAGTTAGATACTTTCAAGCGTTCTGTTGACAATATTGACGAAATGATACAAGACTATATGAAAGAGATTAAAGCAATTGGTTTTAAAAATCCTCAAGTATATCCTGTGTCTGCAATTTATGCATTTATGCTAAGACATTCATACGACCTAGATGAAGATGAACTTGATGAGCTGGACTTGATTAAGAAGCGCTTCTCTAAAGACTTCTATAATTTGCCTAAATACGTTGGTCTTGAGTCCACCTCTGACATAGAAAGGACAGGCTTCATTTATTTAGAAAAAGGAATTATCAAACAATAATAAATAAAATTCAATGAAGAAGGTTACAATAAAATATAACCCATATTTGGTGACTACCCAAATTACGGTTGATGACCAAACCCCTAAGGCTAACAGTTCCTTGAACGTTGACAAAACTCGACTTCAAGAATGGGTAGAGAAACTTCCACAGATACTAATGGATGAGTATCGTGATACAAATTTTGAGATTACTTTTAAGGGCACTCAAGAGGACTATCAAGATATTATTTCTGCTGTAGAAGCTTATGGTAACAAAATTAATGCTAAATGCACATTAGACAAGACTGCGGACATTGCTGACGCAGAAGCAACTATTGACAGCATTTTTGAGGAAATCAAAAAAGGTCCAATTCCTGAACTTAAAGACAAGGCTATTGCAGATGCTTTTGAAAAAGCAAAGAATTCTCAGTTTGAGATCAATGTCGTAGCAACAATGAGTTCTGGCAAATCAACCTTAATTAACGCTTTGTTAGGACAGCAATTAATGCCTGCTGCAAATGAGGCAACTACAGCCACTATTGTGAAAATTGTAGATACTGATCAGAAAAACTTTTCTGCTGTAGCGTATGATAAATCTGGTAATACAGTTGCGAAAATAAGTAACGTCACTTTAGCTGATATGAAGAAGCTAAATGATGACGAAAAGGTTTCTTCAGTTACTATATTTGGAAACATACCATTTGTAAAATCTACGGGTATGAAACTCGTCTTAGTAGATACTCCGGGACCAAACAATTCTCGCGACAAGAGACATGAGGAGATGACATATAAGATGATTGCTAATTCAGACAAGTCATTAGTTTTATATGTAATGAATGGCCAACAACTTGGTATTAACGACGAAAAGATTTTCCTTGATTATATTTGCCAAAATATGAAGGAAGGTGGCAAGCAAAGCCGAGACAGATTCCTTTTTGCTTTAAATAAGATGGATAGTTTCCGCCCAAGTGCAAAATATGACGGTGAAGGTTGTATTGCAAAAGCTTTGGATGCTGCAAAGAAAGGTCTTGAGGATCGTGGCATTTATAATCCAAATCTGTTCCCAGTTGCATCATTACCTGCACTGCAAATTAGAACGAAAGACGAGGACGAAGATGAGGATGAAGATGCTGCAGAACTTGACGGGTTTAGAAAGAGATCTGCTAAATATGAAGAGATGCGTTTTGAAAACTACTATGATTATACTCATCTTACTCAAACAGATCGTCAACGTATTGAGAACTGGCAAGCAACTCACAAGGGCGATGAACTTATTGAGATTCATACCGGTATTCCTTCAATAGAATTAGCTATTAGCCAATATGTGAATAAGTATGCTCGTACTACAAAAATATGCGATTTGGTACATTCGTTTAAGGACAAGTTGGAGGAATTAGCAGCTGTAGCAAATCTTCAAGATGCAATTGCCAAGGATAAGAACAAAAAGGCTGAACTTGAGAAACAAATTGAGAAAATTAAGACAAATATTCAGTCTGCTAAGGATGCTCAAACTTTGTCTAAAGACATTGATAAGATTGATTTGACCTCCAAAGTTCAAACTGAAGTAAAAAGTTATCTTGAAGGGGTTAGGAGAGATACCAGAAGTTTAATGAGTGGCCGAAATAACAAAGTTGAAAAAATTGTTGCAAGACAGCAATGTGTGGAACTTGAGAAGCAGGTTCAGGCTATTTCTATTCAGATTAAGGTTCAAATTGACATGATTCTTGAGAAATCCTACAAGGAAACTATCAACAAGGTTGTAGAACAATACAAAAAACACCTTGCTGCTTTGAATATGGGTATTAATGCTGGTGCTCTATCTTTTAATCCTCTAAATCTTGTATCCGCTTCTTTGTCGAACCTCTCTCAAATTATTGAGGATAATACTGAGACTGCAGATGAAAGTTATTATGTAAGGGAAGAATATCAGAAGAGAGTTGAGGGTGGATTCTTTAGAAAGGCTGCTAACATCTTAACATTCGGACGCATTGCTGATCATACCTATGAAACAGCATATAGAAACAAACGTATTGCCAAGTATGTTGACTATGTAGATATGAACGAAGTCGCTTCTGACTACATCGTCCCATTCCAGAAGGAACTTCAGAAAACTGAGCAAAGTGCTATTGAATATGTTAGCGGCGAAACCATAAGACTCAAAGAGTACCTTAAGGCAGAGTTGATAAAGATTGATAAGCTGCTTGACGAAAAGCTGAGCGCTTTGTCACAGACTGAAGCTGATTCTAAGGCAAAAGCGGAAGAGATTGCACTTAAAGAGAAAAACCTTAAGTGGTTGATGAATATACAGCAACAAGTGAAGAATATAATTGAATTCTAAACTTATGAAACCAAAGTTCATGGAAGCTATAAGCGATGGTGATTTACTCACCATTCGCTTATATTTAGCTAACGAATTATTGCTAGATCCCAGAGGAAAAAGTTTTAATAAAATGCGCGCATACGCAGAAATGAATATTATGAACTTGTATGAAGCTCATGATGGAACAGACTTCTCCGAAGTCTCTTCTATTTGGGACGAGGAACTTTTGTTTAAATTGGGAAATGATTTAGACTCGAATTTTTCAAAAGAAAGACTTGATTTCTTTGAAAAAGTGGCTAAAATTGTGTTAAAAGAAAAAGCACAATTAATGAATGAAGAAAAACGTGATTTGTCGGGTGAAGAAAAACAAAAGGCTATCGATAGCGAAAATTCGGTTTCTGAAGAACCTCAAGATGCAAAAAAATCATTTAAAGAAAGAATTAAACCATTATTTAAGCATAAAATAAAGGAGAATATTATAACTCCTTTTAAAAAGGGGCTTAAAAAAATGGACTAAAATGAAGAAATATGAAACCAAAGTTCAAAAAAGGAGTAGATGCTGGAGACTTGGCAGGAACTCGCCTGTTTCTTGCAAACGAAATGTTGCTTGATCCTAGAGGAAAAAGCTTCAATGAGATGCGTACATACGCTGAAACTGCGTTCTCAAATCTGTATGATGTACATGATGGTGGCTCTTTTGAACAAAACAAAGCTGCCTGGTCTAAAGATTTGCTAAATAATGTCCAGGATGATCTTGAATCAAATTTTTCTCGCGAACGTCTTGATTTCTATTATAATTTAGCAAAGGAAGTGTTAAAAGATAAAGCAGAATATCTTGATGCAGAAGATATAAAGTTGGCTCAACGTCAATCAAATACTTCTACGAATCGTGAAGAATATATTTATCCATCCGATTCAAAAAAGAAGATTCACACAGGTATCACAATCGGTGGTGCGGCTCTTACAGTAGCAGGACTATTTATAGAAAAGACAGCTGTAGCTTATGCGGTATCATCTTTAGGTATCATCGGTATGGCAGTTGGTGGTTATTTACTCTATAACGATAGAAAAAAATGAGTTTATGGAAGAATAGGGGTGAAGAATTTAAGGGAAAAAGTTTAACCCCAAAAAATGATAATCAATTCGTAGAGGAAGCAATTCCTGCTCTACAGCAGCAATTACAACCCATTGAAGAGCCAAAGCCAGTACGGATGCCATACAAAGAGATAGCTCGTACAGAATCTTCTACCGACATTAAAGGATATGAGATTAACGCAAGTCAGGCGTTATCACTTGTAGATGATGTGGTATTAAAAAATTATCTTACAAGATTGTCAAACTTGGAGATAGTATCTTTGGATAGCGACATATCATTAAATGATACAATCATCTTTAAAGTAAATAAGATGGTGTATGAAAAAAATGAGTATGCTACAGATAAGTTCATAAGCATTGTAAGCGCAATGACCTATACAAAGGGTTCTGTGTTTATGATAGTTGATGGACATAAGGATCATACAGATTTCTATCTTGGTGTAAAATGTGAAGATTCTGAAAGAACAGCAAGTTCTGTAGCAGAAACTTTTACGAACGCTATGATAGGACAGTTCCCTGGCGCTCAAATTTCTGATTTGTCTATCAAACAACCGGGTGCAGATCGTTCAGAACAGGAACACTTGATCCATAAAATGACTGAGGCAACTACCATAAGTATGTGCTCAGGTATTCCTGCACAGAAAAATAGCAAAGGCGAATACACAAACGCCACATTCATTCAGGGAATTGAAAAGTTTGCTATTGCGATGCAAGGCAAGGAATACACTGCTGTTATTTTGGCATCAAGTATAAGCCAAGACAAAGTTACGGATATACGTTTCCAATATGAAACCATTAGCAGTGCTTTGTCTATATACGAGTCACAGCAACTGAACTTGACAAGTAACGAATCATTGTCATCATCAATTTCTAATACGATTGGCGAATCAATTACTCATGGTCTTAGCCATACAGAGGGTACGTCATCCAGCCATACACATACTACCTCACATACAACTGGAAGTTCTGACAGTCATACAAGTGGTATATCAGATACAAAAGGCAGAAATAGGTCTGGAGGTATTTCGTTTATTCTTTCTGCTAATGCAGGTACAAGCAGGTCAAAAACGAAAAGTGAATCCGACACACATTCTATCAACCAAAGCGACACATCTTCGGATAGTTACACAAAGGGAAGTAGTCAAAGCGATACTACATCAGAATCTCAGACGAAGAACTCTAGCAAGACTTCTGGTGAAACCAATATGCAGGGAACATCTCGCTCATTGACTGTTAATGTAAAGGATAAGCACATCCAAGAAATCCTCAAAAAGATTGACAAGCAATTAGAGCGTATATCTGTGTGTGAAAGTAGCGGACTTTGGGCTGCAAATGCATACTTCTTGTCTTATGAAACAGATCGTGCAATAGCTGAAACAGGAGCAACAATTTTCCGTTCGATAATACAGGGTGAACAATCAGGAATAGAGTTCTCAGCAATAAATACATGGTATAATGACAATCCGTCATATTTGTCGTTGAGCAAATATGTGTGTGGTCTTACACACCCACAATTCGTCTATCATAATTCTGTATCAGAACAGTCTATGGTGCTCACACCTACTACAATGCTTAGTAGTAAAGAGGTGGCAATTATGATGGGGCTACCTCGTAAAAGTGTACCTGGTTTTCCTGTTGTAGAACATGTAACATTGGGCAAAGAGGTTGTAAGATTGGGTAATTCCGAGAATCGTAAATCATTTGAACTTGGTTGTATCTTTGATCAAGGTATTGACATGCCCAATAATAAGGTTCATCTCGATATTAAAAGTCTCACACAGCATGTATTTGTTACAGGTTCTACTGGATGTGGAAAAAGTGAAACTGTTTACAAATTAATAGATAGTGTTAGAAAAACGAATACTAAGTTCTTGATTATTGAACCAGCCAAGGGAGAATATAAAAATGTGTTTGGTACTGAGCATATTTTTGGAACAAACCCTCTCATATCAAATTTGTTAAGAATTAATCCATTCAGGTTTACCAAGGGGGTTCATGTTCTTGAACATGCAGATAGGTTAATAGAAATATTCAATGTCTGCTGGCCAATGTATGCGGCTATGCCTGCTGTACTTAAGGAAGCAGTACTCAATTCATATGAAGATTGCGGTTGGGATTTAATAAAGTCTAAGAACAAATATTCTGAAGGAATTTTTCCAACATTCTCGGATTTAATTTGGGAGTTAGAAACGGTAATTGAAGCATCATCATATTCTGAAGAGGTTAAAAGCAACTACAAAGGGTCTTTAGTTACTCGCGTTAAATCATTAGCCAATGGTATTAATGGTGAAATTTTCTCAGGGAAAGAGATAGGTGATGATATTTTGTTTGATGAAAATGTAATCGTTGACCTTAGCAGAATTGGTTCACAGGAAACTAAAGCTCTTATCATGGGAGTTCTAATTATGCGCCTTAGCGAATACAGATCCAACAGCGGAATCGAAGTTAACAGCGAACTGCGTCATGTTACAATTCTGGAAGAAGCTCATAACCTTCTCAAACGCTGTTCTCAAGAACAAAGTATGGAAGGTAGTAATGTTGCAGGAAAATCTGTTGAGATGATTTCAAATGCCATTGCCGAAATGAGAACTTATGGCGAAGGGTTCATAATTGTTGACCAATCTCCTGGTGCTGTTGATATTTCTGCAATACGGAATACGAACACCAAGATTATCATGAGATTACCAGAAGAATCCGATAGAAAGATATCTGGAAAGTCTGCTGCAATGAAGGATAACCAAATTGATGAAATAGCCAAACTGCCTACAGGTGTTGCTGTCGTTTACCAAAATGATTGGGAAGAACCCGTCCTTTGTCACATAAACATGTATAAAGGTGAAAGACTTAAATATGTGTTTATGGAAGATGTTGAGGAACCAACTAATGAACAACCTGTCATTAGGGAAATACTCAAATTCATGATGAAAGAAAAGGTTAGACAGCCACAACTTGATGTTAAAGAGTCTATTTCAAAGATAAAAAATGGTATCTCTTCAACTAATCTTCCAACGTATGTAAAACTTAACATATTTGCAGCAATACAAGAATTTGAGGAGACTGGTACTGCCAGCATTTGGAAGAACAAAGAATACGAGAAATTCTCTTGGGTTATCTCTGGAATCTTTGGAACCAAGCAAGAAATTCTCAAACTTACAAAACAAGTCAGAGATTTCGATGAACTTACAGATGGGTTAAAAAAGATTATCAATGAAAAAGTTGAATCAATCCCTTCAGAATTGGAGTTGTCTTTATGTCAGAGTCTGATGCGTGATTATTCTATTGGCGATGAAAATCGACTAAAGATATACAATGCTTGGCTACAAAAAACAAAGAAAAAACTAATGTAAAATATTTCCTCCCTCTGAAAAAAGAGGGAGGCTAATTAAAAACACTATGTTAGGATTAGAAGCACTTACACAAGAAGTAAGCAGTTCTACATTGTTAGAACAAGCAAATTCTTTATCTGAAATATCAGAGGCGGAATTGAACTCTCCTATCGAATTAGATTCAAAAGAACATATACAGGGGCTGCAAGGGCAAGAAATTACTTCTTTGGGCGAACTTAATAATCCAATTGAGGGTAAGGAGCCTTCTGAAAAAACAGGTTTGTCTTTGGAGGAAAAGGTTCTTTTACAAGATGAAACTGGATGGTCTGATGAAATCATAGATGCAATCAAAACTCCAGAAGAAGCTGATGTTTATAAGGACGCAGGATTGAAAGACGTTAATGGAAATTTAGAACGTACTGATATTGATTGGAATGCAAAAATTCCACAAGACAAAATTAATCGAATGCGTTCTTTGTATGGTGATGAAGTTGCAGATCGATGGAGTGGTAAAACCAATATGGACTTGATAAAAGAAGGTAAAGCTCCATATGGCCCTGACGGAGAAAGAATAAATTTACATCATATCGGTCAAAAGCCAGATAGTCCTCTCGCTGAGTTGACAGACACTGAGCATAAAACTAATGATGGTATTTTGCATGATAAGACAAAAATCTCAGAAATAGAGCGTCCAGTGTTTAGAAAAGAGCGTGAAGCGTATTGGCGAAATAGATATAACGAATTAAATAGAAATTAATTATGGCTACATTTTTACTGACTGCTAAAACTAATATGTTCCTTAATCAAGGAAACGTCATTACTAAAGGCTCAGTATTTGAAGTAAATGTCAATAAGTTTGGTGTTAACGAGTCAAATGTATTGATGAATTCAGAAAGCAGAGCAAGTATTATGCGTCAACTTTCCTACAAAGACGTCGACCTTGTTGCCAATAGAAAGGAATACTTCCTTAATAGAGGCTATTTTCAAGTTGAAGAAAGACGAAACGTATTAGCAAATGGGCACTTTTGATTTTTTTACATCAGAAATACATAATATCATATCTCCTTTATTAGAGGAACATCAAGAGCTGTCCTATATTAATGAAGGGGACATGAAACATGGCTGTATTTCTATTGTTGAGCAATTTAAAGAAATGGGGGTGTTTGAAGAATACGCAGATTCTGGACTTGAAGATAGAATGCGAATAGCAACATCCTTTTATAATGAAGTAAGCAAAACAATGGGAATTGATACTGAGTTTGGTTTCGTACCTATGCCATATTCTATGCAAGGTGGTTATGACCCATCGACAAACTCTATCGAACTCAATATTAACAGCCTTGAAAATCCAGATTGTTCTGGTTTGTTTAATACTATTCTTCATGAATCAAGGCATGCATTTCAACATCGCTCCGTGCAGAATCCCGATTCAGTTTCTGTTGATAACAATACAATCGATATATGGCGACAAAATTTTGAGAACTATATATCTCCATGGTTGGATTATGAGGCGTACCGTGAGCAACCCGTTGAAGCAGATGCTTTTGATTTTGCAGACAATATGGTCCCAGAGAATAATGAAGGACAAATGCTTGCACAAGTGGAAGAAGAGCAAGGAGTTAAAAATAAAGAGCAATTTCTTAATAATGAACTCGTAGATCAACCAATCGTATGATAGAAGATAAACAAATTTTGGATATTCTTATAAAAGAAGGTTATCCTGAGTTTATGCGTGAGAAGACTATTCTAAAGATTAAAAATTTTAGTGAGCAAGTTTCTTCAGCATTCAAACAGTGGATAATAGATAACAATGAGCCGGACATCACAATTGAGGGGTATTCATACAAATATTTAGTAAATTCAATGAAGATGAAACCTGTTGGAGCATTCATTACACTTGATTGGCTAATTAGAGATCCAGTTAAAGCAAAGTGTGCTTTAAAGCAAGGAGTTAAATGATATTCTTGTAATATTATATTGATGGTTTATGTAAAAGACAACATTTTGAGACTTCCGACTTTGGAGGAACTTGAGAACCTGTAAGCTTGTTTTTGTATGGCAGAACACTTTCTGTCGTACAAAAACACAACTTGCTCTGTTCGTTTGAACAGGAAATCCACTTAAAGTGGATTGTGGCTCCATGCCCATTTATAGCTATAAAATAGAGTCGTATTTACCTGATGAAAAATGTAAATATCAGTTTGTTTGTGACAAACCTGTATGCAGAGTTGAATATTGTGTGAATGGAATGCCTGATATTTAGTTATTTGCCGAAATTTAAATATTCAATATTGAAAGTTTTTATGCTGTATTGTACTATGGCATCCTGATTTACAGATATTACATATCAATCTGTATCATATAATAGTATGTAGATTGTTATAGTAAAGTTGTATGCGCTGCTTAATGAGGGTTGTAATATATTGATAATCAGCTTGTATATAAATAAACTCTGTTGTGATATTGCAATAGTGTAATACCTTGATAACATAATAACACAACAACATAATGCCCTAATAACATAACATTGCAATAACATAATAACACAACAACATACCACCCTAATAACATAATATTGCAATAACATAGTAACATAACAACATACTACCCTAATAACATAGTATCCCCATATTATAAATATTGTCAGGACATAGTATTATGCCAATATAATGCCCTGACAAAACAATATCCTAATGCTCCAAATAGCATGGTCTAAAAATCCAAACAACATAGCCCGGAAAAATCCATCACCATTATCTGATAATGGATCTTTCTGAGCCATCTTCTTCTTGCTATTTGAAAATCGGATTGGAAAGCAGAATCTTGTAATATACTGTACCTCCCACCTCTATGGGAGCTTTGGCAATCATAAACTGTACGGTCTTCCTTTCCACTTTTGCCTGAAGCATGATTCTTCTGACGATGAATCCGGCAGAGAATCTGGCACACCTTTTATCTTTCCATACAGTGAACCCGTCCTTGTCTGTCGTATGGCAGATATACCATTCTCCCGAATCCTCATCGTGTGCGAAATTAACCCGTCCTCCACCGAGAATCCCCAGTTCGATAGACATTGTCTTTGACAGGTAAACCGTTCCCTTGCTGTCCATGTTGATTGTCCGCTTCCCCTGATAAACCACCTGCTGCGGACGTGAGTTCTCCTTGTTATATACTATCAGTGCCATAAGTTCCAATTTTGAAGGTGATACAATAAACTAACGAATTAGGATATGAATCCTTCTACTGCCAGCATCTGGCTTCTCCATGAGAATCCTCGGTTTGACCGTACTGTATCCATGATCGTGTTTACTCTTCCTGAAATGGCACTTGCCGATATACCCATACATTCACCCAATGCCTTGAATGAAAAGTCTGATTCATAAAAACGCAACGTAAACATCCTGTATTCCTGATAGGAGAACTTTCTTCTGATAAAGTTAAGAATGTCCTTCACCAGTTTTTCACAGCTGTTCAGGTCATCCGGAGAAAGGAAATCCGCATCTTCCCCACATCGAAGAAAGAAATATTCATCCGGATGGGCATATTTGCTTTCCAGCCTGAACTTGGCCATGAACGCTTTCCTGTAACATCCGATAAAGTATGCTTCATAATCCGTTATTTCCCTTTCTGGATTCAGCACCTGCTTTCTTACAAACAGATAAGTGTCATGAAAATTGTCCTCATCCAGTGTCCCGTATCTGCCAACGAGATTTCTTAACCTGTCATAAGACACCGTAAACCAGTCATTGAACCTTTTTTCCACATTGTTCGCTTCCATAATCTTCCATTTATTGAGTTATACATGTCCTGCCCGTGGGTAGGCATTCTTATTTCTTGTGCGTTCCCCAGTTCGTTTTCCGATGATTGCTGCAAGGCTTGCCGTGAAAAAATACGCTCTTGCGCCAGCAAGAGGAAGATTTTTTCACAGGCAACCAAGCCCCTTCAGGGGCTGCCTTGCGCGATCATTCGGAAAAACAACTATCTTTGCTGTAAGAAATGAGGATGACTTCATCTTGAAAGCGCCTGGTCTCTGTATATTATTACAGACGGTTATGCGAGGTATAAGATAGGTTTATCTCTATAGCCCCATCTTGCTCCTTACTATATTCATGTTGTCCTTCAGGTTCCTGTCCATGACTCTTGCATAATGTTGTGTCATTCTTGTGGATGCATGTCCGAGCATGGCAGATACTTCCTGTAATGGAACGTTGTTTGCCAGTGTGACTGTCGTGGCAAATGTATGGCGGGCCTGATAAGTAATATTTAGAAATGCAATAAAAAACAGAATGACGATAATTAAACGTAAAA
>OGDA01000127.1_pt1 | contig 60752 bp, 48 predicted proteins | sample 1570281 | NCBI WGS metagenome assembly OGDA01 (sample SAMEA2582184, study PRJEB24529) | metagenome
TTGTCGCTTTGCAAGCAAAATCCCACTAAACCCTATAGGTTGCGGATTTGAGGTTTATATAAGAGAGATTTTTCTCTAACCTAACAATTGCTATTCAGCATCCTTCTCCAATTCAGCCTCATGATCCGCAATCAGCTTACTCTGAATGTCGGAAGGAACCAACTCGTAGCTGGCAAACTTGGTAGTGAATGAAGCACGTCCACCTGTCAATGAACTCAGAGAGATGGAATAGCTGGCAAGTTCCTTCAAAGGAATCTTGGCACTCAGCTTCTGGTAACCGGCCTCGCTGTCCATACCCATAATGAGAGCACGACGTCCCTGGAGATCACTCATCACATCACCCATGAAATCAGCAGGCACATAAACCTCAAGATCATAGATAGGCTCCAGAATCTTCGGACCAGCCTGTTTGAAGGCATCGCTGAACGCATGGCGGGCAGCAAGCATGAACGAAAGTTCATTACTATCTACTGGGTGCATCTTACCATCATAAACGATGACACGTACATCACGTGCATAACTGCCCGTCAACGGACCATGTTCCATACAGTCCATAACACCCTTCAGAATAGCTGGCATGAAGCGGGCATCAATGGCGCCACCAACCACAGAGTTGAGGAATACCAGCTTACCACCCCATGGCAAACTAACCTCTTCACGGCTCTTGATATTCATCTTGAACTCCTGACCGTTGAAGGTAAATGACGTAGGATCAGGCATACCTTCTGCGTATGGTTCAACAATGAGATGCACCTCACCAAACTGACCAGAGCCACCACTCTGTTTCTTATGGCGGTAGTCAGCACGAGCCTTCTTGGTAATAGTCTCACGATAAGGAATACGTGGCTCTTCGAAAGTTACATTGAGTTTTTCGTTGTTTTCCAGACGCCACTTCAGCGTGCGGAGATGGAACTCACCCTGTCCTCTTACGATTACCTGGCGCAATTCCTTGCTCTGATCAACAATCCAAGTAGGGTCTTCCTGGCGCATCTTCAGGAGTGCAGCCATCAGTTTCTCTGTATCCTGAACATTGGCAGCCTTGATAGCACGTGAATACTTAGGGTTAGGATATTTAATGAAGTCGAAACGCCACTCAGCCCCCTTACCATTAAGGGTATTGCCAGTCTTCACGTCCTTCATCTTCACGGTACAGCCAATATCACCGGCATTCAACTGCTCTACAGGCACACGGTTGGCACCCGCACAGGCATAAATCTGTCCGATACGCTCCTTGGAGCCACGATCTGCATTAGTCAGGTCGTCACCATTCTTGATAGAGCCGCTCATCACCTTGAAGTAGCTTACCTCACCGATATGAGGTTCCATACCAGTCTTGAAGAAGTAAACACTCTCAGGACCATTGCTGTCTGGCGTAATTTCCTCACCACGTGTATTATGCAGTTTCGGCATCTCGCTTACGAAAGGAACCACATTGCCCAGGAACTCCATCAGGCGGTGAACGCCCATCGACTTACCTGCACAAACGCAGAACACAGGGAAGATGCTACGGCTAACCAATCCCTTGCGGATGCCCTCGCGAAGTTCATCTTCTGTCAGACTCTCGCTCTCGAAGAACTTCTCCATCAGTCCCTCATCGTTCTCGGCTGCAGCCTCAACAAGAGCCGTATGAAGTTCCATGGCTTTCTCCATTTCCTCTTCTGGAATATCTTCAATAATAGGAGCACCGCCCTCAGGCTTCCAAGAATATTTTTTCATCAATAAGACGTCAATGAGAGCATTGAAGCCTGAACCGGTCTCGATAGGATATTGTATCTGCACACACTTAGAACCGTAAATGTCCTTCATGGTGGCTATGATATTATCAAAGTCGCACTTGTCTGAGTCGAGCTGGTTTACCAGGAAGATGACAGGTTTGCCCAACTTCTCTGTATAACGGAAGTTGTTCTGTGTACCTACTTCTGGACCATACTGACCATTAATAAGGATAACTGCCTGATCGGTAACATTGAGAGATGTAATGGCACCTCCCACGAAATCATCGCTACCTGGGCAATCTATAATGTTAAGCTTCTTGTTGTTCCACTCTACATGAAAAACTGTAGGGAACACAGAGTAGCCGTATTCCAACTCAACTGGGAAGTAGTCGCTCACCGTATTTTTCGCTTCTACAGAGCCTTTACGCTTGATAACGCCTGCTTCAAATAACATACTCTCGGCAAGTGTAGTCTTGCCGCTACCCGCACTGCCCAACAGCGCAATGTTTTTAATCTCATTTGTCTGATAAACTCTCATGACGCTTATAGATTTTTAAGGGTTATACTTAAATTTGCTAGTTGAAATCCACAGTCAAACCACCGGTTTTTCTGTTTCATGCTACTAAAGTACAAAAAAAATCGCACATTGCCAAAAGTTTTGGGCAAAAAACTTCTGTTTTTTAAAACATATTAGTACTTTTGCACTTTGTTTAGACATGTTTTTGTCTTTACACCTTATTATATATAGAAAAAGAAGTTCAGAAATATGGCAGGACTATACATACATATCCCCTTTTGTGAAAGCCGGTGCATCTACTGCGGTTTTTACAGTACCACCTCCCTCAAGTTAAGGGATGATTACACTGATGCTCTCTGCCGGGAGATGCAGATGCGCCCGGCAAAAGCCGCTCTCGGAAGCAATGAAACTATCGAAACCATCTATCTGGGCGGTGGAACCCCGAGTCAGCTCAACGGCTCCCAACTCAACCAGATTTTCTCTGCTATCAGAAAAAACTATACGCTGGCAGAGAATATGGAGATCACGATGGAATGCAATCCGGACGATGTAACCGGTGATTTCTGTGAGACGCTGAAGCAACTCCCCGTCAACAGAATCAGCATGGGAGCGCAGACCTTCAGCAATGAGCGCTTACACTTTCTGCATCGCCGTCATAATGCCGGAGAGGTAGAAGAAGCCGTCGACCGACTCCGCAACATCGGCATCCGCAATATCAGTATCGACCTGATGTTCGGATTCCCCGAAGAATCTCTTTCCCAATGGATGAGCGATATCAGGCACGCCATACAGCTGGATGTGGAACACATATCTGCCTACAGTCTGATGTACGAAGAGGGAACTCCCCTCTACCATATGCTGAAACAGGGAAAGATTAGCGAAATAGATGAAGAAACCAGTCGCAAGATGTATGAAGCCCTGATAGACCAGCTTACTGAAGCAGGCTACGAACATTATGAAATCAGCAATTTTGCCCGTCCGGGGTTCCGTTCACGCCACAACAGCAGTTACTGGCACGAGGTACCATATATCGGAATAGGAGCAGCCGCCCACTCCTACAATAGGAAGCAGCGCAGCTGGAATATCGAAAATATCCAGACTTATATTCGAAGCATCGGCGATGGCATTCTGCCTTCTGAGAGTGAACAGCTAGATATTTTCACCCGATACAACGATCTGATAACAACCGCCTTGCGAACAAGCGACGGAATAAACCTCATGAAGATGGAGCAGGAATTCGGAAAAGAACTGGCAGACAGACTGCTCCAGGAAGCCCAGTCGCATATCAGCCGGGGGCTGATGAAAATAAAGAACGGCAGGCTCTCCCTCACTCGGGAAGGTCTTTACATATCGGATGATGTGATGAGTGATTTCATGATTATATAATGGTTTCAACAAACAAAAAAGCCTTGGAATCTAATTCCAAGGCTCTAATTTCTTTAAACCATTTTTCTTGTATACTTCATAATAAAAAGCTTTAATGCTCTTGACCACTTGTATGGTAGATTTCTTTTTCTGCAACATAGGCTTAACCAGCTGCATCACAGCAAAACAAACTACCACAATAAGCAATACTACTGCCCAAGAGAGAATCTCACTCTGAATATTCAAAATTGGCTGGAGGCCAATGCCCAAAGCCACAGGCAGGATAAAACAGACCCAATCTATCGGGCTGTCAAGCTTGGTTGATTCGAAATATTCATCGCGTAATGCTTTTGGAGCATTCAAGATTAATCTTTTCTGGTGCTTATTCCAGTAATCTTCAAATTCTTTTTCCATGCAATCCATTTACTGTTTTGTCTTAAAACTAGACGGTTAAAACTTCAATACTTATACTTTTCTTTATACTTTTCGGCTACAAAGATAAGAATAATTATTCATTTCTCCAAAATTACAACATACTACTTTGAATATTTAACGTATATTAGTTCTAATGGTCAAAACAAAAACTTCACTGCATCACTTGACAATAGCCTGCTTGTATATAGACTGGAAAAGGCAACACCCAACGACGGGCATTGCCTTTCTTGTATAATAACAAAGAGGAATTTTATCTCTCATTCAGTGGCTTATACTCCAGTTCGCCAAGAATATTCTTATATGCAGGACGGATAATACGACGGCCTTCGAAATTGAGTTCTTCAATACGATGGGCTGTCCAACCCACGATACGTGCCATGGCGAAAATAGGTGTATAGATTTCCTGTGGCAAACCAATCATTTCATAGATAAAGCCACTGTAGAAATCAAGATTTGCACACGCTGGCTTGCTGCCTCCACGGTGTTCCTGCAGGCATTTGATACCTTCCTGCTCTATCAACTTCAGGAAATTATACTCGTCTTCTCTACCCTTTTCCTTGGCAAGTTCACCTGCCAGGCGCTTCAGTTCAACGGCACGTGGGTCACTCAAAGTATAGACCGCATGACCGATACCATAAATGAGACCTGTCTTGTCATAAGCCTCCTTGTTGAGCATTCGCTTAAGGTAAGTATCAAGTTCAGTTACATTACCCCAATCCTTGATAGCTTCTTTCAAGTGGTGGAACATATTGATAACCTTGATATTGGCACCACCATGCAAAGGACCCTTCAAACTACCGATACCAGCAGCAATAGAACTGTAAGTATCTGTACGGGTAGAAGATGTTACACGTACTGTAAAGGTTGAGTTGTTACCACCACCATGTTCTGCCTGGATAATCAGGAGAAGGTCGAGCATACGGGCATCCAGTTCGGAATAGTTTTCATGCTTCATCATATAAAGAAAGTTCTCTGCAATAGAGAGATTCTCACGAGGATGACGAATATGTAGACTTCTACCCTGAACAGAGTGACGGTAGATATTGTATGCATAAGCAATGATGGTTGGGAACTTGGCAATCAATTCAATACTCTGGCGCATCAGATTGTCACGGCTGATGTCATCCGGATTCGGATCGAAGGTGTACATTTCGAGCACACAACGGGCCAGGATGTTCATGATGTTGCTGCCTTCCAGCTCGATGATATGGGTAATCGTACGATGATCAAGCGGCATATTATCGTTCAGAAGTTCCTTGAAAGCATCCAATTCCTCCTTATCAGGCAACTGGCCCGAGAGCAGCAGGAAGGCTACTTCCTCGAATCCGAAACGCTTCTCCTTCAAGAGAGGAGTTACCAGATCATCAAGTTCATAACCACGATAATAAAGTTTACCTTCTGTAGGAGTCAACTTACCTTCTGCATCGCGCTCATAACCCACTACATTACCGATATTGGTCAGTCCGACCAACACACCAGAGCCATCCTCATTACGAAGTCCACGCTTCACATTGAACTTCTTGAATGCATCCTTATCAATCTTGCATGAGTTTTTTACCTCATCGCTTAATTTATATATTAAATATTCTTTATTCATAACTGTTACTATTTTAGCTGCATGGCTACAACTATTATTTCTTTGCAGCAAAGTTCAATGCAGAACCAGCCTTAAACCATGCAATCTGTGTATCATTATAAGTATGCTCAACCTCGAAACTATCCTCAGAACCATCCTTGTGCTTCAGGGTGACGGTGAGTTTAGAACCTGGCGCAAACTCCTTCAAACCTGTCAAAGAGATGCGGTCGTCCTCCTGCACCTTATTATAATCATCCTTGTTGCAGAATGTGAGGGCAAGCATACCCTGCTTCTTCAGGTTGGTTTCGTGGATGCGGGCGAAACTCTTGGCGAGAATCACCTTCACGTTGAGGAAACGAGGCTCCATAGCTGCATGCTCACGGGAAGAACCTTCACCATAGTTATCCTCTGCCACCACGATGCTGCTGATGCCTTTTGCCTTGTAAGCCTTGGCAGCGGTAGAAACCTCGACATAAGCACCATCCAACTGGTTCTTCACCTTATTACTCTCACCGTTAAAGGCATTAACGGCACCCATTAAAAGGTTGTCGGAGATGTTCTGCAAATGTCCACGGAACTTCAGCCAAGGACCCGCCATAGAGATGTGGTCGGTGGTACATTTGCCCTCGGTTTTGATAAGAAGCGGCATATCTGTCAGGTCTTTTCCATCCCATGGAGCAAACGGAGCAAGTTTCTGGAGTCGGTTGCTGTCAGGCGCAATAACTACCTCTACATTGGCATTTTCTTCGCTTGGAGCAATGAATCCCTTATCCTCTACGGCAAAACCCTTAGGTGGGAAGGTGAAACCTGTAGGCGCATCGAGCATCACGCTGTTGCCCTCCTTATCCAACAAGGTATCGGTAGCCGGATTGAAGTCGAGACGGCCCGCAATGGTGAGAGCCACGGTGAGCTCTGGACTGCCGATGAAGGCAAACGTATTAGGGTTGCCATCAGCACGGCGGCGGAAGTTTCGGTTGAAAGAAGTGACGATGGCATTCTTGCGCGAATTATCATCGGTATGACGCTTCCACTGTCCGATGCAAGGACCGCAGGCATTGGTCATGATGAGGGCTCCAATCTTCTTGAAATCATCAAGGATACCATCACGCTCGGCTGTATAGCGAATCTGCTCTGAACCCGGGTTGATGATAAGCTGTCCCTTCACCTCAATACCTTTCTCATAAGCCTGACGGGCAATGCTGGCAGCACGGGCCAAGTCCTGATAAGAAGAGTTGGTACAGCTACCTACCAATCCGACTTCTACTACCATCGGATAATCGTTGGCAGGCCCTTTTGCCTTCATGTGAGAGATTGGTGTGGCTGCATCTGGAGTGAACGGACCGTTAAGATGAGGTTCAACCTTAGAAAGGTCGATTTCAACAATCTGGTCGTAGAAAGCAGACGGATCCGCCAACACCTCATCATCAGCACGGAGTTCGGCTGCATTCATCTGTGCGAGAGATGCAATTTCTTCACGGCCTGTCTTGCGGAGATACTCGCTGGCATTCTGGTCGAATGGGAAGATAGAGCATGTGGCACCCAATTCGGCTCCCATGTTACAGATGGTAGCCTTGCCGGTAGTCGAGATGCTGTCCAATCCCTCGCCGAAGTATTCGAGGATGGCATTGGTTCCGCCCTTTACGGTAAGAATGCCGAGGATTTCGAGAATCACATCCTTAGGAGTGGCCCAGCCAGAGAGTTTACCTATGAGATGCACACCAATGAGACGTGGCATCTTGAGTTCCCAAGGCTGACCGGTCAACACATCTACGGCATCAGCACCACCTACACCTACTGCCACCATGCCGAGACCGCCGGCATTAGGAGTATGAGAATCAGTACCCACCATCATACCTCCAGGGAATGCATAGTTTTCGATCACTACCTGATGGATGATTCCGGCACCAGGTCCCCAGAATCCGATATGATATTTCTGAGAAACAGATTTCAGGAAGTCATATACCTCTTTATTAGTCTTACATGCCTCAGGAAGGTCTTGCGTAGCGCCCACATCGGCACGAATCAAGTGATCACAATGTACGGAAGCAGGTACGGCCACCTTGTCCTTACCCGCATTCATGAACTGCAAGAGTGCCATTTGCGCAGTCGCATCCTGCATCGCCACGCGATTAGGACGGAAGTCAACATATTCTATACCTCTTTTATATGGTCGCAACTGTGTAGGGTCGAAAAGATGCGCAAAGAGCACCTTCTCGGCATAAGTAAGAGGTCGTTTCACCGTAGCCTTAGCCTGGGCTACACTTTCCGAATACGAAGCGTAAAAGCTTCTCAGCATTTCAATGTCCAATATCATCTTGTTCACAATTTTAATTAATTATACACTCTTTCGAGCAATTCTGTTTGCAAAAATACAACTTTTTCTACAAATAGTAGCATGTTTTATCGAAAATTTATCATTTTGATATGATTTTTCTGTTTTTTTTGATAATTTTGTTGCATATTTATACGTTAATCACTCTCTTTCTCCAGAAAAGCAGGATTATGATATGAAAAGACAAGAATGGCTACTGAAAGGCAGGAAAACAGAGAAAAAAGAAAGGAAAGTGAAGAAAAGAGAAGTAAAAATGAAAGAAAAAGCAAAAATTTTTGGTGCTCTCCGCATTATTTATTATTTTTGCAGATGTTATGAGAATAGACATTATTACAGTATTACCAGAGATGCTGGAGGGATTCTTCAATGAGTCCATTCTGGCACGTGCGCAGAAGAAGGGTCTAGCGGAGATTCATCTGCACAACCTGCGTGACTACACATTAGATAAATGGAAGCGTGTGGACGACTATCCATACGGCGGAAGTGCCGGCATGGTGATGCAATGTGAACCAATAGACCGCTGCATTGCTGCGCTGAAGGCAGAGCGCGAGTATGATGACGTGATTTATGTTTCGCCAGATGGTGAAACTTTCAACCAGAAGATAGCCAACGAAATGTCGATGCAGGGTAACCTCATCATCCTCTGCGGTCACTACAAGGGTATTGACCAGCGTGTGCGCGACCATCTCATTACCCGCGAAATCAGTGTAGGTGATTATGTGCTGACGGGTGGCGAACTTGCTGCAGCCATCATCTCAGATGCCGTCATCCGACTGGTTCCGGGTGTTATCAGCGACGAACAGAGCGCACTTTCCGACTGTTTCCAGGACGACATTCTTGCCGCCCCTATCTACACCCGTCCTGCCGACTACAAGGGATGGAAGGTTCCGGAGATTCTGCTCAGTGGCAACGAAGCCAAGATTCGCCAGTGGGAATTCGACCAGGCCATGGAAAGAACCAAGCGCCTGCGCCCTGACCTGCTGAAATAAGAAGAAATCATTGCTGATTACTATCATACCCAGAACGGTGTTTTTTAGGCACGGTGTAATCCGTTCCTAAAAATCACCGTTCTACTCATTCTCAAGCCATATACTAAAACTCTACACCTTATTTATCAACTACACCTTATTAATATTATTCTTTTTCTACGCATTTTTCGCAGAAAGCCTCACCCAGCATGAAACCTTCTTCGTAGAGGCGTTCCAGTTTATCGGTATTCTTCTCTATTCTGCCAACTTCCAACGGACGGATTGGACGGATACAGGTAATCTTACCAGCAGCCTCCAGATCATCTACAAGCTGGATCTGTTCGTTATAAGCCCGATGACGGTGACTCAGAGCCACACGCAGGCGAGGATAGTTCTTATATAAATAAGGTATCTTACGGTCTTTGCCCATATCACGCCATCCTTTGTTGCGAGTCAGGACAACCACATTGTGTTGCCACCCCATGTCAATGGCGTGCTGTACCGGAATACTGTCCGCAATACCACCATCCAACATAGGAATGCCATCCACTTCCACAATCTTGCTCACATATGGCAAACTGCTGGAAGCACGCACAACATCCAGTGCACGCTGCCTGTCATGATTCTCGGAAAGATACATAGCCTTGCCCGTAAGACAATTGGTAGTAACCATCTCGAAACCATCGGCATACTTAAAATAGGTATCAAAATCGAAAGGCAAGAGCTGGTTCGGAAACTTATCGTAGAGCAATTTGCGGTCGAAGATACACCCCTGAGTCACCAGATGGCGAATACCGATATACTGGTATCGGGCCAGATAATCGATGTTAGAGATACGGGCACGCCGAGGTTGGCGGCTCATATACGACATGCCATTACATGCCCCAGCCGATACAGCCACCGTATAAGGGAAATGAACATCATGCTTCATGAAGGCATCCAGTACCCCACTGGTGAAGACCCCTCGCATGCCTCCTCCCTCAAGAACCAAACCTGTTGTTTTCAAATTCAATTTCATAACACACTCTCTGCTTTTAAAATTCTGAAAATAATTATATTTTGCTCGCAGCATAGACAATTTTCTTACATTTTGTCTAGCAAAAAGCCGTTTTTATATTAATTATTTATAAATTTACGCGTTTTATTCAATTTTGCTTGCAAAGATACGTATTTTTTGGGAAATAATTGCTAACTTTGCAAGCAAAATAATGTAAAATACTAAAAATATGTTCAGCAAAGAGACTTACATCAGCCGCAGACAGGAGTTGAAGAAGCTTGTGAAAAGCGGCGTAATTATACTTTTCGGAAACAACAATTCACCATGTAATTTCCCTAATAACGGATATTACCCTTTCCGTCAGGACTCGACATTCCTCTATTATTTCGGATTGCAGCGCGACGGTCTGGTAGGTGTGATAGATATAGACAACGATATTGAAACCCTGATTGGCGACGACATCGACCTCGTAGACATCGTATGGTACGGAAGCGTTGACAGTGTTCACGATCTTGCAGCGCAGGTAGGCGTTCACAACTCAGCACCTATGAAAACGCTCAAGACTATCTGCAACGACGCCATGTCGAAGAAGCGCAAGATTCATTTCCTGCCACCTTACCGCTACGACATCAAGCTGCAGGTATTCGACCTTCTGGGCATCCATCCTAACCAGCAGAAAGAAGAGGCCAGCATGGACCTCATCAAGGCTGTTGTGAAGATGCGTTCAACTAAGACCCAGGAAGAAATCGAGGAATTGGAGCGTGCTGCTGTCATCGGATACAAGATGCATACCACAGCGATGAAGCTCGTACGTCCGGGTGTGACAGAAAAATATGTTGCAGGTCAGGTAAGCGGCATTGCCCACTCTTACGGAGCCATGGTCAGTTTCCCAACCATCTTCAGTCAGCACGGTGAAATTCAGCATGGTTATCCATCTATGAATGTACTGGAAGAAGGCAGACTGGCACTCTGTGATGCAGGTGCAGAAACTATGAACAACTACTGTTCAGACAACACCCGCACCATGCCGGTAAGCGGAAAGTTCAGCCAGCGCCAGTTGGAAATCTACTCTATTGTAGAAGAATGCCACGACCATGCACTGGATGTAGCCAAGCCAGGCGTAAAATGGGCTGACGTACACTTCTCTGTTTGCCGCCTGCTCTTCGACCGCATGAAGGAACTCGGACTTGCAAAGGGTGATACAGAAGAGGCTGTAAAGGCTGGAGCACACGCCATGTTCCTGCCTCATGGTTTGGGCCACATGATGGGAATGGATGTTCACGACATGGAGAACCTCGACCAGATTAACGTTGGTTTCGACGAAGAGGTACGCCCTAATCTTGAGCAATTCGGTACCAACTGCCTGCGTATGGGTCGCCGTCTGCAGGAAGGTTTCGTGGTAACCGACGAGCCGGGAGTTTACTTCATCCCTGCCCTCATCGACGACTGGAAGGCATCCGGTCACTGTGCAGAATTCCTCAACTTCGACAAGATTGAGACCTATAAAGATTTCGGTGGTATCCGAATTGAGGACGATGTACTCATCACCAAAGATGGTTGCAGATTCCTGGGCAAAGACCGCATACCTTATCATCCAAAAGATGTTGAGGAGTTCATGGCAGCCAACAAGGAATAAAATTCCTGAAAGAGAAATCATTTCAGAAAAAGGAATCAGAGAGAAGATATAACAAGAACATTAATATAAAGAGAAAAGAATTCATGAAGAAAACTATGATTGTTGCAGCCTTGATGGCTTTGGTAGCCACAGGAGCAAATGCGAAGAAAGCTGCAGACTCTGCAGAAGTAGCAAAGAACAAACCTGTATTTACTGTAGTAAAGCAGAATCCTATCACTAGCATCAAGGACCAGAACCGCAGTGGTACGTGCTGGGCTTACTCTACCCTCAGCTACTTCGAGAGCGAAATCTTGAAGAAGACAGGTAAGACCTACGACCTCAGCGAAATGTTCGTAGCCAACAAGACTTATATGGACCGCGCCACAGTGGCAGTAAGAATGCACGGCGACGTGAGCTTCTCTGAGGGTGGTAGCGCCTACGATGTACTCTATGCTTTGCAGCACTATGGTATTGTACCTGAGTCTGCCATGCCTGCACCAGGTTCATTGACAGGTGACTCTTTGGCTAACTTCGGTGAGTTCTTCAACGTAATGACTCCATACGTAGAGGCAGTAGCAAAGAGCACAGCTAAGAAGCTTTCTCCAGCCTGGAAGAGCGGTCTTCAGGGCATCATCGACTCTTACATCGGTAAGGCTCCTGAGAAGTTTACATACGAGGGCAAGCAGTATACTCCACAGAGTTTCTGCCAGAGCCTCGGTTTGAATCTTGATGATTATGTAACCATTACCAGCTACACCCACCACCCAATGTGGAGCAAGTTTGCTGTTGAGGTACAGGATAACTGGCGCTGGCCTTTGAGTTACAACGTTCCTATGGAAGACATCTGCAAGATCATCGACAACGCTGTAAACAACGGTTACACAGTAGCTTGGGGTGGTGACGTAACAGAAGACGGTTTCACTCGCAAGGGTCTCGGTATCGCTTACGACGTAAAGAAGGTTCGCTCTATGGCCGGTACAGATGCTGACCATTGGTTCAAGCTCTCTAAGGACGAGAAGAAGGAGAAGTTTGATTCTCTCGGCGTAAATGCTCCTGAGATTGTTCCTACACAGGCTATGCGTCAGGAAGCATTCGACAATTGGGAGACAACTGATGACCACGGTATGCACATCTACGGTATCGCTAAGGATCAGAACGGCAAGGAGTACTACATGGTTAAGAACTCTTGGGGCGAGTATGGTGACTACAAGGGAACCTGGTACATGACCAAGGCTTTCGTAGCCTACAAGACTATGGACTTCATGGTTAACAAGAACGCCCTTCCTAAGGACATCCGCAAGAAGCTCGGAATCTAGGAGAGTTTTAATAGTTAAAAGTTATAGTTAACAGTCTATAGGTTTTCTATGGACATTCTCCTAAACAAAAATATTCAAGGGGCAGCAAACCGATGAGTTTGCTGCCTTTTTTGTTGCCAAGAAAATCTCTTATTCACTTATTTTGGGTTGCCAACAAGTCTTATTTTTACTTATTTCTAGGTAATTTAATAAAATTCCTCCCTAAACATTTCCTTTTGTCATTTTATTTTCGTAACTTTGGGGGCAGAAATAAAAAATAATTAAAATGCATTTTAAATGGAATTACGAATCACCAACACCTGAACAGCAAAAAGCAGCTGAAGAATTAGGCGCCAAGCTAAATATGAGCCCAGTTCTTGCCCATTTGCTCATCAAGCGCGAGATTACGACAGAGTCTGCAGCCAAACGGTTCTTCCGTCCACAACTCTCAGATCTCATCAATCCATTCCTGATGAAAGACATGGATATTGCCGTAGACCGCCTGAACGATGCTATGGGTAGAAAGGAACGTATCCTTGTTTACGGAGACTATGACGTAGACGGATGCACCGCCGTTGCCCTGGTGTACAAATTCTTGCAGCAATTCTATTCAAACATCGACTACTACATTCCCGACCGCTACGACGAAGGTTACGGAGTGAGTAAGAAAGGAATAGATTTTGCTCATCAGACTGGTGTAAAACTGATTATTATTCTAGACTGCGGAATCAAGGCTATTCAGGAGATAGAATATGCCAAGAGTCTGGGAATAGACTTCATCATCTGCGACCATCACGTTCCTGACGATGTGATGCCACCTGCTGTGGCCATACTCAATCCGAAGCGTCCTGACGATCCATTCCCATTCAAGCATCTCTGCGGATGCGGTGTAGGATTCAAGTTTATGCAGGCTTTTGCCAAGAACAACAACATTCCGTTCTCCAGGCTCATTCCTCTGCTCGACTTCTGCGCCGTGAGTATTGCTGCCGACATTGTGCCGGTGGTAGATGAGAACAGAATACTCGCCTTCCATGGCCTTAAGTTGCTGAATACCAACCCAAGTATCGGTCTGAAATCCATCATCGACATCTGCGGACTGAACGGACGCGAACTCTCTATGAGCGATATTGTGTTCAAGATTGGTCCCCGCATCAATGCTTCAGGCAGAATGGAGAACGGCAAGCTGAGCGTAGATCTGCTGGTAGAAAGAGACTATTCCTCAGCCCTGCGCATGGCCAGACACATCAATGAGTACAATGAGCAGCGCAAAGACATAGACAAGCAGATGACTGAAGAAGCCAACGGCATCGTATCGCGTCTGGAAAGCATGAAACACAATTCCAGCATAGTGCTCTATGATGAAGGCTGGAAAAAGGGAGTCATTGGCATTGTTGCTTCCCGACTCACCGAAATCTACTTCCGCCCTACCATTGTTCTGACCCGGGATGGTGATATGGCTACAGGTTCAGCACGTAGCGTAACGGGATTTGACATCTACTCAGCCATCAAGAGTTGCCGCGACCTCCTGCTCAATTTCGGTGGTCATACCTATGCTGCCGGACTTACCTTGAAGTGGGATAAGGTTAGAGAGTTCAGAGACAGGTTCCAGCATTATGTAGAAGAGCATATTTCGCCTCAACAGACAGAACCGGTGCTCAACATAGATGCTGAAATAGACTTTAAAGACATTACCAAGCATCTGCAGGCCGACTTGAAGCGCTTCTCTCCTTTCGGTCCATGTAACCAGAAACCTATTTTCTGCACCAACCGGGTATATGATTATGGTACCAGCAAGGTGGTGGGCAGAGAACAGGAACACATCAAGTTGGAACTGGTAGACTCAAAATCGAGCACGGTCTTAAACGGCATCGCTTTCGGTCAGAGTGCAGCTGCCCGCTACATCAAGAGTAAGCGAAGTTTCGACATAGCCTTCACCATAGAAGAGAATATTTTTAAGAAAAACCAAGTTCAACTTCAGATAGAAGACATCCGTCCAAACGAAGGATGAGGTACTTAGCCCTATGCATGGATTAGGCACTGATTACTCGGATTACACGGATTTGTAGAGCAAAATCCGTCAGGACGCAAAAGCATCGAAATCTGCAAGGGCAAAAGTTTCAAAAAATGGCAGATAAATATCAAGAAATACTACGTACATATTGGGGGTATCCTGACTTTCGCGGCATACAACGAGACATCATCGAGAGTATAGCCCGAGGTGAGGATACCCTCGGTCTTATGCCTACAGGTGGCGGTAAATCCATCACCTTCCAGGTTCCAGCCCTTGCCCAAAAGGGCGTCTGTATTGTGGTAACTCCACTCATTGCGCTGATGAAGGATCAGGTACAGCATCTCAAGGCCCGCAACATCCTGGCTGAAGCCATCTACACAGGATTGTCGCGCCAAGAGATTCTCCGAATATTGGAAAATTGTATTTTCGGTGAAATCAAGTTTCTGTATGTTTCACCAGAACGTCTTTCTTCAGAATTGTTCCAAACTAAACTGCGCCACATTCCGGTGAGTTTCATCACGGTAGATGAAGCTCACTGCATCAGCCAGTGGGGTTACGATTTCCGCCCGTCTTATCTCGAAATTGCAAAAATAAGAGATATGAAGCCCGGTGTACCAGTCCTTGCTCTTACGGCTACGGCCACTCCCGATGTAGTAGAAGATATCCAGAACCAGCTTCACTTCAAGAAGCAAAACGTATTTAAAATGAGTTTTGCCCGCAAGAATCTTGCCTATGTGGTGCGCACCACCAACGACAAGTTGACCGAAATGGTTCATATCCTACAGTGTACCCAAGGCTCGGCAATCATTTATGCGAGAAGCCGAAAACGAACCAAGGAGATGGCAGAACTTCTGAACAAACAAGGTATTTCTGCTACATTTTACCATGCCGGACTGGATTCCGACGTGAAGGATATCCGACAGAAAAACTGGCAAAATGACGAGATAAGGGTAATGGTAGCAACCAATGCTTTCGGCATGGGAATAGACAAGTCAGATGTGAGAATGGTAATTCATATAGATTGTCCAGACTCACTGGAAGCCTATTTTCAAGAGGCGGGTAGAGGCGGAAGAGACGGCGAAAAGGCTTATGCTGTGCTGCTCTACAACCAGAGTGATGAAAACAAACTCATGAAACGCATAGACGAAACCTTCCCAGACAAAGAATTCATCAAAGACGTATACGAGCATCTTGCTTACTTTTTCCAGGTGGCAGTTGGAAGCGGAATGGGACAGACTTTCATGTTCGAGATAGAGAAGTTCTGCTTCACCTACAAGTACTTCCCTACTCGCGTAGACTCGGCTCTGCGCATTCTGGAGCGCTCAGGCTATATCCACTACGAGGACAATCCTGACGGAAAAGCAAGAATCAGATTTAACATCAGCCGAAATGATCTCTATCTGCTAGAGAATGTTTCGGAGAAGGAAGAGTCTGTTATTACGGGGCTTCTGCGTAATTACGGCGGTCTGTTTACCGACTATGTTTACATTGATGAGTCGCTGTTAGAGCGTGTAAGCGAACTAAACCGTCAGCAGGTATACATGATTCTGAAAAATCTGAGTGCCCGCCACATCATCGACTTCATTCCCCGCCGCAAGACACCTTATATCAGCTACACGCGTCCTAGGGAAGATGGTTTCAGAGTTATCATCCCTGAGGAGGTATGGGAGGTACGCAAGGAGCAGTTTACCGCCCACATCAAGAGTATCATCAATTATGCCAAGAACGACACCATCTGCCGTTCGCGCCAGCTTCTGAGTTATTTTGGCGAAAAAACGAAAATGAAGGACGACTGCGGGATATGTGATGTCTGCATAGACCACAAAATACCCCAGAAGCAAACTATTATATCAGAAATTCTAGACTTGCTGAAAGACGGAAAGCCACATGACATTACAGAACTAAACCAACTGAAATATGATTCAGAAGATATGGCTGCAGTTCTTGAAGAAATGGTTGCAGAGAATATGTTTTATGTCGAGGGAGACAAAATCGTTCATGACCCATAAATGAAATAGCAGAAAGGTGTATCATAAGTTATACTTTATGAGCCCGCTCCCATATGAAATCACTAAAGCCCCTTATAAACAGAAAAAAGGGAACGACACCTCTCGGGCCATTCCCTTTTCAACATTATGTACGAGAAAAAAATTAGTTATTCTCAGGGCGAAGTTTACGAACTGTAACACCAGCCTGCCACATTTCCTTGTTGCGCATAGCCTCGAGTTCAGCGTTCAACTTCTCGCGGTAATCAGCCTGAGAGTTCTTGTCGATAGAAATCTGAGCCTCGTTACCAGTCTTTACAGAGTAGTACAACCACTCCATTACAGGCTTGATAGCCTCACGGAAACGAGGAGCCCAGTCAAGAGCACCACGCTGAGCTGTTGTTGAACAGTTAGCATACATCCAATCCATACCCTTAGCACCGAAGAGAGGGCCAAGGCTCTGTGTGAGCTCCTCAACAGTCTCGTTGAAAGCCTCAGATGGTGAGTGACCATTCTCGCGGAGCACGTCATACTGTGCCTCCAACAATCCCTCAATTGCACCCATCAATGAGCCACGCTCACCTGTGAGGTCAGAAGTAGCCTCACGCTGGAATGTTGTCTTGAACAAATAACCGGCACCGATACCGATACCGAAGGCAATAGTCTTCTCCTCTGCCTTGCCAGATGCATCCTGGTATACAGCGTAAGAGCAGTTCAAACCACGACCCTCGCAGAACATAGTGCGGAGAGAAGTACCAGAACCCTTAGGAGCAACCATGATTACATCAATATCCTTTGGTGGAACAACGCCTGTGCGGTCGCTCCAGTTGATAGCGAAACCATGTGAATAATACAAAGTCTTACCTGCTGTGAGGTGTGGCTTAATCTTTGGCCAGCATGCAATCTGACCGGCATCAGAAAGCAACATACAGATGATAGTACCCTTTTCAGCAGCTTCCTCGATAGAGAACAATGTCTTACCAGGAACCCAACCATCCTTCAGACACTTCTCGTAGGTCTTACCCTGACGCTGTCCGACGATGACGTTGAAACCATTATCGCGAAGGTTACAAGCCTGACCAGGACCCTGGATACCATAACCGATAACTGCGATTGTTTCGTTCTTCAATACTTCACGTGCTTTCTCCAATGAAAATTCATGACTGGTGACAACAGTTTCCATTACGCCACCGAAATTCATTTCTGCCATAATTTTTATTTTTTTGTGCGGCTTGCCGTTTGTGGAGCCGCGGGTTATACTTGTCCATACGGATGCGAGCTGTATTCTTATCCAAAGAGAGCCTGTTTGATCCGTCCACCCCCTATCCAAGAAGGCGGCTCTGGGTTTATTTTTATTTTCTGAGTGCAAAGGTAAGCAAATAAAATGAAACCACCAAATTTTTCTTTCAATTTTTAATAAATTTAGCCTTACTTCTTACAACTTCCACCTCATTTGCGTCATTTTTGCCGTTTTTTGTTATCTTTATGCAGTATTCTTGCATTTTTTCTGACTCACTTGTTTCTTCCAAATAGAAATGAAGTTGGTCTCCCTGGTGACTTTCTGCTACGTAAGCTATCTCAAATCTTTGCAAAAAGTGATTTTTGTAATAATCCAGATCAAAGAGGTCGAGGATATGTTCGATGTATTTTACCGAGTTGATGTGCCCGTTAACATCTACATCATGATAATAGGTGTCAATGGTTCTCACCAGCTTGGCATCCTTGCCCATTTTCACTCTCGAACTTGCCTGGATAGGACAAGGTTTTTCCGAATCAATATATTCTTTGATAAGCCCGTCGTGAATTTCAAAAATATCAACAGGCTGTCGGGTTTCCGTATCAATCATTGCCCACACGCTCTTGCCGTAACCGTAAACCTTGGCTTCTTCTGATGATGATGTCTTGCCGCAGATTTTGAAATCTCGGGATGTGAAATATTTCATGGCACTCTCGCACCAGGTTTCTACCACAAAGCGGTCGTAAGACTTCGGCATCTCTGTCATCTCAATGGCCAGTCGGCTGAGAACCCATGTCTTGTGTCGGGGCATGAGGTAGTTCATACCGAACCCGCGGTCGTTGCTGTGAAAATCGGCAGCATTGAGCAGATGATTTCCGAGATGCCCCATAAAGAGGTGGCTGCTGAAATCGCAGTGGAAAGGCTCAGATAGGAATTCGTAACGCCCTACCTTATCTAATATTTTCTGTTCCATAATATCTGTCTCGTCCTTTTATCTTGTTGTTTGTCTTGTTGTTTTAAACCGAAAAAGCCCCCTGCTCCACTAGTTTGAAGCCAGGGGAACAAAGGGCATCAAAATATGAAAGAAATCTAATCTTCTGAATTCTGCTTGAGATAATCAGAGATGGGTTCGTCAAAACTTCTCGTAACAGCGATTCTGCCGCTTCGGGTATACTGAAGCAGGCAGTTGTAGCTGTTGAGCTGCTGGAAGAGGTCGGCGATGTCTTCGGTAAGTCCTGCCAGAAGCACGGTGCTGTAGGTAGGATTCACCTCCATCATGCGGGCATCATGCTTGCGGATGGTGCGCGAAACCTCTGGATTTTCTAGCAATACCGGAGTGGAAATCTTGAAGAGAGCCACTTCATGGATGAAGATCTGGTCGTCGGAGTAGTAATCGCTCTTCACCACGTCAATCTTCTTCTCTATTGCCTTGTTGATTTTCTCAATCTGCTCTTCATCACTCCAAACCGTGATGGTATACTTGTGTATATTCTTGATACTGCTGGCCGAAACATTCAAGCTCTCGATGTTTACCTGTCTGCGAGTAAACACGGCGGTAATCTGATTCAGGATACCGGCAATGTTTTCTGAGTAAACAAGCAATGTATATAATTTCTTTTCGTTGTTATTCTCCATTTTTCCAAATTTTAAAATAATCGGTTACTTTTCGGAGGATGCTTCCTCATGAAGGAATTTACACCTTATTATATATAGCCGAAAGCTTTTAATAATTCAACTCGAGTTGCATCTCATCTACACTCTTGCCCGGCAGCGTCATCGGAACGATGTCTTCATTCTCCTTGATGGCGCACTCCAACAGGTAAGGACCCTTGGTGCTGATCATCTTCTCCACCTTAGCCTGAAGGTCCTTGCGGTCTATTACCACATCGTATGGTATGCCGTAGGCCTTGGCAATCTCTGCATAATGAGGATTCATCATGTGGGTGAAGGAGTGACGGCCGCCGAACATCAGGTCTTGCCACTGGCGAACGTTGCCCAGATAGTTGTTGTTCAGCAGAATCATCTTTACCGGTGCCTGCTGCTCCATGATGGTGCCCAGTTCCTGGATGTTCATCTGGAAACCGCCGTCGCCGAAGAAACAGCAGATGGTGCGATCGGGAGCTCCGAAGGTGGCACCGATGGCTGCCGGAAGGCCGAAGCCCATGGTTCCGAAACCACCACTGGTTACGATGCTCAGCTTCTTGGTAAACTTGAAGTAGCGGCTACTGATCATCTGGTTCTGACCTACGTCGTTTACGAGAACAGCCTCATTATGAGTAGCTTCCGTTACCACGTTGGTCACCTCGCCCATAAGCAGCGGTCCCTCTGTAGGGTGGATATCCTTCTCTATTACCTTTTCCTGTTCCTGCTGGCGGTATTCCTCGAAGGAATCTCTCCACTCGCGGTGAACATTCTTGTTCAGCAGACGGGTAATGGCTGGCAGACTCTGCTTGCAGTCGCCCACCACAGCCACATCTGTCTTGATAACCTTATCAATCTCAGCCTTGTCAATGTCCAGGTGAATAATCTTGGCCTGGGGAGCATACTTAGAAGGCACGCCTGTGATACGGTCGCTGAAACGCATACCGATGGCGATGAGCACATCACACTCCTGGGTCTTCATGTTGGTAGCATAAGAACCGTGCATGCCGAGCATACCCATGTTGAGCGGGTGATTGCTAGGCAGGGCAGAAAGGCCGAGCAGGGTTCTGCCGGCAGGGATATCTGCCTTCTCGAGGAATTCGATGAGTTCATTATGTGCACCGCCAAGCTCTACTCCATGACCCACGAGGGCGAATGGTTTCTTGGCATTGTTGATGAGTTCGGCAGCTTCAGCCACCGCCTTTTCATCTATCGTAGGATAAGGGTTGTAAGATGTAACCTTCTCACATTTCACTGGTTCCCACTCGCATGTAGCCACCTGCGCATTCTTTGTAAAGTCGAGCACCACAGGTCCCGGACGTCCGCTGCGGGCGATGTAGAAAGCACGGCTCACAGCCCATGCCACATCCTCGGCACGGCGTATCTGGTAAGACCACTTGGAGATTGGCTGGGTAACACCCACGAGGTCTACCTCCTGGAAGGCATCGGTACCCAGGGCACCTACGCCTACCTGTCCGGCGATGACTACGATTGGTGTAGAATCCATCATGGCATCAGCGATGCCGGTCAATGTATTTGTAGCTCCAGGACCACTAGTGACAAGAGTGACGCCCACTTCGCCGCTGACTCGGGCATAACCCTGTGCAGCGTGAGCAGCAGCCTGCTCGTGACGTACCAAGATGTGGTCAAACATCTTCTTTTCACCTCTCGTGTAACCGTACAGTGCATCAAACACTGGCATGATGCTGCCGCCCGGATATCCGAAGATGGTTTTAACATCCTCGTTTTTCAGGGAGCGCATCAGTGCTTCGGCTCCTGTTATTACTTCTTTTGCCATTTATATGTTATTATTCTGAATAATTCAAAAACTTTTCTTTTCTCAAAGACTCTAAAAACTGTCTTTTCAAAGACTCTCGAAGATTAGTCGATGATTCTCACACCGCCCTTATCTGCCGAACTTACGCTCTGGGCATAAGCGCGCAGTGCCTTGCTAACCACGCGGTTGCGCTTCAGCGGCTGCTGTGGGCGTGCTGCGAGTTCCTCGTCAGAGAGCTTCACATTGATGGAGCGGCTAGGGATATCAATGACGATGATGTCGCCATCCTTAATCTTGCCGATGTTACCACCTGCTGCAGCCTCAGGACTGATGTGACCGATGCTCAAGCCTGATGTACCGCCTGAGAAGCGGCCGTCGGTGATGAGGGCACATTCCTTGCCCAGGTGACGGCTCTTGATGTAAGAGGTTGGGTAGAGCATCTCCTGCATGCCAGGGCCACCCTTCGGACCCTCGTGGGTGATGACTACGCAGTCGCCTGAGTTAACCTTTCCACCGAGGATGCCTTCGCATGCATCTTCCTGAGAATCAAAGCATACGGCTGGACCCTCAAAATGCCAGAGCACTGGGTCTACGCCGGCTGTCTTTACTACGCAACCGTTCTGGGCGATGTTGCCGAAGAGCACTGCCAGTCCGCCATCCTTGGTGTAGGCATGCTCGAGGTCGCGGATACAACCCTCGGCGCGGTCGGTGTCAAGACTCTCCCACTGAGCGTCCTGACTACCCATCTGGGTAGAGAACTTTCTGCCCGGTGCTGAATGATAGATTCTGTCAGCCTCGGCATCAATCTCTGTGCCGGTAATATCGTATTTCTTCATCTGCTCATCGAGTGTTTTGCCGTCAACACGCTTTACGGCGCCGTTGATCAGACCGCCCTTGTTCAGCTCGTTCAGGATACCGAGGATACCACCTGCGCGGTTGCACTCCTGTACACTGTATTTCTGGGTGTTAGGGCTCAACTTGCAGAGGCAAGGCACCTTGCGGCTCAACTGGTCGATGTCTTCCATCTTGAAGTCTGCGCCAGCTTCCTGAGCTACTGCCAGCAAGTGGAGCACGGTGTTTGTGCTTCCGCCCATGGCGATGTCCAGGGTCATGGCATTGAGGAATGCGTCGCGGGTAGCTATATTGCGTGGCAATACGCTCTCGTCGCCGTCCTCATAATATGCATAAGCGTTCTTAACTATCTGGCGTGCTGCATCTTTAAAAAGTTGGATGCGGTTTTTGTGGGTAGCAAGAATGGTTCCGTTGCCTGGCAAGCTCAGACCGATGGCCTCGGTGAGTGAGTTCATTGAGTTGGCGGTAAACATACCTGAGCAGCTACCGCAACCTGGGCAGGCGCACTGCTCAATCTGCGTCATCTCCTCGTCAGAAACGCTTGTATCAGCACCCTTAATCATAGCTGTAATCAAGTCGGCGTTCTCACCCTTCCAGCGTCCGGCTTCCATAGGTCCACCTGAGCAGAACACTGTAGGAATGTTCAGTCGCATAGATGCCATGAGCATACCTGGGGTTACCTTGTCGCAGTTTGAGATGCAGATCATGGCGTCGGCTTTGTGAGCATTGACCATGTATTCTACAGAGTCGGCAATGATGTCACGGCTTGGGAGGGAATAGAGCATTCCGTCGTGTCCCATTGCGATACCGTCGTCAACGGCGATGGTATTGAATTCGGCTGCGTAGCACCCCATAGCTTCGATTTCCTTCTTGACGATCTGACCGATTTCATGAAGATGGGTATGACCTGGCACAAACTGAGTAAAGCTGTTCACGATAGCAATGATTGGTTTACCAAACTGCTCGTGTTTCATACCTGCAGCTACCCAGAGTGCTCGGGCACCTGCCATTCTTCTGCCTTCAGTGCAGACGCTACTTCTTAATGGATGTTTCATATCTTTTTTTCTTTTATTTCCTTGCTTAAAAGGGCTCTTTCGAGCCCATTTGTTATAATTTGCCTGCAAAGATACAGAGAATTTATGTAATAGCCAACTAATTTCGTATAAAATTTCAGAAAACTTCGTTTTTTTGTTAGAAAAACAAATAAAATGCTTACAATTTATCACGATAGATACTCATTTCTGCTGATTTTGTGCAAAAAAACAAGAAAGAGCTTATTAACCACACTGAACTCTTATCTTATTAAGATAACCTGACGAAAAAGTATAAAGCGAGGCGGCCAGACATGTAAGAAAGGTAAGAAGAAAAAAAATCCTCCTAAACCGAAGTTTAGGAGGACCTGGTCACAAGACCAAATATCTGAAACTACTTATTTCTTTATTCAGCTGCATTGTTATCATTGAATGTAGCAACACGGTTGAACTCAACCTGCTTGAAGAGCTTGTCAGTAGCACCCATACCCTTAGCCTGAAGACGATTTGCGCTAATCTTGTAAGTCTTAACGAGAATGTTCTTTACAGCATTGGCACGAGCCTCAGAAAGTTTCTGGTTAAGTTCCTTAGAACCCTCTGGAGATGCATAACCCTTAATTTCAACCTTAGCATTTGGATGATTCTTCATATACTGAGCAATCATCTCGATGTTTGGCATCTGGCTACGCTCTACTTTTGACTTACCTACAGTAAACAATACTGTTGGCTGCAAATTGGTAGCAGTAGCTGGCTTTACATACTTAGGAGCCTTCTGGCACTCATTGAGCGCATTCTGGAGATCCTTGATCTGCTTGTCCTTAGCTGCGAGTTCAGAATCCTTGCTATTCAAGTCGTTGCGGAGGTTGTTGATCTGACCATTCAAACCATCAATCTCGTTCTGGTCGCGTGGAGTTACGATAGTGAAGTTGTGAGAGTTGTTAGAACCCTTGAACTTGTAGTTAACACCCACCTTAACCTGAAAAGCAGACTTGTTAACATCAAACTGGCAACCATTGCAAGCACTCTTGTTGTCGTGAAGGAACCAATTCATAGATGGCTCTACATATACCTGCCAAGCCTTGTTTGCGCCAAGGTTGAATGCGAAGTCAACACCTGCGTTAGCTGTGAGGGCATTGAGGTTGCCATTATGAAGGTTGAAAGAGTGGTAACCACCGATGCCTGCCAATGGGATGATTTCGAATTTACGTGGCTCACCCTTGTAACCCAAGAAGAGGTTTGTTGCATTGATAGTACCGATGAACTTACCGCTTGCACCACGAACCAAAGTCTTATGTGTAAAAGGCAGGTTGCGGTTACGAGCATAGAGGTCAGCCTCTACAGCAGCACCCCAAACTGGAGTAAACCACTTTCCGAGACGTACACCTACTGAAGGATTTACGTTCTTGAACCATGCATTGTGAGTAGTCTTTGTAGCAGCTCCAACGTTTACACCAAGATACCAATTGTCAAAGAACTTGCTCTCCTGTGTAGTCTGAGCAGATGCAGATACTGCCATTACGGCAGCAGCAAACATTAATACTAACTTTTTCATTTTCTCTCTAAAATTTGATTTTATATAAATTACTTAAAACTTCATTTTCAGGGTGCAAAATAATAAAAAAAATTATTAACTACCAAATTTTTGGCCATATTTTATGCTGTAAAACATAAAAAATGGAGAAAAAGAACATTTTAATATCCTATTTCTCCATTCTATTTTACTCAAAATGAATAATCTGAGCCATTATTGGTTCTATCCGTTTCTATCAGAAAACATCTTCTAAAGAAAGCTAAAGTTCGAAAACCTGAGCGCTTCTGCCTGCGATGGTTACCTGCTTGTTGCCCAAGCCAGAAACCGAGAGTTTCAGCGTGCGAGGCAAGGCATTCACCACTTTAAGCCAGGTTTTGCCCGATTTAGAATCCTTCACTACACTGGTGCCCACATATTTCTTCAGCGCATCCGGCAGACTGAGCACGGATGAAATGTAGAGGTCACCGGCATGCTGACCGAACATCTTCTGCATCTTGTAGCTCTCGCTCGCGCGTACATTATTATTATCAAAGTAAATCATGTCCGGCTGCCAGTTGCTGTATCCGTCCTTACACAAGAGAGGAGCATAGGATGTCATTTCTACCACATCGCCGTTGCGCTCCACATTGCAGAGGTGGATGCCCTCAGCCAGCGCATTGTCTACCGCATTGGCACCGCGAGATGCATATTCGCCCAGATAAACCTTAGGAGCCTTGCGGTCGTAATGGTCGTAATAATCCTGATGGTTCAGGAACCAGCCCGGCTGCTCATAATAATGCTCGTCTACGGCATCAATCCAGCGCTTGTTTTCGCGGGCAATCTTCCAACCCTCAATATAATCGGAAGACGGGAAGTGGAACGGACCTACGGTACCTACCACCTCGAGCTGAGGATACTTCTGCTTCACTGCCTTGCAGATCATCAGGTAGCGCTGCTCGAAATCGGTAGAGATGAGGTCTTCGTTGCCGATGCCTATCATCTTGAGGTTGAACGGAGCCGGATGACCCGCATCGGCTCTCATCTTAGCCCACTTAGAGGTGGCAGGATCGCCATTCGCCCATTCTACCAGGTCTAGCACGTCCTGAATATACTGCGGCATCTCGCTCATCGGGATTCCGCCCTGCTGACCAGCCACTCCGCGCTCATCTGCCACAGAGTTCTGACAAGGAACACCTGCCGCCAATACAGGCAGCGGCTCGGCTCCCATATCCTCGCACCACTGGAAATACTCATAGAAACCCAGCTGGCGGGTCTGATGGTACCCCCAGATGTTGTAGGCTGGCTTGCGATCTTTCTGCGGACCCACGCTCTCCTTCCAGTGGTAAATGTTCTTGAGCCCCTGACCGTGGAGCATGCAGCCGCCCGGGAAGCGCACGAAGCGAGGCTTCAGGTCGGCAATGGCCTCGGCAAGGTCTTTACGCAGTCCATGACCCTTGTAAGTATCTTGTGGTTTGAGACTTACCAAATCTACCGCCACTTTCTGCTCGCCCTTAGGCAAGATGGCAAACCGGATGTTCTTGCCCAGTTTGCCCTCCTTGGTGGTGGCTTCGCTGGCGAGTTCGCCCTCATATTTATCGGTCACGATGAGCTGCGCCTTATATTCCTTCCAGTCTGCGCCCTGCACCTTGATCTTGGTCTGGCATACAGGCAATCCCTCCTGGTTTACGAGCGCCAGGGTGAGGTCTTTCTTCTTGGCATCGATGCAGCGGGCATGCAGGCTCACCTCGTAAATGGCTGGCTGATGCTTACCCTCCTTGCCCTCAACGGCAGCTCCGCGACGTATGGCGATGCCGTCCCAACCTATATTATAAATAGGTGTAGCGCCCAGAACGGCATAATGGGCATTGTTCTGGCTCACCCCGTTTTCGGTGGCGATGCCCTCTTTCTCTACCCCCACCCATGCCGTGGTGGCATTCCACTGGTGGCGGTGGTCTTCCTTGTTATACTCAAAGTCACCGTTCTGCAACATTTCTGCAGAGAGTCCTCCGTCGGCAGCGCGGCTGATGTCTTCGAAGAAGATACCCATCAGCTTGTTGGAGATGCGGTGGGATTTCTGTGGATTGATGCTGAGGTTGGCAGGGATTTCCGAATCTTTCGGCAGGTCGATGTGGTTGTCCTTGGCATAAGCTGCGAGGTCGGCATCGGTCTTCGGTATCGGCTGGGCGTTGAGTTTTGCCTCTTCAGAGAGGGCGTGGAACCAGGAACGGATGTAGTTGAGATGTACGGCCGGCACCTCGAAATCGCAGCCCTGGAAGAGTTTTCCGCCTATGGTTGCGGTGTCGCGCTGCCAGAGTATCTCATCTGCTGAAGCCTCCAGAGTATCTTCCTTGAAGGTACGGAAATCGTTGCTTGCCTGTACGTATCGTTTGCCTTTGGATGTCTTGAGATAGATGTCGAAGTTGCCGTCATCCATCTGATAGGCAGCCACATCCTTCACGCCCTTTTCGCGGATGATGGGATAATCCTGCGGGCGCCAGGTGATGAGGTCTTCAGAATAGGCTACGGCAAACTGCGGTGCATGCTGGTTCACGCTCCAAAGTGCGCGCCATGTGCCGTCGTTAGCTTTTACCACGAAGGGGTTATACATCTTCTTTTCAGCTCCCCACGGACCGTAGTCGCTGGCGCAGAGCTGTCCTACATCCACCCAACGCTCATCGTCGGTGAAATAAGCCAGATGCAAGCCCTGGTTGGGTGCTGGCGAATAGATGAATATCTGGCAGATGGAGTCCTTGCCCTGTATGGTGTATGCAGGGGCATCCTTGTCTATTTGCTTCTGCATCTGCTGACTGCTGACTGCCTGACTGGCACTGGCAGCTGCCACGAGCAGCGCTGATGTAAATATGTACTTTAGTTTTATCATGTTTCTATATTTTTAGATTAATATTGTTTGTTCATTTTACACTATTTCTCTCGGCTTGATAAAAAGGCAGAGTGCATCACTGCACCCTGCCCCACAAATTAGAGAGTTATAAAAAATCAAGTATGCAGTGACTTAAGCACTGCTTCTTTCTGAAATAATTATCTTCTTTCTAGCTGTAATATTCCTTCTTGCCGGCAGCCAGCGTATTCTTCATCAGCGAACAGATGGTCATCGGACCAACGCCTCCCGGAACAGGAGTGATGAAGGAGCACTTCTCTGCCACCTCGTCGAATTTCACATCACCGTTCAGGCGGAAACCACTTTTCTTCGTAGCATCAGGCACGCGGGTGGTACCCACATCAATGACTACGGCTCCCGGCTTCACCATATCGGCTGTCACGAAATCAGGACGGCCTATGGCTGCGATGATGATATCTGCCTCCTGACACTCTTTCTTCAAATTCTTGGAATGGGAGTGGCATACGGTGACGGTAGCATCGCCATACTGCTTCTGCATCATCAGCTGAGCCATTGGCTTGCCTACGATGTTGCTTCTGCCCAGAATGACGCATTTCTTACCACTGGTCTCAATATTGTAATGCTGCAGCAGGGTGAGGATACCGAGCGGAGTGGCAGAGATGAAACAAGGCATGCCGAGCGACATTCTGCCCACGTTTACTGGGTGGAATCCGTCTACATCCTTGCGGTAATCTATTGCCATGGTCACCTTCTGCTCATCGATGTGCTTAGGAAGAGGAAGCTGAACGATGAATCCGTCAACATCATCATCCTGGTTCAACTTGTCTACGCACTGCAGGAGCTCTTCTTCGGTAACATCCTCCTCATAACGGATGAGGGTCGACTTGAATCCACACTTCTCGCAGGCCAGCACCTTGTTTTTCACATAGGTTTCGCTGCCTCCGTCGTGCCCTACGAGCACGGCTACCAGGTGTGGCTGCTTGCCTCCGTCGGCAACAATCTGTGCCACCTCCTGGGCTATCTGTTCCTTGATGGCGGCTGCCGTCGCCTTTCCGTCTATAAGCTGCATTTTTATTCTTATTTTAACGTTTATACTTTTCTTACATGCCCGGCATCTTAGGCATGCCAGGCATACCCTTCATGCGGCTCATCATCTGCGCCATTTTGTTGCCGGTCATCATCTGCATCATCTTGCGGGTCTGGTCAAACTGCTTAATGAGTTTGTTCACCTCCTGGATGTTGGTACCCGAACCCTTAGCGATGCGCTGGCGGCGTGACGTGTTGAGGATGGCCGGATTGGTGCGCTCCTTAGGAGTCATACTCTGGATGATGGCCTCTACGCCCTTGAATGCATCCTCTGGGATATCTACGTCGCGGATTGCCTTGCCCACGCCCGGAATCATCGCTGCCAGATCCTTGATGTTACCCATCTTCTTGATCTGCTGAATCTGGTTGTAGAAATCGTTGAAGTCGAACTGGTTCTTTCTGATCTTCTTCTCCAGTTTCTTGGCCTCTTCCAGGTCGAACTGCTCCTGTGCGCGCTCTACGAGGGATACCACGTCACCCATGCCGAGGATTCGGTCTGCCATACGAGCTGGGTGGAACACGTCAATGGCGTCCATCTTCTCGCCGGTACCTATAAACTTGATTGGCTTGGTTACCACGGTACGGATACTGAGGGCAGCACCACCGCGGGTATCACCGTCGAGCTTGGTGAGAACAACGCCGTTGAAGTCGAGGCGGTCGTTGAATTCCTTGGCTGTGTTTACGGCATCCTGACCGGTCATGGAGTCAACCACGAAGAGGGTTTCGTCTGGACGGAGATGATTCTTGAGATTGCTGATCTCGTTCATCATCTGCTCATCAATGGCGAGACGTCCGGCTGTATCGACGATTACCACATCGTTGCCGTTAGTCTTAGCCTGCTGGATGGCATGGTCGGCGATACTGAGCACATCCTTGTTCTCAGGCTCGCTGTATACCGGAACACCCACCTGCTCACCCACTACATGGAGCTGCTGGATAGCTGCCGGACGGTAAACGTCGCAGGCCACGAGCAATGGCTTCTTGCCTTTCTTGGTCTTGAGCATGTTGGCAAGCTTGCCACTGAAGGTAGTCTTACCCGAACCCTGCAGACCGCTCATGAGGATGACGGCCGGATGACTTTCGAGCTTCAATGGGGCTTCTTCGCCGCCCATGAGTTCTTCCAGTTCATCGTGCACCAACTTGATCATCAACTGTCCCGGCTTTACGGCAGTAAGTACATTCATGCCGAGTGCTTTCTCCTTCACCTTGTTGGTGAATTCCTTAGCCACTTTATAGTTTACGTCGGCGTCGAGGAGTGCACGGCGCACATCCTTCATGGTTTCCGCCACGTTGATTTCTGTAATTTTTCCCTCGCCCTTCAAGATTTTGAACGAGCGTTCCAGTCTATCACTTAAATTTTCAAACATTTTTCTTTCTTTATATTTTTGGCTACAAAGATACGACTTTTTTTCGAGAAAGCCAACTTGTTTATGTTTTTTTTTATCCCGTCGGCTAAAATAGATGTCGCTCTGCCTTTCCCGAGTTCATTTCTTCAGTTTACTCTTGTGCTTATTTTTCAGGATTCTCCTTCTTTTTCGATTTTGATTCAGCATCAGAAGTTGCTTTTTTCTCTTCTGTAGCCATTTCAGAAGGAGGATCTTTCTTAAAAGCCGAGACATCATACGGATTAGTCAATTCATACTTTTTCCCCGTTGCTTTTTCATAAGCAGCTACCACAGGATCCTTATGTTCCATTTTTTCAAATACCTTTTTAGCCTGTTGCAGATGCTTCTTATCACGTTTACCCTGTTTATCCATCCAGCCGAAAGCATCAAACCCGATGCCAGCAGATGAAGTTGGCATAGAGTTTATCCTCTCCTGAATATCCTCTTCCATGTTTTTGATGCCTTCCTGATTCTTGCCCCAAACTGTCACTTCGCCTAACTGTTTGGCATCCGGCAAGAGAAACAGAGTATCCGGCAGTTCCTTGTACCGGATAGTTGCCTTCATAAAACCAGGTTTCGATACGGTTGCTGAATCAAACTGATAGCGCATCGTCCAATAGCCCCGATAATCTGTTCTTGCCCAATGATTGTTATTGGTATGAATAAGTGCTTCACGAATAGGCACATGATTTTCTGCCGATGCGATGACACACGTTTTCTGCGCATAGGCTACCTGCCCTAACATGGCAAGCAATACTGTTAAAATCAATATGATACGCTTCATGCTTTTTCTCTGATTTATATCTTTTCTTTGTACCAGACAAATTACTTCTTCTTAATATGAATCTGATACAAAAGTAATGATTAAATCTGATACTTCATTAAATTCCCCAAGAAGTTTAAGTTCATTTAAAGAGTAATGTAAAAAAATTAAGCGTCTATAACAGTTGGTCTATTTATATAGTCATTCAAAGGAAAGATATGGTGTTTTCAACACTAAGAAATATTTTTATAAGTAAAAGCATATAGCCTTTAGAGTTCTTGCATATAGTCTTTTTAGTCAAAACACATAGTTTCCCAAGTCAAAACACATAGCTTCCCAAGTCAAAACACATAGCTTCCCAGATATTACCACTAGGCTCAGCAGCTCTGCCGAGCCTAGTGACAAATCCCAGTAAAAGCAATTCCGTTACTGCAGAAATAATTCACTTAATTCTATTGAGTTCATTTCATTATTCTACTATTCCACGTTGCTCGATTCTCTTAGCCTCTTCAAGAAGCTTGATGGCATCTACATACTGAGCGATGCCCTGAGCCACCTCCTTGGCAGCCTTCATTGCCAGGACTACAGTCTGCGGACGGTGTACCACATCACCTCCGGCAAACACACCGCGACGGGTGGTCATACCGAACGGACGTTCAACAACTTTTACATATCCCTTCTCATCCACCTCAATTCCGGCAGTGGTAGAAACGATACGGTTGGCAGGTCTTGAACCGATGGCGAGATAGATTCTGTCGAATTTTTCTACCCTTTCACCCTCAGGAGTGTTCAGCACACAGCTTCCCAGACGGCCGTTTTTGCCCTTCAGAAAGGCCTCGACGGTAGTTTTCCACTCAAATTTCACGCCTTCCTTCACCGCATCTTCATATTCGCTCTGGATGGCAGGCATCTCTTCCTGGGTCTTACGGTACAGCACGGTTACATCGGCACCCAGACGGATAGCAGTACGGGCAGCATCCATGGCCACGTTTCCGCCGCCAATGACACCCACCTTCTCGCCGTCGCGCAGCGGAACCATGTCGCGGGTCAAAGCGCCTTCGTTATAGGCATTTACGTTATGCAGAAAGTATGTACTCTGGCTCACACCGTGGAGCTTTGAGCCCGGTGTAGAATCCATGTTCTGAGGCACGCTGGTACCTGTGCCCATAAAGATGGCGTCGTAGCCTGCACGGAACAGACTGTCGATGGTTACATTATTCTCGCCCACCATGCAGTTGGTGATAAACTGCACGCCGAGGGCAGCAATCTTAGCCACCTCATCGCGTACTACCGACTTAGGCAAGCGATACTCAGGAATACCGTACATCAACACGCCTCCCGGCTCAGCCTGGCCCTCGAAAATGGTGACGTTGAACCCCTGACGCGCCAGATCGCCGGCTACGGTCAAACCCGCTGGACCCGAACCGATGACTGCCACGCGGCCACGTGTTTTCTGTGGCAACATCTCGCGCGAAAGGTTCATCTTGGTATCAAAATCGGCAATAAACTGCTCCAGTTTGCCGATCTGTACCGGTTTTCCCTTCTTTCCGAGCACGCAGTTGCCCTGACACTGTTTCTCATGAGGGCATACACGGCCACAGATGGCCGGCAGGTTGCTCTTGGCATTGATGATGCTCATCGCCGCACCCATGTTACCCATAGAGAGTTCGTGTACGAAATCTGGAATGTCGTTACCAATCGGGCATCCCTTCTTGCACTGCGGAATCTTGCAGTGGAGGCAGCGTTTAGCCTCCTCAATGGCCTCGCGGGTAGAAAAGCCCTCGTTCACTACCTGGAAGGCAGCAGCATCTGTCTGCTGTTCTGTTGTATCAGCCTGCTTAGCATCATCATTCTGCTTAGCTGCTGTTTCTGTTGTATTCTGCTCAGAGGCCTGCGCCTCTGCAGCATTCTTCATATTCTTTGTTTCTTTCTGTTCGCTCATAATAGAACTGCTCTTCTTTTTACTGATTCTACAATCTGTTTTATTGATTCTACAATCTGTTTTATTGATTCTACAATCTATCCTTTGATTTGTGGGTGCAAAGGTACAAATAATATTTCAGAAATCGCCCCTATCTCCTTACATATTTTCATTTTGCCCCCTTTTTTCCTTATTATCCACCTGCTGGCGCCTTACCGGGGACGCACACCTGCCTAATCACTAACCGGGGGTGGTCATTAAGGTCATTGGTCATTAAGGTCATTAAGCTTTTCCGCTTCCGGCAACACATAAAAAAAAGACCCTACATTCACATGCAAGGCCTTTAAACAACTTAAAAAGGTTCTGCATTCACATGCAAAACACCAACAACTGGAGGGGGAACATAATAATAAGGGCTCCCCCATAAATCAACATTTTTATTTTTCTTTAATCTCAATATCTTCCTTCACATGATTACGTATCTTGGTGAGGAAGAGTTTCATACGCTTCGCATCCTTGTGGTCAATGATGTCGATGAGCTCAGCAAGCTCCTCTCTGATCTGTGCCACCTGACCCGATGTGTATGGGTTGAAGAGGATTTCCTGCAGCAGGTAATCATCTTCGTTGAGCACGCCCTTGGCTATCTGCATGTGGCGCTTGAAGGTGGTGCCCGGAGCATCCTGGTGCTTCATCACTGCCGCAAAGGCAAAGGTGCTCACGAAAGGAATACTCAGCGAGTAAGCCACCGTCTGGTCGTGCTCATCAAATGTATACTCATGCAGACTCAACCCCAACTTCTGGTAGAGGTCCTTGAAGAATATCTTGCCCATGTAGTCACCCTCCTTGATGATGACTGCATTCTCCTCTGAAAGCTGGTTCAGATTGGCAAAGGTTGGGCCGAACATAGGGTGCGTGCTCACGAAGCGGAAACCGCTCTTCTCGTAAAACTCCTGCAGCCCGGTCTTTACCGAAGCTATGTCGCTGATAATGCAGTCGTGAGAAAGATGTGGCAACACCTCTTCAAAGGCTGGCAGCGTATATTTTACCGTCACCGCATTGATAACCAGTTCGGGGCGGAACATCTCTATTTCTTCCATCTTGGTGAAGCGGTAACAGTTGTAGGTGAAGCGCAGCCGCTTGGCATCCTTCTCGTAAACCGCCACCTCGTGGTCGAAACTGAGCAGGTCGATGAAGAAACTTCCCATCTTACCTGCTCCCATAATTAATATTCTCATAGCCAGTATCTTTTACTTCTGGTTTAGGATTTCCAACTGCTGGCGGACACTCTCCTCATGGATGTGCTCGAAAATCTGAGCGGCAAACTCAGGGCTCATGCCGCAGAGGGCAGCCTGGGCACCACGCTTGTCGAGAATCTCGTTGTAACGGCTGGTCTGAACGATGGTCATGTTGTGCTCCTTCTTGTAGGTACCAATCTCGCGGCAAACGCGCATACGCTTAGCCAGGAGATCCATCAGCTGGTTGTCGCACTCGTCAATCTGACCGCGCAGCTGGTGCAGACCCTCTGTAGAATAATGCTCATCGCGCACTACGAGGAGGCTGAGGATGTAATCCAGCACCTCTGGGGTAACCTGCTGCTTGGCATCGCTCCATGCATCGTCTGGGCTGCAGTGGCTCTCAACGATGAGTCCGTCGAAACCTAAGTCCATTGCCTGCTGGCAGAGAGGGGCGATGAGGTCGCGTCGGCCGCCGATGTGGCTAGGGTCGCAGATGATTGGCAACTGTGGTATGCGGCGGTGCAACTCGATAGGAATCTGCCACATAGGAAGGTTGCGGTAAATCTTCTTGTCGAAGCTGGAGAATCCACGGTGGATGGCACCGAGTTTCTTGATGCCTGCCTGGTTGATGCGCTGCAGGGCACCGATCCAAAGCTCAAGGTCTGGGTTTACCGGGTTCTTAACGAGCACAGGCACGTCTACGCCCTGAAGACTGTCGGCAAGTGCCTGCATGGCGAATGGGTTGGCAGAAGTACGTGCGCCTACCCAGAGAATGTCGATTCCATATTTCAGTGCGAGCTCTACATGCTCTGGGGTAGCCACCTCAGTAGCTGTCAGCATGCCTGTTTCTTCCTTCACCTGCTTCATCCAAGGCAAGGCCTTCTCGCCGTTACCCTCGAAGCCTCCCGGTTTGGTGCGTGGCTTCCACACACCTGCGCGGAACATGTGGCAACCTTTGGCAGCCAACTGCTTAGCGGTAGTCATAACCTGCTCTTCTGTCTCTGCCGAGCAAGGGCCGGCAATGACGCAAGGGCGTTCCTGATCACTAGGAAAATTCAATGGTTCTAATTCTAATTCCATAGTCGTATATTTTTATTTTTTACTTTTTTCTTTTTTATCTTTAAGATTAAAGCCCGGGGGGACCAGCGATGGAATCGCTGGGAACGGGGGCGGAAAGGAGTTAAGGCTCTTTTTACCTTTCAAAGGGGTTAAGGCTCTTTTTACCTTTTTACCCTTTTACCTTTTTACCTTTCAAAGGCCTTTTACTTTTCAAAAACCTTCTTGATTCTTTCCAGGGCCTCTTTCATCTTCTCATCCTTGGCACAGAGGCTGATACGGATGTAACGCTTGCCGTTGGTTCCGAAGATGAAGCCAGGGGTGATAAAGACGCGAGCCTCATGCAGAATCTTCTCTGTCAGGTCTTCTACATCAGCATATTTCTCAGGTATCTTGCCCCAAAGGAACATGCCCACCTGGTTAGGGTCAAACTGGCAGTCGAGCACCTTCATAATTTCCTCAGCAATGTCGCGGCGGCGGCGGTAGTTCTGAATGTTGTTCTCGCGATGCCATTCATCCGTGTTGTTCAACATCGCCTCGGCTGCAGCCAGCTGTATGCCTCGGAAGCTTCCGTTGTCAATGTTGCTCTTCACCTTCAGAATCCATGAGATGAAGGTCTTGTTGCTCGAAATCATCGCAACACGCCAGCCGGGCATGTTGTGGCTCTTGCTCAGGGAATTGAACTCGATGCAGCAGTCCTTAGCTCCCGGCACCTGCATGATGCTCATTGGGTGCTCGTTGAGGATGAGCGAATATGGGTTGTCGTTCACCACTACGATGTTGTGTTTCTGGGCGAATGCCACCAGCTTTTCGTAGGTTTCGCGCTTTGCCACACCGCCTGTCGGCATGTTAGGATAGTTGGTCCACATCAGTTTTACGTGGCTCAGGTCCATCTTTTCCAGAGCGTCGAAATCGGGCTGCCATCCGTTATCCTCTCTCAGATCGTAGTAGGTAATCTTGGTACCCAGAATCTTGTTGATGGCGGTGTAGGTAGGGTATCCCGGGTTCGGGATAAGCACCTCATCGCCAGGGTTGCAGAAGGCGAGCGTTACGTGCAGAATGCCTTCCTTGCTACCTATGAGGGGCTGGATTTCTGTAGCCCAGTCGAGGTCTACATCATACCAGCGCTTATAGAAACCAGCCATTGCTTTGCGCAACTCTGGTATGCCCACCGTAGGCTGATATCCGTGTGCGTTGGGATTGTTGGCTACCTCGCAGAGCTTGTCAATGGTCTGCTTAGAAGGCGGCATGTCTGGACTTCCGATGGCCAGACTGATGATGTCTTTGCCCTCGGCATTAAGCTTAGCCACTTCCTTCAGCTTGCGGCTGAAGTAGTATTCCTGTATTTCCGTTACTCTATTGGCTGGTTGTATCATAATTTTCAATGAATAATTTATAATTAATAATGTACAAATGGGCTTTCACCCTCCGAACTGGCGAATTCTTCACTCTTCGTTCTTCACTCTTCACTTAATTTACTCCTTCTCCTCATATTCTCCCAACACCTTTATTTTCTTCACGAGCGGCGTAATGGCGTCGATGCTCTGGCGGTATCGGGTCAGGTTGTCGAAGGTGAGGTCTACGTAGAAGAGGTATTCCCACTCATGTCCGATGTTTGGCAGCGACTGAATCTTGGTGAGATTGATGTCGTAGAAACTCAGGATGGTGAGCACCTTGGAGAGCGATCCCTTATCGTGAGCCAGACTGAAGACGATGCTCGCCTTGTTGGCCTTTTCGATGGGACGGAGCAGGGCTGCCTTCTGCGGATTGCAGACCACGAGAAACCGGGTGTAGTTGTGCGGATTGTCGTGGATGTCTTCCTGCAGCACCTTCATACCGTACATGTGGGCAGCGTAAGAAGAGCAGATGGCTGCCCATCCCCTTACCTTGTGCTGGGCGATGTAGGCTGCCGAGCCTGCGGTATCTTCTGCCTCCACCGCCTTGAGGTCGGGATGGTTGGCTAGGAACTTGCCGCACTGCATGAGGGCTACCGGATGGGAGTGAACCTCCTGCAGGGTGCTCCAGTCGTCTTCTGGCAGACAGCAGATGCTGTGCTCTATATGGAGCTTGTGTTCGCCTACCACGGTGGTTCCGCTCTGCCGGAGCAGTTCGTAATTGTGGAGCAGGCTGCCCGCAATGGTGTTTTCTATGGCGCAGATACCTACTACAGTAGGGTCGCGCTTGATGTTTTCGAACACCTCTTCGAATGTAGCACAACAGATGATTTCAATCTGTTCGCCCTCGAAATACTGGTGGGCGGTAATGTCGTGGAAAGATCCCAGCTCTCCTTGAATTGCTATTCTCTTCATGTTTCTTTTATCTTGTCTAATGTTACGAAAAACGGTCCTACTCAATAAGAGCGGGACCGTTTCGATGATTTCAAGAATCTAATATCCTAAGTTGAAATTTACACGCAACTTCCCGCTTTACAATTATTTGCAAAGTAAAAGTAATAGCTAAAAAAGAATGCGTTAAACTTCTTCATTGTCTTTACATTTTATATGTTACTCACTTTTGTTCTTTCCGAGCCCGTTTCTCCTTTATTATATAAGGAACTTATCTGTGCTCAGATTTTCCCGAGTTCTTCTCTACACCTCTTTATTATATTAAGGAGCAGGCAGTGCTCAGATTTCGAGTTTCGACTTGCTAAAATCTCAACTCGACTGCAAAAGTAACATTTTTCTTTGATATTGCCAAACAATTTGATATATTTTTCTTCATTTTCCTTATATTTTATGCTAAAAAACATATTTTCGCCCGATTTTTATCATCAAAATACGGAAAAATGCAGAAAAATGTACTCAAAAGCTAGGCGCTAGGGAGAGACGCAAACGCCGGAATCCGTGAGGCAAGCCCCTTCCTTTATCTGCAATGTTCTCTGCCTTCAGCCTTGAATTCTCCTGTCAGCTCCCCTACTTTTTCCGGATTCAGCTCCAGGTAGCGCTTCATGTCCTTTCCGGCACCATCCTTGTCGCCCATCTGCATCAGCAGATTGCCGCGCTTCAGGAGGTTCTCGCTCAGAGAGGCTTTTACAGACGAGTGTTCCGCAGAATCCTTCTGTTCTGCCAATTCTTTCTCCTGCTCTACAATCTGCTGCGTCAGCGTAGCAAGCAACAGAACAGGGTTTATCTGATTCAAATCCATAACCTTATATTTTTACGAAAAGTTATTCTGTTGTATATCACGGAGTTAACCCACTTGACACCCTAAAACAGGGTGTCAAGGTATGAGCCACTCCTTATAATAAGGTGTCATTTACTTGATGGCCCCGATAATCTCAGTCACACTCTTGCATCCGTGAGCATCAAGCCACTCGTTGATTCCATCCTTCACCTTCTTCGTAACCGCAGGATCAATGAAGTTGGCTGTACCAATCTCAATGGCCGTAGCACCGCACATCAGGAACTCAATGGCATCCTTGGCAGAAGAAATGCCGCCCAGACCAACAACCGGAATGTTTACGGCATGAGCCACATCCCAAACCATGCGCAGGGCAACAGGCTTAACGCAAGGACCACTCAAACCACCCGTGCGGATGCTCAAGAGAGGCTGGCGCTTCTCAATGTCCACCGCCATACCCATCAGCGTGTTGATGAGCGAAACAGAATCGGCACCCTCAGCCTCCACGGCACGGGCGATGTCGGCAATGCTGGTAACATTAGGCGAAAGCTTCACGATGAGGGTCTTCTTATAAACCTTTCTCACCGCCTTCACCACGCTGGCTGCACCCTCGCAGGTTACACCGAAGGCCATGCCGCCATCCTTCACGTTAGGACAGGAGATGTTCAGCTCTATGGCCGGAATCTTATCCAGCTCGTTGATGCGCGCCGCACACTCGGCATAACTCTCAGGCGAATGTCCGCTCACGTTGACAATCATATTGGTATCAATGTCCTTGATCTGAGGATAAATGTGAGAGCAGAAATACTCTACACCCTTGTTCTGCAAACCTACGCAGTTGAGCATGCCCTGAGGCGTTTCAGCCATACGCGGATAGTCGTTTCCCTCGCGCGGTTCCAGGGTAGTGCCCTTCACGATAATACCGCCAATCTCCTCCAGAGGAACGAAATCGGCAAATTCCAATCCGTAGCCGAAAGTACCCGATGCAGTCATCACAGGGTTCTTCAACTCCAAATCCTTTATCTTTACACTTAAATCAGCCATAATCTTCTGTTTTACTTAAAAATGTTTTTACAAACAAAGGCAAAAGAATTCTTCGTTCTTCACTCTTCGTTCTTCGTTTCCAACGAATTCTTCCCTCTTCGTTCTTCACTTTCCACTCTTCACTTAAATTTCCCAAGTAAGTTTCTTGATGTTGATGACAGGTCCATCCTTGCAGACGCACTGGTTACCCTCGGTAGTTTTCTCTACGCAGCAGAGGCAGGCACCCACGCCGCACGCCATCTTGTTCTCGAGAGAAACCTCACACTCCACGCCAGCCTTCTTGGCAAAGCGAGCCACGCTCACCATCATCGGCTTAGGTCCGCAGGTAGAAATCATATCAAACTTCTCGTTCTCCAGAACAGAGTGGTTGGTAACGAAACCTACCTCGCCAGCCGAACCATCCTCGGTAGTGATGCATACCTTTCCGATCTTGGCAAACTCATCCAGTTCGAGCAGATCCGTAGCCTTGCGTGCACCCAGAAGGAAAGTAACATCAGCCCCGAAATCCTTGATGAGTTTTCCGAAATAGAGGAGCGGAGCCACACCTACGCCGCCACCTACGAGCAGATATTTCTGGCTCTTCTCGGTAGGCATGGTGAAGCCGTTGCCGAGAGGCAGCATACAGTTGAGCACATCGCCCTCCTTGAGCTGTCCGAGCTGACGGGTACCGTCGCCCACCATTGCTACGAGCAACCAGAGCTGATTATTTTCACGATCCACGAAATTGATGGAGATAGGACGGCGAAGCATGGTAGTAGGCGAATGGTCTACTCTTACTTCTACGAATTGGCCAGGCAAGATTTCAGGCAAAGGTTTCTCATCGGTAAGCTTAATCAAAACATGCTTATCGCTAAGCGCCTCTACAGAAACCACCTTGAGGTCGAGAACATATTTTTTCATCTTATTGCTAATTTTTAATATGCTTATTATATAATGTACGTATATTATAAAAATAGGTACGCGTAGCTTCCGGTTACGCCCACCTACGTTTCTACGATGCAAAGGTACATCAAAAATCCGAATTTACGAAAAGAAAAGAGATATTTTTTCCTTATCGCCGCTCCTATGTGTTTGTTTTAGGGTTCTCCAATCCCTACTTTATTTCTTAGGAACGAAGGTTTCCCAGGTCTGATCATCGTAGAAAATACGGATTTCGGTAATCTTTCTTTGCGGTTTGTCTACATATTTTACCGCCGCTTGGGCGATATTTTTAGGTGTACGATTTACACCCTGCATTTGAGGCTGGTCAAAGAGCGAGGGAGAAGTAGGGGAGGCTGCGGCTCCTTCGGCTCCAAAATCGAGCATAGGCTCGGCGGAGGCGGCTCCAGAAGGCTGACTGCCCTGCTTCATCCCCTCAGCATCACCGGCTGCTCCATCCGTAATGCCCTGATACATGTCTGCAGCACCCTCTTCGCTGCCACCCTGGGAAGCCTGGTTCTGATACATAGGAGGAGTACCGTAGAGTACCCAATAAACGTTTACCTGAGGAAAACTCTTATGGATACCATCCACAATGCTAAGCGAGGGATTGGTCTTCCCGTTGAAAATATTGCTCAGCGTAGCGGTCGAGATTCCGATCATCTGAGCGAAGTTTTGCTGAGTGAGGTGCTGGTCCTCCATCAGCTGTCTGATTCTATCTTTCATGCTCTAAAAATTTTAGCGTTCATTTTTCTACTGATACGATGTTTTATTTCCGAACAAGCCACTTTTGGGCCCTTTTCGGGTTGATTTTACAAAGATAAAGCAAAAATTTAGAATAACCAAACATTTCTGAATAAATTTAGATTTTTAAACTTTAGGTTTCTGTTTATAAATTTGAATTCTACTCACTCCTGTGTTCGGTTTTTAGGTTTAGTTTTATAAATATAAACCTATCAATCAAAATATATGACGAACCTTTTCTTTATAGATTTAGGCTAAATCACTGGCTATTCATACCATAAACCACCTAAATAACGGCATATAGAGCGATTTATGCAATGTTTACCCCACACCTATGTAAAAGTCTATGGTTTATAAAACAACTAAAACACATAATTAACTGAGTTTCCGCTACTTATAAATTCAAAATATAGCATGAATATTTATTCATTCATAACCATAAACATACTGTTTTACCTTTATTTTTATAAATATAAAACATAAATTCATGTATTTAGTTTTCTTGTATTTATGTTTATAAACCAAAATCACCCGTTTTGATTTATGAATTTAAAAACATAAACTTAGGAAACATAAACCTTAACAAATGCAAACGTCTGATTTCAGACAACGGGAAATGGCTAATTTTTCCATTTCTAGCGTATTCCAGCCCATCGGCAAGGAAACGGGCAAATTCGCGAGTAATGAAGAGGGTTAATTTATGTAAGTTACTGATAACCAATAAAGTTAAGTCTATTTTCAGGCGAAACCGGAAAATGGGCATCTAGCTCAAAAAATCACATAAATCCCCCATTTTTGCCCAAAAATCGCCCAAAATGAGCCCAGGTAAGCGCCCCAAAAAGAGCCGAAAATCACCTATTTTGGGCAAATTTATAATGCTAAACGCTAGTTGGCTGCTTTCTGGAAACAGGCGGCAAAGAAGGGCGAAAACGAAAACGAGCTCCTGCCGAGAGAAAACTCTCAGCAGGAGCTCGCCTACTCTCCCCCACTTCGCTCTTCAGCATCAGTGTAGGATAAAAAAGATGAGTTCTTTCATCAGTTCACCCACTGGAGTGGATGGATTATCCAGTCCCTTTATCTTCGCATCCACCTCCTTAAACTTCTCAATAATCGCCATCACTTTCACGCCCGTATAGTTCCTCATTCCTGTAATATATTCGCGCGCCGCCCAAGCTCCGCGCAAATCCAGGAATTTTGCGAGCTCATTTTCGTTCTGCCTGTTGGGTGCATAATAAGCAATCATCAGGTTTTGGAAATAAGTAAAGAGCATCGGGAGAAGCGTGAAGAGAGAACCACTCTTCGGATTGCTGTCAAAATAATTTATTATCTGATTTGCCTTGAACACATCGCGGCTGATGATAGCACTTCTCAGCTCGAAGGCATTGAAGTCTTTGCTCACCCCTATTTCTCGCTCCACAATCTCCGGAGTAACACGCCGGTCGTTCTCAGGAAGAGAAATGAGCAGTTTGTCGAGCTCGGAAGTGAGTCGGTGCAAATCTGCTCCCACATGATCTGCCACCATCTGGGTAGCTTTGGGTTCTATGGTTGCCTTGCGGGTCTTGAGATATGTCTCGATGAAGCCCGGCAGATTTCGGTCGTAGAGTTTCTTGCTCTCAAAAACCACACCCGCCTTGGCAGCGAGGGCAGAAAACTTTTTACGGCTGTCGAGCTTGCCGTTTTTATGACAGAAAACAAGGATGGTCGTTTTTACCGGATTTTCGAGGTACTTCTCGAGCGCTTCCAAATTCCGCAAATTCTGAGCCTCTTTCACAACCACCACTCTATACTCCGCCATCATCGGGTAGCCCTTGCACAAATCTGCCACTTGCGCACCCGTAACATCAGCTCCGAAAACCACCGTCTGATTGAAGTCACGCTCCTCGGGCTGGAGCACATTTTCAGAAATGTAGTCGCAGATCTTATCTATATAAAAAGGTTCCTCGCCCATCAGAACATAGACGGGCGAATACTTTCGAGCCTTCAGATCTTTCATGATAGACTCGTAACTTATTGCACTTTTCTTTTCTACCATTGGATTATTTTTTGTAACTTTGCACCCAGCAAACTCCGGGGGTGCGGACAAGCATTTGCTCCGCCTCCAGGTTCGCAGTTTTCTGAGGTGCAGTTTTCTGCTGCACTTCGACTGCAAAGTTACAAAAAATAAATTGAACTGCCTATATAAAATAGGTAGTTTTTAAAAAAGAGATATGGTTAAAAGACCAAAAGAAACCCTATCATAAGACGGGGGAAGAAACATCATCATATATATAATAAGGTATAGAAAAAATGATTCGCTTAAATTTGCCATCTTTCGACATCAAGGTTTCGGGCTCAAAACAGCATCCCCAGATACTGGATGTGCTGCGCCGGAAGTTCATCACGCTCACTCCCGAAGAGTGGGTGCGCCAGCATTTCGTTCATTTTCTCATCGAGCACAAGGGGTATCCTGCCTCGCTGCTCGCCAACGAAATCCAGCTGAAATGTGGCGACAAGGTGCTGCGCGCCGACAGTGTGCTCTACTCCCGTGAGCTACAGCCCCGCATGATTATCGAGTACAAAGCACCCCATATTCCCATCACACAGAAAGTGTTCGACCAGATTTCGGTCTACAATCTCCTGCTCCATGTCGACTTTCTGGTGGTGAGCAACGGGCTGGAGCATTACATCTGCAAGATGGATTATGAAAGTAAAAAATATGTATTCTTAGAGACCATTCCCGATTATTCCGATTTATTGACATTATGAGAGCATCGGGGCCAGTCCGGAAGTTTTTAAACAGAGTTTCCCCAGCCTTCAAAATTTGCGAATTTCCGCCCAACCGGCCATCTGTTTTAGAATTCGCGAATTTTGGAGGCCTTTTTCTGCCTCCTTTTCCTCCCCCTTTTTGAGCACTCCTTTCTCTTCCTTTTTGGGTAGCTTCTTTCTCTCCCATCCCCTTTCTCGCGTTATTTTTTAATAAAAAACCCATTTTCATTTTGTAGTCTCCTCCTTTTGCATTATCTTTGCATCTAATATATATATATTAAGGTATAGACTGCCTAAAAGAACAGAAAGAAATGGAGAATAAAAAGATAAAAATAGCCGTAGCCGGAACAGGATATGTAGGCCTGAGCATCGCTACCCTGCTGAGCCAGCATCATGAGGTGGTGGCCGTAGACGTGATACCCGAAAAGGTGGAGCTCATCAACTCGCGCCGCTCGCCTATCCAGGACGAATACATAGAGAAATATCTGGCAGAAAAGGAACTCAACCTCAAAGCCACAACCGATGGAGAAGAAGCCTATAAGGATGCCGACTTCGTAGTGATTGCCACACCAACCAACTATGATCCGGTGAAAAACTACTTCGACACCTCGCACGTAGAAGAAGTCATCCGCCTGGTGATGCAGGTGAATCCCGATGCCATCATGGTCATCAAGAGCACCATCCCGGTAGGCTACACCGAAAGCATCCGCCAGAAGACGGGCAGCAAGAACATCATCTTCGCTCCCGAATTCCTGCGCGAGAGCAAGGCACTCTACGACAACCTCTACCCGAGCCGCATCATCGTGGGCAGACCGAATGATGACGAGCGACTGGACCAGGCAGCCCGCACCTTTGCAGAACTGCTGAAAGAGGGAGCCATCAAGCAAGACATAGAAACCCTGTTCATGGGACTTACCGAGGCAGAGGCGGTGAAACTCTTCGCCAACACCTACCTCGCCCTGCGCGTGAGCTACTTCAACGAGTTGGATACCTACGCCGAAATGAAGGGCCTCGACACCAAGGCGATTATCGACGGAGTGGGTCTGGACCCTCGCATCGGCACCTTCTACAACAATCCTTCCTTCGGATACGGCGGCTACTGTCTGCCGAAAGATACCAAGCAGCTGCTCGCCAACTACGCCGATGTGCCTGAGAACCTGATTCAGGCGATTGTAGAGAGCAACCGTACCCGCAAGGATTTCATCGCCGACCGCGTGCTGAACATGGCCGGCTACTACGATTATGCCAACCAGAACAACTTCAGCGAGGAGGAAGAGAAGCCTTGCACCATCGGCGTATACCGCCTCACGATGAAGAGCAACAGCGACAACTTCCGCCAGAGCAGCATACAGGGTGTGATGAAGCGCATCAAGGCAAAGGGCGCGCAGGTCATCATCTACGAACCTACGCTGAAAGACGGAACCACCTTCTTCGGAAGCCGCATCGTAAACAACCTGGATGCCTTCAAGCAGCAGAGCCAGGCCATCATCGCCAACCGGTATGACAAGTGTCTGGATGATGTGGAAGAAAAGGTTTACACCCGCGATATTTTCAGAAGAGACTGATCTGAACTGAAAGTTAATAGTTAAAAGTTAACAGTTGAAAGCTGGAAGCTGAAGACGGAATATAGGAAACAATAATATTTATAATAAAGAGAAAAATAAGAAATGGCAAAATTAGTAATCAATTCCTACGAGGAATTTGCATCTCACCTCGGTGAGAAGTTAGGAGAATCAGACTGGTTGCAGATTGACCAGGACCGTATCAACAAGTTCGCAGACGCTACACTCGACCCACAGTGGATCCACGTAGACGTAGAGCGCGCCAAGGTAGAGAGCCCTTACCACAGCACCATCGCTCACGGTTACCTCACCCTCTCTGTACTCCCATACCTCTGGCAGCAGATTATCGAGGTAAACAACCTCAAGATGCTCGTAAACTACGGCATGGACAAGATGAAGTTCGGTCAGCCAGTCATCACCGGTTCACGCGTGCGCCTGGTAGCCACTCTCCACGACATCCAGAACATCCGTGGCATCTGCAAGACCAGCATCAAGTTTGACATCGAAATAGAAGGTCAGCGCAAGCCAGCCCTCTCAGGCATCGCTTCTTTCCTCTACTATTTCAACAACTAAAAGATGGCAGCAGGTAAATGGATTGGTGGTGTGCTAGGTTTCATCACAGCCGGTCCGCTGGGAGCCCTGGCAGGTTATGCCCTCGGTTCCCTCTTTGAGCACGGGCTGGATGCGGTAAACCGCGACGGCGACCACCATTACAACAACGCCTACGATGCCTACAGCGGCCAGCAGCACAACGGCCGCCAGGGCTTCGGCAACCAGGGCTACAGCCGCCAGCAGAGCTATGAGGGAGAGCGAAACTCCTTCATGTTCTCGCTGCTGGTGCTCAGCTCCTACATCATCAATGCAGATGGCAAGATCATGCATTCCGAGATGGAGATGGTGCGCCGCTTCCTGCGTCAGAATTTCGGCGAGGCTGCCAAGCAGCAGGGCGAGGAAATCCTCCTCAAACTCTTCGAACAGCAGAAGCAGATGGGCATGCAGCAGTACCGTTCGGTGATACAGGACAGCTGTCATCAGATACGTGCCAACATGATGTATGAACAGCGCCTGCAGTTGCTCAATTTCCTCGTCATGATAGCCCAGGCCGATGGGGTTGTGAATTCTCAGGAGATTCAGGCACTCAAGGAGATGGCCATCCACATGGGTCTTTCTGCCGAGGATGTAGACCAGATGCTGAACCTGGAGAGCGGGGCTTCTTCAGCCGGCAGTCTGGATGATGCCTACCGTGTTCTGGGCATCAGTCCTGACGCCTCAAACGATGAGGTGAAGGCCGCTTACCGCAAGATGGCGCTCAAGCATCATCCTGACAAGGTAGCAGCACTGGGCGAAGATGTGCGCCGTGCAGCCGAGAAGAAATTCCAGGAAATCAACGACGCCAAAGACCGCATTTACAAGGCTAGAGGAATCTAAAAAAGAGGAATCTAGAAAAAAAGACAGATTTCTCATCTGCCTGAAACGGGAAAAAATAAAGGCTCGCCAAGCAATTTTGGCGAGCCTTCATTGTATTTTTTAATCCTCATCCTCTGTCTTTCTTCTGCGGATAGCGCGCTTGCGCTTTGGCTTCTCCTCAGTCTTAGGAGACTCAATCTTAACACCAGCCAATTCTGGGTCGATGAGGATACGGCCACAATACTCACAAGGGATAATCTTCTTGTGCATCTTGATATCGAGCTGGCGCTGAGGTGGAATCTTGTTGAAGCAACCGCCACATGCATCACGCTGCACGTAAACGATACCCAAACCGTTGCGGGCACCATTACGGATGCGCTTGAAGCTCTGGAGCAAACGTGGCTCAATCTTCTTCTCGAGCTCGAATGCCTTCTCCTTCAAATTCTCCTCTTCCTCACGGGTTTCAGCCATGATTGACTCAAGCTCAGAACGCTTCATTACCAAGCCCTTCTCGCGGTCTGCCTTCTGGTCCTCAGCCTTGTGAAGGTCGTACAGGCGCTCGTTGATTGTCTGCTGCGCCTCGCGGATCTTCTTGCTGCAAAGTTCGATTTCCAGCTCCTGGAACTCGATTTCCTTGCTCAAAGTATCATACTCGCGGTTGTTGCTAACCATTTCGAGCTGCTTCTTATAACGCTCCACGCTAGCCTGAGCCTCCTCAATCTCGTGCTGCTTCTGATCGATGGCGCGGTCAAACTGTTCAATATCGGTCTGGATTTTCTCGATACGGGTGGTAAGACCAGCAATATCGTCTTCCAAATCCTGAACTTCGAGAGGCAACTCACCTCTCAACGCACGCTTTTCATCAATTGCAGACAAGGTGGTCTGAAGCTGATAGAGAGCCTTCAACTTCTCTTCCACTGTCAAATCTGTAGGATCTTTCTTTGCCATAACTTTATTTTTTTTAATGTTGAATGTTAAATGTTGAATGTTGAATGAGGCTTGCGCCCTTCCAACCTATAAATACAATATCGGGTTCGTATTTATCTCCGAGATGCAGCATTTGGCATCAGGGAAATTCTCCTGGATGATGCTGCGGAAGATTTCGCCCGTAAACTGCTCACTCTGATAGTGGCCGATGACGCAGATCTGAATCTCCTGCTCGTGACCGAAATACTCGTGATAGCTCATCTCGCCCGTGATGAAGGCATCGGCACCTGCCTTGATGGCTGCGTCGAGCAAGAAAGCACCTGCTCCACCGCAGAGTGCCACCTTCCTGATAGGCCGGCGAAGCAACTGGTTGCACTGCACGCACTCCACGCCAAACCGCTCCTTGAGCATCAGCACCAAGTCGTCGGCTGCCAGGTCCTCAGCCACCTCTCCGATGACGCCCTCGCCGCCCTTCACGCCGTCCACTTCCTTCTCGCCAGCAAAGAACTGCACGTTTCGCAGTCCCAGTTTCTCGGCAATCTTGAAGTTCACGCCGCCCGCAGCCGCATCCATGTTGGTATGCATCGCCACGATGGTAATATCATTCTTAATCGCCTTGCGCACGGTACGCTGCACGTAGTTCTCGTCCGAGATTCTCGCCAGTTTGCGGAATATCAGCGGATGATGGCTCACGATGAGGTTACATCCCTTCTGGATGGCCTCGTCTACCACGGCTTCAGTAACGTCAAGACACAACAATGCCCCTGACATTTCTACCGCCTCTGTCAATCCAACTTGCAGGCCGGCATTATCATATCCTTCCTGCAAGGGCAGAGGCGCGTAATGTTCAAGGGCATCAACTACCTGTTTTATTTTCACGCTCCTATTCAATATTTTATTTTTAGACTGCAAAGTTACTCATTTTTCCCCGATTTTATCTCCATACAGCCCTCCGTTTAAACTTTTTTAATATAAAGTTTCGCTTTTGCGCAAAATATTTCACAAAAACAGCCGATAGTTGTAGATTTTTTATTAATTTTGCAAGCATACTTCATAAAAGCAGAACGGAGCCCGTCCCCCAAGGAAAGGTTCCCGATGAAGAACAGAGTATAATAAATTGGTATAGAACATCGTATCATAAAAATAGTATAGCTTATGCATCAATCTACATTACCCTGCGATTTCGCACTCCCTGCCGAATGGGAGCCACAGAGCGCCATCATGCTCACCTGGCCACATGCCGGCACCGACTGGAAGCCGTATCTGCCTGAAATTACAGATACTTATCTCGAACTGGCAGATATCATCACGCGCTACGAGCAGCTGCTTGTGGCTACACCCGATGTGCCTGCTACCCGATACCAGCTCAAGAAAAAGCTCTCTGCCGAACAGATGAGCCGCGTGCTGCTCTACGAGGTAGAAAGCAATGATACCTGGGTGCGCGACCATGGACCCCTCACCATGGTGCTGCGCAAAAAGCAGAACACCTGGATGGTGCCTTACCGCATACTCGACTTCAAGTTCAACGGCTGGGGCGAAAAGTTCAGATGGGAGAAGGATAATGCCATCACCCTGCAACTATACTATCAGGCAGCCTTCAATGCCGATATAGAGAACCACCAGGGCTTCGTGCTCGAAGGAGGCAGCATCGAGAGCGACGGAAAGGGTACACTCTTCACCACCTCTCAGTGCCTGCTGGCGCCTCACCGCAACCAGCCGCTCGACCACGACAGCATCGACCATCTGCTGCAGACTTTCTTCCAGCTCAAGCGAGTCGTCTGGCTGGATCACGGCAATCTGATAGGCGATGATACCGACGGCCACATCGACACCATCGTGAGAGTGGCTCCACACGACACCTTATTATATGTAGGCTGCGATAATCCGGAAGATGAGCAGTATGAAGACTTCCAGGCGCTGGAAAAGCAGCTCAAGGGCCTCTTCACCTGGGAGGGATACCCTTACCGCTTGCTCAAACTGCCGATGCCCGACCCTATCTATGATGAGGGCGACTGCCTCACCACCAACCCGGAGAGCGAGGGCGACCGCCTGCCTGCCACCTATGCCAACTTCCTGATACTCAACAAGGCTGTGATTTATCCAACCTATAATCAGCCGGAAAAGGACGAGGAGGCACGCAAGCAGATTCAGCTCGCCTTCCCCGACCGCGAAATCATCGGTGTAGATTCGCAGACCATCATCCGCCAGCATGGCAGCATCCACTGCATCACCATGCAGTTGCCCGAGGGAGCCCTCAGAGACTCAACATTTCACATTTAACATTCAACACTCAACATTCAACACTCAACATTAAACTATGAACGTCGGTTTATTACAACTTCATAATACGGCAGATATCGCCAACAACAAGCAGCGCCTGGCAGAAGGCATCATCGACCTCGCCCATCGCGGCGCAGAGCTCATCGTGCTTCAGGAGCTTCATAACTCCCTCTATTTCTGTCAGGTAGAGGATGTTGACCTCTTCGACCTGGCAGAGCCTATTCCGGGTCCTTCGACCGATTTCTACGGCAAGCTTGCCAAGGATCTCGGCGTCGTCATCGTCACCTCCCTCTTCGAGCGCCGCGCTCCGGGGCTCTACCACAATACGGCGGTAGTGATGGAGAAGGATGGAAGCATTGCCGGAAAATACCGCAAGATGCACATCCCCGACGATCCTGCCTACTACGAGAAGTTCTATTTCACTCCGGGCGACCTCGGTTTTCACCCTATCCAGACCTCTGTAGGCAAGCTCGGCGTGCTGGTTTGCTGGGACCAGTGGTATCCCGAAGCAGCCCGTCTGATGGCGCTGCAGGGAGCCGAAATGCTCATCTATCCTACCGCCATCGGCTATGCCACCTATGATACCGAGGAGGAGCAGCAGCGCCAGCGCGAGGCGTGGACTACCGTGATGCGAGGCCATGCCGTAGCCAACGGATTGCCGGTCATCGCCGTAAACCGCGTAGGTTTCGAGCCTGATCCTAGCGGTCAGACCGAGGGCATCCAGTTCTGGGGCAGCAGTTTCATTGCCGGTCCTCAGGGCGAGCTCTACTACCGTGCCAGCGATCAGGAAGAAGAGAGCCTGGTAGTAGATATCGACCTGAAGCACAGCGAGAATGTGCGCCGCTGGTGGCCATTCCTCCGCGACCGCCGCATCGAGAACTACGGAGATATTACCAGGCGATTTATCGATTAAACCATTTTTTTTGCCGGAAATTCCGAGAGAAAATCGGGATTCCGGCATACATATATATATAAGGTATAGATTTTCAGGATAAATGGAGAATTTGGAAGTGATGGTGATACTTTTCATCATCGTGATTTTAGGTTACGTCGCCTGCAAGTTGGGATATATGGGCGACAAGTTTGACAAGAAGTTATCCAGCATGGTGGTAGATATCACCTGTCCTCTGTTGGTGCTCTCGTCAGTAATGGGCGATGAGCTGCCCGACCGCACGCTCATCCTCCCCCTTCTGGGCGTAGGTTTTCTTACCTACATCCTTTTGCTGGTATTCGGTTTCTGGGTGCCGCGTCTCATCACTCGCAATCATGATGACCAGGGCATGATAGGTTTTGCGCTGATGTTTGCCAACGTAGGTTTCATCGGCTACCCTATCGTTTCGAGCATATTCGGTCCGAAGGCCATTTTTTATGCCGCCTTGCTCAACATGCCGAACACCTTTTTTATTTTTACGGCAGGTGTCATGCTCATCAAGGGCGAGTACAGCGTCAAACAGTTCAATCCTAAGGTACTGTTTTCTCCGGCTCTTCTGGGTGCCTTCGTTGCCGCCCTCCTGGTAGCTTTCGGGGTTCATACGCCGGATATCATTGCGCGTCCGGTAACGATGGTGGGAAATGTTACGGTTCCTGCCGCCCTGATGATTATTGGTTCCTCGATGGCTAAGTTGCCGGTGAAGGAGATTATCGGCAGTCCTAAGGTATACCTCTCCTCGTTCTTGCGTCTTGTGGTAGTTCCTCTGAGCATTTATTTCCTGTTCAAGGTATGTGGTGTAAGCGATCAGGTCAACGACATCAATACGGTTGTCATTGCGATGCCCGTAGCGAGTTTCGGCACGATGTTCTGTCTGAAATACGGCCGCAATCCTTCGCTCATCACCGAGATGACGTTCATCACCACGGTTGGCAGCATCATCACCATCCCGCTCATCACCCTCCTCTTTTCGTAACGAGAAAAAAATCCCCTGATGCCACAAAGTCACCAGGGGATTTTTATATAATTCATTAATCACTAATCACTAATCATTAATCACTAATCACTAATCATTAATCACTAATCATTAATCACTAATCATTATCTCACGCAGAATTTCTTGCCATTCTTGATGTATATACCCTTCTTCATAGCCCCCGTAATGCGGCGGCCGCTCAGGTCATAAATGGCAGCATTGTCTGGCTCCTGATCCGATGTTACAGAATGGATGCCGGTAGACTCCAGGTTGCGGTAAGTCCTTACCTCGAGTTCATAAACCGGTTCAAGACCTCTTACGCTGTTCACGCTTCCAGCACCAAACACGATGTTTTCAGCCAATTTACCATCCACCAGTGCATAATACTTTGATACGCCTTCATCCACCGTCAGATAATAGTAATAAGTGGAGCCGATGACAGGTTTGCCATTATAGAAATTGCGGGAAGGATTATACTGGCTTCCTGCTTCCTCGAATGTTACACCTTCTCCTATTTTGGTTCTCACCTCAAATGTGCGAGGTTCGTATCCGGTTGCCGGCAGACGCAGTCTCTCAAAGTCCTGACCATACAGTTCCATATACTCCTCCGAGCCATTTCTCTTAGCCACAACAGCCAGATAATCACCCGGTTCTGCATCTACAGTACTCAGAACCGTAAAGACCAATTTAGGATAGATGTAGCCCCGTCCAAAATCTTTAATCGTCTTGGTGCTGGATGATATAATCTCCCGAATCTCGCCCTTAGCATTCATCAGAGCCATGGCAAGTACTCCGTCAAAGTTCTGTTTTCCTTCATTTTTGATTGGTACTGAAAAGACGATACATTTCTGTCCCTTCTTCACATCAGTAACATTCATATTCATTTCCTGAAGATAGTCAGTCATCTTCGTGAATCTCATATCAGAGATTTTTTCCTTTCCGTCAGATGGCTCCATGCCGAATACTGCCATCTGGCCAACGTTATACCGACTGGCAACTGGCTTTCCTTCTTCGTTTTGCGGATTGAGGGCTCCTATATGGTAGAACCCGTTGCAAAGACCGCCCCAGCCCCAGTTTACGCTGAAGCTATCGTCCTTATAACCATCTATCACGAAGGCATGACCGCCACCAATAGAGTCGAATGCAGCATAGAGCACAGGACGGTTGGCATCAATCTCTCCGCGCAACTTTTCGTTCCATTCCTCTGCGCTCCCAGCTTCTATTGACATCTGATGCGAAATCTTGCTGTAGCCGAAATACTTCTGCATGGCGGCCACCAGATCGCTTATATACGAACCGCTACCGTCTTCAGCATACTGCATATCCACAGCCACACCGAGGTCTGACATGAGCCTTGCCACGCCGTCGAAGTCAGCAGCGTTGGTTCCGTCATATCGCGCAGGCATGTTTGCCCAATCATATTCGTGCTCGAATTGGGCAGTCAGGGTCTTGCCGTCCCATTTATAGGAATGGCTTCCGGTGCCCTTGGCAGGATAACCGTGATACTGCATCACGATGGCACCAGCCGTAGCCGCACAGCCAACCGGATATTTGTTTGGCGTGTACTTGTTGAATGGAGCCATCTGGTCCCATTTCGCGGTATTGAGCAGCTTTTCGCCGCTGAAACCGGTTCTTGTGGCAGTCTGGTTCGCCTGATTGCTGTTAGCCAGCGCTGCTATCTGCCGTTCATAACTCTTGAGCAGGTCCTTCAATCCGTCGGGCAGATTTCCTGCATCAAATGTTCCTGTTGAGGTATACCCCAAAACTGGCGCTACTGCGTCGTCACCTGCTATAATGACGAATCCGCCTGCGTCATTGTTGAAAACATAATAAGCATCAGAGCGCGATGCGGTATTAGCCGTTCTGCTCTTGGCTCTAGCTTTCTGCGGCATCTGTTTTCCCCAGAAGCTATAAGCCTGCTGCTGTGCCTGCCATTGAGTTATCCGCTTAGCCTCCGAAGGAGAATATACCAGCAGCAGCAACAATGCCAATATGTTTTTAAAGTGTAATTTTCGTTTCATTAGTTCTTGTTGTTTAATAATTTACTAAATATTCTCTATATATCCTAATATATATCCTGATATAAGTTCACTTGTATAAATCCACCTGAATAAGCCCAGCCTGAATATCGGGCTTCTGTAGTTTTTTAAATACTTTGTTCTGCTGCAAATATACGAAAAATATTCGTACCAAACAAGTTTTTTCGCACTTTTTTTCGTCCCTACCCTCATTTTTTATGTATTGCCCCCCCCTCTTTTTACGTATTAAGCGAAAAAAAATCCCCTGATGCCACAGAAAGCACCAGGGGATTCCTATCTTTTAATTGTAATATTCAACACTCAACATTCAACACTCAACACTCAACATTACTTCGCGCTAATTTTCTTGCCATTCTTGATGTATACGCCCTTCTTCATAGCCTCAGTTATGCGGCGGCCGTTCAGGTCGTAAATGGCAGCATTGCCTGGCTTCTTATCCAATGTTACAGAATGGATGCCGGTAGGCTCCAGATCCTCTACCACATTATCAAAGTATACAATCCAGTTCTGGGTATACTGATGAGCCTCATACTTTGCCTTGCTGCCCGGATAGAGATGCAGCGTGCGGGTTATATCACCCTTGGCGGCAAATACACACCAGTTTATCCAGTAAGGTGCCTCCTTATGACGCATATATACATTCTTCAATTCGAAGCAGGCATTGAATGTGTTGCGGCCGAATTCCTCTATCGTCTCAGGTAAATCAATTTCCTTCAGTTTGGTGTACATAAAGGCATTGGAACCTAACTCCTTGACACCTGCAGGCATCTTGAAACTCTCCAGAGTGGCATTGCCTTCAAATGCATATTTAGGAACCATATCAGCCTTGCTGTCCTCATAAGCCACCACCTTGGCACCGCTCAGGTCGATGCTCTTGAAATAATGGCTCGCCAGCTCATCAAAGTCGCGCTTGTCTATCTCGCCGTTCACCTTGATATTTCTGTAAACAAGATAGTCAGGGTTTTCCTTGGCAAGTGTTTGCTTCAGCTGTCCCGCCTTCTCCAGGTTGATAACCAACTCCTTCTCCTGATAGTTGCGATAAGTGGTCACCACGAGATCATAAACCGGTTCTATTCCTCTGAAAGAATTCGGATAGACTGTAGTACCCAGTTTAACATCATCCATCAGCTTTCCGTTCAATTCTACGAAATACTGTGAGATGCCCTCATCTACCGTCAGATAATAATAGTACCAGGCACCGATAACCGGCTTGCCATTATAGAAATTGTAGGAAGAATTATATCCCGTGCCTGCTAGCTGGAATGTAGCCCCGTCGCCCATTTTCGTACTTACCTCAAACGTAAGAGGCTTATATCCGGTTGCCGGCAGACGCAATCTCTCGAAGTTCGAATCATACAACTCTATATATTCCGAAGAGCCTTTTTCCTTTGCCACAATAGCCAGATAATCACCCGGTTCTGCATCGACTGTACTCACAAAATTGAAAGACGGAGACGAATAATAATAACCAGGGTCTAAATCATCAATAGTCAGAGGGCTGGATGTTACGATTTTCCGCATCTCGCCCTTCGCATTCATCAGCGCTACGTCTACTTTTCCGGTAAACGGCTGGTCTCCCGTATTACCGATTGGCGCACAGAAGATGCCAACCTTCTGCCCCTTCTTCACATCGGTGATATTCATATTCAGTATATGAAACCGACCTACATTTGTCATGAATCCCATGCCAGATACTTTCTCCGTTCCATCAGATGGCTCCATGCCGAATACTGCCGATTGACTTACATTATACTTATCGCCCATTGGCTTGCCTGCGCTTTCCGGATTCAGGGCTCCAATCTGGTAGAAGCCATCACAATAGCCGCCCCAGCCCCAGTTTACGCTGAAACTTTCGTCCTTGTATCCATCAATTACGAAGGCATGACCGCCACCAGCTGGGTCAGAAGCAGCATAGAGCACAGGGCGGTTGGCATCAATCTCCTCGCGCAGTCTGCCGTTCCACGCCTCAGCACCCACATCTTCTATTGCCATCAGATGCGAAAGTTTGCTGTAGCCGTAGTACTTCTGAAGGGCGGTTACCAGGTTGCCGATATACGCACCGCTTCCGTCCTTATTATACTGCATCTCCACTGCCACACCGAGGTCTGCCATCAGTCTTGCCACGCCGTCGAAAGCGGCATCGTTGGTGCCGTCATATTTGGCAGGCATGTTTGCCCAATCATAATCGTGCTCGAAATTGGCAGTCCAGGTCTTGCCGTTCCAGGTATAAGAATGGCTTCCGGTGCCCTTGGCAGGATATCCGTGGTGCTTCATTACGATGGCACCAGCCGTTGCCACACAGCCTGTTACATAGTTGTTTGGCGTATACTTATTGAATGGATTGCCCTGGTTCCATTTTGCGGTATTGAGCAGGTTTTCGCCTGTAAAACCGGCTCTCGTGGCAGTCTGGTTCGCTACATAGTTGTCGCCCAGCGCCGCAATCTGCCGCTCATAGCTCTTCAGCAGATCCTTCAGTCCGTCAGGCAGATTCTCGGCATCAAATGATCCCGTTGAAGTATAGCCCAAGACTGGCGTTACGGCATCATCACCAGCGATAATGACGAATCCGCCTGCATCGTTGTTAAATACATAGTAAGCATCCGAGCGCGATGCAGTAGTAGCCGTGCGGCTCTTCGCCCTTGCCTTCTGCGGCATCTGTTTTCCCCAGAAGCTGTAAGCCTGCTGTTGAGCCTGCCACTGTGTGATTCGCTTGGCTTGCAGAGGAGAGTATCCCAGCGCCAGCAACAATACCAATAGAAATTGAATGTGTAATAGTCGCTTCATAAGTTCTTATCTTTTTAAGGGTTATTATATAATATGTATAGTTCTTAGAAAATTCTTTGTTCTTTTGCAAAGATAATGTTTTTTTAAATACCACGCAAGTTTTACGCTCTCTTTTTTGCCCCGTTCTCCACTTTTTTACGCAATGACACCCCTTTTTACGCATTGAACGGAAAAAAAATCATCCATTTTTTCGTTATTCCCCGATTTTTGCCTTATCTTTGCAAGTAAATTTGGCACGAAGCAATCCTTTTTACCAATAATATAAATTAGAAGAAAATGAAGATAAACAACAGTACGAAGAAAAGCCTGCTCATCATCGCACTCGCGATGGCCAGCACTACTTACCAGACACAGGCCGCCCCGATAGAACATATCGGAGACAGATACATCATGCATATTCCAGAAATGGAACTCACAGGCGAAGAATCACTCCTCGATGTGCTCATGATGTGCCCGGAAGTCATCTCGCTCGACGGCAACAACATCATCGGCGGAGATCCTTTCGCCAACCTCTACGGCAAGTTCGTCATCCGTATCGACAACCAGGAATACGGACTCGATTACGCCACCTTCCTCCACCATTTCAAGGCTCGGGAGATAGAAACCATCAAGGTGTGCCAGAACGCCGAAGTGATGAAGGGATGCAGCAGTCTGAAGAAAGTCATCGACATCACACTGCGCAAGAAGGAGAACGGAACTACCGGCAGATGGGGACTCTTCGGTGATACCTACGGCGGCGCAAAAGGCATCGTCAGCGTCATCAGCCAGCAGGATAAACTCCGTGTGCTCAGTCATGTAGAAGGCAACTTCCAGCGCACCTCCAGCAGCGATAAGGATGCCTACCAGGGCATTTCAGGCACCACCGTGAACCACTACTCCCACGAGGGCGCCAAACTCAATCTGCTCTGGACGCCTACCGCGAAGGATGTGCTCGAAATAGATGCGATGCAAACCTATACCCGCAACCATTTCACCCACACCCCAGCCGATTACGTGCGCGCCTATCATCTGCAGGCCGACTATACCCGCACGCTCGCCGACAACGGCTCCAGCATCCTCTTTACCCTCGGTGCCGAGCATATCAGCGACAACGGACGCACGCTGGAAGAAACCCAGACTGCGCCCTACCAGAACCACTCTACCTACCCCTTCATGGTGGTAGAATACGCCACTCCGGTCATCACCCCTGATCTCTGGATTACGGCAGGTTTCGAGGGCGGACTCTCCATCGAGAAGAACTGCATCGCCAATTACACCAACCATTCCAACTACCAGGATTTCTACGCCCAGCTGGATTACAACATCGGCAAGTGGGGATTCATGGCAGGCGACCGCTTCCGCATCATCAACTTCCGTCCTAAGCAGATTGCGCCGGAAGAGCACTGGAAGCATACCACGCACAACCATATCTACTCGGCGAGTGCCTATTACCGCTTCACGCCGGGTCATACCCTGCAGGCCACCTACTGCCGCCGCATCTTCAATCCCGAGTTTGGCGATTTCGTAACCGCGGGCGATATGGAGGGCGCCTGGCAGCCGGTTTATACCGCCGATATCGGCAACAGTATGGCGAATGTGGTAGAGCTCAAGCATACCTACAGCCGCCCAGCCTTCGTGCTCAGCACCTCGGTGAAGAACATCCACCAGCACCAGTTCAGCACCATCCACGACAATACGCTCGGCATCGGCTCCACCGCCTTCTGGCACAAGGGCATCCTTCGCCTCACAGCCGGAGTCAACTACTTCTGGCAGTGCAGCGAAACCCCTTCAGAGGAGGCTCAGCAGCGCAATGCAGAATACAACCATTTTGCCGTGTTCAAGTTGGCACCGCAGCTCACAATGGCCGATGGCTGGCGCTTTACGGGCAATCTCATCTGGTGTACCCGCCGCCGCAGCGATGCCTACACCCCGGCTAATCTCTATGCCGAGGTAGGGGTATACAAGAATCTGGGCAAGCACTGGACGCTCGAAGGCCGCTTCCACGATATGGCGAGCCAGCACTTCGGCAACCGCGCTGCCACCATCGGCTGCACGTATTATTTTTAATTGAGCTTTTAACAATCTTTTTCTAAATCAGAAGCAAGATTTCTGTTCCTTTCTTATTTTATTATCAGAAAGTGAAACAATAAAAAGAAAGGAACATTATATATGAGAAAAATTGATTTCAAGAAGATCGGGCTGGCAGCGATGATGCTCCTGTCGGCCCTCACATTCCAGTCGTGCGATAACGATAACGATACCGACTGGGACCGCGTTTTCCCTAACGCACTGGTAACCGTGAAGAAGAGTGGCGATGCCTGCTATCTGCAGCTCGACGACAACACCACGCTGCTCGCCAAGAACCTGAAACCTACCATCTTTGACGGCAAGGAGGTTCGCGCCCTAGTCAACTACACGCAGACCTCGGAGAAGAGCGAGAAGTATAACCAGGTGATTCACGTCAACTGGATAGACAGCATCCTGACCAAGAAGCCTGTTCCATCGCTCGGTTCAGATAACGAGAACAGCGAGAAGTATGGCAACAATCTGGTAGAAATCGTGCGCGACTGGGTAACGGTTGCAGAAGATGGCTATCTCACCCTCCGTTTCCGTGCTCTCTGGGGCGGTCAGAAGGTGCATTACATCAACCTCGTTACGGGTGTGAATCCTGAGAATCCTTACGAGGTAGAGTTGCGCCACAATGCCAATGGCGATCCTCAGAACTACTGGCGTGATGCCCTCGTAGCGTTCAATCTGAACGATGCCGTGCCTGATACAGAAGGCAAGACAGTGAAGCTTACCATCCGCTGGCGTTCCAGCCAGGGCTACAAGAAGGTATATTTCGACTACTGTTCGCGCAAGCCTATCAGCAGCCCGAAGATGCTCGAAGGATACAGCCAGGAAGGAAGAGATATCCGATAAACGAAGAAAAAGCAGATAAAAGCAGATAAAGCAAAAGCCCCGATGCGTGATGCATCGGGGCTTTTTTTTACTTTTTTACCTTTTTACTTTTTTACCTTTAAAAGCTGCTGCAGCTTGTTATACCGAGGGTGGTAGCGATGGCTGTGAGAAATGAGATTGCAATTTGCAAAATTGTTTTCCAGGTACTTGCTTTCATAATCTTTAATGTTTAATGTTGAATGTTGAGTGTTGAATGTTGACTTGGTGGGGGGCCTCAGGCGAGGGCTTTATTCAAGCCCGTCGCCGCCTTCCTGAGAGCCGCCGCCTGGCTGCGTACCGCCGGTAGTTCCGGAGCCGCCCTGGCTGGTGCCGCCGCCTTGTTCAGTGCCGCCTGAGGTACCACCAGAGGTGCCACCCTCGTCGGTGCCGGTATAGCCGCCGTACTCCTGAATCTTGCACTTCTTGCGCAGCTCGGAGTTGCTCCAGCTTTTTGTGTTTCTCACAATCAGGTGTACACCCTCTACGCTGGCAGCCGTTACCTTCTCCTTGGTATCCTCCGCCTTCGAAGTCATACCGATGGAGAACAGGCCGAGGTCAGAGAGACGCACGCTCTTACCGTCGAGAATCAACTCCTGCAGATGGTCGAGTGCATCCATCAGCACACCGTGGATAGTACCTCGGGAGTAAGGCGAACCGTGGTCAGAGATGTGGGATACGAATCCCTCGAAATCCACCTCGCGGTCGGTTACCGCAGTGGCATACCACTTTTTCTTACCAGCGTTCTCGCCGCTCTGTGGGGTACGCTGCAACTTACGATACTTCAATGTTCCTTTCTGTTCCATGATATAAAAATATTAAAGGGTTAATATAAATGTTACTTGTCTACTTGCTGCTTGGGGGTGCGCAAGCCTTTCTTCGAACGATAGTGCAAAGGTACGGCAATTTTCTGATACTACCAAATTTCGCCCTGCAGAGTTATGTTAAACGGATTTAACACTTCGGGCACATCTGGTTAATCTTGCCAACTCATAATTTATCGGGCGAGAAAACTATGTGATGTAAAAAGTTTCTCTATGCTTTCTTACTCCGAAAACAGTAGGAAGCAAGAAATCCATCATCATCCACCGAACCCATTTCCACCTCCCAAGCGTGACAGTTGTGACAGTTGTGACAGTTTTCAGCGCCTACCCCCACCTCCCTCTCTTTAGAGGTAACTTATTATATATATAATTA
>OGDA01000158.1_pt1 | contig 54218 bp, 56 predicted proteins | sample 1570281 | NCBI WGS metagenome assembly OGDA01 (sample SAMEA2582184, study PRJEB24529) | metagenome
CCTTCATATTTTTTCTCTAAAAATAAATTTTATTCTTAATATAATTAATTATATTAAGAATAAAAATGATATAATATTTGTACGAAAAATACCAAATAAATGAAGATAATAAACTATTTCGAATGAAGTAAGAAAGATAATATAAAGGGATATGTTCATAAAAACCAAGAAATGAAGTGTGGTTTAAAAAAAATATAGCGTAAAATAAAAATTTAATCGATCATTTTATGAAAAGTCAGAATCTTTTCCTATATTTGCAAATACTTCCCGCAAGCGTGCGGCTCATCATATCAAAAAAAGGACTCTGGCTTAGGTCAGGGTTCTTTTGATTTTATACCTCAACACTAAAATATTGAAATATGATAGCTCAGTTTAAAAAGTTGGAGGATTAACATTTACTAATTCCAATCTATAAAAGAATTAAAACTATAAAATAGAATATATGAAACTGAATGAATCTGATAATAAAAACATCAATGTCATATGCATAGAACTTGATGAATATTTAATAAATCGTTTTAAATACAAAACTCTTCCAGCATATAGAACATTAAACAGAGATACTAACATTATAACTTGCAGAAGAGTTAAGTTTGACGTAAGCATCCGCTAAAGTACACATTGTAGACCTAAAAACTCTTCTATTACTTTGCGATCAAAAACGTAGTTATGAAACGATCAATGAGTAAAGAAGAGTTTTTAGCGCTATATCAGCGCCAACAGTCCAGCGGACTAACCATAAAGGATTTCTGTGATAATGAATCGTATCCTGCTTCCTGTTTTCATTATTGGAAGAAGAAATATGGATTGAGTCACCCATATACCAAACACACCGAACCTACAGGTGATTCGTTTATCCCTCTTAATATTAATCATACTCCTGCCATTCCCACTTCATCATGTGGTGACAGGCATGTAACCATAGAACTTCCATCCGGCATAAAGACCCACCTCAACATCCTAAGTAATCCGGAGATTATTTATGGCCTGATCAGTAAATTATGTAGCCATGTTCTGCCTGAATGATACGATGCGCTACTTCCTGTGCCCCGGGAAGACAGATATGCGCAAAGGAATAAATTCTCTTTGTGGGCTTGTTCATGATAAAATGGGATATGACGTTCGACTTGGCGATGTGTTTATCTTTGTCAACCGAAGCAGAACAACCATGAAACTTCCGCATGCCGAAGACGGAGGTATGGTGTTATACATAAAACGCCTTGAGGAAGGTACCTTCAGACTTCCTTCCTATGATAGTGAAAGCCGTTCCTATCCCATGGAATGGCGTGATTTAGTAGTGATGGTGGAAGGCATAACCGATAATCCGAGTGATAGACTCAAACGTCTTAAAGCCGGTCGAAAAGAAGGATTTTATTGATTAAAAAGAGCTTCCTAAACTTGTATAGCTGTACGATTTTCAGTATCTTATACATTATAATAAGATACTAAAAAGAAGGATTCATACAGATACGATGGAACTAATAATCAAGAATCAACAGGAGCAAATAAAAGGGCTTCCGGAGACAAATCGTACCCTTGTAGAATCAAATCAGAAACTTATGGAACAGACGGGAGAACTGCAGCAAAAAGTACAGGAACTCCTGTCGCAAGTAGCCTGGTTAAACAGACAGCTTTTCGGCAGAAAGAGTGAAAAGCTGGCATCCTTGGATCCCAACCAGCTTGCCTTGTTTAATACCTTGGTTAATCCCAGGCAAGAGGAAACGGATCTTATGGAGACTGGCGTAGGCACCGGGACATGTAAACCGGACGGAAAGAAAAAAGAATCCCGCCGTAATCGGGAACTGTTAGAGGGGCTGCCCGTTGTGGAAGTCATTGTCGAACCTGATAATGTGGATCTGAATCGGTATCGTCGTATAGGTGAAGAGCGCACACGTACGCTTGAATTTGAACCGGGAAAGCTATATGTCAAAGAGACAGTACGTCCCAAATACGGACTCAAAAATAATTTAAGTCTTCCCAAAGAGGGTGAAAGCGGTGTCATAATAGCACCGCTTCCACCTTCCCCTATATACAAATGTCTGGCAGGACCTTCCTTGCTAGCCGAAATACTTCTGCAGAAATATGAATACCATGTTCCCTTTTACCGTCAGGTAAAGGAATACAGACATTTGGGTGTACGACTGCCGGAAAGTACTTTAAGCGGGTGGTTTAAGCCGGTATGTGAGTTATTAAGTCCTCTTTATTCGGAATTAGTAAAGCTCGTAACGGGCAGTGGATATGTTCAGGTCGACGAAACCACAGTACGGGTCATCAACAAAGGAAAGGGAAAAACCGATAAGGAGTATTTATGGATGGTCAGGGCAGTTATGGAAAGACTGGTCATCTTCCATTATGATGACGGTTCCCGATCCGGACAGACAATCAGAAATTTATTAAAGGACTTCAAGGGATATCTTCAAAGTGACGGTTACAGTGCCTACAATGCGTTTGAGGACACTAAGGACGTGTGCCTTATTGTCTGTCTGGCCCATATCAGAAGACATATGGAGCTGGCACTAGATGAAAATAGATCACTTGCTGAATATGCCCTTAAACAAATACAGGAATTATATCATATTGAGCAGATAGCAGATGCCGGGAAACTCGATGCTCGGGGACGATGTGAGCTCCGTCAGCGTTGGCAACACCCATACTTGACTCCTTTGAAAAATGGATGGAACAGACTTACGGCAAAGCACCACCAAGAGGTCGTATGGGACAAGCTATTACCTATACTTATCCTCTTTGGCCAAGAATGAAGAATTACCTGAAAGATGGAAATCTGAAAATCGATAATAATCTGGCGGAGAATGCGATTAGACCACTTACTTTGTCCAGAAAGAACTTCCTCTTTTGTGGTAACCACGAGGCAGCTGAAAATACAGCAATCATATGCTCACTATTAGCTACCTGTAAAGCACAGGAAATTAACCCAAGGGAATGGCTGAATGATGTCATAGCCAAACTTCCATATTATCCGGAAAAGGACTCCGGGAAAAATGGTCGTGAACTTCTTCCGGATGTGATATTCTCTATTGGTTACGGTAACCAATCCAAGCTATTTGTCAGCAGATTGGTTTTTCTCCATTATTTCAGTTCTTCGTAATTGCAAACTCCACCCACGAAAACAACATGATAGATTTCTATGCCGGGAATCTGCACACCGTCCGGCACATCGAATTTAATTTGAAGGATAGTGTCTTGATTTCAGGAGTAAGTCAGTTCGTAATGGCAGCAGTTACTTTTATGAATCATGTCGAACTTCCACGTGTTCCTGTCCTCATCTTCGTAAATGACGTGCCATTCGATGCACTCTTCTTCTGTCTGAACCAGATTCTTATCAGTATACTTCCTTTAAAGAGAGCCATTCGGCAAGTTCCTGCATCACTGAAAAGCTGACTGCAATATCCAATGTATCGGTATATATGCAGGTCTATATTCCTACTCTTTGCCAGCAGACCGGATGTGAGTGAGTCTACCAGATGAATGGTTGCCCCAATACGTTCCCATGTCGGGTCAGCATTCATACCTTTCACAACACTGAAAGCCGAGCAACCATAATTTACGATTGGCGAGCACCTATTTCGAGTATGTTCTACGATCATGAACTGAGCAACCGTACCCGAAACGAGCATGGAGCAGATTTTGCAACAATTACATTGAAGCATTCAACATCGTCCTTGTTTAATACTATTTTGATTACCATATTATTAGTCGCTTATGTTCTGGTTTTGTATTTACATCCTCGTGGCTATATTCATCGGTCTTCCAAAAGTAGTTTTTGCACAGACTCTCGGATGCTTACATTTATAGCATATATAATCACTTAAGTCCTGATTGACTGTATAAGTACTCCATCAGCGTACAATATTGCCGTTTCTTTATTAATGAAAGCAAACTTTCTATTAACCACGGTCGTGGCTAACATTAACCACAGTCGTGACTAACTCTAACCACCCAGGTGGGTAGGCTTAACCACGGCCGTGGTTAAGCAATCGCAGCCTGATTTCCGGTAAGCTATATATTTACTCTATAAACATTATTTGCTTCATCCTTAAATCGTCCACTTTGTTATACCGTCTTTCTATGAATTGTTGTTAATTGTTTTCCTTTAACATGAACTTTAACTTTATATGAACTGTTATTTTGTAGTAATTTTAAGCCACCATTAACTATATGAATCTGATTATAGCCATAGTTCCCGTATTATCACTGATAGTACTAATGGCATTTTTTAAAATGTCAGGTGATAAAAGCAGCATTATATCTTTAGTAGTTACCATGCTAATTGCCTTTTTCGGGTTTCATTTCCCTTTGGATGATTTATTATTCTCCTTTCTTTATGGAGCCATGAAAGCAGTTTCACCTATTTTGATTATTATCCTGATGGCTATATTCAGTTACAACGTTTTGCTTAAAACTGAAAAAATGGAAATTATTAAACAACAGTTTTCTTCTATCTCAACTAATAAAAGCATTCAGGTGTTATTGCTTACATGGGGATTCGGAGGATTGCTAGAGGCTATGGCCGGATTTGGAACAGCCGTAGCCATTCCTGCTGCCATTCTGATTAGTTTAGGATTTAAACCAATCTTTTCGGCAACAGTCAGTCTGATTGCCAACAGTGTAGCCACAGCTTTCGGCGCTATTGGCACACCAGTACTTGTACTTGCCAAAGAAACAAGCCTGAATGTACAAACATTAAGCACAAATGTTGTCCTCCAACTTTCAGTCTTGATGTTTTTAATTCCATTAATATTACTCTTTCTTACAAATCCTAAATTAAAATCACTACCTAAAAACGTATTATTAACACTATTGGTAGGCAGTGTTTCTTTGGGGAGTCAATATATAGCAGCACGTTATATGGGTGCTGAATCTCCTGCTATCATTGGAAGTATATTGTCCATTATTGTTATTATTTTATATGGTAAACTGACTGCAACAAAAGAAGAAAAGAATCAGAGAAACATTTTAAAAAGTAAGGATATATTCAAGGCGTGGAGCATCTATCTCTTTATTCTTTTATTGATAATTGTGACAAGCCCATTATTTCCGGGACTGAGAAACACATTGGAGAATAATTGGGTAACACACATCAGTCTTCCTATAAATATGTCGACAGTGAATTATACGATTTCGTGGCTGACCCATGCAGGCGTTTTGCTTTTTGTGGGTACATTTGCAGGTGGCCTTATCCAGGGAGCAACTGTCAAGGAACTGTTCGTTGTACTTTGGAAAACGGTGAAACAATTGGAAAAGACATTTATAACAGTGATTTGTCTGGTAAGCCTGTCCACTGTCATGGATACTTCCGGTATGATATCCGTAATAGCTACTGCACTTGCGACTATTACCGGAAATCTTTATCCCTTTTTTGCACCGATAATCGGTTGCTTGGGCACATTTATTACAGGTAGTGATACCTCTTCCAATATCCTATTCGGTAAATTACAAGCTAGTGTTGCCGGACATATTCAGGTAAGTCCCGATTGGTTATCGGCTGCAAATACCGTAGGAGCAACAGGAGGGAAAATAATTTCGCCTCAGAGCATTGCAATCGCTACTTCCGCCGGAAACCAACAAGGGAAAGAAGGAGAAATATTAAAAGCTGCCATTCCTTATGCATTGGTGTATGTGTGTATAACAGGTATCATCGTCTATCTTTTCAGCTAAAAATGTTGAAAAACTGTAAAAAACAAGCATGTTAAAGCGTATTCTAACAAAAAAGGATTTAATTTGAATCCGATTTAATAATTAATAAATAAATAGTAAGATGAACGAATTAGTTGCAAAAATCAAGGAATTAAGCAATGCATTCTTTATGGATGCTGAATTGCAAACAGAAAAAGGTAATAAAGCTGCAGGTACACGTGCACGCAAAGCTTCTTTAGAGCTGGAAAAATTACTGAAAGAGTTTAGAAAGGCTTCTTTGGAAGAAGCTAAAAAGTAATTTCATGATTATTTGAGCACAAAGAAAAGCTGTCCATAACCGGATAGCTTTTTTAGTTTTATGATTTGCCATGAAATTCACAGTCCCCTATTTTTTTATCATCTCTATTTCTTGAAAGATTAATCTCTTTTTCATTGATACTTATTCGTTTTTAATTTATGGAATAATCGGAATTTTTGTATTTTTGTTTGCTGCTTATAACCTAGAGAAAAAATATCCAATGAAGAAAATGCGTTTATTGCTTATTTGTGCAAGTATATTGACAGTCACAGGAAGTTTCTTCTCGTGTGAAAACGAAAAAGATGCTTCTTTATACCTTCGGGCCGACTCACTTAATCAAGTTGCTTATAAAGTGCGTTACAAAGATTTGAAGGCTTCTTGCAAAGCTGCCCATGAAGCATATCGTTTTTCTTTGAACAATTCTTCCTTGCGTGCCGAAGCACTGAATAATATAGGATTTTGTGCCTTTATTCACATGGATTTTGAAACGGCTGAAAAGTTCTTTCAACAAGTATACGAAACAACGACAAATGAACTTGAGTGTCTGATAGCTGACATTGGCATGATGAAGATTTGCCAGCGTACCGCCATGAATAAAGAATTTTATGATTACCGTAACAGTGCCTTACGCCGTATGAAGCGTATTAACGATGATCGTTCTGCCATCACCGATCCTACGATATTAGAACGTTTGAACTATGCACATTCCGAGTTCTCGATTGCATCAGCCATCTACTATTATTATTTACAGCAAGAACAGCAGTCTTTGGAGGCCATAAATGAAATTAAAGTAGACGAAGGACTGGAGCGCGACACGGCACAACTGCTCTATTATTATTACATGAAAGGTTCGGGAGGTATGTATGAAGCACCTACACAAGAGGAAGTTGTATTGGGCGAGTTTAATTACTTAGTGGATTGTTTGCGCATCAGTCATGATTTAGGATATGTATACTTTGAAGCTAATGCTTCGCAAGCAATGGCGGAATTACTGAAAGAGAGAAAGAATTATGATTTGTTGATGGCACGCCGTCCCAGTGTGATGAGAGGCATTAATACAGAAGATTTACCATGGGAAGAATTGGTGATGTCTTTTGCCGAAAATGCTCTACAATTATTTAAAACCTATGGAGATTTATATCAGATATCAGGAACTTATCGCACTTTGGCCTCCTGTTGTAATGAGCAAGGAAGGTATGAGGAAGCATTAAGTTATCTATCTGAGGCTTTAGGATATGTGAACCGCCATCATGAGAAATTTTATCATTGTACAGATACGACAGATCGTCTTCGCCCTTATGTTCCCATGGCATCCACTTCCATCGAACTTCAATGGATTAATGATGATGGTATCAAAACGGTTCCCGAATGGATTGCCCGCTTTCGTGAACAACTTAGTGTAACTTATGCTGCCCTGGGAATGAAACCGGAATCTGATTATAACAGAAACATTTATCTTGATATACTTGATTATACACGACAAGACAAAGAACTGGAAAGCCGCTATATTGCATTAGAAAAGGAATCCGAGCAATTAACTGGCTTATTGGCTGTTGTCATTATCGGAATTATAGTACTGATTGTGCTGTTCTGGATACTAAACAGACAATGGAAAGTTCGCAATACGTTATATATTGCCAAGTTGAAACGTACTCTCGATATTTGCAGAAAGATTACAGCTTCCGTACCTTCGGATGCAAATGAAGTGGATGATGTCATAAGTGCCATGCACACTGCAGTAGGTGAAGATATTCTGCAGTTGATAGGAGCATCGCTATTGCAAATTGTCGTTTACGAAAATGAAACGAAACAACCGATACAGTATGATGGCAGTTGTACTCGGTTTATTCTAAGTGTCCCCAACAAAGAACAACCGTTAGGAGAAATAAACTTGTATTCTTCACAGAAAATGAAAAAGGATGATAAAGCTTTGATGAAGGTTATAATTCCTTATATATCATGGACATTGGAAAACGGACTGGCTTTTATTTCATTGGGAGATGAACGCAAACGGCTGGAAAAAGAACAATATATACACGAACAACATTTGGCAGAAAACAAACGGCAAAATCTGGTAAAGAAAGCATGTCTCTTCATTGTTATGGGTATCATGCCTTATATCGACCGTATTATTAATGAGACGCATAAGCTTACAGTGAATAATTATATTGACAATGAAGATATTAAGAAAAGCAAATATCATTATATAGATGAATTGATAACCCGTATCAACGAGTATAACGACATCCTGGCTTTATGGATAAAGATGAAACAAGGAACACTTAGTTTAAGTATTGAAAATTTTGAATTAAATGACCTGTTTAAGGTCTTAGTCAAAGGAAGAAAAACCTTCGAAATGAAGCAACAGACATTGACGATAATACCTACCGAAGCCATAGTAAAGGCAGATAAGGCACTAACACTCTTTATGATTAACACTCTAATGGAAAATGCCCGTAAGTATACCCAACAAGGAGGGAAAATTTCTGTGTATGCAGAAGAAAACGAAAATTATGTAGAAATATCTATTCAAGATAATGGTTTGGGGCTTTCTGTAGAAGACAAAGAACGAATATTGAGTGAAAAAGTATATGATTCCGGAAAAATTGGTTTACAAAATACCGAGAATGCAGCAGAACTTCAAAAGAATAAAGGACATGGGTTCGGACTGATGAATTGTAAAGGCATTATCGATAAATATAGAAAAACGAACGACATCTTTCGAATATGCACATTTAATATTGAAAGTGAACCGGGCAGAGGCAGTCGCTTTTATTTTCGCCTCCCCAAAGGAATACGGAAAATACTGATGTTGATTCTTATATCTACTCTATCGCTATTGAGCAGTTGTGGAGAGAATCATTTGGAGCGCCAGGAAACAATGACACCGGAAGACTCCGTCCAATGCTATGACAAATGGTTAACGGCAGCAAATAATTATGCTTATGATATATACAATTGCAATATCGAAGGACTTTATCAACAAGCCTTATCATATGCTGACAGCGCATTATTTTGCCTGAATGCCCACTATAAACAGTATTCTCATCAAACAGCACCTTTATTGAGATTGGAAGGAGAAGGGACAGCAGCCGAACTGGAGTGGTTCAACAATCATTTTGACACGGATTATTATACCCTGTTGGACGTACGTAATGAATCAGCAGTGGCATTTTTGGCGTTGGGCCATTTAGATGCTTATCGATACAATAACAATGCATATACTGCGCTTTATAAACAGATAAGTGAAGACACCTCTCTTGAGGAATATTGCCGGCAGATGCAACTGTCGGCAAATAATAAGATTGTCGCTATTATTCTTTGTATTGTCATATTGCTGCTGTTACTGACAGGTTATTATTTGCTTTATTTTCGCCATCGTTTGCTGTACCGATATAATTTGGAGCAGGTGCTTGAGATTAATCAACAGGTTTTTACAGGATCGTTGCTGAACGAACAGGCCGATAAAGATATTGCGGAAAGTTTGGTTAATGCCATGTTTGAGGGAATAAATGAATTAATTGCCATTGATGTACTTGGCATAGCCGTTTATAGTGAAGACAGTCATAACTTGAAATGCAGTTTTTCTTTATCGGATGAGGGAAATGAGGATATGCGTGAACTTATGACACGTTGTTTTGAGACACAGACTGTATATTGGACGGAAAAAAATCGTATTAAATGCCTTCCTTTGTGGGTAGAAACCGGAGGAGAAAATCGTTGCACCGGTGTACTGGCTTTAAGATGTTCTTTTGATAGCGAGCGCGAAGATGACCGCTTAATGGTAGAGTTAGTAGCCGGATATGTTGCTATAATCGCTTATAATGCGGTGGTGCTGATGGCACAAAAATATCGTGATATAGAGACGGCTCAAGACGATGCTCGCCGGGCTATCCGTGAAGAAAACCAGCTTCATGTACAGAATTTAGTTTTGGACAACTGTTTGTCCACCATTAAGCATGAAACAATTTATTATCCTAATAAAATAAAGCAGATTATCGACAAACTAAACAATGAACCGGTTCGTGAGAACGAAAGAAGACAAATAGAGACTGTAAGTGAGCTGATTAGTTATTACAAAGATATTTTTACAATATTAAGTTCCTGTGCTGCTCGACAATTAGAAGAAATAACTTTTAAACGCAGTATTGTAAAGGCCCAGGATTTAGCTGATTATGCAGAACGCTACATGAAACGTGTGGGAAAACGTTTTTTTTGTAAAGTAGAACTAAAAATAGAGGTGGAAAATGTTTCAATGCTTGGAGATATGATTCAATTAAAATATATGCTTGAAAATTTAATAGATGAAGCCTTGTCTTATGAGGTTGACGGAAGACTGTATTTACATATATATAAGGACACAGACTTTGCCAGGTTCGACTTTATAGATAAACGTCGCGATAAAACTCAAGAAGAACTGAATCAATTATTCTATCCGCATTTATCACGAATGAAACGTGGTAGCGAAGGAGTTCTGACAGGTACGGAATATCTAATATGCAAGCAGGTAATTCGTGAACATGACGAGTTTGCAGGCAGGCGTGGCTGTCGTATTAATGCCCAGCCGGTAAGCAATGGAGGTTTTATGATATGGTTTACTATTCCTGCAAGATAACAAAATAATGAAATATAATAAATCAAGATAATATGGAAAGCAAGAAATTTAAAGTTATAATTGTTGAAGACGTTAAGTTAGAATTAAAAGGTACTGAAGAGATTTTCAGACATGAAATTCCTAATGCCGAGGTGATTGGTACAGCTATGACTGAAAATGAATTTTGGGAACTTCTTAAAGTACATACTCCTGACATGGTATTACTCGATTTAGGATTGGGTGGTTCCACTACCATAGGTGTAGATATATGTTCTTCTTTACGGAAGAATCACCCTGAAATAAAAGTACTTATATTCACAGGTGAGGTGTTGAATGAAAAGCTTTGGGTAGATGTTTTGAATGCTGGTGCAGATGGTATTATTCTCAAAACAGGCGAGCTTCTGACGGCGACCGATGTGCAAGCCGTAATGGATGGTAAGAAACTTGTGTTTAATTATCCCATACTCGAAAAAATAATAGAACGTTTCAAACAATCTGTCGCGCAAGAACAACGCCGGCAGGAAGCTATCATCAATTATGATATTGATGAATATGACGAACGTCTTCTTCGACATTTGGCACTAGGGTATACCAAAGAAATGATTACAAATCTAAAAGGTATGCCTTTCGGTGTAAAATCAATAGAAAAGCGGCAAAACGATCTTATTAATCGCTTGTTTACTATTAATGAGCGAAGCGGTGTCAATGCATGTCGTCTTGTAACGCGCGCTTTAGAGTTGCGTATTATTGATATTGATAATTTAGAGCCGGATGAAGAATAATTACTATTTTCCCCATGTAGCTACATTCTTCTTTTTATTGACAGTAATAGTGGCATTAGTCTCATGGATAGGCAGTATTTACGGGCTTGGCACAGTGCAAAGTCTGCTTAGTCCGGAAGGTATCCGCTGGGAGCTTAGACATATTACAAGTAATTATGTTAAGACTCCCGCTTTGGGAATTATAATGATTTTACTCTTTGGCCTTGGAATAGCTTCTTATAGCGGCATGGTTAATGCCATTGGCAGGATTTTGAAAAGAGGAAAGCAGTTAACGCGAAAAGAAAAGCGTGCCCTACTGTTTTCTGCTTGTATTTTATTTATCTATTCGTTGACAATCATCATGACTACTTTTGCTCCTTGGACAATATTGCGAAGTATTACCGGCTCCTTAGGAAATTCACCTTTTCAGCAAGGCATATATTATCTTATTTCATTCGGAATAGGTTTGTCAGGAGTAGTTTTTGGCTATACTTCCGGGCGTTTGCGTAATGACAGAGATATAATTCGAGGAATGACTTTCTTGTTTATTCGCTTTGCCGATTACTTTGTTATTTTGTTTTTTATTGTTCAGTTCTTCTCTTCGCTACTATATACTAATTTGACAGAATGGATTGGAATAGACTCAAGCATAATGGTTTACGTCTTTCATGTTTGTTGTTTTATTCCTTTTATTGGAATGCTAAATAGAAAAAAATAAGTTATGAGCGAAAATAGTTGCTAAGATTTTTGGAACTTTTGATAAAAGCTATTATCTTTGCACCCGCAAACAAGGATGGTTCCGTAGCTCAGCTGGATAGAGCAACGCCCTTCTAAGGCGTGGGTCCTGCGTTCGAATCGCAGCGGAATCACTTTTACAAAACGCTGATTACCAATAAGATAATCAGCGTTTTCTCTTCTAAAGCAGCTGGAAAATATAAAGTCACTTGACCCACTATTATACTCCTGATTAACCCATCAAAAAAAATATGAGATTTAAGTAGAGAAAAATGCATTTTAACCCGGATCAGTTTCAGTTATAATTCTTTATAGCAGATACTACTTCTTTTTAGCATTAATCTTTCTTACAGAATCTCCTGTTAGTTCAATTTTGTGTGCAGTATGTACAATTCTGTCCAGGATTGCATCTGCTACCGTAGGATCACCAATTGTATCATACCAACTTTCGACAGGAAGTTGTGATGTTATTATGATTGATTTTAATCCGTGTCTGTCTTCTATTATTTCCATAAGGATTGACCTTTCCCTGGCATCCGGTCCTATAAGAAACAGATCGTCTAGAATAAGCAGTGAACACTTTTCAATTTTTTTCATTTCAGATTCTATAGTTCCCTTGTTTTTGGCCATTTTAAGCTGTCCCATAAGCTTTGACGCATTGGAGTATAAAGTTCTGACTCCATTTTTGTATGCTTCATATCCTATTGCTGAAGCAATATAGCTTTTACCTGTTCCGGAACTTCCCGTGATAAAAACATTCTGTCCGTCTTTTATAAAATCAAGAGATGCAAGTCTCTCAAGCTGGTTACGGTCAAGGTTACGTTTTATGGTATAGTCTATTTTCTCCATATATGCCTTATATCTGAAGTTGGCAGACCTTATCAGTCGCTCAATGCTTACATTGCGTCTGTAATCATACTCACTTTCTAGAAGCCATTTAAGGAATTCATCATTTGTCATACCATCAGAGGATGTTGTCCTACAGTCATTTCTGTATGTTTCAAGCATACCGTAAAAACGTAATTTGGAGAGTAATTCCATTATTCTGTCCATATTTTTTTCGACTGTTCTATTTGTTTTATTATTACTTGTCATTTTTATCTATGTTTTTAGAGTTAAAATAATCCTTACCTCTGAGATTTCTGTGTTTAGGGGTAAGTTCCGGAGCCTGTCCTTCCATTTGGACATGATACTTTTCATCTTCCCTGTTTACAAGAATACTTTCAAGCTCGTTGAATCCGAACATGCAGGATTCCATTGCTATCTGGCATGCAAGAACCATTCTGTCGTGTCCGAAACGTTCCACAAGACTTAATATACCATCAGCTGAACGTACTGCTTGAGCCGGATATTTTTTGGCTACGGCCACAAGCTTTATGTACTCCTCTACTATCGGATCGATTTTACGTGCCTTGCAGTATACATCATCCATTCTGATTCTGTATTCATGTAGTACTCCGGGAAGTTTATGGGAAGGTTTTTCTGAATATGTGAAAGGTGTATCATCCCTGCGATGTGTCGTAATGTGCCTGAATTTATGATATATCTCCACTGTATCCCCATCATACAGTAATTCTACAGTATCGCCGATATACTCTTTAGGGACACTGTAATAGTAATTGTTAAGCGACACATAACTGTTTCTCATGACAGTTGCCGTTTTCCGACTTTTTGATATAAATCTTGTAGTCGGTAATGTATGCAGCCTGTCTTTCTCTACCTCTATGAAACGCTCCTTACGGCTGTAGCTGCGGTTGTACATCTTTCGGCTGTTCAATGCATCCGTATGTTTCATTATTTCTATGTTCAAGGCTTCAAGATCATTGAATTTCAACCCTGTCATCTTTGAATAGACCTCCCTGTAAAGCAGTCTTACGGCATTTTCAACCAAAGCCTTGTCTTTGGGCTTGCGCACCCTTGCCGGAAAGACTACGCATCCGTAATGGTCTGCAAAAGCTGCAAAATCATCATTTATTACAGGCTCTATTCCACCGGGCTTTGTTACGGCAGATTTGAGGTTGTCGGGAACTATGGCATTTGGTACACCTCCAAAATAATGGAAAGCATTTTCACACGCCTGGATAAAATATTCTTTCTTTTGTGATGGTACAGCCTCGTAATAAGTAATCTGGCTGCAAGGAAGTATTGCGGCAAAGACTTCTACGGGAACCTTATCACCTGTATTCCTGTCTGAAATATAGAGTTTGTCACCGGCAAAATCCACATACATCTGATCTCCGGCTATATGATCTATGCGTCCAACCGGTACTTTTACCTCCCTTTCACGTCTGAGATACAGGCAGAATGAACAATAGCTGTAACCTTGGGGACGGTTTCTCAGATACTCCTCATACAAGGACCTTCTTGTTGTTCCACGGGATTTAAGTCGTTTAATGTACTCAGGTATATGTTCTTGAAGATACTTATACTCTGCAGATCCTGTTGATTCGTTGTCAGTCTCCGTACCGAAAAGCTCGTGCAGATGATGCTCGTCCATTTTCAACAGGCGTTCCAACTCTATACCCATATCTTCGTATATATGGATTATCGTTTTACTGTATTACGTGAAATCTGAAGAGAAGAACTGATACTACGGATACTCATTCCTGACTGGTAGCACCGCAGTATGTGTTTGATTCTTATTTTCATTCTTTAAAATTTTTATTCGGTTAATAATACCGGGTTAAAATGCTTTTTAAAGTACAAAAAACAAGACTGAAATGTGGTAATTCTATAGGGTCAATTTTTATTATAATCTTAGTGGCTCAGTTTCGGTTATAAAGGTGGGTCAGGTCACTTTTACAATAGTGGGGCAAGTGACTTTATATTTTCCAGTTGGGGCATATCGTACCACCAGTTGGGGAACCCGACGAACACCACATCGTACTCGTCCGGATTCTTGATGTGGGTAGCTAATGCCGGACGGGTATCTTCGTCCGATTCTTTTTTGGCAGCATCGATAAGTTCCTTATGCGTGCCGGGATAAGTATGCACCGTCTTTATCTCGAAAAGGTCGCCGCCGGTAGCCTCACTGATGACTGTGGCCACATATTCGGTATTGCCTTGCAGTTTGCCGTCCGATACCAACCGGCTGGCACCGGAAGAGGCATCCACGCCATCGGTTTCCGGAATGGAGAAGTAAGCCACAAGAACTTTTCCGCCGGAGCGAGAAACCGTTGTCGCTGTTTGCTGTCCGGTTGCGGCTGCTTCAGGTACATCCGCACTCTCATTGGCGGCAAAGGCGCAAAGGACAATAATGCACAGAGCTACTGCCAGTGTTCCGCCGATAAAATATCTTTTTTTCATGATTGTCATTTTTTTGATTGATATTCCTATTCGATAATCCCGATTCGTTTCAGCCATGCTTCCGTCCCGTTCGCATTGCCCGGCATATCGATACCGGCATCGTCCGGACGGTCCGGTGTCGTGATATCCTCCGGATCGAGGTCTTCAGGCAATGTCTCCGGAATATGTTTCGAATCGGGCGTTAATTTGTAAATCTTCTGCATCGACTCGTTCAGATAGGTCGTTGCGCCGTAAGTGATGAACGGAACTATCACCTTGTCCTTCAAATCGTATGCTTCGAGAAACGTGCACACTACCATAGCGGGCTGGTGCCACCAGCAGGGCGAACCGATGAAAATCGTATCGTACTGCGCTATCGTTTCCGCATCGGGCAGGTTGGCCACACCCGGACGCAGGTCGTTGTAAGCCTCGTTCTGGATGCGGTCGCTGTCATCGTAAGGATTCACGGCATACGGTTCGGCAGCCTCGATGCGGTACACGTCCGCCCCGGTAAGTTCGACGATACGTTCGGCCACGGCCTGCGTATGTCCCTGCGCCGAGAAGTAAACCACGAGTGTCTTTCCGTTGTCGGGGCTGTTCGGAGTCGTCGGCTGCTCCGTTTCCGGTTTCGGATCATCCTGTTTCGAGCAGGCAGCCATTGTTGTAAGTGAAAAAAATAAAAACGGGATAACAAACAATTTTCTCATATTCTTCTGATTTTATAAATGATTACATTTGTTCCTTCAGTATCTCGTAAATCTCATCCCTTGACAGTTGTTTGCAGCAACCCGGCATGATGAAGCAGGTGTCGGCAGCGGCACGGAGAATACTTTCATCAGTAATACCCATCTCGCTCCAACGGGTCGGCAAACCGATTTCCTTGATGAACGATTCGAGGACATCGATACCCATCCGGGCTGTTTCGAGAGAACTGTCAGCCTTTACGCCCCATACATTTTCTGCCATACGTGCCAGTTGCGCTTCGCCGGCATCCAACAAATGTCGGTAAAGTGCGGGGTGAATTACCGCCAGACCTTGTCCGTGGTTGCAGTCCGTATAGGCACCCACGGCATGTTCTATCATGTGACATTGGAAATCGGTCTGCTTGCCGAGTTTTAACATTCCGTTTTCAGCCATTGCCGAAGCCCACATCAATTCTCCGCGTGCGAAATCATCATCAGGATTCTGAATGAGACTGCGCAAATTCTTTATCACATTCCGCATGATCGCTTCGTTGATTTCATCAGACAGATTCAGGTTATGGGGCAACCCCATGTAAGTTTCCATACAATGACTCAGCGTATCGAATGCGCCGCTAATGACCTGATTCATAGGTACGGTCTTCGTCAAATCGCTGTCTAATACGGCAAAAGAGTGATATGCGCCCCAAAGAGGTTGTTTCAGTTTCTTCTCCTCGTGGGTAATCACTGCTCCGCAATTCTGTTCTGCGCCTGTACCCGATGCGGTCACGACAGCCCCCATCGGCACGAACTCCGTCGCAAACAACTGTTGGGAATACTGCATATCCCAAATATCTTCATCGGTTTTCGCCTGTACCGATACGATTTTGCAACAGTCGATAACCGAGCCGCCACCTACGGCAAGAATAAAATCAATATGATTTTCCTTGACAAGCCGTGCTCCCTCCTGTACCTTGGCATAAGTGGGATTAGGCATGATTCCGCCGAAATCCGTCACATTCTTGCCCGATTCGTCCAGCCAGCTCCGTAACTTGTCATAAAGGCCGTTACGTTTCAGCGAACCGCCGCCATACGCCAGCAATACATTTTTACCGGCCGTTTTCAATTCCGTTTTAATCGCTTCTTCAGCGCATCCTTTACCAAAATACTGTTTGACAGGATATTCAAAAATAAAATTATCCATTGACTATCAAATTAAATATTAAACATTACTCAATTCACACAAATGCTTGCCCGTCGATATGCTCCAAGCGAGTAGCCGGTAAGTTTCTGAAATGTATATTCCAAGGCTTGCAGACTTGAAAAGCCCATTTCGGAAGCAATCTTTACAAACGGCTTATTCGAATGACAGACCTCTCTTTTTATCAGTTCCACGCGAAGTGTCCGGATATATTCAGGCAAAGTCATACCCGTTTCGGAACAGAACAAATCGTTCAGATAGAGTGGCGAGAAGGGAAATTTTCCACGAATATATTCTGCTGCTTGCCGCTCGGATTTACCGGCATGTTCCGACATAAAATATTCTTCTGCCAATACCCTGGACTTTGCCACAACCCGCTCTTGCAAGTCCCCCCGTAAGATGAATTGCCGTCTGTAACTGCGGAGACAATGATCGAGCAATACGCTGAGATGCTTGCAGAGAAGCTCCGAAGTATAGCTGTCCGACGTCCTGAATAACTCAGCCATAATAGTCGCCACATTTCCGGCAATAGTCTGCAATTCGCGCCATGACAAATGCAAAGACTCATTCTCGTGATAACCGAAGAATGTATATTCGTCCCGTTTGTCGCAGAACGAAGAATGAGCCAATAGTCCGGGCGTAAAAAGGATACCGGCCGCTGGTACTTCAGGCAGTTGCCCGACCGGTGCTGGTTCGATAATTTCGCCGGGCGACTTAAACACTACGGTAGCAGACGTGAAGTCATAACATCCGCATCCGTAACGTTTATCCCCGCACCATGTCCGCCGGAAACAAATCGCATAGAAGTTCCCTTTGAAAGCCTGACCGTCCGGTAAGCTGCCGGAGGTAATAATACCGATATCGGGATGAAGGCAGCGTTGTCCGCAGTAACTGCAATATTGCTCCAACGTGGGTATCTCTACAAAACCGGTCATCTGTCAATATCCCATTTTCTTCAGCCACCCGTTCACTTCCTCTTCTTTTCCCGTCACCTGATTTCCATTGCAGGAAAATCCTTCCTCCACGACATCAGCCTCCGGTTCCAGTCGCTTAACCGTCGGTATCGTTCCGGACAACCCGCTTCCGAGATGAGTGGTGAATACGGCTATCCGCTTTCGGGACAAGTCGTATTCCTCAAAAAATGAATATACGGGCATGGGCATGTCGTACCACCAGATAGGATATCCGATAATAATAGTGGAATAATCATCCATATTATCTATATGCGACATCAGCTTGGGCAATACATGATTGTCATGTTCCTGTTTCGCAGCCTCGGCCAGTGGTTCGTAAGTTGCTGGATAATGTCCTTCCGCAACGGTAATGCGGAATAAATCCGCACCCGTCTGCTTTTGGATATACGTTGCGAAATATTCCGTAGAACTTGCATATCCGGTATCGACAGGGGCATAGCTGGCACCTGTCACGCCATCCACTTCATACGGCACTTGATGCGAAAAATAGACGACCAATGTCTTTCCGGTAGCTGTCCCGGAGTCGGTGTCCTGAACTTCGGCATTCGCATGCTTGCAACCCCATGTTACTATTGCAATGGCGAATACAGCCAAAGCTGCCAGATGTTTTCTCCTCATTGCTATTGTCTTTTAGTCAGGTTATCCAAAATTTTGCGCATCGGTTCCGCCGATGCTTTCCCGAGATTTGTTTCCACGATGTCGAATACGGACTGCATCTGCATAGGGGTCAATCCCAGATGAAGGCAAATGCCGATATGCCCGTATGCCATTGGCTCCACGCCGCCAACGCCGGCAAGGATAGAAACGGTAGCAAGTTCGCGCTCCTTGTAGGTCAGCAGGTCGCGTTCGAAAATGTCACAGAAAAGATGCTCTTTCAGAAATTTTTCAATGGTAGGGGCAAATAACGCAAAGCCGCTTGCGGGAGCATCTGCCGGAAGCCCGTTCAGAGCAAAAAGAATGTCGCGGCCACGCGAGAACTTATCGCCCGTATTTGCAACAGGAGAAGCATCCCTTCCGACCGGGTCCTCGATACCCGTTGCCTTGCGCTCATCAAGCAATGCCATGAAAGTCTGTATCGCTCTCAAACTGCGAGGGAAACCGCAATAGGCATATGCGTGGATAAGCACCTCCTTAATCTCATTAACGGTCATTCCGGCAGAAAGTCCCTGCTTCAAAGCTCCGCGCAATCCGCCGAGTTCACCTTTGCCGGTAAAAGCGGCAATAGCCACAATGGCTTGCTGGCGTTTGTCCAGCGACCGGTTGTCCGATTGACAGGCATCTGTTGCGGCTTGTGCCGCGCCAAGATAGTCCGCATCATTGACAGGACAAATCCAAGTGACTTGGTTCGCTCCGGGATTACACTCTATGGCGATGTGCGCAAACCAGCGGTCAGGGGCTGCACCATGCCAGTGTTCCACATCGGGAGCAATCTCTACGATATCGCCGGGATAAAGCCTGCGGGCGGCTTTCCCTCTTTCCTGATAATAACCGATACCGGCAGTGGCTATCAGCAACTGGCCACCGCTGTGCGAATGCCAACTGTTACGGCATCCGGGTTCAAACGTGACATTGAACATAGGCGTATTCAGGCTTTCAACACTCGTCAACGGATGCAAATAAGCCTGCCCGATGAAATTCGGATTATTTACAAGAGGCTCTCCTGCCGGATAAGGTTGGGAGAACTGCTCTACCTTGGCTTGAGCAACGGCAGGTAAAGAGTTTATCGCTGTCATAAGAAATAAGAGTAATATTATTTTTGTTTTCATTTGTCTCGTCATTATTGTTTGAATACTTAACATCCGCATCCCAGCCGGTAGGCTTCCTCCACGGCATCCTTGCCTTTTATTTCACCGATTCCGAATGCACTGCCGTACACCCTGCCCTTTACGGAAGAACCGGACAGACAACGTACATAACCGAGCATATCATTCATAGTAGTTTCCATAGCCTGTTTGCCGTCCGCAGCGGTAGCAATCAAATAAAACTCCTTGTTCATCAGTCGTTTCCCTCCGGCAAGCGAACGGTCAATCATTACTTTGAGTTGTGCCGAAACCGAGTAATAATATACCGGAGTGGAAAGCACGATTACATCGGCATAGACCAGTTTGTCGAGAATACCGGCCATATCGTCCTCCTGCACGCACGTCCCTCCGTTACGCAGACAGGCTTCACAGGCAATGCAGGGTGCGATTTTCTTTTCCCGAAGAAGTAATTTCTCGACCTCATTTCCGTTTTCTCGTGCACCTTTGATAAAACTGTCACACAATAGTTCCGAGTTCCCGCCTTTTCGCGGGCTGCTCACAATCACCAATACTTTCTTATTCATTGTTAATTCTTGTTTGATTATAATTTCATAATCCGATTCGCTGCAAAAAAAACGCTCCGCATCATTCATAACCGCCAACGGTTCAGAGTAATCGCTCGTAATTTTGTCTTTGCAAAATTACTGTGCAAATAAATAGCTGTACCTATCTGAATTACAGATTCACTTACCAAAAACAACGGTTGTTTATTTCAGTCACCATTTCAGAATTGCCGTACAGCCGAATGCTTGCACAAATTACGGATTCTCTTACCGAAATTACAGATTCACTGTTATATGGGATAAATCTTTCCTCCAAAATGGGTATCTTTGTACAGACGAATAATTGAAAAGAATGATGAACAAGAATATATCGAATATCAAGACCGTTTCGGAATACAACGACCTGTTGGGAGTTGAAACCCTGCACCCTTTGGTAAGCGTTATCGACCTTTCCAAAGTGGATCCGATTAACAACATGCGACTCATTTTCGACTTCTATGTCGTATTCCTGAAAGAAGATAAAAACTGCGATTTGCTTTATGGACGTCAACGTTACGACTATCAGAAAGGTTCGATTGTCAGCCTCGCACCCGGTCAGGTCATAGGAACAGAAGATACGGGGGAGAAGTTCCAGCCGAAGGGTTGGGCCTTGTGCTTTCATCCCGACCTGATTCGCGGCACGACACTGGGACGCAATATCAAAGAATACACATTCTTTTCCTACGAAGTGAACGAAGCATTGCACCTTTCGGAAAAAGAACGTACCATCATTATCGATTGTCTTGAAAAAATCCGGTACGAACTCCAACAATCCATCGACCGTCTCAGCAAGCGGCTCATAGCTACAAACATTGAATTGCTGCTCGACTATTGCCTGCGCTTCTACGAACGCCAGTTCATTACCCGGGGCAATGTCAACCACGACATACTGACTCGCTTTGAGCGGTTGCTCGATGACTATTTTATCGGGCCGAAAGCTGCACAGAACGGATTGCCGTCGGTCAAGGAATGCGCCAATAAGTTATGTTTGTCCCCAAACTATTTCGGCGACCTGATAAAAAAAGAAACCGGAAAAACCGCTCAGGAATATATCCAATACCACTTGATTGAAATAGCCAAGGAACAAATACTCGATCCGGGAAAATCGATCAGCCAAATTGCCTATGGTTTAGGATTTCAATATCCGCAGCACTTTACCCGCCTGTTCAAAAGACTCGTTGGGCAGACGCCTAATGAATACAGGAGCGAAAGAATAACGGCATAATTCAACCGGATGGATATGGAAGAACTTAGAATAGATATGCGCAAACCCGAAGAGGCGAATCCGGCAGAAGGGATTCGCTGCGCGCAATTATGTTTCAGGATAAACCATACTATGCCTTATACCGAAGAATATGACAAGTTAATAAATGAGCTGTTCTTAGGTAATATCGGTGAAAATAGTCGGATAATGCCTCCTGTAAACGTAGTGCGCGGCAATAAGGTGAAAATCGGCAGGAATGTGGTAATCATGAACAACTCCCTCTTCATGGCGGCAGGAGGAATTACAATCGATGACGATGTGATGGTCGCCGCCAATGCCCAGCTTATTTCCAACAATCACGATTTATACGACCATCAGGTATTGACCTGCAAACCGGTTCATTTGAAACGGAACTGCTGGATCGGTGCCGGAGCAACGATTCTGCCCGGTGTCACCGTAGGGGAAAATGCAGTTGTCGCCGCCGGAGCGGTGGTGACCAAAAATGTAGAACCCAATACGGTTGTCGGAGGAAATCCTGCAAAAATCATCAGGCGGCTTTCCGATAAATAACCCGAAAAAGATGCTATTTCCGGTAATCCGTCGGATTAAGCCCGAGGTTCTGCTGCACGTAACGGCTAAAGTAAGCAGGCGATGAGAATCCGAACATATCGGAAATCTGGACGAACGTCAGCGATTTGTCGCGCAGCAGCCGCGAAATATCGAGAATCGTGTAACGGTTGATCCAATAGTTTGCGGCATATCCGCTGACCTTTTTCGACACCTCCGACAGATATTTCGACGTGACGCACAAACAGTCGGCATAATAGGACACTTCCCGATGTTCACGGTATGAGCCTTCTTCCAGCATTTTCAGAAAACGATTCATGATGGAAGCGTTCTGTGTGGAAATGTCGCTTTCACCGTAGATGCGGGCATGAAAATCAAAGAAGTCGAGGATGGCGGCCTGCATGGCGTTGATGAGCGTCTCGCGGTAGAAACGATGTTCCGTATCGGTGATGCGTTGTTCGAGCAGGTCGAAATCGCGTCGGCAGACAATCTGCTGTTCGGGCGAGAGCCGCATGACGGGATTGAGGAAGAGAGCCAGTTGTCCTTTCATGCCGTAATTGCTTTGCGGCGTACACAGCTCAACGAACCCGGGTGTCACATAGATGATTTTGCATCGGAAATCATCCGACGGTTCTATCCTTTCGATAAGTTTCCGCTTGCGGATAATGGACAAATCCCCCGCATGTAACTCGAAATCCCGTTCGTTGAAACGGTAGCGGCACGTTCCGCCCAAGCAGAGCAAATGAGCCAGATATTCCTCCTCGGAGTCAGTCGGAATCCGGCCGCCCCAATCAACAATGACAATATCTTTTTGCTCCTTCATAACCTCTTCTTGTTTTCGAGTGCAAAAATAACGAAAATCCGGATTCGCTCTGTAATCGCACCCCTAAAACCATTGAATTACTGCATTTTTAACGGTTGCACGCATTTCCTTAGACCAGTTCTTGCGAAACAATCGGCCGTTGGGCAACCGTCCGTCAACGGAATTCATGATATGGCGGATTACTTTCGGGTTCATGATTTACTGCTTTATGGGTGATCCTCCGAATACTTCGCTCATCCGCATCGCACCGAGTGCCGCATCGATGTTTTCCACCTGTTCTGCTGTCAAATGAATATCGGCAGCCCCGATGTTCTCTTTCAACCGGCACAAATATCGCGTGCCCGGAATAGGAACAATCCACGGCTTTTTGTTCATCATCCACGCCAACGCAATCTGCGACGGAGTGGCGTGATGCTCTTCCGCCATACTTCCGATAAGGGCAAAAAGCGGACGGTTCTGCTCGAAGCTCTCCGGTCGGAACTGGGGCATCGACGCTCGGTAATCTGTCGCAGGGTCGAATGTCGTGTCTGCCGTATAGCAGTCGGTCAGTAGCCCGTTGGCCAGTGGAGAGAATGCCACAAAACCGATTCCCAGCTCTTCGAGCACGGGGAACAGCTCTTCATGTTGCCGCGCCATCATCGAATAGCGGTTCTGTACGGCCGTGACAGGACAGATTTTGTGGGCGCGGCGCAGATATTCCTCCGTAGCTTCCGAAATACCCCAGTGGAGGATTTTGCCCTCACGAATCAGGTCGGCCATCACACCTGCCACTTCTTCCGGCGCAACCTTCGGGTCGATACGGTGCTGGTAATAGAGGTCGATGCGGTCGGTATGCAGGCGGTGGAGCGATTCCTCGACCGAGCAGCGGATGGTCGCCGGACGTGAATCGGGAATTACCGCATGTGTGCCGCCCGCTTCGGGACGATCGAACGATATTCCGAATTTGGTAACGATGACGACACGGTCACGGAACCGTTGCAGGGCTTTTCCCAACAATTCCTCGTTATCGTGAGGCCGGTCGAAAGTCCCGTACATTTCGGCCGTATCGAAAAAGGTATAACCCATCTCCACGGCGTCGGCCAGCAACTCCGTCATTTCTTCCTTGTCGGCCGGCGCACCATAGGCATGGCTCATGCCCATACAGCCCAGACCTACGGCGGAGACTCTCAATCCGCTCAATCCCAATACCCGGTATTCCATATCAATCACTCAATTTTGCGTTCCATACCATATTTTCGACCTGCTCCAAAGTAGCATTGAAGAAACGCTGCTCCTTGTCGAGCGAACGCATCTGCGCCATCTCCCCGTCGGTCAGTTCAAAGTCGAAAATCCGGATATTCTCTTCGATATAATCCGGATTCGTTGCACCCGGAATGGCCGAGAACCCCTCTTGAATGTGCCAGCGAAGAATTACCTGTGCAGCCGTCTTGCCATGTGATTCTGCTATTTTCATGATTGTCGGGTCTTTCAACAATGCTCCGTTGCTCATCGCACCGCCCAACGGGAACCAGCAGGTGATGTGGATTCCGTAAGGCTTTACCTTCTCGCGCATGGCAAGCCGTTGTGCGTAGGGGTGGCACTCTATCTGAAGTACAGCAGGTTTTACAGTGGATTCGCTCATGATTTTGTTGAACACTTCATCGTTCGCATCGAAGTTGCTGATGCCCAACGCACGCACCTTACCCATTGCCACGGCTTTCTCCATATCTTTCCATGCACCCACGAAATCGCCGACAGGCTGGTGGACATACAGAAGGTCGATATAATCGGTTTGCAGGCGTGCCAGCATCTCGTCGATGGCTTTCAGTGTCTTGCCCTCACCGTATTCCGTAGGCCACAGTTTCGATGTAATCCATATCTCCTCGCGCGGGATTCCGCTCTCTTTCACGGCTTCTCCGACACCGCGTTCATCGTTATAGGCATGGGCGGTATCAATATGCCGATAGCCGGCTTTCAATGCCGTCAGACACGATTGCTTGCATATCGCGTCGGAAGGCTGCATGAATGTTCCCAATCCGAATTGCGGCATCAGTACACCGTTGTTGAGTTGTACCATCGGTACATTGGCCGCCGTCTTATAAATATCCTGTGCGGAAACAGAAACGCAGGCCATCAAGGCCGCGCACATAAACATTGCAATAAACTTCTTCATATTCTTATCCGTTTTAATGATTTACTGGCACAAAATTAACCGGACTCCCTCACAACGGGCTTACGAGAAATACGGCTTGAATTACAATTATTTCGGTTTTTGAATATCGGGTTGCCTCTATCCGTAAAAACAGCAATATGAACCGAAATTTGTATAACAACTCCCGAAAAGCAAACATGTAATTTTGCTGTCGGGAATAATCAATAACAATGATGAATATGAACACAGTAAAATTGAATAACGGCGTCGAAATGCCACAGATAGGCTACGGCGTCTATCAGGTATCGCCCGCCGAGTGCGAGCGTTGCGTCGCAGATGCGCTGAGCGTGGGCTATCGCATGATTGACACAGCGCAGGCATACCACAATGAAGAGGGTGTGGGTAACGCCGTGCGCCGCAGCGGCATCGACCGCAAAGAGATTTTCCTCGTGTCGAAAGTCTGGATTTCAAACTACGGCTACGAAAAGGCAAAGGCTTCCATCGACGAGAGCCTGCGTAAGTTGCAGACCGACTACATCGACCTGATGCTCCTGCACCAGCCGTTCTGCGACCGTTATGGCGCATACCGCGCACTGGAAGAAGCGTACAAGGAAGGAAAACTCCGCGCCATCGGCGTCTCGAACTTCTATCCCGACCATTTTATCGATATCGCCAGCAACATGGAAATCGTTCCGGCGGTCAATCAGGTGGAAACGCACGTCTTCGACCAGCAAATCGAGCCGCAGCGCATCATGGAGGAGTTCGGCACGCGCATCATGTCGTGGGGACCGCTTGCCGAGGGGCGCAACGGTTTCTTCACAAATCCGATGCTTGCAGAAATCGGTAGCAAGTACGGCAAAAGCGTGGCGCAGGTCGCCCTGCGTTGGCTCATCCAGCGCGGCGTCATCATCATCCCCAAATCGACTCACATAGAGCGGATGCAGCAGAATGTCGACATATTCGATTTCGCACTCTCCGACGAGGATATGGTCGCCATCGCCACGCTCGACACGGGCCGTAGTCTCTTCTTCGACCACCACGATGCGGAAACCGCCCGCATGTTCATGGGATGGAGGTAAAGAAGAAATAAACCTCTACCGACGAACACTGCGTAAAAAAATCAGAGCAACCGGCAAATCATGGTTTACCGATTGCTCTTTGCTATTTGTATACACTCCGAATACCGAAGCAGAATTATAATAATAAAGAATAGACAAAATCGAGAGTTATAAGGTTTATAGAGATTGTTAGCTATTGAAATTGTGGTAGAAAAATTAGCAGATAAATAAAAAATATTACCTTGGCGATACAAAAGGAGAGAGTTACTATAAGTATATTCAAGGTCTTATTTTACTAATGGAAAGATATTGGAATGAAATTGTAACTATCTGATTGTAAAAATCTTCAATAAAAAGTATTATTTGCCACAAACGATAAACGGTATTTTTATAAATTTGCATTATGATAGAAAACAGCCATTTAAATCATATTGAATCACAGATAAAATCCGAATACTTGTCCGTTCCTTCCAAAGCAATTCTTTTGGAGGAAGGAAAAGTTGCAGAAAAACTCTATCTGATCCGTAAAGGTTGTCTGCGACTGTTTTTCTATAATGGAGGGAAAGATATTACTTTTCAATTCTTTTTCGAAGGGGATTTTGTCGCCTCATTCGATAGCCTATATAAATGCACGCCGAGTCTTTTCTATTTGGAGAGTATCGAACCAACTGAACTCACGGTTATAAGAAGAGAGGATTTTTACAACCTAATCAACAATAATTTGTCGTTTAGACAGTTGTATGAAGAAAAACTCATAGACCGTTTTCATGCTTACCAACAACTGTTCTTGTCAAGAATAAAAAACACACCGCAACAGCGATATGAAGAATTGCTGAAAGAGTATCCCAACATAATACAGCGTGTTCCACAACATTATATAGCGTCTTATCTTGGCATAACTCCCGTTTCTTTATCACGCATAAGAAACCGTCATTAACTTCATTTCTTTACAATTGTTATCGTTCTGATTCTACTTGAATACCGAATTTTGTACCGTAAATATGAAAACGGTAAGCAATGAAGAAGATTTTTGTAATAGACTGGATTTTGGTTTTTGTGTTTGTTTTATCAGCATTTTCCGGAATAGGATTGCATATTGCCGGACATGGCAACAGCCACGAAGTATGGCATAATTGGGCTGTATTTCATGTTTTGACCAGCTTTTTATTTTTTGTGGCGGCAATATTCCATATAACAACACATTGGGGATGGTATAAAGGAACAATTAAGAATGGGCTTGGCAAAAAAAGTAAAATTACGGGGGTGCTTTCGGTTGTGTTCTTACTTGTATCTGTTACCGGAATTATCTTATTGGGAGTAAACGGGGCTAATTCCGACATAGGATTATTGCACTATGAAATAGGGATTGTCACAATAATTCTATGTGTCGGACATATATTGAAACGAATCCATTTATTGCGCAAATCGCTAAAATAAGCAATCATATAATGAATAAATATGAGAAAATAAATTGGAGCAGCAGGTATTCCGATAATTATCGCCTGTGTGGTAACCGATTATTGAAAATCTATTTGTATCTTTGTATCTGGAAAAGTGTTCTTTTGACTTAATGCGAAATATGGTGAATATGTGTAGTTCGCTCGTTTCTAAATCGTTACCCATTCAAGAAAATAGAAACTCTAATTAGCTGTATCTCAATCAGAAAAGAAATCTTGAATGTCTCGCTACATATGTAGTTAGACTTATTGGTAGCTTTAGCTGTTCTCCAATCTCTTTTAAATGGTTGTTTACCTTTGCTAACACTTTATGCAACCTGTTTGCTACCTGTACTTCTGTCTTGTGGAATGACGAAAGAACAGGAAACAGATAAAGCGAATGTTCGTTGCTGTACTTCTTTATAATCTCAACAGCCTTATCCTGCAAGGGGATAATGATTTGCTTCTTGGTCTTCTTCCTGTAATAGACAAGCTGACCGTCCACTATATTGCTCCGTTCCAGCATAGCCATATCAATGAAGTTGATTCCAGCAGTGAAGTAGGAGAATGTAAACAGGTCTATCGCCAAACATTCCATGTCAGACTTGCCTTTATAATTGACAATCTTTTGAATGTCATGTTTGGATATTGCTCTCTTGGCTGTCTGCTGATTCACCTTTGACAACTTGTAGGAACTGAAAGGATAGGCGGTGGTCTGCTTGGATTCAATAGCTCTGTTGAACACTGCACGCAAATGTCTAAGTCGTGTGCCTATCGTATTTATGGCGTAATGGTTTGACTTCATCCATTGCTCATATTTCTTTAACCAAGCAACATCAATATCAGAGAATGGTATGTCAAGATGCTTGTTGAACTTGATAAAAGATGAGTAGGACACTTCAAACATTCCTGCATATCTGAGCCTGTTCTCATTTTTAAGAGCTTGAATATAGCTTAGAAATCCTTCTCCAACAGATACGGGGGGCTTGGATTGGAAGGTGTCTGTGGATTGGAGTAGGGTTGTAGCAGTAAACTCTACGTTATTGACTTTCTTATTCAAGATAATTCGTTGGATTTCACTAATCTTCTCGTTTATGAGAATGAGCAATGTTGCATAGTTGGGACACTTGGGCTTGGGTAGGTTCTTCTTGAAGTCCCAATGGGCAGGATTGACAGAGATTCCTAAGCTCTTGTACTTTTTCTTTCCATTCTTACAGATTCTCACCATAAGTGGCGATTCTCCATTCTTTAAAACCTTTGATTTGTAACACGTTACATTAACTGTTGCTTCCATTCTTGGTTTAACTCCCAGTTTAACTGAACCATGTAAACCAATGCAATTCAGGTATAAAAAAAGAGAGTTACTTTTGTATAACTCTCTGATTCTTTGGTGATCCGCCTGGGGTCAGAACTTTTTTTTTAAAATCACCTGATTATCTGATTGTTATGAGTGGAATAATTATATCTCCACCGATGTCACCTTGTGACTATTACCTCATTATGTTTGGTTTAGCCAACTCAATTACTTATCACAATACAAATGTACGAAATAATTTAGAAATATGGAAAATTTATATATTTTAATTTATTGGTTTTCAAGCAAAAAATTACTATAGGAAAGCCTCTATCCTATTTGATGCCAATAGCTTTTTTATATCAGATTCTTTATATAGGATTTTACCTCCAAACTGATAATATGCTAACTTGCCGGTTGAACGGTATTCTTGCAGAGTACGTTTTGAAAGCTTTATCATCCGTGACAATTCGGCATCTGTGATGAAACGTTCATTGTCTAACATGGGAGTGTAGTTTTCAAACGAACGGGAAATAAGGTTCAGCAGATTTTCCAGTTCTTCAAAAAAAGTCTGTACTTCGGGGGTGTCTTTAGTTACTAATCTGTTGTTCATACTCTTTTGTTTGATTGAATATTTCTTTCTTCAATAAAATTCCAAATATCTCGTTTGTTATAGAATATTTTACGCTCAATTCGAGTGTAAGGTATACTCCCGTTGTTTCTTAGATTTTGTAAAGTTCTGGGAGATATTTTCAGGAGAGTGCATACATCTTGGTTATCCAACCATTCTTCTGTATTCTTGGTCAGTGTTTTCCCTACAATTTGTCTGATTCTTGTAGAAAAATGTTTCAATGTCATTTTCATTTCCTGAAAAGTTGCAGCTTCGATGTTCACGATTTCCATATATTTCTTTTTTGGGTCTTTTGACAAAAGTAAGATGACTGCTTCCTTTTTTCAAAGATAGTGGTACAGATGACATCATATTGCATCAGAAGACTATATAGACAGTAATATCTTTGGCTTTTTAGTATCATTCAATTTCTTGATGCAGATTTATACTATCTATAATTTGAGGTAAATTCATATCAATAAAACAGGCTTTTTTTTTATCTGATTACCACGAATATACTTCAAATTATTTGTATAATGGTAGTAATAAGGAAGTGGATGTTTGGAAAATGTTCTGTTATGTAGGCAAAGAGAAAGACGGAGAACTTATGGTGCGCTAGCCTGTCTCATGCAGAGCAGAGGGAGCTGAAGTCCCTTACTGTCATTGGGACTGGAAAGTTAGTAGCGTACTCGTTGTCCTGTCTGGGAAGCATTTTTTCGGATGGGTCTTATGTTCAATTAAAACATGCTCTGCTCGGCTTGCCGTATGATCTGTCCGTGCGTCGCGTCGGTCGCAGTGAGTCCCTATAATCTTCCTAAAAATCAAAACCGTTGTCCGGGCGTTTGTTTCCATGTGTATTTTCCGCGACTTGTCGCAAGGAAAATATACATGGAAAGCGAAGCTGGAACGCCCGTGACAAAAAGGTTTTGATTTACCTTTGATTATAGGAACTCACTAAAATCCATTTGTCTTTCATATTATTTTATAATTTTTAAGTGGAAAGAGATTTTATTAACCAATAGTTAAAACAAGCCTATTTTTATTTTCCACCATTTGACCTATATACGCAAATTGCTGTATTATAGTGTATTTTAGCGAATTTTCTCTCCAAATAATTTGCATCGTTTTCCGATAATCTCTATTTTGTATGCAAATCATATGCACATATATTTGCATACAGACCAAGTAAAGAACCATTAAAAACGGCAGCAACCGCAACGGAAAAACAAGGGATTCAAACTGTAACGGTTATAAATACTTATGTGCCAACATAAAAAATGCAGGAAATATTATTGCGCTTCCTGCATTTTTCATATTTTTGCATTTGAAGAGAGGAAACTCCCTCCAAGACATTTTAGAATTTGAAGAAGCGTTATGCTGAACTCTTGCGAGTGAAAACCTGAGAAATTTTCAAAGATGACAAGAACGGGATAGTGGTTCTCACGCATATAGCGTGGGCTGCTATGACCATATCTGTCATCAAAGGTTTTCTCAGGACCTTCACTCAAAGACGTGGCATTGCAGTTCCACGCTTCGTGCGTAATAAGGATAAAAGTCTCTTCAGGAGCTGGGGAAGATGAGGAGATTTTGTTTATGTTTTATAATCAAGCAAAAAAGGATGCCATTCGCAAACTTGAAAATGTAGAAAAGAGGTATAAAGGTTTAGGCGAGAAAGCCAATGATTTGACCTTAGAATTATATCGGTTAAGGAAATCCGCTTCTTTAGCGATTGACCGGGTTGAGAAATATATTAATTCTTTGGCTAATTCGCCTAAAGAATTTGCTAAAGAAATAGCGGAAGTGAAACTCAGCATAAGAGAATTTAATGAAGCAGTACGTATAGAAACGGAGAACTCTGCCAATAATATTAAAGGAGCAGGAGTGGCTGTCGGTGGTGTTGCTGTCGGTGGAGCAGTAGCTGCATTAGGTCCTACAGCAGCGATGGCAATAGCCACGACATTCGGAACAGCATCAACAGGAACAGCCATCGCTTCATTATCAGGAGCAGCTGCTACTAATGCCGCACTCGCTTGGTTGGGTGGAGGTGCTATAGCGGCTGGAGGCGGAGGGATGGCAGCAGGTAATGCTTTCTTAGCCTTAGCAGGTCCCGTAGGTTGGGGAATTGCTGGAGTATTCATAGTTGGAGGTGGTATATTTGCCATACATAAAAACAAAAAAGCAGCAGAAAAGGCACAAACTATCACGATTGAAATTGAAAAGAAAATATCTGTGCTTAATCCTAAGATCACGAAACTTGAACATTTAACAAGAGAGACGGAGAAATTAAAGCCTGCCTTGAACATATCGGCGATGGTTAATACTTATCCGAAAGATTACCTCGCTTTTTCACAAGAACAGAAACATATTTTGGCTGCATTGATAAATAATGTTCGTGCTATGGGAGAACTGATTAATAAACGAATTGCATAAATCAAGAGTATGAACCAAATATTAACAGATCAAATCACAGCTTCTATAATACAAGAAAGTATTAATCAAAAAGAAGAAGAAATGATAGAACGACTTGCTGAAATTCAGCAAGTCGCTTCCGAGAAAATGCAATATGTTCAAACGGCATTAGATGAGAGCCTTAAATGTATAGAAAATGTTAGGGATTTCACTTCCGATCCTACACATATTCTTGGCTCAATGCAAACAAAACATGGGGAGATCGCTGAACATATAGAAGTTGAAATAAGAAACGGTCGTGATATTCTAAAGCACATACAACCATCCGCTACTTTTGATGGAGTAGGAAGAACTGCACCAGAGGACTACATTATTAATGGTGTCCAAGTCCAATCTAAATTCATTAATGGAGCAAATAAGAGTTTAGAGCATGTCTTAGGGCATTTGAAAACATATCCTAATTTTACCGACAATGGTGGATATTATCACATTCCCAAAGATCAATACGAATTGATATATAGAATAGCTAATGGTGAAAATATAGAGGGAATAAGTTTTCGGACAATCAATAAATGCAAAGCAGTTATCCAGCAGATAGAAAACGAAACAGGAAAAACTTTTACAGAAGTTGTACGCCCTGGTATATCTACTTATAATGAAGTTCAATTAGGAAATGTTGACAAAACATTAGACGGTTATGAATCTGAATTTAAAAACACGAATGCAAAGGAAGTAAAAGAAATCAGACAAGAACGAGACAAGCAAAAAACTGGAGCACAACATCTCACAGACCCATCATGGGGAGAAGCATTAAAGTATAGTGCTGTTGCTGCTGTTATATCTGGAGGGACATCTGTAGGAATCAAAATTTATTCCAAAATTCATGGAGGAAAGAACATTGTTGATTTTACATTAGCGGATTGGAAAGAAATTGGTTATGATTTTATCAAAGGAAGTGTAAAAGGCGGAATCAGCGGTTTAGGTATTTATAGTTTGACTAAACTTGGTGGTTTCTCTGCTCCATTTGCAGGTGCTATGGTTAGCACTGCAATGGGTATAGCATCGCTCGCATCCGATTATAAAAAGGGAAATATCTCAAAATTAGATTTTAGTGAAAGTGCTTGTTCGTTAAGTGTTGAAGCTGGTCTATCAGCAATTGGTGCCGCCTTAGGACAAGCTATCATTCCGATTCCTGTATTAGGTGCTATAATTGGTACTGCTACAATCAAGTCGGCCTTAGAAATAAGCAAATATGTTTTCGGAAAAAAAGAAGCAGATCTAATCGAAGAAATGCAAAAAGATTATGAAAACTTTGTTCGTAATCTAAATGCTGAATCTTATGAAATCATTCAGCAAATGGATGCGTATTACACAAAATTGGATGGGTATATTGACGCAGCATTGAGTAAAGAATCTGCTGTAAAGTTCTATGGCAGTATTGAATTATGCCATTTCTTAAAAGTACCTGAAAGCTACATTATTCATGATACTTTAGAATTAGATAATTTTATGTTATAAAAAGTGTTACGTTTGTTAAATTCTTAGAAAGTGCTACTATGATTGTAAATTATGGATCTTTTAAGTGTAAAAAGTGTGGATTAAAATTCAAGTCAATTTTGGTGGAATGGAATGCTTCAATATTCCATGTCCCGATTTCTCCATGCCCTCATTGTAAAAGTTGGAATATAAAGCCTGTAGGTTGGAGCTTGTTGGATGTTTTTTTGAAGATTCCTAAAGTGAATAAGGAAGGATAGTTTCTTTTGGATGGAGAAAAAGTCACATTAGGCAAAAGAAAATACAGTAGGACAAACCATAACTATGAGGTTGTGCCAACATTTTGATAACCTCACCAAGAACAAGGTGAGGTTTCCGATTAAAGATAGGGGTAAGTTGTACTATTAAATAAAATAAATATGTGATTATTAACAACTTGAGCTGATAAATAATTCTTAACATGGTAGGTTTCATGTAAAAGTTTCATGATATTTTTCAAGTATTGGATATTTTTAATAAAATTCGTATATTTACAACTCTAAAGAGTTATTTGGCAATATAGCACCACAAATCACTGAAAATCGCACGATTGCCAATTTGTTACTACTGCTTCTCAAATACTCCGCTAAATGTTTATTTCTCAAACAGTTGTGTCAAACCGTTGAAAATCTAAAATAATATTGTTACTTTTAATCAATACATATTTTATTCACATCAGTACAAACGGAAGAAAATAGTGCTAAAAAGGGCTTACTATTTTTCATTTCAAAATTTGTATTTTTATGTATTTGCTTTCTTGAATCCGGTGTCTTTGTATGCAAATTATATGTTTATGTGTAAATAAGCTTGGCTTAATCATGTTATAAAATATTGATTATTAATGTATTATAGTGTAAATTGAAATATTTTTCATTTAACATAAAGTAAAAGCAATCGGCAGATGTTATAATATTTTTGTAATTGAGGAAAATATAATTGGTAAATTATTTGGCAGACAGAAATATTTTACACTTTTACAAGTATGTAATATACATCGCTATGAATGATTCGAGCGGAAAGACGATAGGTATCTCTTGCTTTTTTCACAGATAGCATAAAAAAATAAAATCTCTATATTTTTTGAAACCTCTGCCACGATATGGCATAGCTGCCATAATACTTTTGCAGTGTCAATAATGACAAAGCAACATTTAAATCTCAACATTATGCCAATTATGATTAATCGTGGGAAAGAAATGCTTCGTATTTCACCCAAAGACAACAAGAAAATTGAGTATTCAACCAATCAAGGCCGTACATGGGTGGTTCGCTACAATGGCTCATCTAACACTGGAGCTTTTAGCGACTTAATGGACTCAGGTAAGGAAATTCTCGGAACAACTGACAAAGGACTGTTCTATTCTACCAATGATGGAAGAACCTGGGTACTCCGCAAACGTTAATTGTGATTTGGAACTGTATCAGTTACGATGCAGTTCCATTAAAAAAGATAGAAATGAAGTCTCAATTTTTCATAGCACCATCAATAGAGACAGTCGTAACAGAGACCTCCGATATTTTTAGTGCTGGTTCACCTCTGATTAGTTTAGATATCGCCGACATAAGCTCCATTACAAAAGATGCAAGCAATGTAGTTTTGCTTGAAGGATATGCCAATGGCTCATGTCGTATATCCGATTCTATAGAAGATGCAATTGTAAAAATATGTACTGTTGCAAAGGGTTTTGATTTGTTCTCCGCAACCGCAATATTAGTTCATCTAAGTTATAATGAAAAGGAGCCAATTCTTTCAGCAGACTTGTCAGAATTATCGCAATTTGTTGATATGTTTCAGGCGGACACTTCTATTATATGGGGACTTTCATGTGACAAAAACATTATGGGGGATACCGTAATAGCAAGACTTATAGCATCGAACTTAAAATTAAAAAATATCAATTATTAGAATTATGGCAACAAAAAAATTGACCAATGAATTTATGGAGAAAATTCTCAATGATTCGGCATGGACAGAACTTTCAGAGAATTTTGCATGGACAGAACAGATGCTCGAAAAGCACAAAAACAAAGTAGATTGGAAAGCGATTTCCAATAACAACAACATTGTATGGACTCCTGCAATGCTGGATAAGTTCAAGAAATTCATCGACTGGCAAGAACTGTCAAGTACCGGTTGCGAGACAATCTTGACAGAAGAGTGCTTAGAGCAGTTTGAAGACTATTGGGATTGGGGAAAGCTTTCGGAAAATAGAGAACTTGAATTAAATTATCTGTTAATCGACAAATTCATTGATTATTGGGATTGGTCGGAACTAATCGATCGTTGGCATGACGAAAAACTGTATAATGCTGATTTTCTCGAACGTTATGCCGATAAGATTCCGTCAAGCCAACTGCAAGATTCTCGCCTATGGAGGGAGCTTGTAGAAGAGCGAGCTAAAGAACTTAAACTTGAAGTAATAGCTTAATATGCAGAAGAGCCTTATTTAACCACCATAAATAGAGCATGAAAGTTTGTGGAACACTTACCGTTCCGCAAACTTTCACCATAGGTATTCAAATAAAATAAACGCCATGAATCATGTAGTAAGAATGTGTGATTTGAGTTTCGACCCGAAACTCTTTGAGACTTTCCATTGCGGTACAGCCTTGGACGAACTTTTGAGTTCACACCAAGGGCTGCCCCGTGGTGTGAACTATATGATTATCGGCGCCCTCGGTGTGGGTAAGACTACCATTATTCTTGATATGTTGGCTAACATGCAGAATCGCTATCCGAAAGCCCGGATTCTCTTTGTGAGTGCCGAAATGCATGAGATAGACCTCACTGTATATGTAGAGAGATATCCGAAATTCCGGACGCTGCCCGTCCTCTTTGTAGAATCTGATTTCGACAATGAAGTTCACAATTGGGATATGGTCAAAAACGTTGTTGAACAAGGATGGGACATAGTAGCCATTGATTCATTTTACGAATTGCAAGGTATAATCAAGGATGAGGAAAACATTCGCATGAAAGATGCGGAAAGCTGGCTTATACAGCTTATCAAGAAGCAGAATAAAGGACAGAACAGCCGCTCCCTCAATTGTACCTTCCTAACCATCCAACAGGTGACGAAGTCCGGTAATTTTGTAGGCTCAAACAGATTGAAGCATTCTATTACCGCAATGATGGAACTCCGCTTAGAGAACCCTAAGAATATTTATTCCGACCGTTTCATAACTTTTTCAAAACACCGCCGTGGTGATGTCGGAGTAAAGCTTTTCTACAGTCTAAGCAACACCGGAGATGTTTCGTTTAATGAACAACGTTTCTTCCAAGACCGAAATATAAAGCAAATGCAGAGCGACGTGGCAGGACAGATACGTGACTTTGCTGACCAATTTGATAAACTTTTTACACCTGATTGATATGACCGATTTAGAATTTCAACTTAAAAAACAACAATTTATGCAGGGATTATGGCCGCAGAAGACTATATCCTTGAGCGGACTTGCACATGTGGGAGAGAATGTATATTCTATGGATGGGAAAGAAGTTACCGCCAGCTGTGTCTTTACAGATGCATACGACCGCATTATCGGCATTGACAGCCGACAAAGAAAGATGGTAAAAGAAGCATCAGGCGAAACCAGGCTGACAAATTACCGCAACTACATCAATGTGGCTTCGAATATGCAAAAGCCTAAATCTGTGGTAGTGATTGCTTCACCTCAAAACCGACAACTCACAGAAATAGTGCCTATTGTGGATGAGTATATTTCTCCGACTTTATTTTTTGATTTTGCTGAAATGATGGCAGAAGAAACCGGATATACGATATCGGACATCAAGTTCAATAATTCGGGAACCCCGCACGTTACCATTACTTATACCAATCCACAAGAGCACACGCATCTGTTTGGACTGGGAGAAGATTTCATGATGGATGGCTTCTATCTTGCTTGGACTCTATCACATGTAGAATTAGGACATTATTACGAGCGATTAGTGTGTTCAAATGGCCAGACTGTCAGAGAAGAGCACAAAGACGCTACCGTGTATAAGCTATCTTCTAATGAAATTCGCAAGATGATTGCACAAGTGAAAGACAAACGGTTCATTGCACAAGGTGTCGAGCAATTCGGAAAACTGTTTACTGTAGCGTCAACATCAAGAATCTCTTTATCAGAAATGGGGAAGGCACAAAAGATTTTGATTGCTCAAGGAATTGAAAAAGAGCAAGCGGAAACATTGATACCGTATGAGGAAACTCGTTCTGCTTACGAAAATGCAGGATATTATGACCGCCATAAAGAACACTTGATAAAAGGCGAAGGAACTATTTGGGAAACATACAACGCACTTACTCAGTTTGCTACCCATACCCCGATATGGGAACATCATGATTATCGACGTATCAATATTATGAATGGTGCTGTCGGTCTATTAAAGAAAAAAACAGATATTATAAACTACATAGATATCTATTGATATGCAGACCCCATTCATCAAATACATAGCCAACACACAGCACTATGACGATGTGTTGGCGCGTGTGGCGTCGGTAAAGAAGACTCTGTGGATAGGTACAGCCGACATAAAGGATGTATATATAAAATCGGGAACGGCGGTAGTTCCTCTGTTAGCAGTATTTGACAAGTTAGTAAAGAGGAACGTTGCAATCCGCCTGATTCATGCCAAAGAGCCGGGGCCTATATTCAGAGAAGAACATGAGAAGTTTCCTGCACTGTGGTCGGCAATGGAAATGACACTTTGTCCACGTGTTCATTTCAAACTGATGATATTCGACATGGAAACGGCCTACATCGGTTCGGCAAACTTGACCGGAGCAGGAATAGGCATGAAAAGCGGACAAAGAAGAAACTTTGAGACAGGCATCCTGACAAATGAACCAACGCTGGTGGAAGCAGCGATAAATCAGTTTGATGAAGTCTGGCGAGGAAAATTTTGTGCAAAATGCGGCAGAAAAAGTTATTGCAATGACCAAATTCGTTAAAAAAACAGATTGAAAGTAAAGCATAACCTGTGCCGTATTTTTAAGTATCTGTTTTGAATTTAAAACGATACTTGTGTGTATTAAAATATAGCATGTAAAAACTTGCACTATATTTTTATCATTCCGTCGCAATGCCCGCATTGCTCTTTTGTTTTGCGGCTGAAATATTAATATGCTTATGAATTGGATGAAACAATTACGTATCAAATGGAAGATGCGTCGGTTCAAGAGACGTTTCGAGCGACCGGATGACTGCCTCCAATTGTCTCAGGACAAGCAGTTAGTCAATGTGCGCAAAAAGATACAGCGCATAGAGCGAAAAATTGCAGAAGTAACGAAAGTCGATCAAGAGGGATTTTTGAAACCGTTATCAGAGGGTGAACATGAATCTGTTAGAGAATTACTTCGCGATCGGTGTTACTTGTTGAATGCTCTTTTTGCGGCGACCCCAACGGAGATAGAACGTTTCTGCCAAGTCAATGACATACTGTTTGATTTGACCAAGAAAATGTACAGCCGGAGTGCAGCGTCCTATCGGCATGTTCTGACTACGTATGCTCCGGCATTTGATGACGATGTGGAAATCGAAGGTCGATTGCGGTTTGTTTTCAATGGCCCTGAGTCGGTTTTGCAACTGGAAAACGATGCTTATTACGGCTCGGATTTTCGGTCGATGATTGCGGTATTAAGCCATCTTGATGATTTGGACATAGAATGTTGTCATAATAGCCTTGATCTTACGAAAAGAGGCGACATGACTGATGAAGAGTTGGGGTTCAAGGATTGTTTGAACGATGGAATGACATGGGCAGAGGGTTGTTTGTGTCGTCCTGAGATGAACCATATCTGTATCTGCCATGCTGTACACGATCTCTGCACGCATAAGGAGTATTCGATTCCCGACCTGTTGCGTATGAACGATTTTTGGTGTGAAGTCGGTATTACTCATCAACACATTGTTGCGCAGGATGGAGCTCGTATGGGGTGGTGGAAAAACTATTCGTACGACGAGTTTGCAAAGAAATTACGGATTGAAGCGGAACATAGGCCCACCCATTTGCGTTTTGGTCAGTTTATTGCGATTCGGACGGCAGAACTATTCCCTGATGCCATCGGATCATCTGTTTGGTGTGGGGCGAATGATTGTTTCTATGATGACACAAAGGTCGATGACTATTTACTGGATATATATAATCAACTGCATGTTTGAATTTTATTGTGTAGGGGTACTATTTGCAATCCAATTTTTGTTGATTATATCACAGAGTAGTCTATTTCATAGCTGATCAGAATAGTATTTCAATTTTGAAAGTTGTTCTATATTACAAATATATCATATTACTGTGTTTACGTATGCATTTTTAAGCTGAGATATTCGACATGGAAACGGCATACATCGGTTCGGCAAATTTGACGTGAGCGGGAATAGGTATGAAGAGCGGACAAAGAAAAAACTTTGAGACTGGCATCTTGACAAATGAGTCATCGTTGGTGGAGCTGCAATAAATCAATTTGATGAAGTGTGGTGCGGAAAACACTGTGCAAAATGCGGAAGAAAGAGTTATTATAAAGACCAAATTCGTTGAAAAACAAATTGAAAAAATAACGTATGCCATATTTTTTCATAGATTTTATATACCTTTGCATATCCAACAATACTAAAGATTTATGGCAGCAAATATATTCGGTCGCTATGTTTGGTTGATAGAGCAGTTCAGACGTTATGACCGTCTGACATACGAGGAGGTCAATGACCATTGGCACAAGAGCGGTTTGAGTTATGGGGACGAGGATGATCTTGCCCTCCGTACTTTTCACAATCATCGCAAAGCTATCTTTGATATTTTCGAGGTTGAAATAGCATGCGATACTAAAGGCGGATATAAATACTTCATTAATAATCCAGAAGAATTAGAAAGCGACAATCTCCGTATTTGGCTGATAGATTCCTATACCGCTATGAATCAGATACAGGCTGACAGAAAATTGAAAGGACGTATCATTTTCGAGAATGTTCCGTCAGGGCACAAATGGCTCAATGTTATTACCGATGCCATGCGTAACAACCAAGTTCTGCATATTACCCACCATGGTTTTGGGAAACCTGAATCTTGGAATTTTGATATTGAGCCATATTATCTCAAAGTAGTAAAACGCCGCTGGTATGTATTGGCCCGCAGTCTTTACTATTCGGAACGTAACTGCCAAAAGAACAAAACCGATGGCGGTAATCGTCCTGAGAATGTATATATGGTGTATGCGCTTGACCGCATCTTGGATTGCTATCCTACGAAAGCTACATTCAGTATGAACGAAAATTTTGATATAAATGAATACTATCGTGGATGTTGTGGTATCATCCATTCCGACGAGGAACCAGTCAGGGTTATCCTCAAGGCATACGGCGGAGGGGCGGACTATATCCGTACACTTCCCTTGCACGAATCTCAACGTGAATTAGTGGAACTCAAAGACGATGAAGCATCCTATTTCGAACTTAACGTATGCCCAACATACGATTTATATCAGTCGTTGCTGGCACAGGCCGACCAAATAGAGGTCATTGAACCGGAATCGGTGCGCAAGCAGATGCGAAATTTTGCCAAGAACCTGATGTCGTACTATAAAGAATAACAATATGAGCAACAAATTATATCGTATTCTCAATGAAGAAGAGTCTTATGACATTCTTTATACTAGTTATATAAACCAAAGTGCAAGAAAAAACAGAGTCATAGAATTTTATGAGCAGATAGAAAAAGTATGCAAGTTATCTCAAGAATGTAACATCAAAATATCATCAGCCTTAAGGATTGCCACTCAATATGGATGGGTAATTGAAGATGTACAACAAATGGTTAGGGAAAGTGCAAGTGAAATCCCTCTTGATTTGTTTATGGTCTATAATGAGCAAAAAGAGTATATCCCTATACAACCGCTTGTGGATTTTATTGTGGAATATAATACATATTATCAAGAGACTGGTATATTCTTGGATGATGAGAAAGGACACGGCCAATATTTTTGGGAAGTTATATGGGAAATGGTCAGAAGGAAAGAATTTCCTGAAACGTTCAGCCGATTGGATAGTTGCTTTGCTTTTATCGATAAAGGCGATACAATACAATTTGCAGATGAATTGCGTGAGCCTGGCTACAAATTGGCTGAAATAAATCTTGAAGATGCAGAAGTTCAGCTATATGATATGCAGTGGATTACGGATGTGCCAGTCAGTTCTTCAATGCAAGAAGCAATTGAATATGCACGCAACTATTGGAAAGGGTTAAAAACCAAACATCCTATAACGGAGGCTTTAATATGTGGAGATTATACATTTAAGGAGAGCGGCAATGATTGAAGGATTGAATTTTATCGCAATAGACTTCGAGACAGCGACTGGCAAACGAGCCTCTATTTGTGAAGTCGGTATCTGTGTAGTACGTAACGGCGAAATTACAGAAACTCGTTCTTGTCTTGTGCAGCCAGAAGACAATCTGTACAGCTATTGGAATATGCAATGTCATGGTATCACACCTGAAGACACTGAAAACAGCCCCTCTTTTCCAGAAGTTTGGGAGGAAATAGAACGGTTGTATCTTGATGAGTTCGATACCCTTGTGGCACATAATGTGCCATTTGACCGAAGCTGTTTGGAATATTCAGCCCAACTGTATCGCCTGCATCTACCAGAACTGAAATGGCAATGTACATTGAAGATTGCACGGCAGATGTATGACTTTGGCTGTAATACGCTTGGTTATCTTTGCGAACAGCTCGGAATACCCGAAGGCACACATCACCGCGCTGGTGACGATGCCGAAATGTGTGCGAGACTATATTTGAGAGAAATGGAAGATATTAGTATCCACCAGTAAATAATCACTGTAATATCATGCAAAACGAAAAAACTGTACAAGAATTGCTTAATGAACAAAACGAAGAAGGAATGTGTTTTCTTGTTCCGCATTACCAGCGAGGTTATCGTTGGCAGCGTGCAAATGTGCTTGACTTGTTATACGATATAAGTGATTTTATTCACAGCGACAAAAAATCCTATTCACTTCAGCCTCTTGTAGTATATCATTCAGAAAAAGATAACACATATCATGTGGTAGATGGTCAACAGCGGCTCACTACTATATCAATTTTATTGGGTTATTTAGGTGAAAAACAAATAGATATCAAATATGAATCACGAAAAGAACAGCAAAACCGCTATGTAGAAGGGAATATCAATATTGATCAACATCTTGTTAATCAGGTATATCTAACAATTCAAACTTGGTTCGAACAACGTTCAGAAGAGAAAGACTTATTTGTCAAGCTATTAAAAGATAAGTTGGACAAAAAGGTGAATTTTATCTGGTACTGTACCACAGATAATGAAGTGGCAACTTTTATCCGACTGAATAAAGACAAAATTTCTTTAACTAATGCCGAACTTGTCAAAGCCATGTTGCTTAAAAGAGGAAACTTTACCGAAGACAGCGTATTGATGCAAAAAAACATTGCAACAGAATGGAATAAGATAGAAAATACATTAAACGATGATGCCTTTTGGTGTTTCATAAGGCCAATTGAGGATAACAGGGATACGAGAATCGATTTTCTGTTTGAAATTATCAAGGACAAGAATATGCTTCATTTTACTCCTACGGACGAAATAGGAAATGACCGGTTCTCGACATTCAGATATTTCTATGACTATTTCAAAGAGAAAAAAGCATCGGCCTTTGATTCCATTTGGAATGAGATAAGACAACTATATAACATTTTTATGCATTGGTATAATGAGATAGAGATGTATCATTATATCGGATTCCTTATCATAGACAATAGTAATTGCATTCTGAATCTACTTGATGAATGGATGAAGTCTGATATGACTATTCCCGATTTCAAAAAACATTTGAAATCGGAAATTAATAAGGTTATAGAAAAAAGTGGATGCAATGACCTTTCCAAACAATATAAATATAATGAAGAGCGGGCCTCAGATAAAACAAAATGCAAGCCAATATTATTATTGTTCAATATCCAACGAATCATTATTATCAATAGGAATATGAATCAAAGAACAGATACACAACTCTTCAATAAATTTCCATTCTATCTTTATAAATCGGAGAATTGGGATGTGGAACATATTGCGTCCAACACTGATAATGATTTAACTCAACCTTCTGAACAAAAAGAGTGGCTTAAAACATTTTTGCTGGACAGCTCTATTTCTGATGACAATAAAAATAGAATTAAATGTTTTTTAGGCCTGGAAGAATCAGGCGACTTTGAAGATATTAGACAAAAACTCGAAGAAGAACAGCAACAGGTATTGCATAAGGAAGAACATCTCAATGATGCAGAAAAGAATCAGATATGGAATTTCTGCCTGCTTGACGAACATACCAACAGAAGTTACGGTAATTCAGTATTTCCAGTTAAGCGAAGAATAATCATGGGGAAAGAAATGGGAAAGGAATATATTCTTAATGATGATTTGGAGGAAGACATTAAATCCAATGTCGTGGCTTATGTCCCTTTATGTACAAAAGATGTATTTGTTAAGGCTTACACTGCCAACAGTACCACTAATAGAGAGTGGTCAAAAACAGATGCAAAAGCTTATAAAAAAGAAATATTTGAGTGTTTGAACAAAGAATTTAATGTAAAGTTCTAATAAGGATGATATGCAAGAAATAACGTTTTGGGATTTAATCTCATCGACTGAGATAAAGAGAATTAGTATTCCTACCATCCAACGCGATTATGCACAGGGAAGGAGAAACAAAGTGTATATAAGGCATAATTTCCTGAATGCCTTAAAAGACGCTTTATGCACTGGCAAGCAACTTATACTTGATTTTATATATGGAGTTGACAACGAAACGATGTTCATCCCTTTGGATGGTCAGCAACGTCTTACCACTCTTTGGGTGCTTCATTGGTTTTTGGCATACAAATCCGGCAAACTTCAAGAAGATGATATTAAATGTACACTTGCAAAGTTTTCGTATGAAACTCGTACTTCCTCATCAGACTTTTGTAAGTCGCTGTGCGGTTTAAGTGTAAATAAAGACAATAAGCCTCTTCGAGACTGGATTACACGACAGACATGGTTCTACCATCACTACAAGCAAGATCCAACGATTATGGGTATGCTCAATATGATAGCAGGAACAAAAAACAATGATAAGAAAGAGGAGGATATACCTGACGGATTGGAAGAAATATTTACTGATACCGAATGTGACTACTGCGAACTTTGGAATAAACTTATCAATACTAAATGCATACAGTTTAATAAATTACAAATCAGTGAAAATGACAGCGATGAGCTTTATGTCAAAATGAATGCGCGTGGCAGACAGTTGACTGACTTTGAAAATTTCAAGGCGGAATTGGTTCAACATGTAAGTGATGGTAACATACTTGACGAAAACGAAGTTTTGGAGTTTGCTGCCAAACTGGATGTGGAATGGACTGACATATTTTGGGAAAACAGATGGGAGGACCCTCTAACAAATGACATTACAATTGATGAAATCTATTTTGCCTTTATCCGAAGATTCGCAAGACTTGAATGTATTAGAAAAATGGGAGAAGATTCTAACGTCAAAGAACAATTCACTCCAGTATTCACAAGTTTTCAGCCATATAAACAAGTGCTTGACAAAGTATCCGTTATGGACTTTATCAAGATAATGGACCGTCTAAGGGGAAACAAACTGAAAGCAAAAGCATTGTGGGGTGATTGTTTTGATTTCGTTCCTAAATATAAAAATGGGAATAAGAGGAATATTACCACATTGACAGACAAAACACAACTCTTGTTTTATGGTTATTGTCGCTATCTGATACATGGTGAGTATGATGAGAATTCATTTGCGGAATGGTGTCGTGTGTTGTGGAATATTTGTGAGAATAGAGCAGATAATAATCTCATTCTACCCACAATGCGTCTTATAGATGAACTTGCGCCCCATTCGCATGAAATATTGGCATATTTGTCTCAGGAAACAGATATTGACTTCAAGCAGAACAAGGCTCAGATGTTAGAAGAACAATGCAAAGCACGTCGTTTCTCGGAATTTCGTAATGAAATATTAGAAATGGAAGGGTATGCTTTCTTCAAGGGTGCAATCAGATTTTTATTCACTGATTCTAATAATAAAGTAGATTGGGATTCGTTTAAAACAAAAATTGAAAACGTAAAATTGCTTATTCCTATAGATAAAAACGAACGTCACACCATCAAATTATTAACACCATATATTACAAAAGAGAAAGCATTATGCGATATCTATTATAATTGGGTGTCTAACAACGATGAAGATTTACGTAAAATTTTACTTGATAGTAAATCAGTTCCTTATCTACATCATTTCTTGCTGCAAGATGAGAAAAAATATCAGTCTTTGTTACATCAAGACATAATAGAACTATGTGAAGACACTTTTAACAGTGGATATATTCAAACAAATTGGAGGGATGATAGCCAATTTATATGGACTGAACGAGAAACCCGAAGGGGATATTATCAGTGGGTATCTTATGTAATTAACAATGCATTATACGCGAGTGTGTCTAATATTATAGATTCATCAGATCCTAATTTATTCGAAATTTATAAAGAACAGAAAAACAGAAGGACAGGAAAGCATATCCAAGGGTTGTATCTTCATTTTAAATACAAACAACAATATTTCCTGACAATGTTCGGAAATAATACAATATGCTTGATGACTGATGAATGGGAAAAGAAATATCCAAATTCAAGTGATTCTAAAGGCTTCTATATTCCTTTAGATGGAATAAAAACAGAAGAAGATTTGGTTGAACAAATAGATTTATTATTGAAAAAAAACATAGACAACTAACGAACATGAACAAAGAAAACAACATAATACTTTATCAAGACGATAATGAAATAACCCGTGTGTCGGTACGCTTTGCAGATGAAGATTTGTGGCTGACACAAAATCAGTTGGCAGATATATATTGTACTACGCAACAGAATATCAGCCAGCATGTGGATAATATATATAAAGATGGAGAACTGACCATAGAGGCAACTAACAAGAAATTCTTGTTAGTTCGCCAGGAAGGTAATCGACAGGTAAAACGCAACATTGATCACTACAATCTTGATATGATTATAGCCTTGGGATACCGTGTCCAGTCGCAAGTTGCTACTCGATTTCGTAGGTGGGCGACCCAACGGCTTCACGAATATATCCAAAAAGGGTTTGCTATGGATGACGAACGATTGAAGCAGGGTGGGAACCGGTATTTCCGTGAGCTTTTGCAGCGCATCAGGGATATTCGTAGTAGCGAGCGTAACTTCTATCAACAAGTTACGGATATTTATGCCACTGCAACAGACTATGACCCTCGCAGTGAAATGACCAAAATATTCTTTGCCACCGTGCAAAACAAGCTGCATTATGCTATTCACGAGAATACGGCTGCTGAAATCATCTACAATCGTGTGGATAATGAAAAACCTTTTGTCGGAATGACTAATTTTAAGGGTAACTATGTGACCAAAGACGATGTTAAAATAGCCAAGAACTATTTGTCTGAGATTGAACTTCAACGTCTGAATCTGCTTGTTTCTGGTTTCTTGGATTTTGCGGAGTTCCAAGCATTGGAAATGATTCCTATGACAATGAAAGATTGGATAGAGGCTTTGGATAATCAAATTATTGCCCATAAACGAAAAGTCTTGATTGGCAAGGGAAACATTTCGCACAAACAAGCGATTGAAAAAGCAGAAAAAGAGTTTGAAATCTACCGTAAACGTGAAATGGAGCTATTGGAGAGCGATTTTGACAAAGAGATTAAGAAATTGAGGAATAAAGATTAGTCTATACGAAATATTTTCCTATGGAACAACTATGCTTACTTTTGGTAAAATCAACAATAGAAGGGAACTTAGCGGTATCAAATATAAGTAAAATTAGCACAGAATAGCTGTATATCAAGTTGATACAAATCGTATTTCGGTTCAAGTGTGAAACCCATGCAGTTCTAAACAGGTTCTGATAAATCCATTACAAAAGCTAGCATGGCCCCCATGATATAAAGTATAGCCTTACGCACTAGCCTTTGTTATTTGAAATTTATTAGATTTCTGTTTAGGACATCTTGTGACTTACCTTAGAAATATCAATTTTTTAACTCCGCTTTCTGATTCTGTCTTTCCGTATCGGTCCTGCTGCGTAGCTCGAATTCTTGTTCCAGTTTCCGACAGATAGCCTTCCGAATGCTGGTGTTCATGAGGAGCCTTGATTTTCCTTCTGTCATCATCAATGCAGATGCTGACGATATGCACATGTGTATTGTTGACATCGCTATGTTTGTACACGATGAACAGTCGTTGTCTGTACCCCATTTTATCCATATTGGGATTTCCTGTCCATTCTTGTCGCATTTGTCTTCTCCATCCGTCTGATTTTGGGATTTGTACTTCTTTTCTTTCGAAATTGCGACTTGGGAGCAAATGTTTCCGCCCTTCCCTGAAGGGCGCGGTTTCCGTCAGACAAAAACTATTTTGTCAGACGGAAACACAACTTGCTGCTTTCGTTTGAAAGCAGAATCCTCATGAATTCGGATTACCGTGCGGCGTGAGCTGTGTACCGTGAACCGATTAAGGAGGGATGTATTCCGACAGTGCAAAACTACTTCGGTTTTATTCATTATGGGACAGGACTACATGACTTATAATGACGGGTAATGCCATATGATGACAATCCGGTTTAAAGACGGTGACGGAATCGGATGATTTTTCTACTTTTGGACATCTGATAAGGATATGTCGGTCCGTCAGGATACTGTGACAGTCTGATTTTAGCAGTATGCCATATCCTTATACCCCTGTATTCCTATTTCTTTATGTTCTTATGTTCCTGTGTTGAGGAAACAGCATGTCAATATGTTAATATGTCAAGATTGGAACAGCATAGTATGGTGAAAGAAAAAAAGGTTATTGTCACCGGATAGGGTGATGTCAGGGTATCGGTGGAATACGGGCATGGGCTGTCATTCCGTTACCCGGTTTAGATGTTGTTGCCCTGTTCTCCGAACGGCAGCGAACCACAAGGTAATCTGTCATTGCCGTAGCAAGCGGACGTGGTGTCCGAATAAAGATATGTTATTGGCAAGTAAGGGAGACGGGATGATAAAGGTAACCTCGACCCGGGCAGTTTTTTAGCCTTCTCCCATGAGAAAAGGGGTATCCGCAGGCAAGGTCGGATACCTCTTATACATCGGTTCTTTAGTCCGTTTTATTATCTGAGAATAGGATTGGAAAGTAGTATCTTGTAATAGACGACTCCTCCTACTTCCATCGGTGTCTTTGCCATCATGAACTGTACGCTTTTTCTTTCCACCCTTGCCTGCTGCATGAGCCTGTGTACGATGAACCCCGCCGAAAACCTTGCACACCGTTTGTCTTTCCATACGATGAAGCCTTCGTTGCCGTCAGCCCGGCAGATGTACCAGTCGCCCGTCTCGTCGTCATGGGCGAAGTTCACCCTTCCGCCGCCAAGTATTCCCAGCTCGATTGACATCGTTTTAGACAGATAGACGGTTCCCCTGCTGTCCAGGTTGATAGTCCGCTTGCCCTTGTATGTGACTTCCTGCGGACGGGAGTTCTCCTTGTTGTATACTATCAGTGCTATAACTTCCTTACTTTTCGGTTAAACAATTTTTTAAAATATCAATACATGAAACTTTCTACCGCCAGCATCTGGCTTCTCCATGCGAAACCGTCGTGAGTGCGTACCGCATCCATAATCCTGCATACCTTTTGGGAAATGGCCGCTGCCGATATGCCCATGCATTCCGCCAGTGCCTTGAACGAGAATTTCGCCTCATAGAACCGGAGCATGAACATGCGGTATTCTTCATATGGGAATTTCTGGCGTATGAAACGCAGGATGTCCTTCACCAGCCTTTCGCAGCCGTTCAGGTCGTCTTCCGATATGAATTTCGCCTCCTCACCGCATCTGAGGAAGAAGTCGTCTTCGGGATGTGTGTACCTGTTCTCCTTCCTGATTTTCACCAGTGCCGCCTTCCTGTAGCATCCGATGAAATACGCCTCATAGTCCGTTATATCTTTTCCCGGTGCCATCACCTGCTTTCTTACGAATAGGTAGGTGTCGTGGAAATTGTCCTCGTCCAGCATGCCGTATTTCCGGAGTGAGGTTCTCAACCTGTTATAGGATTTCGTGAACCATTCGTTGAACATTCTTTCCTTTTCCGTGCTCTTGTCTGCCATAGCCTTATAATTTTTTGAGTTATACATCGCCTACGTTGGTAGGCATTCTTATTTCTTGTGCTTTTTTTCAGTTTGTTTTTCGGCGGTCTCCGGCAAGGCTTGCCGTGAAAAAATACGCTCACGCGTCAGCGTGAGGAAGATTTTTTCACGAGCAACCGGCCCTTGGGCCGCCTTGCGGGACCGACCTGAAAAACAACTATTTTTGCCGCAAGAAATGAGGATGACAGATAATGACCTGTTGATTCTGGTTTTATGAGAGTATGAATTTGCTTTTCATCCCTTTCATTTCTTCAGACACGGTCTTGTCCAGAATCCGTGCATATATTCTGGTTGTCCTGATGTCCGTATGTCCAAGCATTTTGGCGACAGATTCCATTGAAACCCTGTTGGCAAGCGCAACGGTTGCGAATGTATGTCTCGCGACATGGGTACTCAGCGGTTTGGTGATACCGCATGTATCGGCTATCTCTTTCAGGTAACTGTTCATTCGCTGGTTGCTGGGCACTGGCAGCAACACCCCTTTTTTCATACATTCCGGGTGTCCCTTGTATTTCTCCAGGATCATCCGTGGAATGTCCAGTAAAGGTATGTCACACATGTTGTCCGTCTTTTCGCGGGCTTTTCTTATCCAGTATTCCCCATTGCCATCCTTTATTATATGGTCATGCTTCAGGTGCTGTACATCGGTAAAGGCCAGCCCGGTTAGTGCGCAAAAGACAAATATGTCCCTTACTGTCTGTAACCGGGGAATGGTGAACTCTTTTTTCAAGAGTATGCCAAGTTCTTCTTCCGTGAGGAATGCCCGGTTTGTTCTGGTCTGTTTGAAATGGATTTCCAGAAAAGGGTCATCCGTTATCCATTTGTTTACAAGTGCCGCTTTTATAATCTTCTTGAGATTTTTCAGATACTTGACGGCTGCATTTTGGGCGCATGATTTTTCAGTCTTTACATAGTGCTCAAATTTTGTAATGAATTCATGGTTTATTTCTTTCAGCGGGATATCGTTCATTCCGTATTCTTTTTGCAGCAGTTCCTCCAGATATCTTGCAGTCCGTTCATACCTCAGTACGGTTCCGGCTACATAATCCTTTCCCATCAGTTCCCTGTATTTGCGGTTGTGTTCTCTAAAGACCTCCAACAGCATTTTGGGAGAGTCCCCTTCACCGTAGTAACGTCTTTTCAGTATATCGGCTGTAATCGGTTTGCCGTCCTGCTCCAGTTCCCTGTGTATTTTTAGGACTTTTGTCCGGACCGTATCCAGATAATGGTTCAACTCCATCGCTTTTCTGTCCTTGCCGGCAGTGCATTCCTTTTGGGAGTTCCATTTGGAAACTTCCACACTTCTTTTAATCTGTATTTCCGCCCGTTGCCCGTTGACTGTTATACGCATACAAATAGGTGCCTCACCGTTCTTCAGAAGTTTGGATTTCTTGATGAAGAAAAGAATCGTAAAATAGTTTCTTTGCATAGCCATACTCACAAAATTAAATGTTACAAAATTAATTCCAACGAGTCGGATTACGCTGATACAAAATGCGGAAAATCAATGAAGTATGCTATAATTCGGTGGACATTGCAAGGTGTCTTTCAAGTCCACCTATTCCACCTGTGATTATTGCTTCTTTTTGCGGTAAAATGCAGTGTCGGAAAAAATAAAAATCCCTGATAACTGTTGATTATCAGGGATTTTCTTGCTTTTCTTATTCGTTTAAGTGATCCGCCTGGGTTATGAACCAAACGTTATTTCTTCCTCAATATCAGTACTTTCAGAAATTTCGGCTTTGCATCCGTCACGCTTTAGTCCTTAAAAACTGTCTGCTGTTGTCCGGTGTCTGTCTGCCAACATCTTGGGTTCAAATGTACGCATTATTTTTGGATTATGCAAACCGTTGAAAATAAACATTCTAAGGTTAGTGCAAGGTGCAAGCTATATATATAGATATATACTTGCACCTTGCACTAAATTTCAATACTTATTTTTCCGTCTATTCTCCATTATCATTTCAAAATTTTCTTGCCCCCATTGTTTCAACTGCTCTAAATGAGGGATTAAAGTTTCTCCAAATTCAGATACATAATATTCCACTTTGGGTGGTACTGTGGGATATATTTTTCTACCTACTAATCCGTCCGTCACCAATGAACGTAAAACACTAGAAAGCATCTTTTCCGATATAGAGGGAATTGTTTTGTATAGTTCATTGAAACGTATTACTCCATTCTCATGTAGCTTCAATAGGACAACTAAAGCCCATTTGTCACCCAGCCATTCCAGTATAGGGGAAGCAGAACAATAATCGTAATCTAACTTTTTTCGCATTTTTTCGTCCTTAAATACATTGATATTGAGAAAAACTAACTCAAACGTAAGTGGCTGACAGATAGTATAGTTCTTCTTTTCATGAAAAGAACATCCTAACTTTGCAGTACAAAAATATCAAAAATAACTAATTCCAAGTGTTTAATTTATAATTATATGGAACTATTACATTTTACGGGACAAGTATGGCGACCACCATACGAAGCAAGTTCTCAACTCTTACAGGTAACAGCCGGATGCACTCACAACAAGTGTAAATTTTGTAGTTTATATCACGGAACAAAGTTTCGTCTATCTCCCATTACGGAAGTCGAAGAAGATTTGAAAGTGATACAAAGTTACCAGCCCAAAGCCCGGCGAGTATTTTTAACGGGGGCTAATCCATTTGTGCTAAGTTATAACAGGCTGCTGGATTTAGGTCTTCTAATCAGGAAATATCTTCGTCATTGTGAAAGTATCGGTATGTTTGCCCGGATTTCAGATATTAAGCCAAAAACAGTAGAAGAATTGAAGAACCTGCGTTATTTAGGTTTTGACGGTATCAGTATCGGAACAGAATCGGGCGATGATAATACATTGGCAGCAATGAACAAGGGATATACAGCTAATGATATTATCGAGCAATGCAAGAAGCTGGAAGAAGCAAATATCAGATATAACCTCGTGTATCTGACAGGGCTTGCAGGAAAAGGCAAGGGAGAGCGGAACGCTATTAATACTGCCAATGTGTTTAATCAGTTACACCCCTTTACCATAAACTTTGTATCACTGACCGTATTTTCCGAATCAGAATTATACGAGGAAATACAACGTGGTTCTTTTGTAGAAGCTACCGAACACGAAAGGTTGCTGGAACTACGGACTTTTATTTCAAGACTTCATATAAAAACAACTTTATTAGGAAATACGGTATCAAACACTGTCCCGTTTGTCGGAATGATACCTAATGATAGAGTTAGAGTTCTTAATGAACTGGATTCGGCTATAAAAAATGCTGGAGAAAAAGAATTAAGGCGATATAGAGATAGTATTAGGTCTTTATAATCAGCTCAAAGATATTCTATGCAATTTGTAGATAAGATATTGTTCCAAATCAATACAGAGATAGAAAAGCTCGGTATAGATGATTGTATGGGCATTGACAGTGCTTTGCATATGATGCGTTTTATTCAGCCTTTATGTGATGAATTGAGAAAATATATATTAGCTTATCAGTTTGCTGATGAAACGGAAGAAATCTCTTTTTTTAAGGAGTATAAGCCGGAAGTATTGAGCAAGTATTTGTATTACAATAAAATATATGTCATTGAGAGTAAATATCCTACCGGTAGTGATATTGCACAAAGAGAGTATTTATATAAAGAATTGGATAGTTTGACGTTTTATTTCAGTAGGAACTTGGACTTTTATCAGTATTACCGTTCTAAATCTACTTATTTGGATAGGTATTATTTTACCCGAAACCAAAACGATTTACGAATATGTACAGACAGTTCCCATATTGATAAAGACCCTCTATATTCAACCGGATATGATTTTAAAGTGGCTAAAATTATTACCAACGAACTGTTGAAAATCTATTTGACTAACAGATTGCAAGAATTGGAGCGTATTGTACAGCGCAAAGCGGATAACGGACAGATTGTAGAAACTATTTTGCGTTGGACTGGCTCTAAAAGGGCGTTGGTAGAACTGATTTATGCTTTAGAAGCGAATGGGGATTTTAATAAAGGAACGGCTACTTTAAAAGAGATTGCAGGATATTTTGAAAATGTGTTCAGTATAGATATTGGTGATTTATATCATTCTTATTTGGAAATGCGAAGCCGTAAGATAAATAGAACTCGGTATTTGGAAACATTGCAAAAAAGTCTGCTCCGAAGAATGGATGAAAACGATACATGATGCGAGTTTTATTTTCTTTTCGCAAGTAATTATATTCTTGGAAATAAATAAACCATTCAGTATTTCAATCAATATTGAATGGTTTATTGTTTTCATTCAATCCTGCCATATTGAAATCTTGCTTTCAATCAATCAAGCTATCAATATTTCAATAAAACA
>OGDA01000228.1_pt1 | contig 42592 bp, 41 predicted proteins | sample 1570281 | NCBI WGS metagenome assembly OGDA01 (sample SAMEA2582184, study PRJEB24529) | metagenome
TGTTCACGAAAAGTCTTACTACGTGTGAGCCGATGAAACCAGCACCGCCCGTGATTACAATATTCTTCATTCTAATCAATGTATATATTCGAACACAAATTACACGAATCATTCAGGAGAAACTATAACCTCTATATTCGTGTTATTCGTAAGATTCGTGTTCAAAAAAAATAATATTCTAAATTCTTTTTTAATGTTTGATCTTTCTCTTCAAGGATTGAAAGGAGATACTTGCCATAGTCATTCTTCAACATGGGTTGAGCATTCTCACGCAACGTATCACTATCTATCTAACCTTGACGATATGCGATACCTTCCAAGCAAGCTACCTTCAAGCCCTGGCGCTTCTCTAAGACTTCGATAAAGGTAGATGCCTCAGAAAGGGAATCATGGGTTCCGCTATCAAGCCAGGCGAATCCTCTTGCCATGGTCTGTACTTTCAGCTGCTTATCCTTCAGGTACTCCTGATTTACTGTAGTGATTTCCAACTCACCACGAGCAGATGGTTTGATATGTTTAGCTACTTCCACCACCTTATTAGGATAGAAGTATAAGCCCACTACAGCATAGTTGCTCTTTGGATGCTGAGGCTTCTCTTCGATACTCAGGCAATTGCCTTGCTCATCAAACTCAGCAACACCATATCGCTCAGGATCGCTTACTCGATAACCAAATACAGTAGCTTTGTTATTGATAATATATCATCGGATTATCAAAGATAGGAATCAGCTGCTTGCTGATACCTTTTGTGATAGGATACAAACGCGTACCGCTACCACCTGCTAATACGATTCCCTTCATATAATTATTATTTATTATTTCAAACCTTGTCTGTCATTATCTTCGAACCAGTCAGCAAGCGCTTCCTCAAAACTCCACTTAAACTGATAACCCTGTAAAAAAACACCTTTCCCCAGGCGGTCCCATCCCGCAAAATATGGCGAAGACCTTTGATGGTCCGCCAACCATAAAGCGAAGCGGTTCCGAGCACCGGAGGGCGGTTACATCCTCTCTCTTCGGGCAAGAGAGAGGCTTGGTGAGAGATGTGGAGCCTTCTTTAATGGTAAAGAAGGACGGGATGATTTTAGAAATCAAAAGGACTTTCAAAGTCCTTCAACACTTCATGTTTCGTATCCTTCTCCGAAAGATTAGCGTGTTCCGTAGGAATGCGCCAATCAATCCCGAGTGATTCATCCAAGATAGAGATACCCCCATCAGCCTCTGGGTGATAGAAGTTATCACACTTATATTGGAATACCGCAGTTTCAGACAATACAGCAAAGCCATGAGCAAAACCCTTAGGAATAAAGAACTGACGATGATTATCTTCCGTTAGTTCCACAGCCACATGCTTACCGTATGTTGGCGAACCCTTGCGAATATCCACGGCAACATCCAGCACTCTACCCTTCACGCATCTCACCAGCTTGCTCTGGGTAAACGGAGGTCTCTGGAAATGCAAGCCACGCATCACACCATAACTGCTCATGCTCTCGTTGTCCTGGCAGAACTCTACCTTGTAGCCAACCAATGGCTCCACTTTCTCTTTAAACTCACGCTCGCTGAAGCTCTCGAAGAAATAGCCACGAGCATCTCTAAACAGGCGAGGCTCAATGATGAGTACGCCCTCAATATCAGTCTTTATTACTTCCATTTTCTATATACTTTTAATTATTCCTATTTCTTAAACGATTTCTTCCAAAAGAAACGCTTCACCTTCGATACAATCCACCACCTTGCTTCACTAGGACAGACAAAGCCAAGATTCCAGCACCTTTTAGCAACCCAACAATAGTTATTGAAAGCATCGATGAAACCACGATGCTGAAATATATATTCACCTCTACCGAAGTTGCCAACTCTCATGATGTCAGTCATCATCTTTTCTGCCCACATCTTTTCTTGATGAGAAAACGGCTCCACTTGTGATGGTAAGGACATTCCCAGATAATCAACACAAATACAAGAAAAGATTCTCCATGACCTTTCCATGTGCATCTTATACAGATATTCATGATGCTGCAACCAATCTATCTTGTCTGCACAGCTCGATAAGAACATGGCATAATCTATCACCTGCCTCAATCCCAATCCTTCTTCATATACATGGTTTACCATGTGCGATATCAGGAATACACTCTCAAAGGTTGGAGGGAATACAGGTACTGCATACCCATCCATATCAGCAGAAGACAATTCTGATGGAAATACCGAAGCGAACATTTCCTGCATAGCATGATCGGTAGATGGAGATTGGTAATTGTGAACCTTATAATGAGGCTCCACCGTCACTCCATCTACCCATGCCATACCATGATGCTCATGCACCAAATGAAGATCTACTTTTCCTATCTTTTCCAGCACCTCCATTGTCTTCTTGAAATCTTTAGGATTCACAACAAAGTCGATGTCTCCTGGAGTTCTATGCAGAGGATTAGGATAGCGCAAAGCTGTCGTTTGTCCCTTCATAAAGACAACAGGAATGCCCTCAGATTTCAAGGCTTGGTCAATCTTTACAATGACCTTCCGATGCAGGCGGTTCATCTGTTCGATGCGTTGCATCGTCGCTATCCTCTTCAGCTTGTCACCCAGAGGAATTGCGATACATTCAGAAGGCAGCAGACTCATCCCGTCTAGCAGCAAAGCTGAGACAGTTTGTTCATCTGCCAATTGCAAGATGCTTTTCCAATCTGCTTCCGCAAAATCAGAAGCATCCAGTTTCTCACCAAAGAGAACGGCACGAAGAGATTTTAAAAGTAAATCTTTAGATAGGTTCATCGTTCCTGTTCCAGCAACCATTTGAAGTATTCCTCATGCTGGTCCACCAAGTGCTCCCAAGAATACTCATTCTTGATTTCCTCCACGTTGCCATCAGTGAAGTTCTTCTTATGCAGCGTACAGATATTCTCGATATCATTCAGCATCTCTGTCACCTTCTCTGCATTTGGATAGTACAAAGAGTTCTTCTTCAACACGGCACGATTAAAGATGTTATCGTGAGCAAGGATAAAGCACTCAGAAGCCATCGCTTCCAACAGAGAAGGATTGGTACCACCCACACTATGGCCATGGAAATAAGCCTTAGAGAAGTGACGGATAGAATTCAGTTTGTTGAAGTCATAGATACCACCTACGAATTTCACACCCTTTTCCTTACCATACTTGGCAACCAATTCCTTACCATGAGGTGTGTTGGTTTTACCAACCACAATCAGAGGACGCTTGCCATTCTCATTAGAATGCAAGTAACCCTCAATGGCCATCACGATATTATTCTCCGGCTCCAGTCTGGCTACCAGAATATAGTATTCCTCTGGTTTCAAGCCAAACTCCTTCAGATGCTCCACATTATAATCATCATGGATGTCGGCACCGTATGCCAGGAACTTACTTTCCTTGCCATACTTCTCCTTATAGTAATCATGGATACCCATGTTGTCTGCAATCAGATAATGACTATGTTTCACTGCCATTCTCTCCTCCCAGAACACGAACTTGCGCACCCACTTGTTGAACTTAGTACGCTTATATTCCAGACCATCCATATTGGTCACCACAATACTCTTGGTCACGTTCTTCACATCGAACCAGATGAAGGCAGGAATGATGCTTGTATATCCAGCCTCATAGATAATATCGAAGTTCTCACGCTTCAAGGCATCCTTCAGCGACATGAAGTCGTAGAAGAAAGAACCGATACTACCACCCATCCAAGTCTCAGGGCTATAGATATGTTTTATTTTCACGCCCTTATACTCATCATCCTTATAAGGGTGATAAGAAGGAGAATACACCGTAACCTCATGGCCACGCTTCACCAAGCCCACCGAGATATATTCAGCGAACTGCTCAAAGCCTCCGTAGTTATTAGGAATACCACGGACGCTAACAAATGCTATTTTCATAAAAAGTTCAAACGTTTAAAGGGCTGACAAAAACTAGACTTTCAAGTAAGGTCTTGCCTGCCTATTTTGTTTATATAATATTCATAATCTAACTTATGTTTTCAAATCTTCTTCATGTTTTAAAAGTTGCATATTTTTTCTTATTCGCTATAGTATAGCCTTAAGTTTTCTATATTCTATATACATTCCCATTTGAATTCATGGTCTTCAAGCCATTTATTACTTTTTCAAGCTTCTCTAACAAAAATAAGCTATACTCTATCTCATGAGTAGAGAATGTTGGTAGCTGATTTTGATCATGCGACAATTGGTGGAGAGTCAATTTCTGGAACAAAGTCAAATCTTGAACTACAGGAATCAATCCGTTGAAGAAGTGAGAGCTATCATATTCAAGAAATTGCTTGTTTATTTTTTCTCGAATTAACTCAGAAGGTGCGACTCCAACAATTCCCTTTATAGATAAAAGTAAATCTTCTACTGTATAGACCTTATCTCCGCTAATTTTTAAAAACACTTTGCTCGCATCGGTATTGACAATCTTATTCAAAATAGCACTTGTTTCCATAAAATCACCAAACTGCATCAAACGAGCATATTCATGAAGCAAATATTCAAATAGCTTCCGCACTCTATTGCCTATAGGTTCACAATTGTTCTGTTTCGGATCAAAGTCCGCCTTTATCGAAGCTACTGTTTCCGGGCTTTCATCTTTTACTAACACGCGAGTGTCGCCAACTTCATATAAGAGTCTCTTCTCCCAAGTTCCTACATTTTTATAATTCATAATAGCATAACTAAACAGATTATAAAAACTCACATTATGTGTAAACAATAGTATTTGACAATCATGGAAATGTGTCATTACAAATTTGGCAACCAATCCTCTATTAGCCATATCAAGACTATTGATTATATCATCCAACACCAAAAGACGAGGACGAACAACAGGCGAGCATAAGATAATTTGGAATAATATCACAAGCAAAACGATATTCAATTTAGCTTCGTTATAGCTATCACCTAAATGGTTATATTCATTAATGGCCTGTATTTCATCTATAATTCTGAAGAAATGACCACCACCTTGCAAGATTTCTAAATGTACATTTTCAAAAAAGTCATCATGCAAGCTATCGTTTACATATTGCAAGAACTCATCTGACCAAAAACTATCGACATCGTCTATAACAGTTTCGGGGAAGAACAGGTTTTCCAAAATAACATCCAACGAGATTTCATCATGTTCTTTCAAATTTTCACAAGAAATAAAGAACGCATCTGTAGTTATCTCATATTGCTTGTAGTCTACCCCATCAACTAATATTTCAAAAGGAGTCTGAGGATTTTTTTTATTACAATATTTCTTACACTGATTAGCCTGATTTACATTCGGAGCAGCAGGACCAACTATTTCAACCGTATTCGGAAGCAGCCGATCTCTATAGTACACTAATTTTATACTTTCAAATAAAGAACTTTTTCCCGCACCATTTTCTCCACACAGTAAAAGATTTCTTCTTCCGCCCAAATCCAATTCGACCATAGAATCGAAACATTTAAAATGATTAATCTTTAGATTATCCATAATTCTATATCTTATTCGACAAGAAATCAAACAATACAATCATTAATGTTTGCGTTCTGTCTTTAATCATAGACAACAAATCGTTCCCTTTTTTAATATTTTTATTTATAAACTCAAAGTAGAGATGATTATATTCATTCTCTACCATTTCATTTTTATCCTCTATAACAAAGAAATTTCCTAACTGTGACACCAAGTTCCTAGCCGAGTCGTCCACATGTCCTAATTTGGGACTAAGTCGTAAGATTCTCTCAACACTAGGATTTCCTAAAACAGGATGTTGCACAACAAGATAATAGGTAAGCAATATTATGCCTTTTCTCAAAAAATAGCGAGAATTCAACATTTCGAAATTAGGCACACAATAATCTATACTATCTTTCTCTTTTATCGTTCCAGAGAAAATATCTGCAATGATGTTATAGATAGTAAACTTAATTGTCATACTTGGTCCATAAGAATAGCACACCCTAGTCAACAGTTTCAAGAACTTTATATATCCATCATCTTTGCCATTAATATAGAGATAAGAAGCCACTGCAAACATAGGCAAATTATTGGAATACATTTTCAGTATTTTAAGCCACATTGCCAAATCAGTTCTTTCGTGCACATCATCATCTATCACTTGCAAGACTTCAAGAACATGAGCAAGCTCATCTGTAACTTGTTCATAGTCTGCAATTATAATCGGAGCATTTGGCCCTTTCGTAAAAAAATCTCTGAGACTTGCCTCGAATGTAGTAATTCCTTTTTTACCACGAATAATATGCGAGTAATATTTAAACAAATCTTCTATAGATATTTCCAAGGCTAAACACATCTCCTTTATACAAATCCATCTATCCAAGAAGTCACGTTTTTTACCAACACTCACAGCTTTATTATACAACTTAGCTTTGAATATATCGGCATCTTCCAAGTTCTGTCCTCGATTATTGATGGTTTCAAATATCATCAAAGCTCTCTCATTAGCCTCATCCTCTGTTTTTCCTTTCAATTCTATCGGTAGCAAATATACCTTATATATAAAATATTTAACGAATCTACGTTTCTCCTCCTCAGCAACAAATGCAAAAGAAGATTTTAGCCAAGAGAAGATATCGAGGAAATTTGATAAAACCAATGAATCTTTAAACTTTTTTCTATTTTCCAATAATTTCTCAACTCCGTTTAAGTCAAGTCTCCAGATTTCGCTCAATTGATCAGGATCAGTAGAATCCACGACATTCGACTTCACTTTAGGAACATAATCAGTTTCAGCATCCCACGTTTTCAATCCCACACCTTCTTGGAGTTTTCCCATAGATGGTACCAAAAGCATCAAAGACTTCATCCATAACCAAAGTGTAATGATACGTTGTTGTCCATCTACAACTTGTGGACTATTTGGATGGTCATCACTTCTCGCCATAACGAAATTTCCCACAAAGAAATCTTCCCCTGTTTTACAACATGTCATAATATCAGTATATAACTGATATGAGGTGTCATAAGTCCAGCAATACGGGCGTTGGAACTCAGGGATAACATACTGATCCTCATTATAGAACAAAGAGCTTATGTTCTTCTGCTCTGCAGTTAAAGATAAAGCCATAATTAATAATTTTATATGTGATATTAAAATCTAGATAATAAAATACTATGTATTATTCACCACTTTTGGATTCCTTACTTTCGTACATTTTTATACATTTTATCTATTATTTCCTGCGCATGCTCTTTCATTGAATGTTTCCATTCCATACTAAGAATTTTGTCGTTATACTCTTCCAATAACGCACGATTGCAGATTATTGCACGTAACAAAGCAACTAGTTCCTCATCCGAATGAAAGACAAACTTAGAATCATATTCTTTAACGATATCTTTTGCACCTACCGTATCTGACACTAATACAGGAACACCATATGAAAGAGCCTCTAATGTCACGAGACTGAAAGTCTCGTGCCATAGAGACGGAACGACCATGATATCCATGGTCGTATAAACCGTCTCTATGGCACTATGCGTGAATTTTCCACGATAATATATAGGTAAAGATTCATCTTGACCAATTGCATCTCCCCAAACATCCAGTCTCCATTTATCATTTCTGTTTAATTGTTTTAGGGCCATAATCAATCTTGATAACCCCTTATAAGGGGCTGCACTTCCAACAAATCCAATTTTTAAGCAATTTTCCTCAAATGATTTCTTTCGTCTATGATCATTGATATCATTATGAGTGATAGGAATAATCTTCTCTGCCTTAGGAACTATATATTTACGATATGTATCTCTTGTGACCTCACTATTAAAATGAAACTCATCTACTATCGAGAAACAATCTTTATAATAATCTATTAAACTTTGATATTTCTTAATCATAAGTATTTTCTTATAAAGGGTTTAAATGGAACCAACCACTTGGCATTTCTCAGTCTTAGGAAAAGTATACTTTTCCCCATACGATTACATTGCTCACAGTTTTTTACACAGATTTTTTCACAGAACTTGCCATTCACATCTATTAAATTAACCTTTAAACAGAGACCAAAGTAATCATGAGAAGTGTAGACAATTTTTATCTTCTTATCATGAACGATTTGAAGGTAAGCCTTAGGAATCCCCATCAATGTATGGACATGTAGTACATCAGGGTTCACTTCCTCAAGCATTCTAATGAAAGATTTTTTATCCAAATTACTTTCATCCATTAATTTTTCAGGCTCATTTGTTCCATAGAAAAGAGGAACAGGCATAGGATTAGTTATTTCATATACGCCAAGCCCAAAACTAGATTTATCAAAATGTACATATCCATGTTGACGCACAAAGGAATATCCGCCGGGATATAAACAATAAACGTCATGCCCAAGTTTTTGTTGAGCTATCATTAAATCCGTAACATATTTGGTCAAACCTCCACTTCGATATGGAGCAAAACCTAATGTATAATGTAATATTCTCATAGGTTATTCATCTTTTGGATTAAGTCGACGAATGAATTTTGCCGGGACACCAGCCCACACTTCATAATCAGGAATATCCTTAGTTACAACGGAACCTGCTCCGACTACAGAATGTACACCTATTGTTACTGGTTTGCAAACTGTAACATTCCATCCTATAAAACAATGATTCTTAAAACGAACCTTTCCATACGAATATGTACGTGTTTGAGGATCAAAATAATGTGTCATTACAGAACACCCTTTAGTAATAAGAACATCTTCTTCTATGGATATTAGCTCTGGTGCTAAAGTGTCAAAATAGCAATCTTCGCCAATAAAAACTTTTTGCACGTTCTCTATTCTAACGCCCCCCCCACTTAACCAGTAATGGACGATGTCCCACACTTTTCATTGGCAACTTTTGTAAATGTAAAAACATAAAACGCACATAGCGCATAAATGTATAAAGTTTCATCATTTAAATTATTTAAAATCCACACACAATTGGTAAGGTGCACATCCTGCAGCACCTGCTAATATAGAATTGGTAAACCAAGCTAAACTTAACATAAGCACAGCTAAAGTATATAATTTCATAGAAAAGGGAACCTTGTTCCGTACCAGATTTTCATAAGAAATAAGTGCCAATACTATGAAAGACATATAAAAGAAATAATAATTAAATCTTTGTATGCCAACATTAAATACAAAATTCTGAACTATAAATCCTATGTATGTCATATTAAACAAGACAATACCTAACTTGTCATATTTTCGCTTAAATTGTTCACCATTAAACACAATGAATATAAGAAGAATTAAATAATAGCCAATAGTTCCTATATTAGTATTACTTGTTATATTTTGTTCATTGAGAGCATCATTACTCGTATCCATATAAGAAAATGCTCTTAAACCTAAAGAGGCTAATAAAGTATATAAAAAATAGGAAAATTCTTGTAGATATTGTACTAATACCTTAGCCAAAACCACACATAAGACATATATTCCTATCAATCTTTTCTCATTTGCAAAAATATTCTTCCGCATAAAGAAATAAATGGGTAATAAGACAAATGTACTAGAATGAACAAGATACAATAACAAATTACCGCCTATATATTTTTTTAAATTACAACTAGCCAAATACGGCAATAAATTAATTAACATAAAGAAAGCAACCATTTGCCTCATTGTATTAAAGCATTCCACAAAGAGCAAGGAAGTGAAAAAGAAATATGCCAAAAGCATTTTTTGCCTATAGTCTTTAAAACGCTGAATAAATAAATCACAAAAAAATATTTGCAAGAAAGCTATCAGCATCAAAAAAACAAAAGTAGGCATTGAAAAAGCTTTCAATATCTTGATTAAAATTAAATATAACCATTCAAAGTTAACACTTCCTAAGTCTAATTGATAATAATTGGGATTAAACAAAGCGTATGGACTATTATACAAATATAAGAACAGACTTCTATAAGCAGGATAGTCAATACCACATCCTCTAATTCCTAACAATAATGAAAAACTCAATATAGCAAACCAATTATGCTTTGATTTAACAGCATAGCTTGAGACTATAAAAATCATTAGCAACAAATAACCAAAATATGTGTAATTCATCATGATGCGCGATATTTTTTTTCAATTTTATTATCTTGACGAAAACGTTTGTACGCTCTAATCCATTTATGAAACCCAATAAAAATATTCTGTTTATAACGAAAAGCCATCTTTATAAATCTTAAGAATGTAACTATACCATAACTTAATGACATATAAAGATACCTTGCCACATTGGTACTTTGATAATTGCTTAAATTATGTTCCCTCAAATACTTATTATAACGTAATAATACCGTATATCGAGATTCTAATACTGCTAGATTTCTCAGTTGAGTTAAACTAGCATAGTGTGTTGTAACAACGTAAGTCGTTTGACTAACAACACCTATTTTATTAGAATTTACTCCAACCAACATACCAAAATATATATCATTACTAGCAGGAACTTCATCAAATCTAAAATTATTATTTAAAATAAATGATTTTTTTATCATTTTTCCCCAAGGGACATTAAACTCAATCCTTATTTTCTTTTCATCAATCTTTCCAGACAAATAATCAATTACAAGATTATTGTATAAATCACCTCTATTTGCATGTTCTCTTGTATCAAGAAAGATACTATCGACCAAGGTATATACAACATCCGCTTCAGAATAATATTGAGAATAAAATATATCAAAGGCATTTTCCGTAAAAAAATCATCAGCATCGGCAAATACAATCCATTTTCCTTTTGCATTTTCAATACCGACATTACGGGCGCCCCCTGCACCTCTTGTTGGTTCAGAATATAAGAGACGAAAATCTCTTTCAGTGACGACATCTTCCACACTGATTGCGCTAGAGCTATTATCTACAACTATTACTTCTATTTTATTATTTTCGGGGATTGAAGAAATTAACGTACCTAGAGTTGATAATGAATTTGAATGAGGAATAATAACTGAGAAATCTATCATAAGAGTTAGTTATGCGTTAAATAATAAATTTTCGGACATATTGCATAAATGTGCATTAAGAAAAATGGTATGATTGAGTACAATATACCTTTATCCATCATTCTAAAATGCCACATATCAAGTACTGAAAAAAGAGGAGAATACAGTTTATCTACTCTTTCTTTAACTGTATTTCCTTTAATGAAAGCTGGAATTACCGAATCGTGCCTATTAGTAGATCCGACAACACCTGCCGTAAGTAAAACATGAATTCCTTTACGAAGAGCTCTAATTCCATAATCCCAATCACCAAATGAATGATGATAGTCTTTGGAAATATTTCCAATCAAATCATAAACGCACCTAGGAATTAACACGAGATTACCATTCATTAAATATATGGAGCAATTTGTACCATTTGGAATTACATATTGGTTATTTCTATTTCTGCCCCCATAACTAATATTGCCTTCATCGTCACAAAATGCACCGCTAACAATAGTTTTTTCTCCATACTTTTCAAATGGTTCAAACATCATTTCTAATGCATTTTCATATAAAACAGCATCATCATTAAACCATAAGTAATAATCATAGTCATGAGTTTTGGCAGCTACATCCCAAGCCTTACGCATTCCTCCACTCCAATAAAAATTACCATCACCATTTATAATATGCACATCAGGAAAGCAATTTTTCACTGCCTCTGGAGTACCATCCGTACAACCATCATTGGTCATATAAACATCGAAAGAATATTTATCCTCTACGGGCTTCATAGCAGCATATAATGTCGATAAGCCTTTAAGTGTTATATCCTTTCTATTAAATACTGTCAGTAAAACAGCTACAGTCTTTTTCATATTAATCTCTTCTAAAAATATCCCTTGTATAAACCTTATCCTTTACATCATCCAGACAAGCATCATAGCGGTTGGCAATGATGGCATGGCTCTGCTTCTTGAAGGCTTCGAGGTTGTTCTCAACTCGGCTACCAAAGAAGGTGCTGCCTTCTTCCAGAGTTGGCTCATATATGACTACCTCGGCACCCTTTGCCTTGATACGCTTCATGATGCCCTGGATGGCTGACTGGCGGAAGTTATCGCTGTTTGACTTCATGGTCAGGCGATAAACACCAATCACACAGTTGTGCTCCTTACTGGCATCATAGCTGTTATCATCAGCATAGCTATAGTAACCAGCTTTCTGAAGAACAGCATCAGCGATATAGTCCTTACGGGTGCGGTTGCTCTCTACGATTGCCTCTATCAGGTTTTCTGGAACATCGGCATAGTTTGCCAAGAGCTGCTTGGTATCCTTTGGCAAGCAATAACCACCATAACCGAAGCTTGGGTTGTTGTAATGGGTGCCGATTCGTGGATCGAGACCTACGCCATCGATGATAGCCTTGGTATCAAGTCCCTTTACCTCTGCGTATGTATCCAACTCATTGAAGTAGCTTACTCGGAGAGCCAGATAGGTATTGGCGAAGAGCTTGACAGCCTCAGCTTCCTTCATGCCCATGAAGAGGGTATCGATGTTTTCCTTGATGGCACCTTCCTGGAGCAAAGCGGCGAAGGTCATGGCAGCTTCCTTCAACATTTCGACATTGGTTACAGACTTGATTGCCTCATTCTCCTCCTCGAACTCTGGGCGCTCGATAATCTTTGGATAGCCTACGATGATGCGGCTTGGGTAAAGGTTATCATAGAGTGCCTTGCTCTCACGAAGGAACTCTGGAGAGAAGAGAAGGTTGAACTTCTTCACGCCTTTCTTGGCATACTTCAAGTAGAGGTTGCGGGTGTAACCTACCGGGATGGTGCTCTTGATGACCATCACTGCATCTGGGTTTACCTCCAGAACCAGGTCGATGACTTCTTCTACATGGGTTGTATCGAAGTAGTTCTTTACTGGGTCGTAGTTGGTTGGTGCTGCAATCACCACGAAGTCTGCATCCTTATAGGCTTCCTTGCCGTCAAGGGTTGCCACAAGGTTCAATGGCTTTTCAGCTAAATACTTTTCGATGTAATCGTCCTGGATTGGAGAAATCTTATTGTTGAGTTTCTCCACCTTCTCTGGGATTACATCTACTGCTGTTACATGATGGTGCTGAGATAACAGGGTTGCTATACTCAGACCTACGTAGCCAGTACCGGCTACTGCTATTTTTATATCTTTAAAATCTTTATTCATAATCAAATATTTTAAGAATATAAATCTACATTAAATTAAAAAAACTTCCCCTGTTGCTTTAATTTTTCAAATTGTTCAATATTTCTATATTTAAGAACTTTAGCTGGGTTGCCTGCAACGACTGCATATTTAGGAACATCTTTAACAACTACACTTCCTGCGCCAACAATAGCACCTTCACCAATTTTAACACCAGGCAATATAGTTACATTAGCTCCACACCAAACGAAATCTTCAATAACCACTGGTTTCAATATGCTTTTACTACCATACGGAATAGATTCTGAACTTTCATAATCATGATTGCCAGAGAATATTGTTAATCCTCTTCCTACATGAAAATATCTTCCGATAGTAACACCCCCTTGAGCTTCAATAAATGTTCCAGACTTTAGATGACTAGTTTCATCAATTTTAAAATTTTGAGCATTACCTATTTCCGCCCCCCCATATCCTTGACCTACGAAGTTAATTTTACAGCCAGACAATCTTTCAGCATCTCTTAAAGATGTTTTTTGAGATAGAAAAACTATCTTATGACATATTTTATATATTAATTCTTTGAGCATAATTTTATTTTATTATATAATTCTATTATCACAGATTTATTTAGATAGCAGAATAAAGCTACAAGAATAGTAAATATTACCCATGACAATAATATTTGTTTATTAATAACCAATACAGCAAGTATAATATTCATCAAAAAATAGAACGTAATAATCCCAATTTTATCATTTTTTATAAACTTTGAAGAATAATAAACTCTTACCAAGCAGATAGCAAAATGAGATAACGAAAAACTAACGGCAGCTCCCCATAATCCAAAATTTGGAATCAATAATATATTAAACACTAGTGTAGCTACACCTCCAAATATACTAGAATATAAATAATACTTACTCTTTTTAACTGCAGCGAAAATACCACCAACAAAGCCTCCAAGTCCCATTCCAACTATGGCCAATGAGATTATTGGTACATACTTCCATGCTTCATAAAACTTTTCATCAATAAAAGACATTATAAGCCATTCGCTTATTAATGCTAATAAGCATGAAACCAACACTAACAATGGTATATATATCAAGCTAATTCTAGAATAAAACTCTTTAAATGTTTTGTTCCCATACTCTTGTAGCACTGAAATTTGCCAAGAATTACTAAAAATACCAAGAACAGCACTAACCACAGTAGGAAATTTATTGGCAACAGCAAAAATACCAATAGCCGACAATCCAAGATATTTTTCCATAAATGGTCTATTTAAAGAAGAAATTATCCACCAAATTGTTGCATTGGGAATTAATGGTATTGCATATTTTGCCATTTCCATCCATCGTATAACTAATACAGCTCTAACACTAATATATTTATATACCTTTACACCAAATGCAGAATATAAAAATGCAACTATATTAGATAAACCAACAGACCAAATAAAACCAAATAATCCAAAATAAGGAATCAATAATAGAGCAAAAATAGCTGTACATGCAGCATATAACAGTGATGAAAGACAAAAAACTTTCATCCTATCTATTGCTCGACAAAACTGTTGAGATAGAGTTTGCAAATATGAAGTTGAGAACAAGAATGCGATACTCCAGATATTATCAAAAAATGCACCTTTCCAAGCAAGATAGCCTCCTATAAGTGATAAAAGAAAGAAGACTAACAATGTTATAATTATTGATCCAACACTTGAAGCTAATGCTGTTGAAAAATATTCTTTTTGTTTTTGAAATTTTTGATTTAACGGAAACACAAAAATCGCTTCATGCATTGACAAAGTAACAGCACTAGTTAGCAAAGAAGCATAAACAGTTATCAAATCTGTTGTTCCATAATCTGATGGCGATAGCCATTTAGTATAAAACGGAAGCATAAGGAAACCTATCATTTTGGTTCCAAATGCTCCGATAAATGAGTATAATGTATTCTGACCTAACGTTTTGTATTTACCCATTTTACATATTATATTTACCCATTAAGTAATATTTTATAATTCTTCTTATTTCATTTTTTAAATATCTCAACAAGAAAGTCTTTCGTGTTTTCTTTTGCCAGACATTTTTTATAATCCCATCAACATAAGCTTCTACATCCTTGTTAATATGTGTATTTCGATACTCTAATATTGGCTGATAGTCAAAAGAATTCTCTGCATATAATTCTAATATAGATTTTGGTGTGAAGAAGCATAAATCCATCTGCTTTTTCAACTCATCAAATTTCTGAGGCATTTCATCCTTTAAATCATGTTCCTCTTCTTTGTCATTAATATAATCGAAAAGTTCATAAACATAATCTTTTTTAAAGCCCTTTTTAACTTCATATTTAACAAGTTTATACTGTTCATCCTTTGCCATCCATGCACCTGCAGTAAATGGATGTGTAACCGACCAGCCTGTCATTGAAAAAGCATACTTTTCGTTAACAGATTCCTCATTCATCAATGGAATAAGAGAAATACCATTAGTATTTGGGCACTCAAATCCAAGGAGATTTATCAAAGTAGGCATTATATCAACAGATCGACATAAATTATTTATCTTTTGTGGTTTAACATTACCTTTCCAAACGATATTAAAAGAACTATGCGTTGTTTTCTCTGTTAGATATCGACCAGTTGTATTCTCCCCAGCATACTTTGGTCCTTTGAAATCATCATAACATCTCATTCCATGATCAGAAGTAATAAGAATAAGATCATTTCCTGTCTTCATCTTTTCATAGTACTCCTTAACGTAATGAGCTGTTGCTACTACATTCTGTTTAAAATCCTCACTTCCAAAATGATCACTATTTACACAACAAGAGTCATGAATTACATCAAAACATACAAAAGCAAATTTGGGTCCCTTGTGATTGATATAAGAATCTATAGGAAAATTCTTACAGCCCTCTTGGGTGTGATATACATCAAAGCTGTCACCTGGTAAATATATGCCATAAGGAGAATCCGTGTACAAACAATTATAATAGCCATTATACTTTAAAATGTCTATCATTGTTATACAATTTTGATCAATCGCTTTCATTGGGTCTTTTTTCAACCACCCATCAAGTCCTGTTGTTGCAGGATAGCAACCAGTCAATTTGGCTCCCATTGACACAATTGTGAAAGGAGCCATTGATTGACAATTTGTAAATGAAACACCTTGAGCTATCAACTCATCTAAAAATGTTCGCTCATTGTCACTTCCAAACTCATTAAGAAACTCATTTCTCATTGAGTCTATCATAAACCAGATAATATTCGGTTTATTTTGATTATTCTTATTCATTTATAACACTTTACATTTTTTTGATACAAAAAAATTACTTGCTTAATTTGACATTAAACTTCTCCAAAGCTCCTTTCATTACCACAAAGAAATCCCTTATATCAGAAACGTCAATTGCACCCAAAGAGCATAGACGGAAAGTATTGGTTGTACTAATCTTGCCAGGATAGATAGTAAAGCCACGCTCATAGCAATAATCATGCACCTTTTCAAAACTCCAGTTAGAATCAGTTGGGTAAAGCACACTCACTACGAGACCTGATTCTATCTCTCTTGGAATAATAGTCTTGAAGCCTAACTCATCTAAACCATTATGAATAGCTTCATAGACTCTACGATGGCGAGCAAACTTAGCCTCTTCTCCCTCTGTAAAATACTCCTTTAATGCCTGAATAGTGGCATAGATAGTTTGAACAGGAGGAGTGAAGTGCATTTCGCCAGTCTTCTCGAAATACTCATACTGCAAATAAAGATTGCAATAATAAGAACGTGTAGGATAATTCTTTGATGCCTCGATGATGCTCTTCTTTCCTATGATGAAAGACAGACCAGACATAGCCATCAAACCCTTCTGTGCAGATGCCATACAGAAATCCACATTGTCCTTTACTACATCAAGAGGAATCATACCCAATGTAGAGGTCGTGTCACTCACAAAAATAGCACCATATTTGTGGGCAAGTGCACCAATTTTCCTAATAGGGTTTAATACCCCAGTACCTGTTTCATGATGACAACAATAAACAACAGCTACATCTGGATTGTTTTTAAGCGTTGTTTCAATATCATCAAGCTTTGGTTGCTCATAAACAGAGGATTTCAAATTGATATGAGGGATATGGTACATCTCACAAACCTCAACAGCTCGAGAATTATATGCCCCATTGTTTACTACAAGAATCTTTTTACCTTCTGGTACTAATGAATTAATACATACATCTATATTAATTGTACCTGAACCACAAAATAGAACCGAAGTATATTCGTCTTCTGGAGCATGAACGACCTTTAATAAATCTGAACGCAGTCCCTTCATAAGACCTGCAAATTCTTTCTCACGTGGACAAATATCAGGCACGACCTGTGCCATTTTAACGGTATCTGTTGTAGTTGCTGGACCAGGATTCAACAACACATTTCTTTTAATTTTTTCCATAATCTCTTATTTTTTATATGTCTAAAACCTACTTAAAATTTTTTCTTCAGCATAAGCCAAATCATTAACATCATCGATTTCATACCAGAGTAAACCAGGCACATTGAGTACAAAGACTGGTGATATATTTAATGACATTGAGAGTAATTCATACTCGTATCCAAGCTTAGGTTTGTCTTCTACAATTTTAGCATAGTCCTCACACATTTTCTTATAAAAGCTATTGGATAATTTATGAATACCAACTAACTCTCCTTTAGCATTTAACTCATCTTTGTTAACAGAACAATAAGTGAGAATATTATTATTGTTAGACTCCACATAATACTGATCCTGAAACTTTGTAACAGGAGTAATAAGCATCACATCTTGAGCTTCACAATTAATAAGCGATGTAATAGCCTTTTTCTCGAAGACCAAATCTGACTCTAATAGTAAAAAGTCATCATCGCCTATTGCTTCACGACAATTCCAAAGTGTATACATGCTATTAGTATCTGCATACCGAGAGCTAAAGACACACTCTATTCCTTCTGTCTTTGCTGCAAGATCTTCATAATGTTCCTTGTGATAGCCTGTACCTATAATGATACGTTCTATGCCACACGCTTTAAGAGTGTCTATTGAACGTATCACCATAGGAATACCACCAGCAGGAACAAAACCCTTAGGTATAAGTTCAGTTCTATTTCCGAAACGAGTTCCCATACCTGCGGCCATAATAACTGCTGTCTTAACCATATCAATTATTCGCTTAAGAATTTCATTAAAGCCTCTTTATTCTGAATAGGAGTTGTTGTTGGACGACCAAGGTCTTTACGATTACCTTTCTTAACACAAACTTGTAGAAGTATTGGACCTTCCACATTTTTGATATCCTCAAGAATCTTAATAAGAGACTCTGCCGTATCTACAGAATAAGTAGCTGCATAGCCAACAGACTTAGCAACTCCACACAAATCAATCTTCAAACCGACTGTAGGTTGACCACCTACAGAGTCATGAGCTCCATTATTAAAGACTACATGAACATAATTCTTGCACTTCATGCTGGCAGTAATAGCCATATTACCCATATGCATAATACTTGCACCATCACCATCAAAGCAATAAACTCGACGATTAGGCTTTTGAAGAGCAATACCAAGTGCAATCTGAGAAGCATGTCCCATTGAGCCAACAGTTAGGAAATCGCGCTCATGACCTTGATTCCATGCAGTACGTGCCTCAAATAGTTCACGAGATATCATGCCTGTTGTTGATACTATACAAGCATTAGGCTCTATACTTGCAGCAACTTTCTGAATTGCTTCTTCACGAGACATTGTGAGATTATTTACTTCTACATTTTGAAGTTTATATGTGTCAAATGTTTCTTTTTCTATGACAAGAGCATAACACTCATTAGTATTTTTCATATAATCTGCAGCTATCTTAATTTGTTTAGCTGCACCTTCTTCATCTTTAGGAAGAATAGCATAGTTGATGCCCATAGTATTAAGCAAGCCAGTAGTTACCTTGCCTTGCTTAACATGTTGTGGCTCATCATGTACACCAGGACGACCACGCCAACCTATAACAAGAAGCACAGGGATATTATATACTTCCTTATCTGTTAATGAAGCTAGAGGATTAATAATGTTACCCTCGCCAGAGTTCTGCATATATACAACAGGTATTTTGCCAGTTGCAAGATGATAACCCGCAGCTATACCCATTGCACCGCCCTCGTTGGCTGCGATAATGTTATGATCGGCAGGAAGATTATCTGTGATATAAGCACAGATATTTTTAAGCAAGGAATCAGGAACGCCTGCATAGAAATCTATGCCATTATCCTTCAATGTATTTACAAAAAAATCAGGTCTAACCATAATTATTACTTTTTCTTTGTTCCAGGAATAAGATTAAGAATCTGCTTAATTGGCATACAATACTGCTCAGAAGCCTCTAGCGAACGACTTGTACGGAGTATTGTTTCTGCACACTTCACCATAGCAGGATAAGCAGAACGCAACATATGGTTAGCATAAATGACTACATTAATACCCCATTGAGCCAACTCTTCTTCTGTAAATTGATTATAAGTCGTTGGAACAACAACGATTGGAGTATGTGCATCCTTTTCACGGAATCGTAAACAGAACTCCTTGATATCTTCTCCTGACTTTTCCTTAGAATGAATCATGATACCATCTGTTCCTGCTTCTACATAAGCATGACAACGCTCAAGTGCATCTTCAATACTCTTACCAGCAATAAGCGACTCACAACGAGATACTATCATGAAGTCACGAGTAATCTGTGCTTCCTTACCAGCACGAATCTTAGCTTGGAATCCTTCTATGGTATCTTGTGTCTGTACAGCATCTGTTCCAAAAAGGGAATTCTGCTTCAAACCAACTTTATCTTCAATGATTACACAAGAAATACCCAAACGTTCGAGTGTACGTACCGTGAATCCGAAATGTTCCACCTTACCTCCTGTATCACCATCAAAAATAACAGGCTTTGTTGTTACTTCCAATGTGTCGTTCAAATCGTGAAGACGTGTCGTCAAATCGACAGCTTCGATATCCGGTTTACCCTTAGAAGTTGAGTCTGTAAGCGAAGATGCCCACATACCATCAAATTCACGCTCTTGACCATTTACTTCAACCTTAGTATGTTCTGCAATAAGACCTGTTAAGCCATTGTGTGATTCAAGGATACGCACAATAGGTTTTGCAGCTATAAGACGACGGAGAGAAGAAAGGCGCATTTGTGGTGTAACACCAAGTGCATCAATTTCCTGCTTGATACCTGAGGCAGAAATGTTCTGTGTATATGGAATTTCAATTACCTCACCTCCAAGTTTCTCCATTGTTTTATATACCTCATCACGAAGGTACTTCTCTGGACCACTCTGCCAGTCGTCACCATGAATAATATAGTCAGGCTTGTATTCACAAAGATTAGGAATGTAGCTCCAATCATCCTGTGGTACGACTCTTGAAACATTCTTGATGTTCTCAACAACATTTTTTCTCTGCTCCCAAGTAAGGTATGGGAGACGGCGATGATTAGCAATCGCCTTGTCTGTGAACAAACCTACCATCACTTCACCGTATTCTGCGGCTTTATTGATGATGTTAATGTAACCTGGATGCATGATATCACCAATCATGCCTAAATAAACTGTTTTTGCCATATCTAATTGCTTATTTTGACGAATTGTTTTTATATTCTGTTAATAACTTAAATAATTCTTGCAAGTTCTTTGGAAAATAAATAATGCCTTTACCCTCTAGCTTATCTAACAAAACCTTTCTTTCGACCTCTATTCTACCTTTTTGCAACTGAGGCATTATATCTAATGTAGAAATAACCACTTTACCTTTCTTTGCTGCTTCTACTAAACCTGTAGACCAGTATCCAATAAATACATCAAAACTATCCAAGATAAGACTAATTGGTATATATGAAGGTATAAACTTAATAGTTTTTTCTAAACCATACAAATCATCAAATCTTGGATGACATTTTGTATATATGTTTTCAGCCCCTACGAAGTTAATTATTTGATCTGTTATTGTTTCATACTCTTTTTCTTCTATTCCTGCAGCTCGTATTGCCCCATTTAATAAGACAAAGGAAGTATTATTCGAATTAGAGAAACCATATATATTTTTTACGTAATCTGATATTACATTTTCATTTATATGAGATTCTAAAACCTTAACTTTGTTTTTGGCATAGAATTTTGGAGCCATTGAAAAGTATTTTTTCTCTCCAACATTTAGCACATATACCTCAGTATTAAATAAAATATATTCTTTAACAATATGCAAGAGATCTCTCAAACTATAAGAATGTTTTAATTCCCAACTTCTGTATGGAGGTTGAAAATAAATATGCACATGTGAAGAATATTTTCCTATGAGCCAATTTGCCAATTCTCCATACTCTGTATGATAAAAAGTAATACTTTCTATAGTATATGGCTTTAATTGATTCAACATATCTCTCTTTATTTTAAATAACTTAATTTTAGAATAAAAGGAAGGAAACTTCAATACTAAAGTATTTGGTATCTTTAGCTCATTAAATAATCTAAACATACCATCTTGGTCTGTATAGATTATATAATTATTATTTACGTTTTCTAATACCGTTGACAACACTTGCGGCACAAACATATTAGAATTACAAATCAATATATTGTATTTCATTTTCTTATCAAACCATTATCTAACAATTTCTTTATTATGGGAAGAAGACGATCAATTGGAACATTTATTCTATTTGATATATCTACCAAATCATGCTTTCCATCTGCATAAGCAATAAAAGCAGTCATACTACGTGTCTCATTTATTGAACCTCGTCGACTCAACGTAGGGTACAAGCCTCGTTTACCTAATTGGGGTTCACACGGTGTGGTAACAATATACATATAGTTGTTTTCCAACAAATCAATACATTTGCGATAAACTTCGAAAGCACCATATAACCCATTTGGCGATACCAAATTGAGATTATCTGCTGATGTGTGATATTCAGGATACTCCTCATATTTTGACCGACATATGGCACATAATGGTAAATGAACCAAAGGAGAACAATATTGTCGTTCGTCAGAACCTCTATGCAAAAAGGAATAACGTTTATATTCAGGATAATGAAAGTTTAGTACATTCTGTGCTACTCGATCGGCTAACGTATCAGCATAAGGTGACTCTACATAAGAATACGTTCTATCATCTCCTACACATGATATATTATAACCTGCAATTACATGCTTTTGCAAATAATCTAAGTTCTTGCTGAGATATGTAATAGATCCAATTGTCTCTGGTATAAAAATTATACGATATGAATATCTTCTATCTTTATTTGCCAATATATATTTTGCCAATTCAACGGTAACAGCAGGACCGGATAACTCATTATTAGCCATTGAAGGATGACAGACATAAGTAGATAAAAATATCTCGTCTTTAGAATTACCAGGAATTAGGAGTTCGCCATAAGTTAATGAACCATTTTCCAATGTACTATCAATTACTACATGATAAGTATCTTCTGTAAGAGCTTGTTTCTGCTTTTCTGATAAACAAAATCCGCTACGTTCTTTATAATATGATGTTACATACGGAATATAGTCAGGCTGTTCAGGTATCGTATAACACATCTCAAGCAGTTCTTCTCTTGAAACAATTTTATCTATCGGAAGAGAATAGCCCATTACATGCAGATTGGTATCTGCAAAATCTATAACTTTTTTTCCTTCAAGAGTTTCAATATATCCACCTTTAATGTTCCATTCTTTTGGAACAATCCAATCAAAAACTTTCGTACCTGTAGGAACCTCAAAAATTTTGAGTTCAGGGATTTCTCGTTGTATTATACGCAAAGTTTTGCGCACTCCATCTCCTGTAATACTTCTACAAATAGGGAATAGTTCTTTAACTAAAGAATACATATTATTTGAAATATCCATATCTATCTATTTTTATATTAGTGCCCTTAAAAAAAGAATAAAGAGTATAAAATACCTCTTGATTATACCTACATTAACTCCAACTACTGGTTAATAAGAATAATATCAGCCAAGATATCTGTAATCATATCCTTACCCAAGATTGATTCAACAAATTCTCGAAACACACCTTCTCCTCCCTTTTTTAACAAGGAGACATTAGCAAGTTCTTTTATATATTCAGGAGCAGAAGAAGGCACCCCCTTCCATCCAACCAGTTTAAGAAGCTTTATATCATTGATATCATCTCCGATGTAAGCAACATCTTCTAACTGGATATGCAGTTGAGAACATAAACCTTTTGCTATAAAAACTTTATCTTTTGCGCCAAGATAACAATAGTCAAGTTTTAACTTATTTGCTCTCCGCTTAACAATTTCCGTATTTTCTCCTGTTATGATTCCTACAGGAATACCCAAATGGTGAGCAAACAATACGCCAGCACTATCGTAGGTATTGAATTTCTTCAACTCTACGTTAGTGCCATCGTAATACATTCCACCATCTGTCCAAACTCCATCAATGTCTGTCAAGATGAGCTTAGGAAGTTTCTTATTCATTAATCTATATATTTCGAATAGATGATTTCATTTGCAGGAATATCCTGCACAGCCTTATGCCCAACAACCATGTCCTTCTGTGCCCATTTAAAGCCATCTCCAGGACTTAACATATGGATTTTGTCTTCGGTAATAACCTCGCCAGCCTTAATATCACACAAAGAAGCGATAGAACGTTCCAACTTAACTTTAGAACCAGCAACACTCTTATCTATGTAAAGATCTTCCTTACCTAACCAACGTTCAACCATTCGAATATCACGTACCATACGATTTACACCATCAGGACCTAAAGAACCAGGTTGATCAGTTCCCTTCATATGTCTATCGATGGTAATATGCTTTTCGATAATCTCAGCACCCATACCTACAGCGATTGCAGGCGCAGAAATACCAATGGTATGATCAGAGAATCCGATATGATACTGTCCATAATGCTTCTTCAAATAGGTTATAGTACGTAAATTCAAATTGTCTGGATGAGTTGGATATTGAGATACACAATGCAATATAGAAATATCGCTATGATAACGTGTAATTGTTTCCAAAGCATCATCAAGTTCCTTTTTACCAGCCATACCCGTAGAAAGGATGATAGGTATCTTGGTTTCTGCCATGGCTGCAAGAAGAGGAAGATTGGTTAAATCGCGGCTAGCCACCTTCAAATAATCAGGAGTAAAGAGTTTCAGCATTGAAAGACAGCCCTTTGCACAAAGTGTCTCAACAAAATCAAGTCCCTTTTCTTTCGCATACTTATACACCTCAAAGTGAGCTTGATCATCTAACTCCAAAAAAGCTCGATGCTCACCATAGGTGCGACCGAAAGAATTTGGAGTATCATAAATACGATTCATCTGAGTTGCAGTAAGCTCTTCATTCAAATCACGACGAGTCATTTTAACCGCATTCATTGGTTTGAGGTCTAAATTAAAATCGTCCTCATGAACAGGTCGTGCAATCAACTCAACGATCAACTTTGCAATGTCAACAGAACCATTATGGTTCTGCCCAATTTCACCTATAATATAGGTTTCTCCCTTTTTAATCATAATCGTATAAATTAAATATTACTTTTTATTTTGTGAGATACTATTTAACATTGACTGCTTAATTTCAGCATGTGCATCTAAATATGAAACAACATCTTTAAGAGTAAAATTAGAATCTTTACCCTTTAAATCAGCAAATACTTTTTGAGCATTTACTAAATCTTCTGGGGTGTCTATAGTCAGTCTTATATCATTTCTACCCTGTAAGAACACAGGACACATAATCCATTCGCACTTGTACTCATCAGGATGATTGTATATATGCCATGTTACATGTTCATGAGCAGGGGAATCAACAGGTGTTGTAGAAGCTACTCGCTTAAGTGCAGAAAGGGTAACAAATTCACCCCAAAAACCAAAATGTGTAAGAATTGAAGGTTTATCATTAATGCGGAAACCGATATAATCAGCATCACTCGTCTTTGCCTTCTCTACCAATTGCGAAACCCCACGCCAATCCAAAAAAGGATTATCAGAACAGATTCTCACAATACCATCGACATGGTTTGTTTCTGCAGCTTGAATAAATCTATCAAGTACATCACTCTCCGAGCCACGATAAACAAGTTCACCTTTCTCCAAAAGAAAATTCTCCAACTGGTCATTGTTTGCATTTACAGAAGTAGCTACAATAACTTTAACTCCACTAACCTTATGAAGGTTTTCAAGAAGAGTCTCCAGAAGAGTTTTCTCTCCATCAAACTTCTTCAAAATTTTACCAGGCAAGCGGGTTGAACCCATTCTTGCCTGAATTATAATTCCTATATTCATTTTTGTAAAGATATTAATTTCTATAATCTATATACAATTCAATAACCCTTAAGAATTATATACTTATAAACTATGTTTATAAAGTTCCATCAACCATATTCATATTGCTATTTTTACTTCGCACATATTCTCGACAGGACAGATTGGCTTCAATCTATCTACTGTCAATTGAATGAGGGAACGGCCGACACCCATCACATCTATAAACTGCTTTGGGTAATCGGGGGTTGACATTGGCCAGAAGTGGCAGCCTACGCCGCCAGCCATGATTATAATATGTATGTCGTGCATAAATCTTGTTCTTTAAATAATAAAGATTTCTAAAATCATCCCGTCCTTCTTTGTTGATAAAGCGAGCTTTCATTGCACTCATTGGCATCGCTTTTTCCCATTAAAAAAGGCTTTTTTCGAAAACCTACCCGTCCTTCCTTACCGTTAAGGAAGGCTCCACCTCTCACCCCGACCCTCTTCAATGGTCTTTACACCCCCTTCGGTTCCCCCGTTTGCGGGGGACAGAAACCTCAGGAGCGAGGGAGAAAACCGCCCTACTCGGTGCTCGGAACCGCTACGCTCTAAGGTTGGCGGACCATCAAAGGTATTCGCCATATTGTGCGGGATGGAACCGCCTTGATGCTGGGCTTTCTATACCTACCCTTAAGCCTTATTTACTTGAATCTGCAAAAAGCAAAGACTAGTTATAAATATGTTATTATCTTCTCATTAACTTTGCTGCAAATTCAAAGAAATCTGCAACATTCTTGAAATTATCAAACTTCTGGCAATACATACTGGCATAAGGTTCTGGGAACCTTTGTCGTATATCAGCCTTTATCATATTTGCCAAAACCTCCTTTGTGTAAGCTTTCAGCAATTCGTTGTATTGTTCCTCGCTCATAATATTCTCTGTTATTTCAACATCCTTGCCATATACATCGCCTCACAAACCACCATACACAACTACAAAGAACAGCATTTGGAAATACAGAAGCAAAGTATTCTTTGCTATTCTCTTGTTATTATCAGATGTTGGATTTGACATTTACTCTACTATTGTAAGTGTTCACAAATAAAATCCAAAGGGTTAACATCTGATGATGTATCTATATTTTTAAATAAATATTCTTTTGTCGAGGGAGTTAATGGTACATCAGTTTCTCGGAAGACATCAAAACCTTTTAACTGTTGCTGATATTTTTGAAGTTTATCATTCTTATTTGTCAATATAAAAACAATTGCACTCGCTACAGTATCAGCAATTTGTATCCCCAAATAATCAGTAGAACTTGCTAACTGAATATTACCTATAGGTAAAGGAAACACATGTCTTCTATCACCATAACCCACTTCTGTTTCATCAACAGGCATGTCTCTTAACTTTTCAATCAAGTCTTTTTGAAAAGCTATAGGTTTAGAATTATCAAATATTATATCATCTTTAGCTTTTGTGTCAGTATACCATTTTTCAACCAATGCCACAAATAAGGGCAACGTATTATCCAAATAAAATGGATTATTTTTTACCAACGCATCTTGAACCGTTTCGATTGTTGAAGGAATCACAGATAACAATTCTTTAAAGCTATCGGTCGTTGCCGAATCATTTATCAATAAATCTACAGATTGATAAAACTTCACAACTGCATCTTGGCTGTGTTTACGTAACATTTCCACAAAAGCTTTCTCAAAATTGGATACTAACTCTTGATTTTTATGGAGAATAGAAAAAGCATAAAGGAAATTTGCTAATTTATTGTTATTTTGATTTTCATATAAATCTATACCTCTACTATAAAAGAATGTCTCAATAATTGTATCAACAATTTGAGCATATATACAGAATCTCTTTAAAGCAATACCTGTTTTTATATGTTTTTTATCTAGAAGAGGATGAGAAAACAACTTATCTAGCAAGTTCCTTCCTTCCCAATTAGTATGCATCTTTTTAAAATGCATTTCCGTTTCATATGCATCCAAGCCTATATCATTTCGTATAGTAGCAAGTTCTTCTTCCGTAAAACGAACCGAGGCCAATGCAAAATATGGTTGAGGCACATTCGTTAAGTCTGCGCCAGTATAACCAGCTTCATCAAAATATATTTTATTCATAAATAACAATTTACACTATATTCCAAACTCTTTAATTCTCTGTTCTTCTTTCAAAGAACAAACAAGCAGCTGTCCATTCTTCTCGGCTACGATATAGCCTTCCAAGCCTTGAACTACCACCTTGATTTCATCGGCAGCATGAACCACGCAGTTCTTGCATTCATACAAACGGATGTCCTTGCCTACCTTGGCATTGCCTGCCTCATCTTGTGGAAGCAAGGTACGGAGGCTACCCCAGCTACCTAAGTCGCTCCAGCCGAACTCGGCTGGCAAGGTATAGATTTCCTTAGACTTCTCCATCACAGCATAGTCGATGCTGATCTTCTCGCAGGTTGGGAAGAGTTTGCCGACTACCTCTTTTTCATGTTCGGTATAGAAAGAAGGTGCCATCTCGTCCATGATGCTGGCAAGCTGAGGCTGGAAGGTGCGGATTGCCTTGCTGATGGTATCAATGTTCCATACAAAGATTCCGGCATTCCAATAGTAATTGCCAGCGGCAAGGTATTGCTCGGCTGTCTCCCGGTTTGGCTTTTCCTTGAAAGCCTCTACCTTGTAGATTTCATCTACGGATGTTGGCTCTGCTGAGGCTATATAGCCATAGCCTGTTTCCGGGCGACTTGGCTTAATACCGATGGTAACGATGGCGTTCTTATCGGATGTATAGCTCAATGCCTTGCTGAGCACTCGCTGATACTCCGAGGTATTGATGACCAGGGCATCGGATGGTGTCACCACGATGTTGGCATCAGGATGATTCTTCTGGATCTTCCAGCAGGCATAAGCGATACATGGAGCGGTATTGCGAGCCTCCGGCTCTGATAATATGTTATCGACTGGCATGTCAGGGATTTGCTCCTTGACTATGCTGATGTATTTCTCGTTTGTCACTACCCACATGTTCTCGACAGGGCAGATTGGCTTCAATCTATCTACTGTCAATTGTATGAGGGAACGGCCGACACCCATCACATCAATGAACTGCTTTGGGTAATCGGGGGTTGACATAGGCCAAAAGCGGCTACCTACGCCGCCGGCCATGATTATGATTTGTATGTCGTGCATAAATCTTGTTATTTATTTCGAAAACCTACCCGTCCTTCCTTACCGTTAAGGAAGGCTCCACCTCTCATCTCGGTCTTCTCTCCTCAGGCGAGAAGAAGGAAACCGCCCTACTCGGTGCTCGGAACCGCTACGTTCTAAGGTTGGCGGACCATCAAAGGTCTTCGCCAAATTGTGCGGGATGGGACCGCCTTAATGCAATGTTTTCTATACCTAATCTTAAGCCTTATTTGCATGCTTTCAGCAGAAAGCAAAGACTAGTTATAAATATGATATTATCTCCTCATTAACTTGGCTGCAAATTCAAAGAAATCTGCAACGTTCTTGAAATTATCAAACTGCTGGCAATACATACTTGCACAAGGTTCAGGGAACCTGGTGCGTATATCTACCTTTATCATACTTGCCAAAACCTCCTTTGTATAGGCTTTCTGCAATTCGTTATATTGTCGTTCCATCGTAATATTCTCTATTATTTCAACATCCTTGCTATAAACATCGCCTCATAAGCTACAATACAACAATCAAGAATAGCATTCGGAAAACGTATTTGTTTTTATGAGATAACATTTTATTTAAAGCCACAAAAAACTTGATATTTACGAAGTTCTTCATGACTTTGCATAATATTCAGCAGAATATCATCAGTTGTTAATTTACTTTTTCCTCCAGAGATTTCTTTTCTTACAATCAACATAAAATTCAAGAAATACTCAATGTAATCTTGATTAGGCTGATTTTGAGAACTATTGCAAAGAAACTCAGTAAAAGCCCTAAAAGCTTTGTCCGAACCATAAACAAAGAGGTCTTCTTTTACTTTCAACATTTCTTGAAATCTATCAGAAGGACCGACTATTGCTCCCTTATTTTTAATTTCTGACATAATTGAATAAAACATATTCACCGCATTATAGTATGCTTTATACTTCTTATCGGAGACATAATTCTCCGATATTTTTCTTAACTCGGTTCGTAATTGCCATTTACAAGTCATTACTGTAACAATAATTGTTACCAATGATGAAGATATTGGAATAATCCAATCTGAGATATTATTCATTCTGTATATTTAAAGTAAGCATCCAACCCCTATGGCAATATAGCTCTGCCTCCAGTGTTTACTGGGTAAAGCATATTTCCAAGAATTGAACTTTTTCGATTTTTACCTATGATTAACATAAGAGAGCCTTCGTCATGTCAGGATAATCTTGTCTTCCCGCCACTACCATGTCAAAGAAACCTCTAAAGAAATCTAGCGGCGGCGAGCCTGTAACTCGCCGTTGAGTTTATCCACTTACTTATTCTTTAGTGGGCAATGTGGAGAAATAGATGGTTACCGCAGAATTTAACGCCCTAATTCAGAAGCACCATAAGTTTATCTGCATGAACTAAAGCCTCACGGTTAATCCTCATATATTCTTGGATTGTAGGTAGGCGATGTTCTTGCTCATATATCTTTCCACATTCCTTTCCAAAGAAATCTGCAATTATTTCTTCTCGAATATATTTGAACTGTTCCTCTGTTACGGTCATGTTCTGCTCATTGAATTCTTTTACGTAAGTATAGAATCTTTTGAGGTCTTGTTCATCTGACAGGAACTTACTGAGTTTTTCCGAAAGATAACTATTGGACTTGACAAACTTCTCATAAAGCTTTTTTGCAGCTACTTTGAATAAATCCCATATAACTCCGTCAATTACTTTTTGACCAAGCCATAGAAGAATTGCAGATGTATCTGGTAAACAAGCATGGGAATAGGAATTATGCTTCTGCTCTGCCTCTATTCGATAATTGTAACCATAACGTACTGCATACTTAACAGTATCAGAATATTCTACATTAAATATCTTCTCTATTTTATCTATATCTTCCATTGAGATTTTCTCTTGCTGTTCCATGTATTTATTAATTATTCCGTTGTTCAACAACATCCCAGTTGACAATCTGCCACATTGCGGCAAGATGGTCAGAACGACGGTTCTGGTAGCCGAGGTTAGTATATCCGCAAGAAAACTAAGTAAGACCACAATTTCCAAGTCCGAAAGCCCATACTCTCAGCTTTTCGTTGCAAATTCGCTTGTACTCAGATTCTTTGATAACTGTTCAAACCTTCCTTTGGAGAGTAAGCACGCTTTACCATCATTCATATCCACAAATCCAAACTCATCGACCTCTGTATCATAGACAAAGTCAAACTTTTCAGAATACTGCAGATATAGGTTCTCATATTCGGTCAGTTGCCCAACAGTTTCTATCTTGCAATCCTTCCACACATGCTTGTGGAACTCTGCAAGTAGTTTTGTCTGTTCTTCATCAGGACAGTACCTGCTTGTGGCGTAGCTTACAAAATCAGTCATTACCGTCCTTCTGCCCTTCAGCACATCCGCAAACGAATTTGTTTTCTTCTTTCCTAAACAGGTTTTCATAATCGTTCATCTCCTAACTAATTACCCTCCCCTGTCTTATTATGAACTTCACGCAAGTTTTTCAATAATTCAATGACAGGGGCTGTCGTTTTCTCCGATTCTGGAATGATGGGGTCATCATCCCACTCCAATGCGTTCCTCGTAGGTTCTTGGGCCGATACTTTCCATGCATCGGTAATGATAACCTTTTTAAGCTCAATGGCCTCGCTAAAACCGGTGTTCATATTTACATGCATCTGGTCGTCAATTTCAACTGCTACAAGCTGGCACTTACCGAACCGAGAATATATCCGCTCAAAATTGTCCAGATTCGATGTGTCGTTTGGAGTCATCGTACGCTTCCGACACATCACAGCGACATATCGACCTTCTGTAATCTTATCAAAAGGTATCTCTGGAGTAACACAAGCTCTATACCATGAGGGATGCGACTTGTCAATGCCTCTTATCAGATGCAGTTCTATACTTGGTTCACCCTTTGCTATTTTTTCTTTCCATTCATGGATGATTTTTCTGCCAGCCTCCAAGTTCTTGAATGCCAGGCCCACTATAGGTGGAGCAGCGAACCATCGGTCGTACATGAAGCACACACCCGTCCATCCTGCTTCTTCCCACCATTCCATAGTGCTCGAGATGCAAAAAGTCTGTACACCACACTGTTCTGTATGTGAGTTCTGATCTGTATAGGCTTCACCCATTGCATCAGACTTACAAACATAGGATCTGTCATTTGCATTTTGCCATTGACGAACAGAATACTTGAACTTATCGCCAAGCACATTATACACTGAGTTGTTCAGTTCCATCATAGCAGTCACCCTGTCCATCAACTTTTCTTTTTCGTGTCGCTGAGCCACCAACTCTCCAACATCTGTGTTTGATACTGCATTAATGGACATGAAACATGCCATAAAGAAGGCAAAGCAACGCCAATATGTTTCTCCATCAAGAGAGTCGTGGTTCACTTTGAACACATATTTTGTTCCGTTTTCTCCTCTTTCCAGTTCTGATTGTCCATCAGTTAAGACAATTTCCACCTGAATCTCCTGGCTCATCACCACAAGTTCCAGTGTGTCAAAAGTGGCAAGCAGTGTTTCCACAGTTGCTAAAAATGTCTCAGCAACCATTTGGTTCCTAACTGAATTCTCATAACTTACAGTGAAACGACAGCCCTTTGCCAGGGTGCTAATAGAAGTCTGCCCTTCTTCCGCTATATTTAGAGAGTTTAGGAACTGCTTGTGTATAGGTTGCTGCCTAAGCAAACTATTCCAATCATCATTGACAAGATGAATATACTGCTCATCCACAGAGTCTTCGTACCCTAAAGCATACTTCAGATAGTTTTCTGAAATGGGCATATCGCAACGTGCAAAAATATCAGGCAAGATGCAAATAGTTTCTCTCGTAAGGTCTGCTGCCGCAAAATGACAAGCCCAACCTCCATCGAACAGCACATCTCTTTCAACAAATTCTTTACTCTCTATTTCTTGACCATTATGGGCAATGACAAATAGCAGTTCACGCCAGTTGAGATACATCACCAGACGACCTGTCATCAGCTCTATTTCGCACAATTTCCACAGCACAGTAAGCAGCAGGTGGCTGATAGATCCCTTAGTAAAAAACTCCTTGACGAGTATCGACGCTGCCTTAACTAGATATGCCTTTCCACTATATGGAAGTTCAAGATTATAAAGAGCTATGCCCATATAGCCGTATGTTTTAACCAGTTCGGACTCATAGCCTTCTTTCTGAAATGCCTGTACACAGTGCCCTAAATGTTTCACCACAGGCTTGTATTGTTGTTTGTCTATCAAGGTCTGTGCACGATTGAAATGTATTAAGGCACCCTCAACCTCTGATTTGCGCTGAGACGAAATCTCAGAAATCTTGTCGATAAGCTTCTCATATTCATCGTTGTCATCTATAACTCGTCCCATTATCTCTACGATAGTTATCTGAGCATTAAAACTAATGTCTGGATAGTTGGCACATGCCTCAATCAACTCTGACAGTTTCTTTAACTCTGACGTTGGGTCTTGCGTATAGTGTAACAATTGGAGTAACCTATGTTCTGTGAAGAAAAGTTCAAGAAACAGACGGCTCGCCTGCGAAAGATCTTCTCGCTCCTTTATCGTCTTTAAATCCTTAACTTCCTCACAAAACTTTTCGGAATCGAATAAGCCAACGCCCGCCGCATTTTCCAAATTCGTGAGGATATTGGTCATCAGTTCTATAGTATGCACAGTTGTGTGCGTCTTTGTGAATTCCTTTAACTTCAGATAATCTGCATACATGGCATTCACATCGTGGAACCAGAAAAACGATGTCCAAGCATGATTATAGGTTATATTGAACCGCTGCACAGGTGAACCATGTGCCTCTGCTTCTCGCTGCGCACGGTTGAAGCGTCCTTCGGTCTCCATTCGTGGACGTTCCAACCCTCTGCTTAATATGCAGGTCTGGAGCAAATCGTCAATATAGTCAGTATCAAGGCTTTCTACTTGTCGTGACAACAAATCGTTCTCCAACTGCTCCAGTTCTTCTTTCCTGCGCTTATCGTGGGAGCCTTCCTTGATGGTCTTTCTCCTATATTCTTCGGAAAAATTCAGCTTATCGGTTGCAACATCATAACAGTCTTGTTCAAATACGGCAAACGAACACCACTTGCCGTCAAAGATACTAACTGCCACACCATACTGCTTTGACAGTTCATCCTCTACCTCTTGACGTGTACTTGATTTGATTTTCTGGTTAGAGAAGAATATCACCTTCGTATAGCCACGGCCAGTCTCTACTGCTTTCTGGACATCACCCTCTATCTTACTTTTCCAGTTTTTCTGAACACTAATAGCTATCGCCCATTTTTGGTCACCAGTACTTCCTTCAGACACCCACCACCTGTCAGATATTGCTTTGTCAACAGGATATGTCTCGCCATCCACCTTACCATCACCACCACCATCAGGGCCGGTCTGTGGCTTAATGTTGGGTGTCACCAGACGTGCGGCCAGCACCAAGACAAAGTTCTCAAACTCCGACTGTTTCTTGTCCTGCGAGAGCTGTTGCAATTTCAGGTCGAAGAGTTCAGGAGTTAGTTTAGTCTCATACACAACTTCCGTATCTGAGAAGAGATTACTCCTAAGACGACGATAATAAGAGAAAATGTCCTGCTGCTCCGTTAACAGGTCATCTTCACGCTCCTGCGTATTATTTTCTATAGGTTCTTCCATTTTATTAAACTATAAGTGACTCATAGAAGATTCGAACTTCTGCCTTCCCCTTCAGCATAGCCACGATTATGTGCCTATCCTGAAGGGGGATGAACTACCATCTATTCTAATGAGCCGATTATATTGTTTATCGTCAATTCATCGAGTGTGTATCCGTAAAGTGTTCTTATGCAGTTTAACACGTAAGTTTGGAGTCTTTTAGTCCTACCTCCGTGAACGAATCTTTCATATTTTGGAATCAGTTGCTCCCTGTTGTTAAGCACTAACTGCTCCCAATTAATATTGGGTAATAGGCTAATGGTCAGAAGATCTGCAATATTTTTAATATTTGCTGTACACAGTATGAAATCATCAAACGACAACTTTGATTTTTCCTTTGGTTCGCTAAGAGTCGTATAAAAAGCAGCAATAGCTTTCTTGTCGAGAGTTTTATATTCCTTCTCGTAGTTTTGATTCAAGCTATGCGCCACGTCATTACGCAACAACCTGTAATAGTCATACAGTTCTTTCTTGAACTTCTCAATCGAAGGACTTATCCCAATTTGCAAAAGTGCGTCCACAAGTTTATCAAACTTTGAACCATCTATTTTGCTTAACGAGAAAGCTGGATCTATTAAGAACTTTACATCATCAACGAAATCAGTAATGAAATCATCGAAACTTGCATTCGGGAACACAAGATAGCCCTGAATTTGTTTCTCCCTAAAATTTGCAAGACTTATGTTATTTAACCTCACACCTGTAACTATAGAAGTGCGACTGAGAAAGGAGTCAAAGGATTCTTTCTTAGCATCAAAAGTTCCAAGATAATATCTACTGGCAACCTCTTGGTATTCGACCAGAGCGTCATACTGCCCCAATGTCAGCCACAAATTGCGGTTCGATGGTATATCAAACGTTGAATTCCTGTATGTTGAGCGATTCCTTACCATAGGCTACAAAGAATTTCCTGCTTAACTCAGTTCCATAATTCTTCCAGTCCATCTTTCCAACCAGGGAAAGGTGGGTAGTGCATCAACTCGTTGTATATGTCTATCATCGTATTGACAAACTCCCTGTTGATGTAAAGAACCTCCTTGGTAATGGACAACGGAGGAACTACACCACTCATATAAGTGAGGCGATACACAGAGTAGCCATACTTTTCCCGATTCCGGTCAATCTCTCCAATTGGCGAAGTGATGCTCTCATACCCTTCAATTCAATCAAAACCGACCGTTTTGTTTCTTCAGGCAATTGCTGAAAGGCACGGCTATTCGTTACGCCAGTCTTTTCTTTAATCAGTAACATTACCTGATTATCCAAAGGACGACCTTTCGATGTATCTTATATATCAAGGCATGCAACATCATCAGACAAAGAAGTATTCACAAGGTCATTCAGTTTATCCTTAATTCCGCAACACTATTATAAATTAAACTTTTTAAGTTCCTGAGCAACAAAAAGTTGCCCGAGATTTTGTCCTGTCGAAGAATTCACTTATCTTAGTGTTGCAAAATAAGCAAGAGAATTCAACGGTCGAGTAAGTGGAGAGAATTTCACCCTCCCTTCTCTCGGAACCGTGCTTGACAGTCTCCCATCACACGGCTCTTCGTACTTAACTCTTTTGTTTATTAGTTTATATTCTATATTAACCTAGACGTGGATAGGGTACAAATCCCTTCACCCAGTGTGAAAACTAATTTTTTGCTAACGATGCTTCATCAATGGTTCACTTGCGTTCATCTCCTTGACACATACCTTGCCAACCTTACGAAAGGCTTTCAATTGTCGTTCACTACCCATCTGTTTCCATCAGAGCAGCACAAAGTGGTTTGCAATCAGCACCTGCATGCCGAATACAGTGGGTCTGCCACCATCTCTTTAGAAGTTACGACAGAAATCTATCAAATATAGCCAATATCAGACTTCATTCTGTCTCAGGACACACTTTCACCTGCAAAGGTGCAAAATATTTATAAGACTACCAACTTTTTTATGAACAAAATCTTATCCCGAACTGGAGTATTTTTACGCTAAATCAGAAAACAATAAATCATCTTCTCCTTCAAAAACAAGAGACTCCAAATTGTTTATCATTAGCATCTTTTGAAAGTTATCCTCAAAAGAATTAGATGGCATATCTTTAATCGTATTTTTATATGTGGATATCATACATTCCTTTGCATCCTTCTTAGATTTTCCAGAAAGAAAATCTTTCAAGCCCTGAAGAGCACATTTCAAGAATAACTCTTCGTCAGTTCCTATCATCCATGAGTCTGAGTAACCTACGAAGAATTTAATTCCAATTCTTATTAACTCATCTTTTAAATCTAGACCTGAATAACAAGCTAAAGCGTAAAGTCCTTTGTTGGCAAAATTATAGTTTGTTGTATGGATAGAGATGACTTCTTCGTTATTTTCGTTGATAATCTCACCATTTATGCCATGAGAGACAATAACACAAAGAGAGTTACTCTCCATCTTTCCACAAACTTTATCTGCATTTAAGTTAGGTGGACATACGCTCTCAAATGTTATCTTGTTATCCAAACAAGCTTGTTTCGCTTCATCTGAGCAAGACTCGAAAAAATGATGTAATTCCGTATTACAATCATTGTTGTATGCAATCAAAACACTACTCATTAGCCTCCGAGTTTTCAGTAAATTGATAGATATAGAACTGATTCACCATCTTTTCAAATGATTTCCCAATCGTGGATTGTTTGCGAAGTTCTTCCAATATTTTTTGCCATGTAATCGTTTGGTCAAAAGTCCTAAAAGCAATCTTGTCAGAACATTCGGGATGATTAATGAGCCATTGCTCTAAGATACAATCAAATCTAGTAACCCAATTTTTCTGTATCTTGTCAATCAGCCCAAACGTCACGTCAATGTCTTGGCTGCGATCTAAAAAAAAGAAATTCTCTTCGTTCATCATATCAATAACCGACTGAGCTGGAAATGAGGTTACAGGATTAGCTGACATCATTATCACATATAGTAAAGATGTTTTTTTTCGTATTTCTTTCAGAATGTCTATCCCTTTGGTAGGTAAACCACTAAAGTTCCAGTCAAGAAATACAATCATCCTACTATTTATGTTTTCTAGAACAAAATCTAAGCCCTCTTGCGGATTCTTAAAGACATGACTATAATCAGCATTTTTATAATGCTTTCTGATATTCTGAACGATAGGTTCATTTACGTCTAGATTATCATCAATAAATACTACTTTGAAATCCATACTTTAATGTTTAAAGGGTATAACAATTTTTACCGTAGTCCCAATCTCACCAAATTCACTGTCCTCAATAGACACAGTTCCCTTCAAAGATTCTACTCTGGTCTTAACAATGTATAAGCCAACACCAGCCCCGCCTTTATCTTGAGTGGTAGTATAGTATAGGGCAAATACTTGCTCTCTGCGTTCTACAGGGATTCCAACCCCAGTATCCGAAACCTTAATGACAAGATTATTGGAGAGTGCTTCATAGGACACCTTTAGGATCTTGGTTTTGGCATTTGCCATTGCCTTAATCGAATTGTCAATCAGATTTTGAAGGATGTCTCTAAAGAACTGCTTATTAATTGTCAACTTGAGTTGAACAGGGAAAGAACTATCAACCTTGATGTTTTCTTGATCAAATATATGGCTGTAGTCATTCAAAATTTCTTCGAAAATCTCCTTTAAAACAATTTCTTCAGGATTCAGATTGGACTGCGAGTAACTCAGCATAAAGTCAATCACCCGGTTCAGCACCTTGTATTTTTGGAACATTTCTTTTGCGTATAATTTGAAAAGTTCTTCTTCTTCTGGATCAGGGTAATAACGATAGAAAAATTCAATTCTATCCTTCATCTGATTTAAAGTGGTACGAACGGCATGTGCAATCTGTATGGCATAGTCTTGCAGTGACATGATGCTCATATAGATATTCTCTTTACGCGTAAAGTCCTCTTCTACCTTCTTCTGTTCCTTGATTGCATTTTTTACTGACTGCCCAGTCTTTTTTGCTTGTTTGATAAGAATATCAACCGTGGGCTTTAAACTGGAGTTCTGCTGTGCAAAGTCGGAAATCGTAGTGATGAATTGGTTTATATTTTCAGATGCAGAATTTAGCTCAGTAGAAACTTCTTCTTTCTGTTTCTTACGCATGGTCTCTTTATAGGCTTGTAATGCATTTAGCTGAAGTACGATAAAGTCCTTGAATTTACGATAAGCCTCATTATCAACAAAATCTTGTCTGTTGGTAGCATCAATAATATTTGGGTTTCCATCACGAGTCAATTCGATGGAGCCAAGAAATTCACGCGTACTTATTCTGTTGAAAATATCTTGCCACACACGCTTGTCAATTCCTAAGATATCTCTTTTTTTATCTTGATCCTTGTTTGCCTCGGCAAATGGTGTGGTGATGATGCCATCTCTATAGACTTTGAAACCATCTATCGAATCGTTGGGGTATGCTTTGCGATATTTGGCACGAGCAGGTCCATCAAAGAAATATACTCTCATTTTGATTCCACCAAAGTCTTTATCTATGGGTATATTTCGAGATTTAAAAGAACTACTTTTTTTATCAAAAAATATACTTTCCTGAGTGTTGTTCTTTTCGTTAAAATCGATTGTAAATGAAGCTGTCGCTATATCTGTCTCCTCAATTGTATGAATTGCATTTTGATTGATTCCGAATTCATCGGCTACCACACGAACTTGAAATTCATCATTTTTATTAACAAAAGGAGATCTGATCTTCGATATCTGACGAATGAGTTGTTCTATTTCGCTTTTGGTCCAATACTCTCTGATAGCCGAGATAACCAACTTTGTACCCGATTCTGAGAGTTTGTCTGCGGGAGAATATTGGTAATCGTTTTCAATATCAGTAAACAGCAGTATGTCATTGGTATCATTATGTTCGTAGAAAGACCAATCAATTACAACATTCAGCCATTCCTTTTCACCCGCTGTTTTGGTAATAATGCGAGTCTTGTCACCTAGCTTATCAACAGCAAACCGTCCAATTCCTTTTTCGCCTACGCATCTTCGGTGAAAAGGTTCTGGAGAATAGGGATTTTTACGTTTAGATGACGTTCCAATAACCATCCATTTGTCCCTGATATCTTCAAAAGACATGCCACAGCCATCGTCGATAATTTCTATGACAGCATTTTGTTTGTCAGCCCCCACATTTGTGAATCGAACAGTAACCTGACATGCATTGGCATCATAGCAATTTTTCACCAATTCGAATAGAGCCGTGACTCTATCTGTAATGAGCTCACGACCTATCAAGCGAAAAGTCGAAACATCAAATCGCCATTTTAAGGTTTGATTTTTATCTTTCATTTGGCGTATTTCTAATATGTTGAATAATACTTTCTGCAATTACTTCCCCAAGTCTGGGAGGTACAGCATTCCCGATGTATCTAGAGGCTACACCAATAGATATTGAATCCTCGTTGTCAAAGAAGGCATAAGAACGAGGGAAGGTTTGCAACAGTGCCGCTTCTCTAACAGAAATAGCCCTATCTTGGTCGGGATGACCGAATCTTCCATTTCCCAAACCCGTACATTGCGTGGTCATGGTAGGACTAGGCTTGTCCCATCGCATTCTTCCATATACACTACCAAAACTTTTTCCACCCTTTCTTTTATGACATTCCAAAACCAGCTCTGATGGCCAGTCTTTCCAACTACCTCCTGCTGGAGTCGCCTTGATGCGCTGCAAATTCTTTTCTGATAGGAAACAACATCTGTGTAGGGAGTCAGTGGAGCTAGCCTCGCCAGCTTTTAAAGGAGGCAAGTTTCCAATAGTATCTCGTACTGTTTTATAATTATCGGGGGTACAAGTTTCCTTAATCAAATCTATAGGACCTAGCCGAGATGCCAATAAAACCAACCTCTTTCGCGTCTGAGGAATACCATAATCTGGGCAATATACTACATGATACGAAACGTTATATTTTGCTTCTTTTAGCGTATGTACAAAATCGCCAAAAACATCTTTCTCATTAAAAGTAAGAAGGGATGGTACATTTTCCATTGTTATAATATCTGGCTGAACTTCCTTCACCAATCTACCGAATTCGTATAGTAAATCATACTTATTCGGATCTTTCTCTTTGTTTTTGAATGCATAAGAAGAAAACGGCTGACATGGTGCACAACCAGCCAACACCTTGATGGATTTCTTTGAATAGTATTTGTTTATATCTATTCCATGAACCTCCTTGATATCCTTATAATTGAATTTGGCTTCGTTGTTAGTTTCATATGCATATTTACAAGTTGCATCTAAATCAAATCCAGCAAGAATGGAAAAGCCCTTAGATTTCATTCCAAAACTCAACCCACCAATACCACAAAACAAATCAACCACCTCTATTTTTGGCAGTTTTCCTCTTCGTTTATGTGATTTAATTTCTTTCATTGTTCGTAATTAAATTAATGACTCCACTTTAAAAAGTGTGTTAAATTTGAATTAAATATATGCCTTGGAAAGTTTTTACGCTATCCTTGGCGTTAACTAACTTTGGCGGCAAGTTGGCAAACGACCAGTTTATACAGCGTCAAAAATGCCTCTTATTGCCTAAATATAGTCCCAAAGTTGGGCGATTCGGTCTTTGAACTATTTTGTTGCCATCTGGAGTAAATCACCGTTAGAACGTAACTACTGATTTTCAGCAGTTAGCACATCCAACATTTTTCAAAAAAAGTATATTATTAATTGGTATTGCCAAAGCTACCTATTAGGCAGCCTTGACATTCACCTTTTTGTTCGAGTTATAATTACATGGGATTAGGGACATGAAAACCATTTTCAGCTACATATCCTTCACTTTTTGCCATGGCTTCGCCGTCGTCCCCTGCAATAGTGGACGTAACCTGTGATTGTATATTTGTCTCTTTCATCATGCGAATCAAGTTCGTTTTTTGATGACGTTCATCTGAATCTCGATATAAGAGACACAGAATCTCCTTGCAAAAATACGAAAATTGTTGGAAACTAGCAAATTATGCGTGTTAAAAAATTAATATCATTCTACGATAATCAACATTATTTTACTATTCTTTTCGTACATAATTTCCTAAGTCGTTGATTGAACGAAAGTTTTCGGTTTTTCTGTATCTCTCATGTAAAGATTCAGGAAAAATGGTTCATTTTGGTTCATTTTACAAAATCCCTCTTTTTATTCTTTTTTGTGGCTTATAGGGCTGCCACTATTTTGGCGTTGGCACCATCTACTTCTGGGCTTTTGATAGAATTGAGATAGATTTGTGTGGTGCCTTCTCCATCTTTCGTTTGGTTGCAACCTTTGTGATGATGACAGATACACCTGATACAATTGCCTCTAAACGAACAAAGGGAAACAACCAGTCTTTGGTCGTTCCCCTTTGTTCGTTGTATTCATTCTGATTACATCACATGATTGTCAAAATGGCTTTTCATGCATATCATCCCGTCCTTCCTTGTTGATAAAGCGAGCTGCACTCGGCAATTTGAAAGCGAGTTTTCATTGCACTCACTGGCATCGCTTTTTCCCATTAAAGAAGGTATTTTTTCGAATCCCTCCGTCTCCCTTTCCAAAGGGAGCTCCACTTTCTCCCTAAGCCCCTCTTCCTCAGGAAGCGGGGATGTAGCTGGCGACGCTATAGCTCTGCCAGAGTTTTGGTAACACCAGCGGAGTCTTTACCCACAAGGGGCTGGTGTTGAGTGTTGACGCAATAGAATTGCGATTGTTTGTCGGCTGGCGCATCATTACTACTTTATTTATGAAACCATTTACCATATTTACGCCAATCGTAATAACATACTAACTTTCGAAAATAAGTAAGTGTATTATTTCCAAATTGCAACGATTGTTCTATATATTTTTTTATAAGATCTTCTATTTTTCCAACCTCACAGTCTGTAATTGTTATATACGGGATTAAGGCAAAAACTTTCCACAAACATACATTTTCATATTTTTCCAAAACACCTTCCAATGATAGCTCTATATCGCAATCTGCAAAATGTGGATATGCTTGCAATGAGTTTCCATCTTTTAACTCATGTAATATTTGAGGATATGATTCGGCACATTCCTCCTTACTTGATATACCCATATTATTTAGATACTTAAAGCAAGGAAGATAATTATTTTTTCCGTTAAACAAAGAAGGAATTGTTTGTTTCAAAATTAAATCAGAATTAAAATCATTCTCTTCAACAATATCTTTAAACAATAAAGAGCGATCTATACTTTTATACAGGGCAAACGCATTAAATTGCGCTGCCCTCCAAAAGTTTTGACAGGTACTCTTC
>OGDA01000251.1_pt1 | contig 39875 bp, 28 predicted proteins | sample 1570281 | NCBI WGS metagenome assembly OGDA01 (sample SAMEA2582184, study PRJEB24529) | metagenome
ATTAACGTTAAAAAATACGCTCAAAGCTTGCTCAATTAGAGTAAAACAGGGCGTGTTCGTATAAATCTGCGTGCGATTACTCGTACTCCTGCCAGCTCTTAATCTGCAGCTGATCCTGGCTCAATGTGCAGAATGCCTCGATGAAGGCAGAAGCCAGACGGGCATTGGTGATCAGAGGAATGTTGTGGTCGATAGCGCCACGACGGATTCTGTAACCATTGGTCAACTCACGCTTGGTGTGATTCTTAGGGATGTTGACGATGAGGTCGAACTTGTGGTCGGCAATCATCTGCATCACGTTAGGAAGATCCTTGTGGTCCTCATCAGGCCATCCTACGGCTGTAGCCTTCACGTTGTTCTCGTTCAGGAACTTCGCTGTACCGGCTGTAGCGTAGATGGTGTAACCATTCTTTACCAGCGCCTGGGCAGCGTCGAGCAGAGAAGCCTTCTCCTTAGCACCACCGCTTGAAAGCATGATGCCCTTGTCCTTTGAAGGAATCTTGTAGCCGGTGGCAATCAATGAGTTGAGCAATGCTTCCTCGAAAGTATCACCCATACAACCTACCTCACCGGTAGAACTCATATCTACACCCAAAACAGGGTCGGCGTTCTGCAAGCGGGCGAATGAGAACTGTGATGCTTTCACACCCATACGGTCGATATCGAAAGCTGACTTGTCTGGCTTCTGATATGGAGCGTCGAGCATGATGCGGGTAGCCGTTTCGATGAAGTTGCGCTTCAATACCTTGCTTACGAATGGGAATGAGCGGGATGCACGGAGGTTACACTCGATCACCTTCACATCGCGACCCTTAGCCAGATACTGGATATTGAAAGGACCAGAGATGTTGAGCTCCTTGGCAATGGCACGTGAAATCTTCTTGATCTGACGGGCTGTAGCGAAGGAAATCTGCTGGGCAGGGAAGGTCATGGTAGCGTCACCTGAGTGAACACCTGCATACTCTACGTGCTCTGAAATACCATACTCTACAATCTCACCGTTCTGAGCCACACCGTCGAACTCAATCTCGTTGGTCTCTGTCATGAACTGAGAGATAACCACTGGGTACTCCTTAGAAACCTCAGAAGCTGCCTCCAGGAAGCGACGCAACTCGTCGTCATTGTGGCAAACGTTCATGGCTGCACCAGAAAGAACGTAGGATGGACGAACGAGAACAGGATAGCCTACCTCGTCGATGAACTTCTGAACATCCTCCATTGATGTGAGGGCGCTCCACTTAGGCTGGTCGATGCCGAGCTTATCGAGCATGGCAGAGAACTTACCACGGTTCTCGGCACGGTCGATGTTGACAGGAGATGTACCCAGGATTGGCACAGACTGGCGATGGAGCTTCATAGCCAGGTTGTTTGGAATCTGACCACCTACTGAAACAATCACACCACGTGGTGACTCCAGGTCGATGACATCGAGTACACGCTCGAATGAAAGCTCATCGAAGTAGAGACGGTCGCACATATCGTAGTCGGTAGATACAGTCTCTGGGTTGTAGTTGATCATGATTGACTTGTAACCCAACTTGCGGGCTGTGTTGATGGCGTTTACAGAACACCAGTCGAACTCTACAGAAGAACCGATGCGGTAAGCACCAGAACCGAGAACGATGACAGACTTCTCGTTCTTGTAGTAGTTGATGTCGTAACCCTCTACAGCGTAAGTCATGTAGAGATAGTTGGTGAGGTCTGGATGCTCGCTAGCCACCGTAGGGATGCGCTTCACGGCAGGAAGAATGTTCAACTTCTTGCGCTGTGCACGAACTGCGAGCACCTCCTTCTCCATGTTGGTGTTCTGAGTCTTCAATACGAAGCGGCCAATCTGGAAGTCAGAGAAGCCCAATACCTTAGCCTCGCGCAATACCTCGGCTGGAATCTCCTCCAAAGTATTATATTCAGAAAGCTTGTGCTTGTAATCTACGATATTCTTCATGCGCTCGATGAACCAAGGGTCAATCTTGGTCAACTCCTCGATGCGCTCGATGGTGTAGCCTTCCTCCAGAGCTTGGGCGATGGCGAAGATACGGAGGTCGGTAGGGTTAGAAAGTTCCTCATCCAGGTTTTCGAACTTGGTATGGTCGTTGCCTACGAAACCGTGCATTCCCTGACCAATCATACGGAGACCCTTCTGGAGCATCTCCTCGAAAGAACGGCCGATAGACATGATTTCGCCTACAGACTTCATGGAAGAACCAATCTTGCGGCTTACACCGGCAAACTTGGTAAGGTCCCAACGAGGAATCTTACAGATCATATAGTCGAGTGATGGAGCCACATAAGCTGAGTTAGGAGTACCCATCTCGCCAATCTGGTCGAGCGTATAACCGAGGGCAATCTTGGCTGCAACGAAAGCGAGCGGATAACCGGTAGCCTTAGATGCGAGGGCAGAAGAACGGCTCAAGCGAGCGTTGATCTCGATGATACGGTAGTCGTTGGTCTCAGCGTTGAAAGCATACTGGATGTTGCACTCACCCACAATCTGGAGGTGACGGACGCACTTCACGGCGATGTCCTGCAACATCTTCACCTGCTCGTCGGTAAGAGAACAGGTAGGAGCCACAACGATAGACTCACCTGTGTGGATTCCGAGTGGGTCGAAGTTTTCCATAGAGGCAACGGTGAAGCAACGGTCGTTGGCATCACGGATGCACTCGAACTCAATCTCCTTCCATCCCTTCAGGCTCTCCTCAACGAGTACCTGAGGTGCGAAAGTGAAGGCAGATTCAGCAATCTCCTTGAACTCCTCTTCGGTCTTGCAGACACCAGAACCGAGACCACCCAGCGCATAGGCAGAACGGATCATGATAGGGTAGCCGATGTTGCGTGCTGCAGCCACAGCCTCCTCCATGTTCTCGCAAGCGTGGCTTACAGGAACCTTGAGGTCAACCTTGTTAAGCTCCTTTACGAAGAGGTCGCGGTCTTCCGTGTTCATGATAGCCTCTACCGAAGTACCCAACACATCCACACCATACTCCTTGAGCACACCGTTGAGGTAAAGTTCTGTACCAACGTTCAAACCCGTCTGTCCACCCCAAGCCAGCATGATGCCGTCTGGGCGCTCCTTCTTGATAATTTCAGTTACAAAAAAAGGTGTCACCGGCAAGAAATAAACCTTGTCAGCAATACCTTCACTTGTCTGAATTGTAGCAACGTTTGGATTAATGAGGACGGAACTAATACCCTCCTCGCGCAAAGCCTTGAGAGCCTGCGAACCGGAATAGTCAAACTCACCTGCCTGGCCGATCTTCAAAGCACCGGAACCCAGAACGAGGACTTTCTTAAGCTGTTTCTTCATCATTATATATAACTATAAGTTTGTTCTTTATATGTCTTGTTATTTATGTTTTTAGCAACTAAACTGCATTTGGATTAGTTCACAAATGGTAGACACACTATTTCGGGATGCAAAGTTACGCTATTTATTTGATTATTCCAAATTTTCTGCAAATCTTTACAGTTAAATAACATCAATTATTATTATTTCTTCTCTAGAAAGTCGTATTTTTGCAATTATTTTGTTACTTTTGCAGCGACTTTTAGTCATGTAGAAAAAGAATAAACAAATAGCAAACAAGATAAATATAACAACAATGAAAGTCGGATTATTCGTCCCTTGTTATGTGGATGCCCTTTACCCTGAAGCGGGTGTGGCTACATACAAGTTGCTTAAGCATTACGGACTAGACGTGGGTTATCCCGAAAAACAGACTTGCTGCGGCCAGCCAATGGCTAACGCGGGTTTTCAGGACAAGTCGGAGAAGGTCATAGAGACATTTGATGAGTTGTTCAAGGATTACGATTACATCGTAGCTCCTTCTGCCTCATGTGCCGCTTACGTAAAGGTGTATTATCCTAAAATCCTTGAGGGTAAGCACGAGTGTGTTTCCTCTAAGAAAATCATGGATGTTGTGGAGTTCCTTCACGATGTGCTGAAGGTGGATCATGTGCCGGGCAAATTCCCGCATGTGGTGAGTGTGCACAACAGTTGTCACGGTGTGCGCGAACTGGGATTGTCGTCTCCTTCTGAGCGCCACATCAAGCCGTTCAACAAAATCATTGACTTATTAAATATGGTGGAAGGCATTACCATCCACGAACCGGAGCGCAAGGATGAGTGTTGCGGATTCGGCGGTATGTTCTCTATTGAGGAGCCTGCCGTTTCTACCCGTATGGGCGAGGACAAGATCAAGCGCCACATGGCTACAGGCGCTGAGTTTGTTACCGGACCGGATTCTTCCTGTCTGATGCACATGGCTGGAATCGCCAAGAAAGAGAATATGCCGATCAAGTTTATTCATGTTGTTCAAATATTAGCTGCAGGACTATGAGTACAGAACATTCCAAGAGAGCTGCGAAGTTTACGCAGAATGTAGAGAAGACCACCTGGCACGATGCTACCTTCTGGTCTGTTCGTCAGAAGAGAGATAAAATGGCGCAGGAACTTCCTGAGTGGGAAGACCTCCGTGAGCATGCGTCTGAAATCAAGATGCATACGATTACCCATCTCGCCGATTATCTCGATATGTTTTCCAAGAATCTGGAGAGCCGCGGGGTGAAGGTTCACTGGGCAAAGGATGCACAGGAATTCAATGAGATTGTGCTCGGTATCCTGAAGGATCATAACGTGAAGAAGATGGTGAAGTCGAAGTCGATGCTCACCGAGGAGTGCGAGATGAATCCTTATCTGGAGCAGCACGGCATTGACGTGGTGGAGACCGACCTGGGTGAGCGCATCATTCAGCTTCTGGGTCAGAAGCCTAGCCATATCGTGATGCCTGCCATCCACCTGAAGCGTGAGGAGGTAGGAAAGATGTTCGAGGAGAAGGGTATCTCCAAGGAAATCGGCAACTATGATCCTACTTACCTGACCCGCTGTGCCCGTCATCATCTCCGCGACCAGTTTATGGAAGCCGGAGCAGGTATGACTGGCTGTAACTTCGGTGTGGCTGCTACCGGCGATTGCGTGGTTTGCACCAACGAGGGTAATGCGGATATGACCACTTCCATGCCTAAGCTCCATATCGTAGCGATGGGTATCGAGAAACTGGTTCCTGATTATAAGTCATTGGCTGTGTTCCAGCGCCTACTTTGCCGCTGCGGAACCGGTCAGCCTACCACCGCCTTCACTTCTCATTTCCGCCAGGCTCGTCCGGGTGCCGAGATGCATGTGGTATTGGTGGATAACGGCAGAAGCGACATTCTCGCTGATAAGGACCACTGGCAGACGTTGAAGTGTATGCGCTGTGGTGCCTGCATGAATACCTGTCCGGTTTATCGTCGTTCAGGCGGTTACAGTTACACCTATTTTATTCCGGGTCCTATTGGCGTGAACCTGGGTATGCTGAAGAATCCTCAGAAGTACAGCGACAATGTTTCGGCATGCACCTTGTGCTTGTCTTGCGACAATGTCTGTCCTTCCAAGGTAGGTCCTGGTTCTCAGATTTATGTCTGGCGCCAGAGTCTGGAGAAGTTGGGCAAGGCAGATCCTGTGAAGAAGGCGATGTCGAATGGTATGAAGTATCTCTTCGACCGTCCTGCGCTCTACACCACAGCCCTGAAGTTTGCGCCGCTTGCCAATCTGGTTCCTGAATGCTGCACGCACTTCAGCAATTGGAATGCCTGGGGCATCGGTCACGCCATGCCTGAGTTTGCAAAGAAGAGTTTCCATCAGCTTTGGAAAGAAGGAAAGGTGAAGTAGTGGGTCATCATAAAGTTCAAAGTTCAAATTTCAAAGTTCAATGAAGAAAGAAGATTTCCTGAACAAGTTGCGTAAGAATACGCACGTTCAATTCGATATGCCTGCCGTAGATGTGAAGGGTATCCAGTATGAGGATACGCTGAAACAGTTTATTGAGATGACGGAATCGGTAGGTGGCCACGTGATAGAGGCGAAGGAGGGTGAGAGTCTGGATGAGCTGGTGAAGAAGGCTTATCCGGAAGCCAAGGTCTTTGCCTCTCATCTGCCAGAAATCACGATTGCCCAGAAGAATCCTGATACGGTGGCTGAGGCTAATGATCTGAATGGTACTGATGTGGGTATTGTTCGTGGTGAAGTGGGTGTTGCCGAGAATGGCTGCATCTGGATTCCTCAGACCATGAAGGAGAAAGCGGTGCTTTTCATCTCGGAATACCTTGTGATATTCCTCGAAAAAGAGAAGATTGTGAACAATATGCATGAGGCTTATGCCCGTATTGAGATGGATCCGAAGTACAATTTCGGTACTTTCATCAGCGGTCCTTCCAAGACTGCCGATATTGAGCAGGCTCTGGTTATGGGTGCGCAAGCTGCTCGTGGTGTGACTGTTATACTCTTGTAAAAGGCAGAAATCCCGAAGCTCACTATCGTGTGAACTTCGGGATTTCTCTTTATACTTTCCATTCATAGGTGTCGTAAACCACGCCTCTTCCTCCGAAACCTTCTTTCTGGCTGATGAGACCTTCGTTCAGATAATCACCGTCGCCTTCTGTAGAACGACCAAAGTCAAAGAATTTATAATCGGCATAATCATGATTTAGAACCTGGTCGTAAATGGCGTCAATGCCTCCAAGTTCCTTACCTTTGTCGTTTGATGAACAGTATTGTCCATGTACCGTCTGTGGCGTGATGTAGAAGGTGAATCCTGCTACAATTTCATCTTTCAGGTAGGCATTGTATTGAATGATGTTGTCTGGAAAACGGCTATGTAAAAGTTCTATTTCTTGGAGAGTATGAACAGGATGCACCTGATATCGTTCTTCAAGATTAGCGTCAAGAACTTTCCAGAAATCTTCGAAATTATTCTCTTTCTTTACAATAATTCCTGCCTCCTGTGCTTTCTTTAGGGAGCGGCGGCGAAGTCTTCTCCATCTTGGCTTCTCTTGTAGGAAAAGAACTGACCCGATATCGCGTTTCACGATGCGTGCCTTGCATACCCAATAGATGGCATAAAGATCTTCTTCGGATGGCATCTGGTGGTAAACCCAAGGCACAGGTTTGTATAGTACCTTTTTGAAACCCTGTTGCCTAAGGTATTCGTTCAATTCTTTGAAAAGCTGGACAACGTCAGCTGCTGTCACATCCTTATTCATTATCAGTCCTCCATAAGTAAGGCCAAAGTGAGAGCAGAATGTATCCTCTCTCTCATGGGCCGGCAATAGGGAATGGAGTTTTCCGTTCTTGTAGAACATCAGGGAATAGTCCTTGAACCGGTCGGAATGGTAATCCATGTAGTTGCGATTGAAGAGGAAGGTGGCGTTGCGTGCATGTTCTACATAAGCATTCCACGCCTCCTTGTCTGCATCGTTGTATTTTTTTATCTCAAACATGATATTTAGCGTTATTAATTCTCTGTTTTTGAGAGATTAGGACTTTGGGATGAACTGATGAATCTGAGATATTCGTCATATTCGCGTATGTAGTCTTCTTCCTTAAACTTTTGGGAAGCCAGAACCAGACACAATGAGCCGGAAGAGAAATCATCCAGTGTTCGCCAGATATTGACATCCACGAACAATCCCTCCCAAGGGTGGTTGAGATGATAGGTCTTCTTCTGTTCTCCATTATCCAGTGTTACCGAAAAGGAACCGCTGGCTGCTATGATGAATTCCTGGCATTCCTTGTGAGCATGGCCACCGCGACTTTCTCCGCCCGGAACATCATAGGTCCAGTAGGTACGGGCAATGGCAAAGGGAATATGCGTTTCTCCCTCTGCCACTGTCAGGTTGCCTCTTGGGTCGAATATCTTGGGTAATGTGATAATTCTTCCTAATTCTTTCATGTCTATTTCTTCATGTATGGGTCGGTTCCCAATACGGTTTTTGCCAGACGCTTTGCCTTGTCGCGAAGCTGGTTGAGGTCATCGCCCTTCTCGCCGTAGCAGAGTACGACGCCCATGCGGCGGCCTACGTGAGCCTCTGGCTTGCCGAAGATACGGATGCGGGTGTGGTCTTCCTTCAGCGCATCGAGCATATTGTAGTTTAATGGCTCGGTGCTTTCCTCTGGCGAGAGGATGACGGCAGAACAGCCGATGTGCTCCAGATGGATTCCGGCGATAGGCAAGCCCATCACGGCACGGAAGTGGAGCTCAAACTCGCTCAGGTTGGTGGTGTGACCGAGGGTTACCATACCTGTATCGTGTGGACGAGGACTCAACTCTGAGAAGATGACTTCGCCCTGCTTGCTCAGGAAGAACTCTACACCCCAGAGACCGGCACCTGTCAATGCCTTGGTTACTTCACCTGCAATGTGCTCAGCCTTCTTCAAAGCCTCTTCAGGAATCTGGAATGGCTGCCAGCTCTCGCGGTAGTCGCCGCCCTTCTGTACGTGGCCGATAGGTGGACAGAAGAGGGTAGGACCGTCTTTCTGGGTGACGGTGAGCAGGGTGAACTCAGAATCGAAGTCGATAAATTCCTCGATGATTACTTCCTTCACGTCGCCACGACCTTCTTCCATTGCTTCCTTGTAAGCCTCCTTCAGTTCATCATCGTTGTGAACATAGCTCTGACCATGGCCGCTTGAACTCATCAGAGGTTTCACTACGCATGGGAAACCGATTTCATCGGCAGCGTTCTTAAACTCCTCGAAGGTCTTGGCATAGAAGTACTTGGCGGTGCGCAGACCCAGTTCCTTGGCGGCAAGGTCGCGGATGGCACGGCGGTTCATTGTGTAGTTTACGGCACGTGCAGAAGGCACAACCTGGATGCCCTCCTTCTCGAAGTCGAAGAGTCGCTCGGTGCGGATAGCTTCAATCTCAGGCACGATGATGTCTGGGTGATGTTTCTCTACCACTGCGGTCAATGCGTCGCCATCGAGCATCGAGAACACTTCTCGCTCGTCGGCTACCTGCATGGCTGGTGCATTGTCATACTTGTCGCAAGCGATGACGTACTGTCCTGCTCGCTTTGCGGCGATGGTAAATTCTTTGCCCAGTTCGCCTGAGCCCAAAAGCATAATCTTCTTCATTTATATGATGTTTAATATTTTATGTCCCTAAAATAAATCACTAATAATTAATCACTAAGTCCGAATTTCTTTCTGATAAATTCTGCGATAAACTTCTCTGTTTCTTCGATTCCCAGATGGCTGCTGTTGATGCAGAGGTCGTAGCTCTCGCTGTGTCCCCACTTCTTGCCTGTATAGTAATCGTAGTAAGAGGCGCGCTGTTCCTCGTGGCTTTCGATAAACTTGCGGGCGCTGGCTCTGTCGATGTCCTTTCGCTTGCACACTGCCTTGATGCGGTCGTCGATGTTGGCGGTGATGAAGATATTGATCACATTCTTGTAATCACGCAGCACATAGTCGGCGGTTCTGCCCACAAACACGCAGTTGCCCTCATCGGCAGCCTTTCTGATGGCGTCGCTCTGGAACTTGTACAGACCTTCCTGCGAGAAGTCGTTGTGATAGAAATTGCTATCGCTCAGGAAGGGCAGATGGGTATGGAAGAGAGACTTGAAGAATCCCTTCTGCTCATCGTTCTGCTCGAAGAATTTCTCAGAGAATCCACTCTCCTTGGCGGCAAGATTCAGCAGCTCACGGTCGTAACATTTGCAACCGAAATCCTCCGCCAGCTTCTCGGCGATGATATGGCCGCCGCTACCTATCTGGCGACCTACGTTTATGATAATCTTGGTCATAAGTATAAAATTTTAGCTGTTAACTGTTAACTGTTAACTTTCATGTTTTCTCTATGTTGTTTCTTCAACTTGTTCATGTACCATGACATTACGATGGCGGCGATGACTGCGGCCGAGAAATCGGAGATAGGCATGCTGCACCATACACCGTCAATGCCCCATATCATCGGCAGGAAACCCAGGAGCGGCAGAAGGATGAGCAACTGTCTCGACAAGGAGAGGAAGATACTGATCTTCACCTTTCCGATGCACTGGAAGAAGTTGGTGATAACCATCTGGAAACCGATGATCGGGAAGCAGAACATCACCACTCTGATAGCCTTGATGCCCAAGTCTATCAGTTGCTTATCGGTAGTAAACATTCTTGCGCAGTAGTAAGGCAGGAACATCGCTATCAGCCAGCCCGTTACCATGATGGCGGTGGCGGCAATGATGCTCAGATTCAGTACGCGCATCAGTCGGTCCAGTTTCTGGGCTCCATAGTTGTATCCGGCTATCGGCTGCATTCCCTGGTTTACGCCTAATACGAACATGATGAACACCATCGCAATACCATTGGCTATTCCGTAGGCTCCCACGGAGAGGTCGCCTCCGAACCGCACCAGCTGGTTGTTGATGAAGATGACGATGATGCAGGCGCACACGTTCATCAGGAACGGCGAAATGCCGATGGCAAGGATATTATCCACGAGTTTCTTCTTCAGTCTGTAGATGCCTTTCTTGAAGTGGAGCAGCTCGCTCTTGTTGCTGAAGAGCTTGATCTGCCACATCAGCGCCATCAGCTGCGAAAGGATGGTGGCGATGGCGGCACCCTGTATTCCCCATTTGAAAACGAGGATGAAGAGGGCATCGAGTATCACATTCATCACCACCGTGAAGATGGTGGCGTACATCGCCTGCTTGGGCTTGCTCGCTGCTCGGAGCAGGGCGTTCATACCGAAATACATGTGGCTTACCACATTGCCCAGCAGGATGATGACCATATACTCATGGGCATAGATGAGCGTCTGGTCGCTGGCTCCGAAGAATCTCAGGATAGGGTCGAGGAAGAGCAGACAGATGATGCTCAGTCCGATACCGATGATGAGATTCAGTGAAATCGTGTTACCCAGAATGTTCTGCGCTGTGGCATAGTCTTTTTGTCCCAACTTCACGCTGATGGCAGTAGACGCTCCTACGCCCACACCGGCTCCGAAGGCGGCGGTGAGGTTCATGAAGGGGAAGGTGATGGCGAGACCTGAGATGGCCATGGCTCCCACACCCTGACCGATGAATACTCGGTCAACTATGTTGTAGAGTGAGGCGGCGGTCATCGCAATCATAGCTGGCAAGGCATACTGAACGAGCAGCTTGCCCACCGGCTTCGTACCTAATTCTAATGTCGCTTGTTTATTTTCCATTTATATCTGTTTTTTCCTCATAGCCGCTCGCCCTGCTTCTTTCAGAATGCAATTGCAGCGGCTACTTGTCTGCAAAAGTACAAAAAATATCTGATACCTTATTATATATATGAGAAAAACTTGCATTTCATGATAAAAACTTCCCTTTTCCTTTGGTGTTTTCGTACAATTTCTGTACTTTTGCACTTCAGAATAAACAATTCAACTGATTAATAAATGCAATACAGAAATATTGCAGCAACAACAATAACAAACCGGATTACCGATATAATGATGAAAAAATTTTTGATGCTTTATGCATTTTTAATGACCGCTCTTTCTTTGTTTGCTCGCGAAGACAGGGTTAGCAATTTTGAGCAACTGATGCGGTTGCCCCGCATCGCCGAAACCGATATGGTGTCGTATCCGGGAGGCAAGTGTATGATGTATCGTCTTTATCTCAGAGATAAAGACCTCAGTCACACTCCCTTTTCGGTAAATCGCCCGGCAGATTTTCTCTCTCCCCGTTCCATAGAGCGCAGAAAGAGGCAGAATCTGCCCATCGATGTTACTGATTTGCCTATAGCTCCTGCTTATGAGCAGGCTGTAAGCGAGGCTGGCATCGAGATTGTGGGCAAGAGCAAGTGGAACAATACCCTGCTGGTCCGCATTCATAAGGAGAAGGAACTACGGAAACTGGATGAGCTCGATTTCATCACCCGGAAAATGAAGGTCTTCTCTGCTCCCGATTCTGTCAGTCAGCGCGTCAGAAGTAGCGTTCGCAGGGGATTGAACGATTGGACTGGTGGAGTAGGCGAATATGGTGCTGCCGATGCGCAGATCCAGTCGCTCAACGGCAAGCGGCTTCATGCTGCCGGACATCTGGGCAAGGGAATGATGATTGCTGTCTTCGACGGCGGATTCATGAATGTGGATAAGATTCCGGCGCTGCATAATATCAGATTGGCGGGCGTTAAGGACTTCGTGGTTCCTCAATCCAAGAATATTTTCGCCGAGATGGAGCATGGAACGATGGTGCTTTCTACGATGGCTGCCCACGAACCTGAAAGATTCGTGGGGGTGGCGCCTGAGGCTCAATATCTGCTGGTGCGCTGTGAAGATGAGCGCACAGAGAGTCTGGCAGAAGAGGATTACTGGGCTTTTGCGGCTGAATATGCTGACAGTTGCGGCGTGGATGTCATCAACTCTTCGTTAGGCTATCATGGCTTCGATGATGCGTCAACCAACCATCATTATAATGAGCAGGACGGCAATTCTACCCTCATCTCCCGCACCGCTTCGATGTGTGCTGACAAGGGAATCATCTGTGTCAATTCTGCAGGAAACGACGGAATGGGAAGTTGGAAGAAAATCAATTTCCCTGCCGATGCACGCAATATCCTTACCGTGGGCAGCGTAAACGAAATGGGCGAGAATGCGGCTTTCAGTGCCGTGGGACCTACTGCTGACGGCAGAATCAAGCCTGATGTGATGGCTTACGGAAGTCCTACCTGTGTGATTACGGGCCGTGGAAATATCATCAATGATAACGGAACGTCTTTCTCATCTCCGCTCATCGCCGGAATGGTAGCGTGTCTCTGGCAGGCTTTGCCTCAGAAGACGGCTAAGCAGATTATGAAACTCGTGAGATTGGCTGGTAATAATCAGCATCATCCCGATAATGTATTCGGATATGGTGTGCCTGATTTCTGGAAGGCCTATCAGACGGGGAAAGCGATTAAGTAGTTAATAGTTATTAGTTAACAGTTGAAAGTTTATAGTTTACAGCAATCTTGCAAACGGCTAAGCCCTATAAACTATTAACTTTCAACTATTAACTTTAAACAGTAAACTTTCAACTATAAACTGTAAACTTTAAACAGTAAACAGCATGGAACGACTTCGATTGTCCCTTTTTGAATTAAACTCCATAGTCCGTGAGGTCATTTCGATGTCCTTGCCCGACAGCTATTGGGTGGAAGCGGAACTCTCCGAGGCTCGCGAGGGCTACGGCGGGCACTGCTATCTGGAACTCATCGAGAAGGATGAGCGCTCTAATACGCCCATTGCCAAGGCGCATGCCTCCTGCTGGCGAAACCGATGGATGTTCATCAAACCGAATTTCGAGCGCATCACCGGACAGCGCATTCATGCCGGAATGAAAGTGCTGCTCAAGGTGCACGCGCAGTTTCATGAGAATTATGGCTTCTCCTGGATAGTAGATGATATTGACCCTAACTATACGATGGGCGATATGGCACGCAAGCGGCTGGAAATCATCAATACGCTGAAAGCTGAGGGCGTATTCGAACTGCAGAAGGAGTTGGCGCTCCCGATGTTCTGCCAGCGCATCGCCGTCATTTCCAGTGCTACGGCAGCAGGTTATGGTGATTTCTGCAACCAGCTTGCCGATAACGATTATGGTCTGCAGTTTCAAACCCGCCTCTTTCCGGCTACGATGCAGGGCGAGGGGGTAGAGCTGAGTGTGATAGCTGCCCTCGACAGTATCAATGCCGAATGGGAACAGTTTGACTGCGTAGTTATCATCCGAGGCGGTGGCGCTACGAGTGATCTCTCGGGTTTCGACACCCTGGCGCTTGCTGAGAATGTGGCAAACTTCCCGCTGCCTATCATCACGGGAATAGGACATGAAAGGGACGAGAGTGTGCTGGATATGATTTCTTTCCAACGTGTAAAGACACCGACAGCCGCTGCCGCCTTCCTCGTTAATCATCTTACTGAGGTTTATGCCCGTGTGGTGAATGCGCAAGAGGCTATCGTGCAGAATGTGAAGCACCGTCTGCAGGTGGAGAAGATGAGGCTCGACAGATTGAGCAACACGATTCCTGTCCAGTTTTCGCTGGTGAAGACGAAGCAGGGCGCCTATCTCGACCGCTTGATGAGCCGTTTAAGCACAAATGTCCAGTCGAAACTATCGGAAGCCCAGCGCCATTTCGAGATTCTTTCTCAGAATATTCAGCCGATATTGGAAAGGAAGATGCTCAATGAGAGTCATCGTCTGCAGCTTCTTTCCCAGCGCATCCAGGCACAAGACCCCGAATTGTTGCTGAAACGTGGCTACAGCATCACGCTGAAAGATGGCAAAAGTATCCGCTCTGCCTCGCAACTGAAGTCTGGCGACATCATTGAAACGAGGTTTGCTGAGGGCAGCGTGAAGGCAAAAGTTGAATAATAGTTTATAATTTATAGTTAATAGTTTATAGCAATCTGGCTAAACGGCGAAGCCGCTATAAACTATTAACTCTTAACTAAAATAGGATTATGGAAAAAGAAGAAATGAAATACGAACAAGCCGTAAGAGAGCTTGAAGAAATCGTAGAAAGAATGGAGAATGATGAACTCGATATTGATCAGCTCTCCGAGCAGTTGAAACGTGCCAAAACCTTGGTGAAACTCTGTAAAGACAAACTCACCAAGACCGATGAGGAAATCAAGAAACTCCTCAGCGAGGATTGATTTACGATAAGCAGAAACTTGTTGGAAATTGTAGAAGAAAGTTGAATTTTCGCGCACGGATCTCACGGATCTCACGGATTTTGGCTCCTTCGGAGTTTTGGCTGTGAGGCTTAGTGAGTACCGTTGCTTGCAACGAAGAAGATCCGTGAGATCTGTGAGATCCGTGTGCGACTTAAATACCATCCGTAAATATGATACTTAGGCATCGTAACTATCTTGTTTACGGCCGGGGGGTAACTAGGGTGAGTAGGAAATCGCTTTTTCTGGGAGTCTATATATATACTATATCTTTCCTATAGTAAACGAACCTTTACATAAGGAAACTCTTAGAAAGTACTCTCCCCTTACTTACCCTACCCACCCGTAGAAGGGCAGGTCGGGGGCGGTATCCTGCTGCGAATAGTCATCCTCTGCTCTTGGCGATGAAGTCGGTGAAGGGTGAACCTCGATGCCAACCTTTAGCGTTAATAATGTGTTAAAAACACCCCATAACCCATTATAATAGAGATTCTTATATTTCTAGCATGCGCTGTATATACAAAGTTCTTTTTACTAGGGTTCACCCCAGAGCCGAAAAGGTGAATGCTTGGGGCAAGTGTTCACCCCGCTGTTCACCATTTGGTAACTATCGACAAAGATACGACAAATGGCTTCCTGTTTTATTTCAAGCAATGTTCGTTCATTGGCATTGGGGTTGTTGCATTATCCACTTCCTGTAAGAGGGTGTGTCATAAGTCTGGATAATAGTTGGTGTATAACAGTTGACTACCGCATGCACAACAGGTGTTGTGCATGCGGTAGTCAACTGTTATGCAAGCGCACAACAGCTGTTGTGCGACCGAAGATACTGACTGTCTCAACAACATATCCTATCTCTTCCAACAACTTATTCTGTCTCTTCCAACAACATATCCTATCTCTTCAAGCAACATATTCTATCTCTTTCAACAAATAGAAGAGGGTGAATCATAAACTTATGACACATCCTCTTTCAATTTGACTTGAATAGAACGCAAACCAGCGTTTTACATGATAAAGGTCTTGAAAATCCCTCACTCTGAGGAATTTCCGAACGCATATCAAGGCTAAGCCTAACTACAACCTTTGCACCCCACTTGTATTGTTTCTGCTTCTCGCAAATGTCCTCGCCCAAACTCCAGTAGAATTTGAGCATTTCCGTATTCACTTTGACAGCAGCTTTAAGTTGTGCCATGCGGAAACGTTTCTTCAGGTCAGACAATCACTTCACATAGTTCTTGTCTGCCATGAAGGAGTCGCTATTCACGAACTGCGGTATATTATCTTTATTTTTCATATCATTACCTTTTTTGAAATCCTTAGTTTCCTTTATATCAGAAAGTGTTGCTTCAATGTCTTCTATTGTAGGCAACTGGCTCTGTATGTTTTCAGGCATGAGCTTAGACATCCTTCTTGTAATTGTGCAACAAGTTATTGCACATTTACTTCGTCTAATTTGGAAACAGCTTGTTGTCAAATTGTAAGTTGCTCATTATAAAACTGATACCATTGTCTGATATACTTCAAGTTTCTGTATGAAAGCCCTTTCATATCTGGGAACTCTGCCACAACTTGTGGAAAGTTTACTCTAACAATCCCAACTCTTTCAGATAGCCCTCAATCTCCTTGTCAAGGTCAGCACGTTTGGCCTCCAGGTCCTTGATTGCCACGTAGTTTGTTTGCAACTTCTCAAAGTTTGTCAAGAAATTTCTGTTGTAATTCTTCGCTCATATCGTTATTTCTTTTTTATATTCAATGATTCACTGACATTGATATATTTTTCGTCTTTATCTGTTATATACTGATGGCTGTACTTTCCTTTTCCCTCATTTAGGATTATTACACCATTCCAAAAGGATGTCGGACTTATGGCATAGCTTGGGTCTAAACAGAATATTTTCTTGACACCGTCTTTTTGTTCTTCATACCCAATAGCAAGTACAGCATGAGCGTCACCTTTAAAAGACAGAGCGGTAATCAAAGGCGTGTCGCTATCTATTGCAGTCCTAAGTTCTTCTACAAAAGAAGTTTGGTCTGATAAAGATGCTGTATATTGAAGAGGCGAAGATGTAACCTCTTTAGCAAAAGAATGGGATAGCTTTTCTTTTATTTCGGAAAAATAAAATCCATCACGGCACAGTCCTTCTGTCACAAAGAACTCTTTGAAGAGTCTCCCTTTTGCGGTATTTCCCTTAAATGTTGTTTTCAAGTTGACAACTTGATTACGAGTAAGAACCTTTAGTATGAGCAGGTTCATCATCATGGAATATACGGCACAAGCCCCATCCATTTCTCCTTGTTGTAAATGGACAGGTTGCCACTTGCGGTTAAATACACTAACACCCGAAGCCGTTATATCTAAATCTTTAATAATCTTAATCATTGTCGCTTTGTTATATATCTAAATCTTTTGTAATCTTAATCATTGTCACTTTGTTATTCCCAACTGAATGTCCTTATTATAGAACGCAGTTTCTTTGCCTTTTCAAAACATTGTGTCCACAAAGACACAGCAAGTTATGTTTCGAGTTACTCGAAACCTTTTGGGTTACTCCCAAAAGAACTTGCCTGTCGGTGATTTGTTCCTCCGTAGTCGGACAATTAAGATGGAAAGAACATATAAAAACAGCATAAAAAGTTTCTGATTTTTCTCATAGACAATTTAAATTTTATATTTTTGTGCAAAATTAGAAACAATGACAGAACTATTTCCATGACAGTCCTTTGCTGTCTAAATCTCTTGTGCTGAAAGGTGGTATAGCCATCAATCTCACCGTTTTCCAACTGCCAAGACTCTCGGTAGATATAGACCTTGACTTTACTGTGGATTGCGACCGAGAATCCATGCTCTCCATTCGCCAAGAAGTGAATAACGAGATTCTACGCTATATGGAGTCGGATGGTTCTCGAATCTGGTGCTGTGCTCGTCATCAATGATGCTTTTCTCTTATTCTTCTGCCAGTTCTTTCATCGCATCGTTTAATGTGTTGAAAAGAACGTTGATGTTTTCTTCTTCATTCTTGCATGCCTCCTTGAAGAGGGCAACAGGATCTTCGGTGCTGCTCTTGAGCGGAGTCTCGTTGAGCAGGATGTTGACATTGTTCAGCAACATGCCGTGAAGGGTAGGCATGTGGAGCTGGTGCTGCTCGCCCTCCTTGCTGCCACACTTCAAGCCTGCGGCGTATGCCTTCACGATGATGCGGACCAGAAGATGGATGGCCATCGGCTCGTCGGCAAGACTGATGAGAATGCCATGGGTGTAATCGCGTACATGCTCTTCAAGTGTGGTAAACTTGCCTTGAAGAAGCCAGGTGAAGTTGCGCTTGTATTCTGACTCCATCGCCTTGTAAAGCTGGTTCGATTTGCAGGCTATGCGCAGGTAGTCGAGCATGGTTGGCTCAAAGGTCGGGTCAGCCTGTTTCATGCTGTCGAAGTTCTTCTTCATGCGCTCGTTGGCTTCCTCGGCAGTCTTGTAGTTGAGGCGTACGAGGGTAGAGAACATGATGTCGAAGAAGTATTGGTTTACCTCGCCATAGTGCTCCAGCATCATCTGCTTGATCTGTTTCGGGTCGTTCTTCTTGCTGAAGTCATTGCCTTCGATGGTAGCATCGATGATGCCACGTGCGTAAGCTTCGAAGAAACCTCTTACAAATGCAGCTACTGCCTGATAACTGTTGATTCTTTTGCTCATTTCTTGTCTGTATTTATTGGGTTGTTCCTGTTTGGAAATAACAGCTTCTTATTCAAAAGTCTTAAATTCATACCCCTGTTCCATGAGCCATTCTATGGCCTGAGGGAGTGCTGTCTTCAGCTTTTCAATGCTCTTCAGCGAGTCGTGGAAGGTGATGATGCTGCCATTGCGGGCATATCGCTTCACATTGTTCACCACATCTTCTGCCGTCATCCATTTGGAATAGTCGCGCGTCACCACATCCCACATGATGACCTTGTAAGTGCGGTGCAGCCACCAATACTCACTTGGTCGCATCCAGCCGTGAGGTGGACGGAAAAGATGGGCATGGATGATATCGTTCGCCTTATTGGTGTTGAGCACGTAGGAGATGACACGGTGTTTGAAGGCACCGATATGATTGAATGTATGGTTGCCAACCTGATGACCCTCTGCCACAATCTGGTTGTAGAGGTCATGATGGCGCAATACATTCTCGCCTACCATAAAGAAAGTAGCCTTGATATTGTACTTTCTCAGGGTCTCTAAGATGAATGGAGTTGACTCTGGAATCGGACCGTCATCAAATGTAAGATAGACAGAATGGTCTTTCTTGTCCATTCTCCAGATGGCTTTTGGGTATAACCATCTGAGCCATTTGGCTGGTTGCTCTATGAACATGGATAAAACAGGTTTATATGAATAATGAAAAGTTTGGTGTCGTGTTTCGCGACACCAAACTTTTTTCTATTTTTTACTGATTGCCTTCCGGCATTCTGCCACCTCTGCCATGATAGAGACGGTAGAGGTTGTTGAGCTGCTTCTCATACTTCTGCTCCAACTGTGGACTTACCATTCCGGCAGCCTCGCAGATGCTCTGCATAATCATAATCTGACGGATGCAATCGTGCTCTGACTGGAGGAACCGGTCGTTTGGCAGTGAGAGATAGTAGTTGAGGTATTGTGAAGCATTTTTCCATACCGCTTCTATATATTCCTTGCCCTTGGCTTTCTGACCGGTCATCAGCCAGCCGCGAGCCATATCCAAGCCACCGCTCATGTAGTCGAGCGTAACATTGTAGGCAGGAATCTCGGTATCAGCCTTCTTCAGAATGTTGATAGCCTTCTGTTTCTTGCCTTCGGCGATGAGCTGGAGGGCTGTCTGGGCGAGCAGGCGACGGTGGGTATAACACATACGCATGGTTGTCTCGTCGATGTAGAGTCCCTTCTGCTTCAGGTTGCCGAACTTGAATCGGGTCATGATGTTGTGATAAGCCTTCTCTGTATCGAAGTTCTTGGCACCTGGCTTGTTGGTGGTGAACGGAGTGATACGGTTCACAAGTCCCTCCTGTACGAAGTTGTCACCGAGGTTCATATAGTTCTCTTCGCCTACGGTGAGTGCTACGTAGAGTGGTCGGGTCCAGTTACACTGTGCCAGCATTTCGAGCATCATGAGGTCGCCCTTGTAGAGTGCGCTCTTGCCGGCAAGCGAGATGATCATCTTGTCTGGAATAGAATCTGATGCCATCATCATGCCGCTCTTCTTTACAGCCTCCTTGTCGATGGTGACATAGAGGGTATCTGTAGGGATGAAGTGCATGTCAGGGTTCTTGCTGCGTACCCAGTTCTTCAGGATGTTCTTGAGCTCGAACGGTTCGGCACCAAACTGCTTCTTGGCGTTCTCTGGATCCTGCTTGTAGAAGTCGAGAATCTGCTTCTTTGCCTCAGGCTCAACAGATACATATTCGTTGGTACCTGAACAGAAGTCGAGACGTGGCCAGGTGATTGGCACAGATGGTGAGTTGTATGCAGGACGCATCATCTGGTCTATATACCAGTCGGTCTGCAGGTAGCTCAGGTTACATACGCGGGCATCTGTTCCTACGCCTTCTACCTCCTGGTTGTACCAGAGTGGGAAGGTATCATTATCACCATTGGTAAAGATGATAGGGTTGCCCTTCTCCTGGAGTGACATCAGGTAGTTCTGACCGAAGTCACGGCAGGTGTAACGGTTTGAGCGGTCGTGATCGTCCCAGGTCTGTGAAGCCATCTGGATTGGTACGAGCAGAGTTAGTACAGCTACGATGGCTGTTACGGCAGTACCGCTGAGCTTCATCTTGCGCTTCAGAATGTCGATGATGGCGAGTACGCCGAGACCGCACCAGATAGCGTATGCATAGAATGAGCCGGCATAAGCATAGTCACGCTCACGTGGCTGCATCGGTGTCTGATTCAGGTAGATGACGATGGCAAGACCTGTCATGAAGAACAGGAAGAATACAATCCAGAACTGCTGGATTCCGATAGGGAGGAGCACTTCCTCTTCCTTGCCGTTCTTCATTACCTTCTTCTTGCGGGTATACCAAGCCTGCCAGAAAAGTCCGATGAGACCGAGAATCAGCGGCATGCAGTAGAATACATTGTGGCCCTTGTTCTCCTTCAGGTCGTCTGGCAATTTGCTCTGGTCGCCATAGAGTGAATCATCGATGAATGAGAAACCGGTAATCCAGTTTCCGTGCTCTGGCTCACCATTGCCCTGGATGTCGTTCTGACGGCCGGCAAAGTTCCACATGAAGTAGCGCCAGTACATGAAGTTGCACTGGTAAGAGAGGAAGAAGCGGATGTTGTCAAACTGTGACGGCATCTTCACCATCATACTCTCTCCGCAGCGGTCGTAAGGAATCTCTGTGCCTTCTACACCGCCCATCCAGTCTTCGTATGCCTGGGCATGAGCCGAACTGTACATACGAGGGAAGAGCATGTTCTGGGCATAAATATACTTATTCTTGTGACTTACTACGAAGTAAGAGTCCTTCTCATCAGCCGAAGCTTTCTCCTTGCGCTGGTAAACCGGTGCACCTTCTTTCATGACAGGCTTGCACATGTTGCCGTCTACTTCGAGGGCTACCTGTGATGTATAAGCCTGGCCATAGAACAGAGGGCGGTCGCCATACTGGTCGCGGCTCAGATAACTTCCCAGGGTAAAGATGTCCTCAGGAGAGTTCTGGTCCATAGGAGGGTTGGCAGAAGAACGGATCACGATGAGTGCGTAGCTGGAATAACCAATCATCAGCATCAGCATGCAGAGCAAGGCTGTATTCTTGACGCGTGCTGAGATGAGAGGCAGGAGCTGCATCTTCTTCTTGGCGATGCCAGTAGATTCGTCAACGCCTGTTACTACCTCCTGCTTGCGCTTGTAGCCGAGTACGAACCAGAGGATAACCAGCACGATGATGCCGGTAATGGCAGCTGTCCAGCCATATCCGTAGAATGGGATGCCGAGCATGCCGAAACCGAGAACGAAGGCGATATTCTGCTTCTTCTCGTTCTTCTCTGATGCATTACAGGTCTCGTAGATGCCCCAGATAACAGAGGCTACGAGGCAGATGATGTATACGATTTCACCGGTATTGAACGGACAGCCGAGGGTGTTGACAAAGAACAGCTCGAACCAGCCGCCTACGGTGATGATACCTGGAACCACACCATACAATACGGCTACCACTACGAGGAATGAAAGGAACAGCGCCAGGAGCGAGCCCTTGAGGTTGGCATGTGGCACCTTCTTGTAGTAATAAACCAATACGATGGCTGGGATACAGAGCAGGTTGAGCAGGTGCACACCGATACTCAATCCGGTCATATAGGCGATGAGCACAAGCCAACGGTCGCTATGAGGCTCGTCAGCATGGTCTTCCCACTTCAGAATGAGCCAGAATACCACAGCGGTAAAGGCAGAAGAGAACGCATAAACCTCACCCTCGACAGCAGAGAACCAGAAGGTATCGCTGAAGGTGTAGATGAGTGCGCCCACCATACCGGATGCCTCGATGGCAATCAGCTTGCTGGTGGTCAGTTCTTTCCAGTCGCTGATAACGAGTCGGCGAGCCAGGTGGGTGATGGTCCAGAAGAGGAACATGATACAGACGGCGCTCAGCAGGGCGCTCATCGTATTTACCATCTTGGCTACCTGGGTAGTGTCGCTGGCGAAATGTGTGAAGAAATTGCCTAAAAGCATGAAGAATGGTGCCCCAGGTGGGTGACCGATCTCCTGCTTGTAAGCAGTCGTAATAAACTCAGGACAGTCCCAGAAGCTGGCTGTCGGTTCAATTGTGGAACAATAAGTGAACGCCGCAATGATGAATGCGACCCATCCGAAGATATTGTCCACTAATCTGTACTGTTTCATTATTGTTTAAACTTTAATGTATTATATTTCTTTCTGAATGCTTTCTCTGTTTCTGAGTGCTTTCTCCGTGCCTTTCAAGAAAGGCACATTCCAGTTGCAAAGATAATAAAAAGATGAGATAATATGGATTTTTGCACCTGTTTTTTAGGCATTATTATATAATAAGCCTATACATTTAAGAAATGCTCTTCCAGTTTCTCTCTCGGCATATCTGCCGTATCGTGGTAGTGGAGATGATGATTTACGCAGGCGATGTGCTTTACGTTATTGAGCACTTCGGCTACATCATGGCTTACGATGATGATGGCGCACTCCCGGTTGATCTGTTCCAGCATCTCGTACATCTGCTTCTGGAAACGGCGGTCGATGTAGGTGTTGGGCTCATCCAGTATCACTACATCGGGTTTGGAAACAATGGCGCGGGCTAGGAGTACTCGCTGCAGTTGTCCGCCGCTCAAGGCTGCGATATGGCGGTCTTTCAACTCTGTGAGCTGCATCTGTTCCAGACAGTCGAGTACCTGCTGGTGCTGTGCCTGGGTGTATCTCGAAAAGAGACTTTTTGTCTTGCTGAGTCCTGAGAGTACCACTTCATAAACGGAGATAGGAAACTGTTTGTCGAGATGATTGTATTGGGGCAGATATCCCATGCTGATTTCCCTTACTTCCTCCCCGTCTTTATAAAAGCGGATGCTGCCGTCTGTGGGTTTCATCAGCCCCAGAATGAGGCGCATGAGGGTTGTCTTGCCACCACCGTTTGGACCGATGATGCCAAGATAATCGTCTTTGTAGACGGTGAGGTTGATGTCGTGGAGCACCTCCTTGCCTTCGTAGCCAGCCGAAAGATGCTCTATCTCTATTAACTTTGAACTTTGAACTTTGAACATTGAACTTTATGATTAGTTATTGTTTTAACAAAGCTTTTGCCCTTACAGGGCGCCTTGTTAACTGCTATTATACCCAGGGCGTTGCCCTGGGCTAGGAGCTTCTGCCCTTACAGGGCGTGTGGAGCTTACTTCCCAACAACGATTTTCTTGCCTTGTACTGCGGCTGCCGCTTCCTGCATCGCCCAGTTCCATTCTCCCTGCAATGGGTTGATATTCATTGCCTTGGTCTGGCTTTCCTTGATGAAAGTAGTGGTGTTGCGGTTGGCAAATTCTGCTTGTATCAGGCAGAACTTGATATTCTCTTTTCGGGCTCTCTGGATGAGACTCTTCAGCTGGGAGGCACTAGGCTCCCTGCCTTCTTCCTCTATGGCAAGCTGCTCCAGCTGGTAATCACGGGCAAAGTAGGTGAGGATAGGGTGATAGATCACAAACTTGCGAACCATCTCGGGATGATTCTTGAAACCCTCTCTGATGGTGCTGTCTCGCTTGTCGATGATCTTCAGCAGCGACAGATAGTTCTTCTCAAAGAATGCCTTGTTCTTCGGCTCCAGTTCGCAGAGCGCCTTGAGGATGTTGCTGGCTATGATGCGGGCGTTGCTGCAACTCATCCATACGTGTGGGTCGATGTTGCCACCCGGAGTCTTGGCAGGCTTGATGCCCACGGAAGTATCTATCACTTTCATATCCGGAGCGTTGTCCTGCAGTTTCTTCATCCAGGTCTGTTCGAAACCGATGCTTCCCACTTTCAGATAGAGGGCACTCTTCGAAAGTTCCATCATCTGCTGGGCGTATGGCTCGTAAGTCTCTGGATTGTTACCATTCGATACCATTACGTTGACATCCACCTTGTCTCCGGCAATCTTATCTACGAAATATTGGTAGGGAGGGATGGTAACGGTTACAGTAGGCTTGGCATTACTTTCAGCCATGCCAGCCTTTTGCTGGTTGCTTTTGCAGCCAACCATTAGGGCGCATATTATAATAAGGTATAAAAATCTCTTCATAATTAAACGATAAAACTCAGTCCATAGACCAATAAAACATATCTTAGTACTTTTCCGATGGTGATACTGAGTATCGAAATCGGAATATTGGCTCTTGTCAAGCCTAAAACGATGGTGATGGCACTTCCCAATAGTGGGAGAAAGGCGAAGAATCCCATCCAGGCGCCTCTGCCTGCCATGAAACGTTCAGCCTTATCCAGACTTTTTTTCTTCACATGCAGGTATTTCTCTATCCATTCCATCTTACCCATTCTGCCCACACCGTAGTTGAACATGGAACCAAGCACATTGCCGATGCTACCGTAGATAACGAGGGGGAGAGGCTCTAGTCCAGCTGCCTGCAAGCCTGCCATTACTGCCTCGCTGCTGAATGGGAAGAAAGAACCTGCCAGAAAAGCTGCAGCAAGCATGCCCCAATAGCCCCAGTCGATTAAGAAATCTATTATCCAGCTCATAGTAATATGCTCTCTGGTACGAGTATGTTGTAAGCCATGATAAGTACCAGCATGATGAGCAGCAGGATGAAGGAGATGTTGGTAAACTTACCTCTGGTGAATGTGATGAAATGGGCGATAAGCGGCGCTGTATTCACAATCAGGATGCCGCCCAGTTCCTGTATATGTCGAGGTTGGAGGACGATGAAGATGATGCAGGCAACCGATATCATGATAAACGTTTCGTAGATCATGCGGGTTCGTATCTTATCGCCGTAGCTGGTGCGTATGAAGTGGATGGAACCGATGATGGTGAGCAGGGTAACGAAACTCAGGTTCAGTACCTGATGGTCGGTAACCTGCGAATAATCAAAGAGTTCGCTGTAGTTGATGAATTCGCAGAAATGGTCAGCCAGACTCTGTATGTTGTCGGTATAGAAGAAATAACCGGCTGCAAACCAATAGGGCACGATGAGACCTACCAGGGATGCAAAGAATGTCTTTACGCTAAACGAGAGGGTAAACACCATCATCATGATCCACAGTATAGGCATGAAATAGCCTATCTGCACGAAAACCATCGATGCCAGACCGATGCAGGCAAAGGCGTAGAAAGTCCAGCCTGTTGAGCGTTTATCCTGATAGCAATTCCAGATAATGAGATAAAAGGCGATGAAACACATCGTCACAATACTGCTTTTTAAAGAGAGTTGGGGGAGTCCTGCCATCGTCAGTAATGCCAGAAAACTGCAGGATACCATTCGGCTGTAGGTACGCATGAGGGCATTACGATTGTTCAGTTCCACCATCAGCAGGGTAGACATGGCTGTGAAAGCAAATTCTACCCAGATATTGGATACCAATAAACCTACTGCAACCCAAACCAGCGTGGCAAGGGTTGCAGTAATAGGTAAAGAGTAGCGGCTAGCCGCTACTTTATTTTGAAAAGTTTTCTTTCTTAACATCTAAATCAATGTTAAATGTTAAATGTTAAGTGTTAACTTGGCAGGAATAATCTGCGGTTAACGTTAGGGCGTATGCCCAATTTAACATTTAACATTTCTAATTTAACATTAAAAAATTAAAGGTCCTGTCCGATATCAGAACGGAAGTACTTGTCGGTGAACTGGATCTTCTGTGCCTCGGCAAAGCTCTTCTTCAGGGCTTCTTCCTTGTCCTTGCCGTAGCTGCTTACGCAGATGACACGACCACCGTTGGTTACTACCTGACCATCCTTCATGGCAGTACCGGAGTGGAATACTACCGAACCTTCTACATCGTCGATGCCCTGGATAGGATAACCCTTCTTGTAAGCCTCTGGATAACCGCCGCTTACGAGCATCACGCAGACTGCTGCACGCTCATCAAACTCGATGCTGCGCTTGTCCAAGTCGCCTGCTGCCACACCTTCGAAGAGATCCACGATGTCGCTCTTCAGGCGGAGCATCACGCTCTCTGTCTCAGGGTCACCCATACGGCAGTTGTACTCGATTACCATAGGCTCTCCTTCAACGTTGATCAGACCGAAGAAGATGAATCCCTTATAGTCGATGTTCTCCTCAGCAAGTCCTTCTACAGTAGGACGGATGATGCGCTCGTCAACCTTCTGCATCCACTCCTTGGTAGCGAATGGTACAGGGGTAACGCTACCCATACCGCCGGTGTTCAGACCGGTATCGTGCTCGCCGATGCGCTTGTAATCCTTAGCCTCAGGCAGAATCTTGTAGTTCTTGCCGTCGGTCAATACGAATACAGAGCACTCAATGCCGCTGAGGAATTCCTCGATGACTACGCGTGCAGAAGCGTTGCCGAACATACCGCCGAGCATCTCCTTGAACTCTTTCTTGGCCTCTTCCAGGGTAGGGAGGATGAGAACGCCCTTACCGGCGCACAAACCGTCAGCCTTCAATACGTATGGAGCCTTCAGTGTCTCCAGGAACTTCAAGCCTTCCTCTACGTGCTCGCCGTCGAAAGTCTCATACTGGGCAGTAGGGATGTTGTGGCGCTTCATGAACTTCTTGGCGAAGTCCTTGCTGCCTTCCAATACGGCGCCAGCCTTTGATGGACCGATGACAGGGATGTTCTGGGTGCGAGGATCGTTCTTGAAGTCATCGTAAACACCCTTTACCAATGGGTCTTCCGGACCAACTACCACCATATCAACGCCATTTTCTACTGTGAAGTTCTTGAGCGCCTCAAAGTCGTCTGCCTTGATATCTACGTTCTCGCCGACATTCTGTGTACCGGCATTACCTGGAGCGATGAAGAGTTTCTCACACTTCTCGCTCTGAGCGATTTTCCATGCTAAGGCGTGCTCGCGGCCACCGCCTCCTAACAATAAAATTTTCATTTGCTGTAAGTTATTGTTTGTTATTTGATGTAGGAGTAAACTCCCCTTTTCGGGGGATGTTTACCCCTAGATATTTACTTGAGATAATCGAAGAAATAATTGCTGATGCGCTCATGCAGATGAGTGCTCTGATGACCTCTCATGTTGTGAGGCTCGCCAGGATAGACGAAGAAGTCTGGCTGGGTGCCTGCGGCGATGCAAGCCTTGAGGAAGGTGAGGCAGTGCTGTGGCACTACAGTCACATCGTTCAAGCCCTGGATAATCTGCAGCTTGCCCTTCAGGTTCTTTGCCTGATAGAGCAGAGAGGTCTTCCTGTAACCCTCTGGGTTGGTCTGTGGGGTGTCCATATAGCGCTCGCCATACATCACCTCGTACCAGTGCCAGTCGATTACCGGACCGCCTGCTACGCCTACCTTGAACACATCAGGGTGGTTGGTCATCAGCGAGATGGTCATGAATCCGCCGAAGCTCCAGCCGTGAACGCCAATCTTGTCAGCATCTACGTAAGGCAGGGTCTTCAGATATTCCACACCCTTCATCTGGTCTTGCATCTCAATCAGTCCGAGCTGACGGAAGGTAGCCTGCTCGAAAGCCTTGCCACGGTTCTCGCTTCCACGGTTGTCGAGGATGAAGAGCAGATAGCCCTTTTCTGCCATGTAGGTTTCCCAACCACGGCTAGAGTAGTTCCAGCGGGCATCTACGTTGTGGGCATGAGGTCCACCATATACATATATAATGGTAGGATACTTCTTGTTTGGATCGAAGTTTACCGGTTTCACCATTCTCCAGTAGAGGTCTGTTTCGCCATCGGCAGCCTTGATGGAACCGCAGCTGTACTCAGGCACATTGTAGCCCTTCCAAGGGTTCTCGGCAGTGAAGTAAGCGGTGCGCTTGCCGTTCTCGGTATTCACGAGGGCAATCTTGCGAGGAACGGTAGGAGTAGAGTAGTTGTCGAAGACATACTGTCCGTTCTCGCTCAAAGTGGCGCTGTGCCATCCCTTGCCGCAATCATCTACCAGCGTACGCTTGCCGGTTTTTGTTTCTACGGCAAAGATGTTTCTCTGGATAGGCGATTTCTCGTTGGATGCGATGATGATACTCTTGCGCTTGCTGTTGAAACCGAGCACTTCCATCACTTCCCATTTGCCGGAAGTCAACTGCTTGATTTCGAGCGATTCCGTGTTGCTTGCCATGCGGCTTCCGTGCTTGCCCAGGGTGCAGAGATAGAGGTGGTTGTAGCCATCCTTGCGGCTCTGCATGATAAAGCTGTTGCTGTCCCAAGGCAGGAACTGGATAGGGTGGCAAGGCTCCACGTATTTCTCGTCGGTCTCGCGATAGAGTTCGCCTGTCTTCTCGCCGGTTTCTGCGTTGTAGGCAGTCAGGCGGCAGTCGTTCTGGTCGCGGTTCAGTTCGAACATATAGATGGTCTTGCTGTCCGGACTCCATGCGATGTTGGTGAAGTAGCGGTCGGTTGGATCGCCAGCCTTCAGATAGATGGTCTTGCCGGTCATGCAGTCGAACACGCCTACGGTTACCTTGTGTGATGTCTCGCCAGTCATCGGATACTTGTCTGGTGCAGGAGTAGCAATGCAACTCTGTGTTTCAGGATGATTGAAACCGATTTCCGGGATGTCGACCTGCGGATAGTCGGTTACCATACTCTGGTCCATGCGATAGAAGGCGAGCAGTTCGCCGTTCGGGCTCCAGAAGGTTCCCTTGCTGATACCGAACTCATCGCGGTGAACACTCTGTCCATAAACAATTTCGCGGCTTCCGTCCTTTGAGAGCTGGAAATCGTGAGATTTCTTTTCTTTTGTCAGGGCGTTGCTGGTTACATCGAAGGTACGCACATAGAGGTTGCTGCCCTTCAGATAGGCGAAGGCGTTCTGCTGGGCGTTAGCCTCCAGAAGGTTCTCGCCGTCAGCAAAATCCATCTCGCTCAGCAGCTTATGCTTCTTGAAGTCTACGGTATAAGTCTTGCTGCCATTGCTTACCATCACGATGCTCTTGCCTGCAAAAGGGAAGAGAGCATTGTAGAGGGCTCTTACCTTGATGTCTTTGGTGGGAGCAATCCATTGGTTGATGTCATTGATGCCGAAGAGTTTGGTCTCCTTGCCTGTCGTCTTGTTGACGAGATAGCAGGCATCCACATCCTGGCGAACGAGTTCATTGCCCCACCAGGTGCACCAGCGGTTCTTAGCCACCATGTTACGATAGTTGTTGCCGCCGAAGTTCAGGTCTTCCAAAGTAAAGGTTTTCTCGCCTTTCTGAGCAGGAACCACGCCCTGAGCCTGTAAGTCGGTTGCATTCATAGCCATCATGATCATAGCAGCAAAAGATAATTTATAAATTGAATTCTTCAGATTCATTATATTCTTTACTTTATCGTGTTTTACCACCCATGCGTTGTGTTTTACAGCGCATGGGTCGATATGTCTTTAATCCTCGTCGTCGAAGTCAACGCTGAAGTTCTTCTTGCCTCCGCGCTTGCCTCCGAAATCACGGCCACCACGTTTGTCGCCCTTGAAGCCACCTCGCTTGTCGCCTTTCTCGAAACGCTTTCCGTCGCGCTTGCCACCGAAGTCACGGCCACCCTTGCGGTCGCCCTTGAAGCTACGGCTGCCACGCTTGTCATCGTCGTCATCATTGCGTCGACCGCCGCCACCGATACGTGAACGGCCGCCCTTATGGAACTCAGCACGCTTCTTCTCGAAGTCTTCCAGACGGTGAGTATGGAACTTGAAAGAACGGATATCGTCCTCCTCATTTTCAGTCTCCTCGCTAACACGCTTCTTGAATTCACGTTCCTTCTTGAAACGGTGCTTCTGAGCCATCTCGCTCTTCTCGCGCTCTGTCTTCACAATACCGCCTTCAGAACGGAAGTCCTTCATCTTGCCGTCGAACATCACATACTTGCGGAATTCGCACTCCAAGCTTCCGTTGAATACAGGAATCTTGATAGATGGTTTCAGACCAATCTGCTCGAAGCACTCCTCGCGGTAGCTCAATACCCAAGCCTCGTTGCCGGCAAAAGCCTTCTTGAAACGCTCACCGATCATCTTGTAGGTGTTCAGAAGGTTAGGGGTAGAGATGCGCTCGCCGTATGGAGGGTTCATCACGATGATGCTCTTCTCTGCTGGCTGGGTGAAGTCCTTGAAATCAGCCTGTGAGATGGTGATGTCCTTGCTAAGACCGGCAGCACGAACGTTGAGGTTGGCTGTGTTCACCGCCTTCATATCTACATCATATCCGTAGATATGGTGCTCGAACTCGCGCTCCTGAGAGTCGTCGTTATAAATCGTATCGAAGAGATCCTGGTCGAAATCGTTCCACTTCTCGAAGGCAAACTCCTTGCGGAATACACCTGGAGAGATGTTGCGGGCGATGAGGGCAGCTTCGATGGCGATGGTACCTGAACCACACATCGGGTCGATGAAATCGCATTCGCCCTTCCAGCCGGTCATCAGAATCATACCTGCAGCGAGAACCTCGTTCAGAGGAGCCTCTACCTGCTCCTGGCGGTAGCCACGGCGGTGCAGACTCTCACCACTCGAATCGAGACTCAAGGTGGCATTGTCTTCTGCAATGTGGATGTTGAGGCGGATATCCGGGTTAGATACGCTGATATTTGGACGTGTACCCTGCTTTTCGCGGAACCAGTCAACAATCGCATCCTTTACCTTGTAGGTTACGAAGCGTGAGTTGCGGAACTCCTCTGAGTAGACTACTGAGTCAACAGAGAAAGTCTTCTTCACGTCTAAGATGTCATCCCACTTGATCTTCTGGATCTGATCATACACCTCTTCAGCGCTTCTAGCCTTGAAGTGCTTGATAGGCTTTAAGATACGGATGGCTGTGTGCAACTGGAAGTTAGCACGATACATCATTTCCTTGTCGCCTGTGAAAGACACCATGCGGCGACCGATCTGTACATTATTGGCACCCAACTGGGTGAGCTCTTCAGCCAAGACAGGCTCGAGGCCCATGAAGGTCTTGGCAATGAGTTCAAATTCCTGTTCCATTATTGAATTCTATATCTAATAAACTTTGTTTTTCTTTTTTATATTTCTTTGTTTTCGGTTTCATATCCTTGGTAACCCATACGTTGGCTCCCACTACGCAGCCTTCTCCGATGGTGATGCGACCGAGGATGGTGGCATTGGCGTAGACGATGACATCATTTTCGAGGATAGGGTGGCGAGGGATTCCCTTGATAGGATTGCCGTCCTTATCGAGAGGGAAACTCTTGGCTCCGAGGGTTACACCCTGGTAGAGTTTCACATTGTCGCCGATGATGCAGGTAGCTCCAATCACCACACCCGTACCGTGGTCGATGGTGAAGTGCTTGCCGATGGTAGCCTCCGGGTTAATATCAATACCGGTTTCCGAATGAGCCAGTTCAGTCATCATTCTCGGAATGAGCGGCACTCCCAGTTCGTGCAGTACATGGGCGATGCGGTAGTTGGTAATCGCCTTGATGACCGGGTAGCAGGAGATGATTTCTCCGTGGCTCATGGCAGCCGGGTCGCCCTCGTAGGCAGCCTCTACATCGGTAGCCAGAATCTTGCGCAGTCTCGGGAATTCCATGATTGCCTTGGCTGCAATCACGCCTGCCTTGGCACGCTGGTGCTGTAGTTCAGCCTGGGTTTCCGTTTCGCAGTCGTTGGCGAAGCAGAGACCGGCGAGAATCTGCTCTGACAGCATCTCATAGAGTTTCTCTACTCTTACTCCAATGTGATATTTGATGGTTGAGATATTTACAGAAGAATTGCCGAAATATCCCGGAAAGAGGATAGAACGAGACAAACTGATGATTTCTTCGAGCGCCTTGCCCGAAGGAAGTGGATTCCCGTCTCGATGCTGATGGAAGAGACCCTTCAAAGATTCGGCGCTCGAAAGCTCCTCGATGGTCTCTGTCAGCTGATGAGTTAATGTATCTTTACTCATTTTCTTAATGTCTCAATAAAATTTGAGTGCAAAGATACGATTATTTTCTTGAATGACAAAGAAATAGCTACGGTTTTTTGTATTTTTTAGAGTGATTTTTTGGGGGATGAAAGATGGAAAGACCCATGTACGGTGTTTTACCGTACATGGGTCTGGCTTGTCTTATTTTGAGATACTGTCCAGGAAGAGGAGCAGTCGGTTGGTGACGTTTACCTCTGAAACACCGGAATCGAAGTCGAGCGATACGAGGTTGAGCATTGGGAAACGGTCGTGGAGACGTTTCTCGATGCCCTTGGAAATCACGTGGTTAGCGATGCAGCCGAAAGGCTGGAGCGAGATGATGTTGTTCACGCCATCACGGATGTAACCTACGATGTCGGCAGGCAGAAGCCAGCCTTCGCCAAACTGGGCTGCGAGCGAAACCAGTCCCTGTACGTCCTTCGCATCATCATAGATATTGGTGAACGGACGGAAGTAGCGGAACTTGCCGGCTGCCTTGTTTACCTGGCGCAATCTTCTGCCTATCAGCGCCTGATAAGCGCCCTTGATGATGAAATCGGGCACTTTGGTGCAACTCAGCCGCATGTGTTTCTGTATCTCTACGTTCACAAATTCCTGAAGGAAGAAAGGGGCAAGCAGAGGCGGAACCACCTCTATGCCGCGCGAAATGATGTTCTGCTCCAGGAACTGGTGGGCGAAAGGATTGAACTTCAGGAAGATTTCGCCTACGATTCCTACCTTCGGCAGTTCTCTGTCGAGTGTCATCTGGTTGAATTCTTCGGCTGCCTGTTCCAGGAGTCGGATGAGTCCTTTGGCTGAATTCTGGGCGATAGGTCTGTCTATCAGCTGCATGTATTTATCGCGCAACTCTCTGGCAATGCCCGGTTTACGCTCTCTTACGATGCAAGCGTTGTACATTTCGTTGATTGCATCGCCATAGAAAATGGCGGTAACGATAATCTGACTGTATTTCAGCCAAGGCACATTGAAGCCGTCCTGCTCGTTGTAGTCTTGCTTGTCGTCTGTTGAGCCTGATGCTTCGCTTGTTGAGGCTGTTACACCGAGCGTGAGCAGCGGAATGTCCTGGAATCCATTGGAAATCATTGCACGCTTGATGAGACCGGCGTAGTTGGTTGCGCGACACTGGCCGCCCGTCTGACTCATCACTACCGCCGTATTGTTCAGGTCGTATCTGCCTGATTTCAAGGCTTTGATGATGTCGCCGACGATGAGTGTTGCCGGATAGCAGACTTCGTTGTTGGCAAACTTCAAGCCGAGTTCGGCGCTTACCTCATCGCTCATCGGAAGTACCTCTACATCATAGCCTATCAGTTTCAGGATAGGCGGAATGATAGGGGTGAGGTATTCGGTCATGAAAGGAGCGAGAATCTTGCGATGAATATCCTGCTTAGTGAATACCTTGGTCTGTTGTAAATGTTGAATGTTGAGTGTTGAATGTTGAATTTCTTCAGCTGTTGAATTTTTCACTCTTCGTTCTTCACTCTTCACTTCCTTTACTCCCTTCAGGCTTTCTATCAGCGAGCGGACACGGAGTTTCAGAGAGCCGATATTGCTCACGTCATCTATCTTCAGCAGCGTGAAAGGCTTGTTGTGGCGCTTCATGATGTCGCGAATCTCGTCCTGGATAAAACTGTCAGGACCGCAGCCGAAGCTGGTCATCTGGACGAAATGAACCTCATCGCCCTGTTCGGATGCCCATTGCGCTGCCTTCAGAATGCGGTTCATATACGCCCATTGCTTCACGAGATAAGTCTCTGGCTGACAGTTGTATGCTTCGTTGTTGCCCTGGCTGGCTAATGTTGCCTCATTTCTTTCTGCCGCCAGGTCCTCCAGATTGAAGTCTTTGAAATCTGCAAAGAGATTACCCCGGGCGATGTCTTCGCTGATGACGTTGACTCCCAGATTGGCTATCATCTCGCTCAGCTTGTGCTGAATCAGCGGGTCTGTATGATAAGGACGGCCCGCCAGCAGAATCGTAAGTCCCTTGTTCGGCTTCTGAGTTTTGGTTTCGTCCGTTTTCTGAGCCTCTGTTTCTTCATTTCTCAGAATCTCCCAGCCCTGTTTCTTAATCTCAGCTGCATATACTGCCTGAGCATAGAGGGCTTCTCTCAGCGCTTTACGGGCAGTCTTCTTGCTTACTCCCAGTTGCTTGAGATAATCGGTAATCTGTTTTTCCAGCGCCTTAGGCTGGGCAAAGTTGATGACGGGCGTATCGATTGGTTTCTTCAGGTTGATGACCGACTTGATGACATCGCTGTAGCCCGAAACGACCGGACAGTTGAAGCTGTTCAGCGTATTCTTCGGGTCGTCATTATGCTCATAAACCACGTATGGCATGAGGATGCGGTCAACCTTCGGGTTCTCGTTGAGTTCCTTCAGATGGCTGTGAGCCAGTTTTGCCGGGAAGCAGATATTGTCGCTCATCACCGTATTCAAGGCTCCTTCATACTGGCTGAAAGTGGAATCGGAAGAGAGAATCACGCCCAATCCGGCTGCCCGGAGCAGCGCATTCCAGAACGGATATTCCTCGTACATGTTGAGGATGCGAGGAATGCCTACTTTGACGTTGTGTTTTACAACGTCAAGTGGGTTAACCGTCTCTCTATCAAAGAGTAAACTATATTTGTATTCGTAGATATTTTTGCCCTTTATCCCGTTTGCTCCCTTGTTGTTGAACACACGCTCACACTTGTTTCCAGAGTAGAATCGGTTACCGCCGGCAAAGGTGTAGCGGGAAACATAACAATGGTTTTCGCAGCCTTTGCATTGCAGCTGTTTGGTTTCATAATGAGCCAGATTCTGGAGATCATCGATGGATCTTGATGAGGCAGGGTGCTCGTTTTCTGCAGATGTGCGATGCTTGTAATCTGCCGCCGCATGAAGGGCACAGCCATAGGCACCCATCAGTTCAGGCATGTTGCTTCGTGCCACTTCGGTATGGGTGAGCAACTCAAATGCTCTTACCACCGCATCGTTTCTCATCGTACCTCCCTGCACAACGATTTTGCCTCCAAGGTTCTCATTACCATGGAGTTTCAATACCTTATAAAGACAGTTCTTGATGACCGAATAAGAGATTCCGGCAGAAATATCAGCTACAGATGCGCCCTCTCTGAGCACCTGCTTCACCTTCGAGTTCATGAAGACGGTGCAGCGGGTTCCCAGGTCGCAGGGAGCCTTCGACTGGCAGGCGAGTTGAGCAAAATCGCCTACAGAATAACCCATATTGTTGGCAAAGGTCTGGATGAATGTTCCGCAGCCCGAACTGCAAGCCTCGTTCAGTTCCATGCGCACCACAGCCCCTTTCTCAACGAAGATTGCCTTCATGTCCTGTCCGCCGATGTCCAGGATAAAACTAACATCAGGCATGAGTGAGGCAGCAGCTCTTTCGTGCGCCATTGTTTCGATAATGCCGCTGTCGAGGCCGAAAGCCGCCTTGATAAGTTCTTCGCCGTAACCTGTAGAGCAGGAGCCTACGATTTCCAGTTCAGCCCCTCGCAATGCAGCTTCCTGCTTCAGGGCGTTCAGTCCATCCGCTACTGCCTTGATCGGATTTCCCAGATTCAGGCGGTAATTGGTAAAGACAATATCTCCCGTAGGCGTCTCCGCATTCACCCTTACCGCAACAATCTTCGTCGTAGTAGAGCCCGAGTCAATACCAATCACAACCTGCTGTTTTCCTTTATTCAGCGGTTGGGTTTCGGTAGCGAATTTCGCCTTTGATTTGAGCCATTCCTGGTGCTCTTTCTCATTCTTGAACAGAGGCAGCAGACTGCTGGTCCATTCCGTTTGTATTTCTTTTTTCATCCGACTTCTGAGAACAGAAACTGAGGCTGCAGAATCAGCCGATTTAGCCCGATAAGCACAGCCCAGAGCCGGAATGAGATTGCTGTTTCCGGATACGATGAAATCGTTTGGAGAGAGATGGAGATAGTCGCAGAAAGCCTTGCGGAGAGCCGGTAGAAAGGTAAGCGGACCGCCGCAGAGCAGGATAGGAGCCTCGAAGCTGATGCCGTGAGAAAGCGTTACCACCGTCTGTACGGCGATGGAATGGAAGATGCTGGCTGCAATATCTGCTTCGGGCAGATTGCGCGCCATCAGGTTCTGGATGTCGGTCTTGGCGAATACGCCGCAGCGGGCAGCCATCGGATAAACGTGCTCTGCCTTCATCGCCAACTCGCTCATCTTCTGGTTTTCTACGCCCATCAGCACACTCATCTGGTCGATGAAAGCACCCGTTCCGCCGGCACAGTTGCCGTTCATGCGCAGTTCCATATTTCCGTTTTCCTTGAAGAAGATAACCTTTGCGTCCTCGCCACCAATATCGATGAGCGCTTTCGCCTCAGGATGAGCCGTACGGGCATAGACCGATGCAGCCACCACCTCCTGTACAAACTCCGCCTGGAGCTGTTCGGCAGTAGCCATTCCTACGCTTCCCGTTACGCAGATTCTTGCCTCTGCATCGCCCGTAAGGGCTAAAATCTCATCGAAATATTGCGACACAAGTTCGTTGACACGAGCGTTGTGGCGTTCGTATTTTGAGTAAATTACCCGGTTATCGCTGTCGATAACGGCTATTTTGGCTGTCGTAGAGCCAACGTCCAATCCTATGTAATAAGTTTTCTCCATTTCTCTTATCTCAAGTATTTTCTCTTATCTTCTAGTATCTTCTAGTGGCTTTTCCCAAGTTCCATCTGCTCTCTTCTCATATCCCTGAAAGCGCTCCAGGCTATCGGAACCGCAACGGCAAATGAGCAGCAATCTGCCCACATCTGACACATCTCCACGCCTAGCAATCCGAAGAAATAGGGCAGGATGAAGATGAGCGGAATGAAGAAAAGTCCGCTGCGTGCTGCCGCTACGATGTTGGCTCTCACCGGTTTACGGATGGTCTGCATCAGCATGTTGGTGAGCACGATGCTGGCTATGAGCGGAAAACTGAGCACCTGCCATCGCAAAGCCACCGAACCTACGGCTACAACCGCTGCATCATCGCGGAAAATACTGATGATGGAAGTTGAGAAGATGAAGCCGAGAATGGCACAGACGCCGAGGAAAACCGTGCCGCATCTGATGCAGAAAAAGTAAGCTTCCTTTACGCGCCCATAGAGTTTGGCGCCGTAGCAGAATCCGCAGAGCGGCTGGAATCCCTGTCCCAGACCGATAACCATCGCATAGGTGAAGAAGGAGATGCGGGTAACGATGCTCATGCCCGCAATGGCTGCATCGCCAAACGCACCTGCTGCCACATTGAGCATCAGCGTAGCAATACTTCCCAGTCCCTGTCTTGACAGCGAAGGGGTTCCGCCGAAGATAATCTCCTTGGCAAAGGCGCGGGTAGGGGTGAAATTGCTGAGACGGATGCGGATGTTCTCGCCTTTATGCGTCATCCAGAAGAGCATGGCGCAGCCGAAACACTGGCTGATGAGGGTGGCTACGGCGGCTCCGGTAATGCCCAGCTGGAAGTAGAGAATGAGCAGAGGAGCCAGAATCAGATTGAGCAGCACACCCGACATGATGCCTTTCATCGCATACATCGCATTGCCCTGGAAGCGCATCAGGTTATTCAGCGTAAGCGAGGTGGTCATAAAGGGAGCACCCAGCAGGATAATGCCCAGATAGCGTTCTGTATAAGGAAGAATGGTGGGCGTAGAACCCATCAGAAGGCAGAGCGGAGTGAGGAATACATGACCCAGAATGGCGATGAGGAGACCGGTAAGAAAACTCAGCACAAAGCCCGTGGCTGCCATCTTCTGTGCCTGTTCCGTATGTTTGGCGCCCAACTGTCGCGAAACATAATTGCCTGCACCATGGCCAAACAAGAAACCAATCGCCTGGATAACAGCCATTGCTGCAAAGGAAACGCCTACCGCTGCCACACTCTGCGTGTTGATGCTGCCCACGAAATAGGTGTCGGCGAGATTGTACAAACTCGTCGACAGCATACTGATAATCGTTGGTATGGCCATCGTGAAAATCACATGATGCACAGGGGCATGTGTGAGGAACGTATAGTTGTCTCTTTTCTCTTTCTTCATATTTTATGATGCTCTTTTTGGGCATTTCAACCTGCAAAGATACATAAATATCCACAAAGTTGGACAATTATGAACCATCTTTTATAAATTTATAAGAAAAGAGTTGCATTATTCATAAAATTATCGTATTTTTGCACCGCAATTGAATATATATACAAAACAGATTACTAATGAATGATGAGATAAGAATCATACCGGTAACAACAAAAAAGGGGTTGAAAACCTTTATTCAGTTTCATTATGATCTCTACAGAGACCATAAGTTTGCCATTCCTTTTTTGCGTTTCGACGAGATGAATACGCTGGACCCAAAGAAGAATCCTGCCTTCGAATTCTGCGAGGCTCAATACTTTCTGGCGGTTGACAGCGAGGCTCGTATCGTAGGTAGAATTGCTGCCATTATCAACCATCGTGCCAATGCACAGTGGAACAAGAAGCAGGTTCGCTTCGGCTGGTTCGATTTCGTGGATAATGTTGCGGTTTCCTGTGCCTTGTTGCGTGCGGTAGAAAACTGGGGCAAGAGCAAGGGAATGAACGAATGCGTAGGTCCGCTCGGATTTACGGATATGGACCGTGAAGGCTTGCTCATCGAGGGCTTCGACCGGAAGTCTACGATGTATATCAATTACAATTATCCTTATTACAAGACGCATATGGAGAGTTATCCGCTCTATGAGAAGGATAACGACTGGCTGGAGTACCGCATCAGGATTCCGGAAGTGACGCCGGCTAAGTTTGCCAAGACTGCCCAGATGATAGAGAGCCGATATAATCTGCATGTTCATAAGTTCACCCGCAGGGAACTGACCTCGGGAGGAATGGGCAGGAAGGTGTTCGAAATCGTGAACGAGACTTACAAGAATCTCTATGATTTCCAGCAGCTTACGGAGAAACAGATAGATGAATATGTAAATACTTATATCAAGAAGGCTGACTTGAACCTGGTAACGGGTGTGGTGGATGGTAACGCTGGCAACAAACTGGTAGCCTTTGGTGTTTCCTTCCCTTCGTTTACCGATGCGCTGCGCGAGATAGGCGATGGCAAACTTTTCCCTACGGGTTGGTTAAAGGTGCTGAAGGTTCTGAAGTGGCACAAGACGGATACGGTGGATTTGCTTTTGATTGGTGTTCTTCCGGAATATCGCAAGAAGGGAGCCAACGCGCTTATTTTTGCCGATCTGATAGAGCAGTATCGCCGTTATGGCTTTAAATGGGCAGAGGCAATGCCGCAGATGGAGACCAATACCGGTGTTCAGAGTCAGTGGCAGTATCTGGAGAGCGAACAGCATCGCCGTCATCGCTGCTATAAGAAGAAGATTTAAAAATCTCTGTTTTGAGCCGTTTAGGCGTAAAAAAGATAGAAAATGGGCTAAAAAGTTAAAAAATCTAACTCATAGTTTTGTGGTTCTCAACTCATAGCTTTCCGGTTAGCGGCTCATAGCTTTCCGGTTGAGAAAATTAAGAATGCATCGCGATAGGATGAAAAATGGCTGTAAAATGGCTGTTTTTTTCCATCGCGATGCATTATTTTTTGCGTCGCGACGCACAATTCTTTCCGTCGCGACGCACCAATTCTTCCGTCGCGACGCATTAATTGCCCCCTCGTGAGGCATCATTTAAGCCTCCCGCTGGTCATCATTTAAGCCTCTTATCGGTCTTAATATAAGGTACTTATCCGTCTTAATATAAGACGCTTGCCAAGATAAAAAGATGCGCTCTGGAAAGAGAAAATTAAGATGGGGGTTAACAGGTTAACAGTTAACACCCCAAAAATGCATACTTCCATCCATACACTTATATAAAAATAAGTATATATATATTATTATATAATAAGGTACGC
>OGDA01000262.1_pt1 | contig 38100 bp, 25 predicted proteins | sample 1570281 | NCBI WGS metagenome assembly OGDA01 (sample SAMEA2582184, study PRJEB24529) | metagenome
AAGAGAACTTATAACTGAATCCCGTTTCTATTTACACAAAATTATGGATACTGCCTCTCTGAAGGTGAAGCGTACATTGAATTTCTTCTCTATCTTGTTTATCAGTTGCATGTTGGTCAGTGAATCCCATCCTTCTATATCCTGGGCGGTGGTCTCATTGTCAAGTACGATGTTCTCTCTTTTCAGTACCTCTCGAAAGATGAGGCTCATTTCATTCAAAATAGTCTGTGTATCCATTGTCAAGTTTAAATTAGTTCTTGTATTTTCTTTCTGTCTGTTTTGCTACTGGTGTTCAGCGGAAACTGTTCCAGGCAATGCATATGCTTGGGAATCATGTAGTAGGGAAGCCTGCTATACAGATATTCCTCCATCTGCTGTTTGTCGAGCTGTTTCTTCTCTACGACGAGATGTAGTTCGCACTGATTGCCGTTGTCGTATTTGGGAATGACGACTACACGGCATTCACCGTTGAAAAAGTTTTTTGCCACATGTTCAATCTCGCTCAGCTCGATGCGAAATCCTTGTATCTTTATCTGTGAGTCTTTTCGTCCGCAATAGATGATGTCACCGTCGGCATCCATCCGGCAGAGGTCTCCCGTCTTGTAGTATACTTTTCCATTGGCGGTCTCTACGAGGCATTCCCCGTTTTTTTCGGGAGCATTCCAGTATCCACCCATCACTTGATTGCCGCTAATCCATAGTTCGCCGGTTTCTCCGGTAGGCAGCGGGCGACCGTCGTTATCCATAATTAGGGCATCGATGCCTTCGAAAGGCCTTCCGATAGCGGTCATGCCGTTGTGATGCTTGCAGGAGGTGACGGGTATCCGGTAGGCAGTGCAGTAGATGGTTCCCTCTGTCGGTCCGTATAGGTTTATGAAAGAGGCATTGGGGACACATTTTCTGAAAGCATCCAACAGCTCCGCGTCAGAAGCCTCGGCAGTAACCACTAGATATCTAAGTGCGGGGAGGTGTATCTCCGGAAAATAGGGACGTAGCAGCTGGAGCAGTGAAGGGGCCACGGCAGCGAAGGTCAGGTCGTATTTTTCCAGAGTTTCAATTACGTTGATGTATTTCACGCCTTCCGGAGAAACGGTGTATATGCAAGCACCCAGCGTCAGCGGATATAGAAAGGATACGATGGAAACGTCAAAAGTGAGTTCGAACATCTGCAGCATCCGGTCGTTCTCGTCCAGTTGCCAGCCGAGGCGGTGGTAGGCGGTATAGAAAGCATTCAGGTTACGGCGGGAGATGGGTACTCCTTTGGGTTCGCCCGTGCTTCCGGAGGTAAAGATGATGTAGGCATTTTCCTCTTCTGCCGTATGGAGGATGTCTTCTGCGGCATGGAACGTGGCGGAGTTCTCTGCCTGCTCTATTTCGGAGGTACATATCAGTTCCAGATTCCGGGTGTCGAGGTTCAAGACATGGATATTCTCGGTATGCAGCACGAGGCGAATGCCTGCCGAGTCGGCAATTCTGTCGTTCCTATGTTTGGGGTAGGAAGGATGCAGGATGACGTATGTCTTTCCGCAAATCAGTGCAGATAGTATGGATGCGTATGTTTCCAGTCTGTTTTCTGCGACGATGCCGATAATTTTGTCTTCTCTGTCCTTGAATAGGGAGGATATTTTCTGTACGCAAGTTGCCAGCTCTCCATAAGTGCAGGCCGTGTCTTCGATGACGAATGCCGGTCGGTCGGCATATTTGCCGAAGGCTTTCATGATGTCGCCAATCAAGTCATTTGGATACTTTTTCATTTAGTCCGTTATGTTATAGTTCAGTTTTTGCGGAAGCGATGTTTGTCCGTCGTTCATTAAAGACAGTGGTTTCCCGCAATCTCCCTACCGGGAAATCCTTAAGATTTCTAAAAAAGGAGGGATACTGTTCGGAATAAAAGAAACAGAGGGGGCAAATACATACTCACCACAGGATAACACGGATTAACACTGCTAAAAGCTCTTTATTATCAGAACTCCTAAGGCAATCTGTGTTAATCCGTGTTATTCTGTGGTGAGTATGATATACTCTTCGGGCAAAATGGGTTTGCGAACAAAGTCCTTATTTTGCCCAGAACAGTTTGTGGTAGTAAGTGTCTTCGGCTGACACCTCTTTATAGTAGGGATTGTAGTTGACTTCCGTATTCGGGTATCTCCAGCGGTTCGGCACATTTGTGATGGTACCGGCCACTTCGGGGAAGGCTAGGCCGGACGGATAGCCGGTACGTCGGATATCACTCCATGCCTCACGACTGGCTAGGAAACCGAAATGCAGCCACTTTTGGGTAATGATAGCATCCAGCTTGTCTGCATATTCCGTGCTGTTCCATTTGGCAGCAGCGAAAGAGGCTGTTTCTTCGGCAGTGGGGGCATTATACCGGCGTGCGTTTTCACCCGTACTTACCGAATCGTAATAGTAGTAAAGCGTGATGGACTGGCTGACAGCCTTTTTGAACTCTTCTTCCGCTTTCGCTTCATTCTTTGCCACTCCATACCCCATTTCATAGGCTTCCGCTTTCAGGAAATGGATTTCGGGTGAGGCCATTATCAGCATGTCGAATTTGTCGTTTTCCCAAAAGAAACCTTTCTGCGTGATTTGTGAGAAACCGGTGTTGCTGGTATTGACTTCGTCTTGTGCCTGCGAGTTGTAATATTCCGTCAGCTCATCTGCCACGGTAAGGTCTGTGCCCAGATAACGGTGTTCGTCCAATTGACCGGTGTTTTGGTTGGTAATCTTCACGGGATTGAAGTTGAGCAGGATGCGCGGGTCGTCTTCTCCTTTCACATAAACGCCGCTCAGTGGGTCATTGCTGGTCATATCATAGTTGCCATGGCCCAGCATGCGGTCGATGATGGCGCCCGAAGCAAGTCGGTTAGTTACCCAGTCACCCAGTCCGTGGCCTGCGGTGAAGTTCAGTTGCCCAGACTTCTGGTTGACAATGAGAATGTTGTTTTCTTGTTCCTCTATCAACGGATAGGCTGACGGATTTTCCAGGATTTCCTTGATGGCGGTACGGCCTTCCGCCTGCAAGTCTCCTTGCGCGGCTACGCGCATGGCAAGGCGCAGTCGCAAGGAGTTTGCATAGCGTTCCCATTTGTCCATGTCCCCGTTGTTGATAAAGTCTTGTGTATTGAAGTTCCTCGGTGTGGGGATGGAACGGAACCGTGGAGCAATTTCTTTGAGCTCATCAAGAATGGTTTTATAAATATCCTCGGCCTTGTCATAATGAGCATACGATTTACCTACATCGTTGGTAAGCGGCAGCGTACAAGCTTCCGAGAAAGGCATATCCCCGAAAACGTCCACTGTGGCGGCAAAGAAATCGTACAACTGTACTTTGGCGGCAAGATAGAATGCCTCGTCCTGGGCTTGTTCTGCCGCGCTTTCTTCCTCGTAGAGAGATTCCAGCTTACGGAACTGGGCCAGTGCCGAATACACATTGTCCCACTGTCCGTCAATAGCGGGTATATAGCCGGGGGTATACATATCCGTAGTGTTGGAGTAGCCGAAGGTTTGTGCATACTTGCCTGTAAACTGTGAATCGAATCCGAAGAACCGGTTGTATTCGTAAACATCATAGTCCTTTACTTTTTGGAAGACTCCTACCATCAGATTACTGATGGTGACTTGGGTTACTTTGGAGGGGTCTTCGTATTTGCTGTCGAAGTCATAATCCGTACAGCCTGATGTTGTCAGGAGGAATGCTCCCAATGAAACAAGAGATAATATCTTTGTCTTTTTCATACTCTTTTTTGTTTTTTGGATGGTTGTTTTGTCAGAAACTTGCACGAAGTGAAACACCGAAACTGCGGGTAGCTGTGGTAGAACTTCCCACGGTAGCCTGGTTGGTCCAGGATGTTCCGACGGACGACTCCGCATCGTAGTTTTTCAGTGCTTTGTAGAAGTAGAAGAGATTACGTCCGAAGACCGACACACTCAGCCGGCCCAGTCCCAGTTTGGAGATCATCTTTTCGGGAAATTGGTAGCCGATGGTCAATTCACGCAGTTTGACATAAGAATTGTCGAATACCGAATGGCGGTATGTCAGCTGTTCGGCCTCCGTTCCCCAATTATAGGTGGTGTTGTAGTAATAGCCTGCCGGAATGATACGTGTGTTTCTTTCGCCAGTGGAGGCCACTACACCCGGAAGAATGATGCCGTCGTGGTAGATTATCTCTCCGTTGGGGCCGACACCCGTGGAAGGGTCTACTTGTACCGGAATTCCGCTGGAATTGTTGTCGCCCGGATAGTAATAGGATAGTCCGCCGTGTTCCGTATCACGGTACTTCAGGGATTCGGGTGTCAGACCCACTGCGGTGGCATATTGGTTCATTTCGTTGATAACATCTCCTCCGATGCGGAAGTCGATACTGAAATCGAGGAATACATTCTTGTAGGAGAAAGAGTTGAATAGACCTCCTACGCCTGCCGGATTGATGTTGCCGACTTTCTGCAATTCGGTTTGGTTGAGGTAAAGACCTTTATCGGAAACGAGGTACTCACCGTTTTCGTTCACCTGGGGAACCTGCGCATAGATGTCACCCATTGGCTGGCCTTCCACAGCTTGTATTTTTATTCCACTACCTCCGGAGTTGAGTATTTCCAGATAGGGCACTCCATCGGCCAGTTTCACTACTTTGTTCTTATATACACCATAGTTGGCTGTCAGGTCCCAGCGGAAATCTCTGGTCAGTATGGGAGTGGCACTGATTGATATATCCCAGCCGTGGTTGGCTACCTCGCCCACATTCATCAACACATTCTTTACGCCTGATGTGGAAGGTTGCGGCGTGGAGAGTATCTGGTCCTTTACACGGTTGTTGTAGTAAGATACATCTATACCCAACCGGTTGTTTAAAAACTTGCTTTCCAGACCTATCTCGTATTCGTACTTCTTTTCCGGACGGATATCTGCATTCCCCCATGAAGAGGGAATGGTGTTCCAGGTGAATCCGTTGTCCGAACCTTGCTCGTAGACGATATTGGCGGTATAGGTTTCAGGAGCATTTCCTACGATACCGTATGAGAGGCGCAGTTTTCCATAGTTCCACCATGACGGCATGTGGAAGGCTTGGGTGAAGAGGAAACTCAGATTGGCGGAAGGATAGAAAAAACTTTGGTCTTTTAGGGTAGACGAGCGTTCCTGGCGTCCGGTCAGTTCAAGGAATAGATAGTTGTCCCATCCCAGGCTCAGTGTACCCATATAGCCGGTTTTCAGTAGTTCCATACGTTGCAGGGTACTGCTTGGCGTGTAGCGGCTGGCATTGAGGTCGAACCAGTTTTCCGTGACAAGCCCGCCATTGGTGGAGACCCTGATATTGTTCATATTTTCGTAGCGTCCGGTCCAGCCTACGGTGGCGGCAATGTCGAAGCGGTTGATATTATAGTTGAAGTTCAACATAACATCTCCATAGACAATGTCGTAACGGCGGTTGATGGACTGGAAGCTACCGTTGGGGTCGTATAGGGAATTGGGTTGTTCGCTTTCATATTTCAGTGTTTGCTTCACATCTGTGATATCAGTTGAAACCTGGGCACGCAGACTCAGCCAGTTGGTTATCTGCCAGGTGGGGCGAATCATACCGATGAGCCGGTTCTCTGTCTCGTCGCTATGGTGATGGTACATATTCCACAGCATGTTGTTCACTCCGGTGGCGTAACTGGGGTCGTAGGCCCATGATTCCTCGGGAGTCAGCGTGGCGTTTCCTCCGACAAAGGTATTACGGTATCCCAGACTGGTGACGTAACTTTGTTTCAGATAGGGAATGTCCAGGAAGGTGGAGAACATGTTGCCGAAACCGCTGTATAGGTTGAGCGAGGTTTGCGGGCGGTCTTCTACATTCTGTACGATGTAGTTAAGGGAGTATTCCAGTTTCAGCGGTTTCGCCAGTTGATACGAACCGGTCAGCTTGAAGTTGTGTTTGGTGAAGCTTCCGGTCAGGGCATTGGGAATCTCGTCCATGAATGTGTAGGAGAAGCGGTTGCTGGTGGTTTCCGTCCCTTGTGAGATGGCGAGATTGTAAGTCTGGGTCCAGCCGGTGCGAAACAACTCTTTCCACGGGTTGTCGGTCAGTGCCTGGTAGGGGCGCATCTTCCCGTCCCAGTAAAGTACCTCGCTGCCGTCGTATTTCGGGCCGAAGGACAAGGTGGTGGAACGGAGGCTTTTGTAGCTTTGTCCGTTTAGGGTTCTCTGATAGAAGCCTCCCGTCTGTTTCTCATAATCGCTGTATGCGGTGTTGTAGGTTCCCGGCCCGTATACGGTCTGTACTTTTGGTAGATAAGCCGGTAAGTTTGCCATGACTTGGGCATTGAAGTCCACCGTCAGCTTGCCGCTTTTGGTGCGCTTGCTAGTGATGACTACCGCACCGTTTGCAGCCTCCGAGCCGTAGAGAGCTGTGGCGGAAGCTCCTTTCAGAATACTGAGGCTCTCGATGTCCTCTGGGTTGATGTCTACCAGACCATTGGAACGGATTTGTCCGTCGTTGCCAAATTCGGCGAAGTCCGTGCTTTTACCCGTGCCGCCGTTGCGGATGGGTACACCGTCCAGAATGATGAGTGGCTGGTTATTTCCAGTGATGGAAGTCAGTCCGCGTACGTTGATGGAGACAGCTCCGGCAGAACCGCCTTGTGTCTGTGTGATGCGGACTCCCGGTGCTTTACCGTACATGGCAGAGGCAAAGTTGGGTGCTCCTGCCTTTACCAATTCGTCTGCACTGATGGTACTGATGGCATAGCCGACACGTTTCGTGTCTTTTTTGATACCCATTGCCGTTACTACGACTTCTTTCAGTTGCTGGGTATCTTCGCTGAGTGTAATCTTCAGGTCGCCTTGCTTTTTTCGTTTTGCCAGGTTTATCTCCCGAGTAGCATAGCCCATGTAAGCGATAGAGAGTGTTGCATCTGCAGGAACGGTCAGTGTGAAGTTGCCGTCCACATCGGTAATGACGCCGTTGTTGGTGCCTTTCTGTATGACGCTGGCACCGATAAGCGGTTCTCCCGTTACATCTCTTACAATGCCTGTAATGGTTCGGTTCTCTTGTGCAAAGGCTGTTCCGGTGAAAAGAAATGTTAATAACCAACTTGCAATAATCAAACTTTTTTGGAAGTGCGACGCTGAATGTGGAATGTCACACCGTTTTCTCATCCTGATTTTCATACTACTGAAAAATAATTGATTTATCTTATTATAAATGTTACGTCCTTTCGGCAGATATTTTAGCAAGAGGTATGCCAAACGAAAGGCAGACTATCCTTTTAAGGATGAATAATGTTGATAATCAATTGCTTATTTTCTATCGGGAAAAAGGGAAGTTCGGGTGTTTGTGGTGTGGAGATGTGGAAAAAATCCACAGTAGGTATTCCACAATTTCCCTCTCTTCCCTTGAAGTCTTGTTGTCGACCCTTATTGGTAGCCTTGTTCATCGGAGGTATGCTCTATCACTACAATAAAATCTGGTGCAGTTGCAGTGGTTGCATTTTTTTTCAGGGTGGGAGTGTTTTTGACCTTTATCCGGGAAGGATTACTCGAACGAAAGAGCTATCAGCCTGCGGTTTGTGAGATTGATATTAAGCCAGTATAAATCAGAGAATTACTTTCAAAATGTGACTACTATGGTTACTGTGGCAAATATAGTTATTCTTGATGGAAGAACTGCATGTTTGGCGTAATAAGTATCTATGTTTGGGAGAGAAAGGATAGGGAGGTACTCTTACTTTTAGGAAATTAATATCATGTTTGCACCTTATTTGTTTCGTGCAAACATGATATTAATAAATCTTAGTGGTTTATTTTACTTCCCACGTATCATTCGTCATCAATAACTCCTCGAAGTTGTGATACTTCTTCTTGGCAGACACCTCTTCGATTTGTTCATGAACAGCATCGTCGTAAGTAGGAGCTTCCACATCGCGGATAACACCGAGTGCAATCGGGAAGTCGGGACCTTCCATCAGGGCAAGCTTCAGTTGCAGGGTGTTGTCCATGCAGTGGGCATCGTGGATGAGGATATCCTTCTCTGTAATGCCGTTCTCACCGAGTTTCACGACTTTTAGACCAAAGCCTTCCTGCATCAGTCCGTATTCGTTGTTCTCGCCGAAGAGCATTGGTTCGCCGTGTTTCAAGTAGATAGCATTCTTGGCGCGGTCTTCCTTTTTGGCTACGGAGTCATGCGTACCGTTATTGAAGATAACGCAGTTTTGCAGAATCTCGCAAACGGAAGCCCCTTTGTGAGCCATGGCTGCCTTCAATATTTCCACTGTCCCCGGAGCATCGGTAGCTACCGCGCGGGCAAAGAAACGGCCGCGGGCACCGAAGCAAAGCTCTGCCGGGTGGAATGGATCTTCTACCGTACCATAGGGAGACGACTTGCTGACGAAACCACGTGGAGAGGTCGGAGAATATTGACCTTTGGTCAGACCGTAGATGCGGTTGTTCAGCAGAATCATGTTCAGGTCGATGTTACGGCGTACGGCGTGGATGAAGTGATTACCGCCGATGGCCAGACCGTCACCGTCGCCGGAGATTTGCCATACCGTCAGGTTGGGATTGGCAACCTTGGCACCTGTAGAGATGGCAGCAGCACGTCCGTGGATGGTCTGCATCGCATACGTATTCATGTAATAGGGCAGACGGCTGGAGCAGCCGATACCTGAGATGACGGCATTCTCCCAAGGAGCTTTGCCGATTTCTGCCATTGCTTTGTGCAGTGAAGCCAGAAAGAAGTGGTCACCACAACCCGGACACCAACGGGGTTGTCCTTTTTTATAGTCTTTTGCTGTATATTCGCACATAATCTTTTTTAATTGATAGTTGATAATTGATAGTTGATAATTGGTGGCTGGTCATTGATAATCCGCATATTACGCATGGTTATTATCAATTGTCAACTGTCAATTATCAATTAATTTATTGAACGCTGCGACCAGCTCGGCAACGACGAACGGTTGTCCTTTGACTTCGTTGAACTGGTACGGGGTGAAGTTGTCTATCTTCATACGTAGATAACCTGCAAATTGTCCGAGATTCTGTTCGGCAACTACCACCTTCTTGTACTTCTTCAGAACGGTTTCCGTGTTCTTGGGGAGCGGATTCAGATAAGTGAAGTGGGCGAGGGCAACCTTCTTGCCTGCCTTGTTCATCTCTTCCATGGCCGAATACAAGTGGCCGTATGTACCGCCGAAACCGACAATCAGCAAATCGGCATCGTCTGCACAGCCTTGCACTTCTACATCAGGTACGGGGATTTTGGCAACCTTCTCGGCACGCAGGTGGCACATCAAGTCATGGTTTTCGGGATCGGTGGAGATGGCACCGGTATTGCTGTCTTTCTCCAGACCGCCGAGGATGTGCATATAGCCTTCTTGTCCGGGGATGGCCCAATAGCGGACACCTGTTTCGGGATTGCGTTTGTACGGAGTATAGTTGTCCTTCATTTCGGAAGTCACGTAGGGAGGGGTGATGGCGGGATAGTCTGCCAGCTTCCAGGCGCCGGAGCCATTGGCAACAAAGCCGTCGGTCAGCAATACGACCGGGGTCATGTGCTCCAGTGCAATTTTGCTTGCCATGTAGGCTGCGTCGAAACAGCTTGTGGGTGAAGAGGCGGCGATGACGGGCATTGGGCTTTCACCGTTGCGGCCGAACAATGCCTGCAACAAGTCTGTCTGCTCTGACTTGGTGGGCAGACCGGTAGAAGGACCGCCACGTTGCACGTCGAGCACAACCAGCGGAAGTTCTGTAATGACTGCCAGGTTCATAGCTTCCGATTTCAGGCAGACACCGGGACCGGAAGTGGAGGTCACAGCCAGCGCACCTGCAAAAGCGGCGCCGATAGAAGTGGCGCAACCGGAAATCTCGTCTTCGCATTGCACGGTCATCACGCCCAGAGACTTGTGCTTGGAGAGTTCGTGCAGTACATCGGTTGCCGGAGTAATGGGATAGGAGCCGAGGAACAGCTTCAAGCCAGCCTTTTCAGCTGCGGCGATGAAACCGTAAGCAGTTGCTTTGTTCCCCGTGATATCCATGTATCTGCCGGGAACGGTAGTCTTACTTTCAATCTTATATGTATGGGCTACGGAAGCATGGGTGTTGTGTCCGTAGTCATATCCTGCATGGATGACCTTGATATTTGCCCCGGCAATTTCGGGCTTTTTGGCGAATTTCTCGCGGATGAAATCTTCGGCTATTTTCAGATCGCGGTTGAACAGCCAGCATACCAGGCCTACTGCAAACATATTGCGGCATTTCAGCATGGACTTGTTGTCCATTCCGGTGTCGGCAAGGCAGTCTTTCACCATCTTCGAGATGGGGGCGGCGATGACATCCTGCTTAATACCCATTTCCTCTATCGGATTATCGGTCTTGAAAGCGGCCTTTTCCAAGTCTGACTTCTGGAAAGCATCTGTATCGATGATGATACAAGCAGTGGATTTAGCAAACTTATATTGGGTTTTCAGTGCGGCGGCGTTCATCGCTACCAATACGTCGCATTTGTCACCTGGGGTATAGACTTTCTCTGCACCGATATGTACCTGAAAACCGGAAACACCGGTGAGTGAGCCTTGCGGGGCGCGGATATCTGCCGGATAGTCGGGGAATGTACTGATATCATTGCCCACGGTAGCCGAAACTGTTGAAAAGATGTTGCCGGCGAGCTGCATACCATCGCCGGAGTCTCCGGAGAAGCGGACTACCACTTGCTCCAGTTCTTTGACCATCATGTCGTTTGCCATAACTTACGAATTACTATAGATTAATTTTTGGGGGTTACTGTATTCTATCACTGACCGACAAATTTCGTAAAGTTAATCGGATTAACAAAACTTTTTTCGGAAAATCGACAGAATACATTATCTTTGCATCCGCAATCTACTGCAATATGCAGAATCTATGCAAAAGGTCTTGTAGTTCAACGGATAGAATAGAAGTTTCCTAAACTTTAGATCCGGGTTCGATTCCCGGCGAGACTACAAAAAAGGAGGAAATCCATTTCGGATTTCCTCCTTTTTTAGTTTATAGTTTTTTGTCCAAATTCTTATTTGGCTACTTCTACAGCTGGTTCGGTACCTTTTTTGTTCTTCATCAGCAGATATGCGATAGGAGATGCAACGAACAGAGAAGACAGTGTGCCGAATACAACACCCAGAATCATGGCAAATGCGAAGCTGCGGATGGAATCACCACCGAGGATGAAGATACACAGTAACACAATCAAAGTACTCAGTGAAGTATTGATGGTACGTGCCAGAGTTGTGTTCAATGAGTCATTGAACAACTGGAATCTGTCACGCTTCGGATAGAGGCCGAAGAATTCGCGTACACGGTCGAAGATTACCACCTTGTCATTGATAGAGTAACCGATAGCTGTCAGGATGGCACCGATAAAGGTCTGGTCGATTTCCAGAGAGAACGGCATCCAGCCCCAACAGATAGAGTAGGCACCCAGGATGATGATGGTATCACAAGCCAATGCGGCTACTGAACCGATACTGTATGCAATATTGCGGAAACGGATCAGGATATAAATACCGATGGCAATCAATGCAAGTACAACGGACCAGATGGCTGAAACCTTGATATCGTCTGCGATACTCGGACCTACCTTCTGGGAACTGATGATACTTCCGCCCGTATGGTTTTCACGGTCGATGAAGGTTTCCAAAGTGATGTTCTGAGTCAGCAACGGTTTCAGTGTTTCGTATAAGTATGCTTCGATTTCAGAGTCAATGTTGTTACCTTCTTCTTCGATACGGTAGTTGGTACTGATACGTACGGTCTTACCGTCCGTACCGATGGCGATAACGCTGACATTGGCATCGCCGAACTTGCTGGAGATAAGCTCGCGAACTTGTTCCGGCTCTACCTTATTCTCAAACTGTACTTTGAAGTTACGTCCACCAGTGAAATCGATACTCTGGCTCAATCCACGGGTAGCGAGGAAAGCGATACATATCACTATGATAGCTCCCGTAGTGGTCAGCCACAATTTGTTCTTGCCCATGAAGTCGAAGTGTGCATTCGCCATCAAGTTCTTTGAAATCTTGGAAGAGAATGTCAGATTCAGCAGTTTGTCCTTGCTCATGAAATGGTCATAGAACAGACGCGTCATGAATACGGCAGTAAAGAACGAAATCAAGATACCGATAATCAATGTAGTGGCAAAACCACGGATAGGACCTGTACCGAAGTTGAACAAGATAATACCGGTGATGATAGACGTCAAGTTGGAGTCGAAGATAGCAGAGAAGGCGTTGGAGTAACCGTCAGCCAATGCTTTCTTTACACCCTTGCCTGCACGGAGTTCTTCTTTGGTACGTTCGTAAATCAATACGTTGGCATCTACAGCCATACCCAGTGCCAACACCATACCGGCAATACCGGACATCGTCAATGCTGCTTGGAAAGAGGAAAGGATCCCCAATGTGAAGAACAAGTTCAGCACCAAAGCACCATTGGCAACCATACCCGGAATGAATCCGTACATAGAGCACATGTAAACCATCAGCAGAATCAATGCTACGATGAATGACATGATACCGGCATTGATGGAAGCTTGTCCCAGTGAAGGACCTACGATATCTTCTTGTACGATGTGCGCAGGAGCTGGCATCTTACCTGATCTTAACACGTTTGCCAAGTCTTTTGCTTGTTCCGGAGTAAAGTGACCGGTAATCTGTGAGTTACCGCCAGTGATTTCATTGTTTACGTTCGGTGCGGAATAAACATAACCATCCAACACGATAGCGATGCTCTTGCCGATATTCTGCTTGGTGAGCTGAGCCCAACGGCGTGCACCGTCAGTGTTCATGGACATACTTACGGCAGGTTTACCGTAATGGTCGTATTCGTCTTTGGCGCTAACCACTACATCACCTTCCAGAGGCGCCTTGCCGTTACGTTCTGTAGAACGGATGGCATAAAGTTCGAAAGTCTGAGCTTTCGGATCATATTCATAAGGAGATACTCCCCATTTCAGACGCAAGTCTTTCGGCATTTCGGCCTGAACTTCCGGCATGGAAAGGTATCTGTTGATTTCAGCTGTATCCTTGTAGTTGGCATAGGCTACAACAGGACCTTGTCCGCTGGGGTTGACTTGCAAGATTGCGAACAGCGGGTGTTCTTTCTTTATTTGTGCAAGGTCAGCGGGTTGTGTCTTGTTTTCACCCTTTAAAGCAGCGGCAAGACTGTCGGCTGTGCTGGTAGCTTGGGCTACGGCAGGAGCTTCGGTAGCTGCGCTGTCTGCCTCTTCTGCCGGAGTTTCGCTTGCAACGATGGCACGCAACTTGGTGTCGGCAGCTTGCAGATAGGGAGTAACGTCTTTTGCTGTGTATGTTTCCCAGAATTCCAGATTGGCAGAACCTTGTAATAATTTTCTTACACGTTCAGGCTCTTTGATACCCGGAAGTTCTACCATGATACGGCCCATTTTGTCTTCCAGACTCTGGATATTGGGCTGAACTACACCGAAACGGTCGATACGGGTACGAAGTACATTGTAGGAGTTGTCAACAGCTGCCTTTACTTCTTCGCGCAATACTTTCTCAACTTCCGCGTCGGTAGATTTCTGAGTTACCTTGTCTTTTAATTGTTGGGTTGCGAACAGCTGTGACAGCGGAGCACCCGGAGCAAGCTTGTGATACTCTCTGACGAATAGGGTGATCACGTCATCCTGGCTTGTGGTAGCTTGCTTGGCGGCAGTGGCCAATGCTTGGTTGAATGCTTCGTCAGTCTTGTTGTCAGCCAATACTTTGATGACATCGGGTACGGAAACTTCAAGGATGACGTTCATACCACCCTTCAAGTCCAAACCTAAACTGATTTCCATCTCACGACATTGTTTCAGCGTCCAATTGCCGAAATACACTTTCTCATTAGCCAGAGAATCGAGGTAGTCCTGCTCTACTTTCACATCGCCTTTTGCAAACTCTTTGGCCTTACTTGTGTAATGGCGAGTTACAAAAGAGAAGGAGAGATAGAACACACACACCAGTGTGAGCAATATCGCAAAAACCCTTACAAATCCTTTGTTTTGCATGTTACTTTTAGTTTATTATGATTACTTTTTAATTAAATTCTGTTGCATACAAGGCTGCAAATATAGCTTTTTTTTCACAAATCTTACTTCATACCGCGATTTTTTAACATCGGGTCTAATTGAGGCTCAGTTCCTCTGAAGTTTTTATAGAGAGTCATCGGGTCTTCGCTGTCTCCTTTTTCCAGAACATTCTGGCGGAAGAGGTCGGCTGTCTGCTTGTCGAAGATACCGTGTTCCTTGAAAGCTTCGAAGGCATCGTTGTCCAGAACATTGGCCCAGAGATAGCTGTAGTAGCCTGCAGCATAACCGCCGATGATGTGGTTGAAGTATGTGGTACGGTAGCGGGGAGCTATTTCCGGAATCAGCCCCAGTTGGTCCATCGCTTCTTTTTCGTATGCAACGACATCAACATCTTCGGTATCAGTCAGGTTATGCAGGTTCATGTCGAGGATGGCGGCGGCCAGCAACTCGGTAGTCATGAAACCCTGGTTGAACGTTTTCTGGTTCAGTATCTTTTCAATCAGGCTGTCGGGAATGACCTCGCCGGTCTTGTAATGCTTGGCATACATTTTCAACACTTCGGGTTCGGTAGCCCAATGCTCGTTGATTTGAGAGGGGAGTTCCACGAAGTCGCGTACGACATTGGTGCCTGAAGTACCTTTATACTGGCATTGGGTCAATAATCCGTGCAGGGCATGGCCGAATTCATGGAACAAAGTTTCCACTTCGTCGATAGTCAGCAGGGAAGGAGTGTCGCCTACGGGCTTGGTGAAGCTGCATACGTTGCATACCAATGGACGTATGCTGCCTTGTTGTTCGCGGTAATTGCTCATCCAGGCACCACCGCTTTTGCCGGGACGGGGGAAGTAATCTACATAGAAGATACCTACTTGTGAGCCGTCTGCGGCTTTCACTTCAAACACTTCTACATCGGGATGATAGACGGGGATACCTTCGAGCTTTGTCAGCGTGATGCCATAGAGCTTATTGGCAACGGCAAAGGCGCCTTCACGTACGTTTTCCAGTTTGAAGTAGGGCTTAATCTCTTCTTCTTCAAGGTTATATTTCTCCTTACGGAGTTTTTCGGTGTAGTACCACCAATCCCATGCTTCCAGTTTCTCTCCTTTGCCTTCCTTGTCCATCAGCTTTTGCAGTTCGGCTGCTTCGGCTTTTGCTTTGGGGAGTGCATAACTCCACAAGTTGTTGAGGAAGTCCATCACGGCGGTGGAATTCTTTGCCATTGTATTGTCCAATACAAAGTTGGAGTAACAGTCGAAACCCAGCAGTTGCGCCTTTTCAAGTCTCAGGCGTACGATGTCGGCAATGATTTTCTTGTTGTCGTTCTTGTCATTGTTATTGCCGCGGTTGATGTAGGCCTTGTACATCTGTTCGCGTAGCGGCCGGTTGGCGGAGTATTGGAGGAAAGGCAGGCGGCTTGCATTATGGAGGGTAAACAGCCATTTGCCTTCCTGTCCGGTGGCACGGGCTTCAGCCATGGCGCTTTCGCGGAACCATTGGGGAAGTCCGGCGAGGTCTTCCTCTTTTCCTACATAAAGCTTGAAGTCGTTGTTTTCGTTCAGGATGTTGTTGCTGAACGTGATTCCGAGTGTGGAAAGCTGCTTGTTGATTTCACGCAGACAGGCTTGTTTGTCGGCCGGAAGATTGGCACCGGAACGGATAAATTTCTTATGGGTTTTTTCCAGCAGCCTTTGTTGTTCGCGGGTCAGGCCGAGAGCATCTTTCTGGCTGTAGACAGCATCCACTTTCTTGAAAAGCTCCTGGTTGAGGGAGATGTTGTCTTCGTGTTCGGCCAATGTCGGAGCCAGTTTCATGGAAAGGGCTGTCAGTTCATCGGTAGTTTCGGCCTCCGTCAGGTTGAAAAATACACCGCCTACACGGTCCAGGGTGGGAGAGCTGTTGTCGAGGGCAACAATGACATTTTCGAAAGTAGGGGCTTCCGTATTGTCAATGATGGCTTGGATATTTGCATTTTGCTCTTCCATGCCTTTCTGGAATGCGGGTTCATAGTGCTCCAACTTGATTTTATCGAATGGAGGCACGCCATTGGGTGTTTGAAACTCGGTAAGGAACGGATTGCTTTCCGTCTGGGTGGCACAGGAGTACATCATACAACTTACTGCTAAAATTAGAATACATTTCTTGAACATTGTTTTCTAAGTATTAAATGTTTAAGTATTAATTTTCAATATCTCTTAGTGATATAGCACCATATCGGATAGTGGTCTGACTCTTTGATGGAGCGGTCTACTGTACAATTGTAGGCTCTCAGGTTCTTGCTTGTCAGTATGTTGTCTATCCGGAAATAGAATCTGTTCTGGTTGTAGGAGATGCCCAGCCCCCGTCCTGATTGGGTGAATGCGTCGTCCAAATCCTGGGCGATGGTGCGGTGGGTATAGGAGATGGGGGTATCGTTGAAATCGCCGCATACAATAATGTAAGGATGCGGTGAAGCGGCTATTTCATGTGCAATAGTGTCAGCTTGCGGGGCACGGATGGCCGATGCTTCTGCCAGCTTGCGTATGAGCAGGCGTGCGCCGCTTTTCACTTTTTCCTTTTCGGGAGATTTCAGCATGTCTTCGTACACGACTTTATCGGCTTTGGTCAGCTTGTTGGACTCCAGATGATTGTTGATGAGGGTAACCGTGTCTTCCCCAATCTTGATTTCATAGAGTACCGAACCGTTGTATTCGCTGGGATAATCCAATATGCGTGACGAGAGAATCGGAAATTTAGAGTAACATGCTATCTTGTTGGTATGTCCCTTTCCGCTACCCACTGTGTTGATGCGGTGGTATGGATATGCCTTGAGTTCCCGCTCTACGTCTTTTTGCGAAAGATGCTTTGAGGATTGTACTGTGGAATATTCCTGCAGACAGAGGATATCGGCGCCACTTTCCTTCAAATAGGTCAATATCGGGTTTTTGCCATCTTGTTTGGCGGCACCGTCAAATCCCATAATGTTGTAGGAGAGCAGTTTGATACTTGTTTCCGGTAAGTGGTCTGTATGGAAGTTGATGGGCAGATAGGTGCGTATCTGCGAATAGCAGAGCAACATCCCTATTAGGGGCAGCAAAGCCGACCTATAGCGCTGGATGACCAGCCAAAAAATGAGGAAGCCGGCATTTATCATCAGGAACACGGGAAATGTCAGCCCCAGGCACGATTGCACCGGATGTGTGACCGGCTGGATGTGCGGACTATAGGCGGTGAACAGTAATAGGCCCGTAAATAAGGCATTGACCGCTAAAATCAGGAGAGCGACAAAATTACCGAGATGCTTCATTATAATAGTTGAAAATTGAAAGGTGAAAACTGAAAATAAGAGTGGCGGTTATATTCTCATTTTTCATTTTCCGTTTTCCATTTTCCATTGGTTTAACGTTTACTCGCGTCGAACAAGCTTTTCTTTTCCTCTGTAGTAAGGCTTTCGTATCCCGATTTCTTTAATTTGTCGAGAATGCGGTCTATCTCGTCGGATTGGGCTTTTTTCCGTGCGTTGTAATCATAATCTTTTTGTTTGCCAGTACCGTAGTGTACTTTCATTTTCGGCTTTCTAGGTTTGAAGCTGACGATGGAAACTAAGGTATCCAGACATTTGTTTATCCATGAGGTCAGGTCACTACCTTTGCTGAGGCTGGCGGCAAACCATACCCCTGCCAGCGCACCTCCTAAATGTGCGATGTGTCCACCGGCATTGCTGGAGGTGATGAACAGTAAATCGGTGCCTATAACGATGAGTGCCAGGTATTTCAGCCGGATGGTTCCGAACAGCAGTAGCCGTATCGGATAGTTGGGCTCGCGATAGGAGGTGGCGGCTACAATGGCAAGTACAGAGGCAGAAGCGCCCAGCATGAAAGAATAGTCTGTCATGGGACGGAAATACGGGAAAATGTTATAGGCGGCCATATAGAGCAGACCGCCGCAAATTCCTCCCAGAATGTATACACCCCGGAGATGCTTTGCAGAGAAGAAACTCAGGAACAGTGCACCGAACCAGTAAAGCCACAGCATATTGAAAAGAATGTGCATGAATCCTGCATGCATGAACATATATGTCAGTAGTGACCATGGTTGCAGGATGAAGCGTATGACTGATGCCGGCAGTTCCAACCATTCGAATACGCCTGCTATGCTCCGGTTGAACAACTGGAACATGACTTCGGTTAGCGTAGTAAGTATGAATACCGCTACATTGATGTAAATCAGTTGGATATAAATGTTCCCCCTACGGAAGGTTTCTTTCAAATCAGTTATAATAGTAGCCATTTCCTCTGTTCTTTTTTCTCCAGTACATAATTAGGATAAAGCCGAATACCATACCACCCAGATGTGCGAAGTGAGCCACATTGTCTCCTGCACTGTTTGCAAATCCGGCATAAAGTTCAATCAAGGCATATCCGATAACAAAATATTTGGCCTTGATGGGAACCGGTAACGGGAAGATGAACATTTGCTGGTTGGGGAACAACATGCCGAATGCCAGCAGAATGGCGTATACTGCGCCCGAAGCTCCCACGGTAGTCATCATATTGAGATATTCCTCCATCGGGATGATGGCCATGCCAGTATTTACGCTGTCATAGGCGGAAAGTACTGTCTCATAATGAATATACTGTACCACCTCCTGGATAATTCCGGCTCCTATACCGCACACCAGATAGTAGAACAGAAATCGTTTTGGCCCCCATACCTGCTCTAAAATACGTCCGAACATCCATACAGCAAACATGTTGAAAAATATGTGCGCGAATCCGGCGTGCATGAACATATATGTTATCAATTGTGCTGCATTGAAATCTTCGGCAAGGAAAAAATGCAATCCCAGATATTGGGCGAGGTCGATGCCGTAGCTTTGGGCGACGATGGTACCCAGAAACATCAGCACATTAATGATTAAAAGGTTCTTGGTTACAGTAGGTATAGTATTCATAATCTGTTGTTTCAATTCATTTTACAGTTCAAAAACAGTTGCCTGTTTTTGCTTTCTCCGGCAAAAATACGAATAAATTCTGTTCTATAACAGAAAAAGCAGATTCTATTCCTTCTTTTTCGTTGTTTTCCAATATTTTTTTAATGTTTTTATTTGATATTCAGAAATATTGCTCTATTTTTGTGGAGGTTTGTGATGAAAAGTAAAAATATCTTTTGTGTAACATATTAATTAATTTTAAGCATTATGAATAAGGCGGAACTTATTAGCGCTATGGCAGCGGAGTCTGGTTTGTCAAAGACTGATTCAAAGAAAGCATTGGATGCATTTATCGCATCAGTCACTAAGGCAATGAAGGCCGGTGATAAAGTATCATTGGTTGGTTTTGGAACTTTCAGTGTGGTGGAAAGAGGAGCGCGTATGGGTATCAACCCCTCTACTAAAAAGCCTATCGAGATTGCTGCAAAGAAAGTTGTTAAATTCAAACCAGGTACGGAATTGACAGCTGAATAAGAACAGTATACTCAACATACAAAGAGGGGACGTTTTACAAGGAGCGTCCCCTCTTTGTATGTTGAATATCTTGTGAGGCCATAAAAACAAGCCTGCTTGTTTTGTACTGATTTCGGTTTACGCTATCTTTGCACGCAGGAAAATACATTTGAATCATGAATATAGAACAGAAACTGGTATCGTCCGTCATCGGCGGACTGAAAGCGCTTTACGGACAGGATGTTCCTGCCGCACAAGTGCAGTTGCAGAAAACCAAGAAAGAATTTGAGGGACACCTCACGCTGGTTGTATTCCCTTTTCTCCGTATGTCCAAGAAAGGACCGGAGCAGACGGCCCAGGAAATCGGTGAATACTTGCAGGCAAACGAGCCTTCGGTTGCAGCATTTAATGTCATCAAGGGCTTCCTGAACCTGACCATTGCCTCCTCTGCGTGGATAGAATTGTTGAATGGCATTCATGCGGACAAGCAGTACGGTATCGTGGCTGTTACTGACAACTCTCCATTGGTGATGATTGAGTATTCTTCTCCCAACACCAACAAACCGCTTCATTTGGGCCATGTACGCAATAATCTTTTAGGAAATGCGCTGGCTAATATAGTGGCTGCCAACGGTAATAAGGTAGTAAAGACAAATATTGTCAATGACCGTGGAATTCATATCTGCAAGTCCATGTTGGCATGGCAGAAGTACGGAAATGGTGAAACTCCCGAATCATCCGGCAAGAAGGGAGATCACTTGATTGGCGATTACTATGTTTCCTTCGACAAGCATTATAAAGCGGAAGTGAAAGAACTGATGGCCAAGTTCCAAAGCGAAGGCATGAATGAGGAAGAAGCCAAAGCCAAGGCGGAAGCTGAATCTCCTTTGATGAAGGAGGCTCGTGAAATGCTGGTAAAGTGGGAGGCCAATGACCCGGAAGTACGTGCGCTCTGGAAGAAGATGAACGACTGGGTGTATGCAGGTTTTGACGAGACTTACCGTATGATGGGTGTAACTTTTGATAAGATATATTACGAATCAAACACGTACCTCGAAGGTAAGGAGAAGGTAATGGAGGGCCTGGAGAAAGGCTTCTTCTACCGGAAAGAAGATGGCTCTGTATGGGCAGACCTCACGGGTGAGGGGTTGGACCACAAGCTACTGTTGCGTGCGGACGGTACATCCGTCTACATGACGCAGGATATAGGTACTGCCAAACTCCGCTTTGCAGATTATCCCATCGACAAGATGATTTATGTGGTAGGCAACGAACAGAATTACCATTTCCAGGTATTGTCCATCCTGCTCGACAAACTGGGCTTCGAATGGGGTAAAGGGTTGGTGCACTTCTCTTACGGTATGGTGGAACTTCCCGAGGGCAAGATGAAGAGCCGCGAAGGTACAGTAGTTGATGCTGACGACTTGATGGCGGAGATGATTGATACAGCCAAGGAAACCAGCAATGAACTGGGTAAGCTGGATGGTCTGACAAAGGAAGAGGCAGACAATATCGCCCGTATCGTTGGTCTGGGTGCCTTAAAGTACTTCATCCTGAAAGTGGATGCCCGCAAGAACATGACATTCAATCCAAAAGAGTCCATCGACTTTAATGGTAATACGGGGCCGTTCATCCAATATACTTATGCACGTATCCAGTCTGTTCTCCGCAAGGCAAAAGAGGCCGGTATCGAAATCCCTGCCCAGTTGCCTGCCGGCATTGAACTGAGTGAGAAGGAAGAGGGACTGATACAGATGGTTGCCGACTTTGCCGCTATTGTGAAGCAGGCAGGTGAGGACTACAGTCCGTCCATCATTGCAAACTATACGTATGACCTTGTGAAGGAATATAATCAGTTCTACCATGACTTCAGCATTTTGCGTGAGGAGAACGAAGCAGTGAAGGTATTCCGCCTTGCATTGTCCGAGAATGTAGCCAAGGTGGTACGCTTAGGTATGGGATTGCTGGGAATTGAGGTGCCGGATAGGATGTAAACATTGTACTATAAAAGAATAAGCCCGAGGATACTTCTTCGGGCTTATTTTTTTATAGTGCAATATTTATTCTTGTGGTAGAAATAATAGAAGTTTAAATTATCGTCTCCTTTCTCCCATTTTATACGTGTAGACTAAGTCCTATTTTGTCTTGCTTGTTTTGGCAGTTGCCTTGGCGGTTGTTTTAGTCGTTTTCGTTGCTTTCACCGCCTTTGCAGTCCGCTTAGACTTGCCCGTATCCTTGTCGCTTTGCAGTTTCACAATTTCCAGACAAGCCTGAAGGTTCAGGTCTTGAGGGATGATGTCTTTAGGAATCTTGTAGTTGCTGCCTTTATAAGCGATGTAAGGGCCATAGCGTCCATTCAGGATTTCCAGTTCCGGTTCTTCCTCAAACTTCTTGATATGTTTCTGGGCTTCTGCTTCTTGTTTCTTTTGCAAAAGTTCAATAGCTTCTTCCAGCGTAACAGTCATCGGGTCCATTGTCTTGGGTAATGAGGCATACAAGCCGTTGTTCTGGATATAAGGTCCGAAACGTCCCGCACCTACGACTACATTCTTGCCTTCGTACTCTCCGAGAGTACGGGGAAGTTTGAACAGCTCCAGCGCTTCTTCCAGCGTAATGGTCTCGATGGACATTTCTTTTTTTACCTGGGCGAAACGGGGCTTTTCCTCATCTTCGGCAGTACCTATCTGTGCTACTGGGCCGAAACGTCCGATTTTTACAGACACTTGTTTTCCGCTGACGGGGTCTGTTCCTAGAATCCGTTCGCCTGCCTTGTGGGCGGTTTTCGCGGCAAGCGTGTTCTCCACCGAAGGATGGAATTTCTTATAGAATGTTTTCAGAATGGCGGTCCATTGCTTGTCACCTTCGGCTATTTCGTCGAATTGCTTTTCGACGCTCGCTGTGAAGTTGTAGTCAAGGATGTCCGGGAAGTACTCTATCAGGAAGTCATTGACCACAATACCGGTGTCTGTCGGCATCAGTTTTGACTTTTCGGCTCCGGTGATTTCTGTATGGTTGTTGTCCGTTATTTCATTACCCTGCAGGTTAAGCACATTGTAGGTGCGTTCTTCACCTGCTTTTTCTCCTTTTATCACGTATTCGCGTTGCTGGATGGTGGAAATGGTAGGAGCATAGGTAGACGGACGTCCGATACCCAGTTCCTCCAATTTGCGCACAAGGCTTGCTTCCGTGTAGCGGGGAGGGTGTTGGGTGAAACGTTCGGTAGCAGTGATACCTTCATGTTCGAGCTTCTGTCCTTTTTTCAGAGGGGGCAGTAGGCGTGCCTCATCTTCCTGGGTTTCTACGTCATCATCGTATGATTCGCGGTAGACACGGAGGAAACCGTCGAATTTCACCACTTCGCCGGTTGCAGTGAAAGTCTCCGTCTCGTTGCTGATAGCAATGGTTACGGTTGTCTTTTCCACTTCGGCATCTGCCATCTGCGAGGCGATGGTACGTTTCCAGATGAGGTCGTACAGCTTTCTTTCCTGCGGGGTACCTTCTATCTTGGCATTCTCCATATAGGTGGGGCGGATAGCTTCGTGGGCTTCTTGCGCTCCTTTGGTCTTGGTGGCGAAGTGGCGGTTGTGTACGTAACGTTCGCCCATCAGGTTGGAGATGGTTTCACGGCTGGCGTTGACGGCAAGTTCGGAAAGGTTGACGGAGTCGGTACGCATGTAGGTTATCAATCCGGATTCGTACAGACGTTGCGCCACCATCATGGTCTGTGCCACGGTGAATCCCAGTTTGCGGGCAGCCTCCTGCTGCAAGGTAGAGGTGGTGAACGGGGCGGCGGGAGTTTTCTTCAGCGGACGGGTAGTGATGTCGCTGATGGTAAACGTAGCTGCTTTACAGCTCTCCAGCAATTTCCGGGCTTCTGCCTTTGTCTTGAGCCGGTGCGCCAGTTCGGCTTTCATTTCCACTGTTTTGCCGTCAGTGTCCGGAACGAGGAATACGGCGGTAACACGGTAGGATGCTTCGGTTTGGAATGCATGTATCTCGCGTTCGCGCTCTACAATGAGACGGACGGCTACGGACTGTACACGGCCTGCAGAAAGGGCAGGTTTCACTTTCTTCCACAATACCGGTGAAAGTTCAAAACCTACGATACGGTCCAGGATACGTCGGGCTTGCTGGGCATCGACCAGGTTGATGTCAATGTCACGGGGATTTTCTATCGCTTTCAGGATGGCACCTTTGGTGATTTCATGGAAGACGATACGTCTGGTGTGTTCCGGTTTCAGTTTCAGCACTTCGTACAAGTGCCATGCGATGGCTTCCCCTTCGCGGTCCTCATCGGAAGCCAGCCATACGGTTTCTGCCTGCTCGGCTTCTTCTTTCAACTGGGTTACGAGTTTCTTTTTATCCGCCGGTATCTCGTAATGCGGTTTGAAGTCTTTGTCTACGTCAATACTGAATTCTTTTTTCTTCAAATCACGTATATGGCCGTAGCTGGAAAGGACTTTGAAATCTTTTCCAAGGAATTTCTCGATGGTTTTTGCTTTCGCCGGAGACTCGACTATGACAAGGTTTTTCTGCATAAATTTCTGTTTTTTAGTGACTCCCGCCACTGAATTCGCCCGCAAAAGTAGGAAAAAAAGATTCTTCCCACCTTATAATATAAGGAGAATTTAGCAAAAATGACCTTTTTTGTTCAAATTAGAGCTTCGGCTTGTGCTACCTCTATTAAAAGAGGAAGCTTACTCCACCTAAGAAACTGAGACCTTCTGAAGGGTATCCCCAGTAGTACTGGTAATCTTTGTTCAGCAAGTTGTTCACGCGCGCATACACGGAGATTCCTTTGAAGAGTTCGTAGCTGCCGTTTAGATAGAGATTGCTGACGGGGTCTGCCTTGTTGCCCTCCACGCCTTGGCGTGAGATGTGCTGATAGCCGATGCCGACAAGCAGTGGGGAGATGGGGCGTACCTTGAGATTGAGATTGCCTTCTACGGCCGGTTTGAAACTTACTACGACATCAGAACCGTCTGAGTCCGTTGTCCAATGGCGATAGACGGCATTGGCGGCGAGATAGAAAACATCCTTGTAGTTGTAGCTCAGGTCGGCTCCGGCATAGAGGTTCTTGGTGTCTTCTGTGAGGAAAACATTGCTTATCCCGTCGGACTTGACAGTCGGAGTGTCAATCAGGTCGTTTTTCAAATCTTGATACCCGCCGTATAGGTTGAACCACAATCCGCTGACCGGACTTGCCTTGAAGCCGATGGCTGCGTTGAGCTGTTCGTAGGTATTGTCAAGCTGCTGGTTTGTAATGCCATAAGGCGTAATGGTTTCCAGACGGCGGAAATCGTTCTGTAGCCGTCCTCCCTTACCTTGTGCGTAGAGGATGTAGCTGTCCGAGAAGATGTATTGTATTTCTACGTCGGGAGCGGCGCGGAACTTCTTGCCGAAGCCGAAAGCCAGGTCGACGTGTGCGCCGAGACGTATTTTCCAGTCGTCATTCTGAAAGAGATAGTATGGATTGAAGTCTACGTCGGTGTGATTCTCGAAACGTCCGTCGCTGTAGAATGTATTGTCCATGGCAAAAGCCATGCCGATGGTCTGCTCATCGGAGATGGAACCGGTGACATCGGCTTTGGTACGCACGATATTTTCTTTGATATTGCTCACCATGAGGTCGTGTTGGCGCTGGTAGACCAACAAATTGGTTTCGGCACGGAATTGGAGAGGCATATCGTCGCTCGTGGAACTTACCCCGAAATGTACATCACCCGAAACGAATTTCTGCTTGTTGCTGACGAAGTCGGGCAGGAAGTTGAAATTGCTTTGGTTGAACTTTCCGGCAATATTCAAATCGACTTTGCTGAAGGCATGTACATAATCCATGGCAGCATGGGTACGGTAGTAGAATGAATTCCACTTCCCGCCATTATCCGGCAAGTCCAGTTTGCCATCCATGCCATCCATTGTGAATGTCAGGTTGAGGCGGTCTTTGGGGGATAAAGAGAAGAGGTAGTTGGCGCGTACATCGAGGTTACCGTAGTTACCGTATCCCAAGCGTACATATCCGGGCAGCGCTTTCGCCTGCGTCTCTTTTCCGGTATAGGCTTGCATGATACCTGCGGGGATTTGGGTTGCCGGCATCAGGGTGGCGTCATATTCCACCGCCTTTTTGCTGACGGTAGGAGGTTCCACCCTGGGAAGCACGTTCACTTTGGAGGCATCCATGATGTCCGGATTATATTCTTGTTCCACGACTACCGTACGGTTCATGGTGGTGTCTTGGGGTTGTGTCTGGGCTTGTGCTCCCAAAGAGAGGGAGACAAGCATAGTTCCTGCGAGGATATATTGTATCTTTTTCATAATGTGCTATATTTCTTACTTCAATTTCTCCAGTCTTTCGTTAATCATGCTTGCTATATCGTCGTCGGCCTGGTAGTTCTGCTGCAGGCTCAATAGGTATTGGCGTGCATCGAGCTTCTTGTCCATGGCTACATATACATCAGACAGAAGGATGAAACTGCGTGCCAGCCAGTAGGCATACGGTGTGCTTTGGTCGATGAAATTAAGGATTTCCTTTTCTGCAGAGGCATAATTACCGGCATTGTACCATTGTAATGCCACCAGATATTTGGCTTCGGCTCCATAAAGGGTACGGGTGTCTTTGGCCAGCAGCTGAAGGTCATCCATTGCCTTCTTGTCGGCTTTCTGGTTGAGGTATGCCTTGGCACGGTAGTACAACGCCTCGTTCCGGAGCTCCGGAGACAGCTTGGCTTCGGCAAGCAAGGCTGTGGCGGCGTTGATGACTTCCGCATCATCATGCATCAGTGCTCCACAGCGCAGTACACCGATAGCGCCAAGCTGGCGGCGCTCTGCCGTGGTGGCTTTGGCCTGCAATTTCTTGTAGTCGGCCAATGCCAGGTCATATTGCTGGCGGTTGAACAGAATTTCTCCATGCATCAGCAAAGCCTCTTCAGAATATGGGTTATCGGGGTATTCCAGCAGTTTTCCGGCATGTTCCAATACCGCCTCTTCATCTTTCTGCTCTTTGCCTATGACGCAGAGGTAGTAGTGTGCATTCAGGCTGAAAGCGCCTCCCGGATAACTTTGCAGATAACGGGTGAAGCTCTCTTTGGCAGGTGTGGCTTCGCCTTTCATATATACTTTTTCGGCAGCGATGTAAGTCAGCGAGTCTTGCTCACTGGGTTCGAAGCGGATTTCTCCCGGCATCTGGGCGGCAAGGGCGGCAAACTCGTCCACGCGGTTGGCATCTACGTAGATGGACTTCAAGTCGCGCATGGCAAGGCGGGCTTCCTCGCTTCCGGGATATTGGGTGACCACATGCTTGTAGGCTTCTATGGCACGGTCATAGTCATCGTTCTGGTAGTAAAGCAGACCGATTTCGGCGGCGGCTTTACGGCTGACGGGGCTTTCGGGGTATTTGGCAAGCAGCTCGCGGAAGGTGGCGATAGCCTGGCGGCTGTTGTTGCTCTGTACGTAGGAGCGTCCCTTCTCGTAGAGGGCATTGATGGCGTAGGGCGAGTTGGGATATTTGGCTGCAAGTCGGTCCAGCATGCTCACCTTTTCCGTATAGTTTTTCTGCATGCCATATACCAGTGCTAATTGATAGACGGCATAGTCTCCGGCGGGAGTGTTCAGGTTCTCGGCTTTGGCGTAGTATTGCTTGGCTTCCTCGAAACGGCGGACGTGCAGGTTACAGTCACCGATGCGGTTGTAGGCATCTGCCAATGCGGTCGGGTTTTCGCCTTTCTCCAGTTGGACAAAGTTGCGGAAACGGTTCTCTGCCGTCGAATAGTCTTTCTGGTGGAAAGCGATGTAGCCCAGGTTATAGTAGGCAAGGGCAAACATTTCCGTATCCCTCTGCCGGGTGAGTGACAGATATTCGTTGAAATTGCGGGCAGCTTCTCTCATCCGGTTCAGGCGGTAATAAGACTCGCTGAGCCAGTAGAGGGCGTCTGCCTTGGTCTGGAGGTTGTATTGCCCCAACGTGACGCTTTGGTTGAAGTAACCGATGGCTTGTTCGAACTGCGTGTTGGCAAAAGACTGGGTCCCGAGTTGGAACAGAATCTTTTGTTTGGCTTCCAGAATGGCTTTGCTGGGATGGGAGATACGGTCGATGGACTTGAGTGCGGCATCATAGCTGCGTGTATTCATGTATACTTCCACCAGGTAGTTGCTGACCTTTTCGGCATAAGGAGAGTTCGGGAACTCGTTCAGGAATTTCTCGAAGACGGTCACCGATTCGCCGAAAGCGGAATAGGAGGTCTCGTGAATGCATAAGGCGTAGTTATAGGCGGCTTGTTCCTTGACTTTCATATCGGCGTTGGAGGCGGCAGCCTGCTCGAAGGCCATACGCGCTTTGGTCTTGTCTGCCAGTTGCAGATAAGCCAGTCCCATGTGCAGGTATGCGTTCTGCGAAAGGGCATCGTTTTCGGCAGTCACTCTGCCGAGGACGGAGGGGACTTGCGAATACACGCCGCATTGATAATAGGACATTCCCAGCATGTAAAGGGCATCCCTTCTATGAGCGGCAGATTCGGCATTGTGTTCTATATATTGTCCGAAGGACTTTACGGCTTCGTGATACTTCCCGAAATGGTATTCGGCTGTACCGAGGATACGGTTCAGCTCCGCCGTGTGGGTGTAGCTCAGACCGTCGGGATGGGCTGACAGTGCATTCTGCGCCACGATTTCCGCCTTGTCGTACTGCTTCTTCAACAGATAGATTTCGGCGATGTAATAGGGAACCAAGTCCTTGTATTTGGCATTGTCCTGCAAAGGCAGGAAACCGCTGAGCGCTTCGTCATACCGTCCTTGGGTATATCGGATATAAGAGATGTAGTAAGCACAGTCCGCTGTATACTTGCGGCTGGTGCTACGTAGCGTCTCGAACCAGATGGCTGCTTCCTTTACATTGCCCGTCTTCAGATAGCAGGTGGCAAGGCGGTAGGTCATGTCGTCACGCTCCTCGGTACCCAGAAGGTCGAGGCGGGCGGAGTTGAACATGGCGAGGGCATCGTCATAATTGCCTTCGAAGAAGTAGGCGGAGGCAATCAGGGCGTAGATGCGGTTGGCATGGGGAGTATCGGGATATTCGTCCAGGAAGGCACGGAGCAGGTCTATGCTTTTGGGGTCTCTGAGCTCGTATGCGGCGCATACCAGCATGTATTCCGCTTCTTGCCGCTCGCCGGTATCGGGCAGAGGCTTGCCGTCTGCATTCATCTGGCGTACATAGGCTTGCAACGGAGAGATGGCGGCAGCATAGGCCTTTTGCTGGAACAGCGTTTGTCCTTCTTGGTAGAGTCGCTTGGGAGAAGTACTCTTCTCGCTTGTTTGTGCTGAGGCGAGTAAAGGTGCGCAACAGAGTGCTGTGCACAATATTCGGGAGATTTTATGTTTCATCTTCTTTTGTTAGAATAGGTATTTTACAAAAATACGGGTTTTAACCCGGAAATGTTACACTTGTTTGGCTTTTTTAGGATATATACCATAATAGGAACGAATAATCATTCGCTTTTGTTCTTCCGCATGTCTTCCAGGAAGATACCCACTCCTTTGCGGATGGAGCCGAGTCCGAACTCTTTCGTACGGATATCTTTTAAGGGGAGGAAGAAGAGGTCTGCCGCGTCGTCCATCGCCTCGAAGTGCAAGGTGTCCTCCACCGTACAACGGAAAAACATATCCAGCGTGTGTACGGGGAAGCCGGAATAGATGTAAATATTGGGCAGGGAGAAGAGATATTCGGCCTTTGCCACCTTCATGCCGGTTTCTTCTCTTACTTCGCGGGCAACGCCTTCCTCACCGGTCTCGGTCATGTCGATGAAGCCTCCGGGGAGGTCCAGCGTCCCTTTGGCAGGCTCTTTGGCGCGGCGGCACACCAGCAGCTCGTCGCGCTCGTTCAGTATCAAGGCGACGGTGGCGGAAGAGGGGTTGAAGTAGTAGACGAAACCGCAGTCGGCGCACTGCTTCGACTTCTCGTTATGAACTTCGAAATGGGCTGAACCGCATTTCGGACAATATTTGAATTGCGAAAGTGGATGTTCCATGATATTTTAGTCTTTGTCCGGGGGACAAAGATAATGGAAACCAGGTGTAGTATGAAAGGAACGGAGTGAATTTTTCGTATCTTTGGCGACTATAAAACCATATCGGATGAAAGATTTTGCTGCCATTGATTTTGAAACGGCCAACGAACAGCGTACCAGCGTTTGTAGTGTAGGAGTGGTTATCGTACGTGATGGAGAGATTGTGGACCATTATTATAGCCTCATCCGTCCCGAACCGGAGTATTACACTTATTGGAATACCCGCGTGCATGGTCTGACGTTGGCAGATACCCGGGATGCTCCTATCTTTCCCGTTGTGTGGCAGGAAATAGCTCCACGCATTGAAGGCTTGCCATTGGTAGCGCACAACAAGGCCTTTGATGAAAGCTGCCTGAAAGCTGTTTTCCGTACTTACTGCATGGATTATCCGGATTATGAGTTTCATTGTACTTTGCAGACATCACGTCGCGTCCTGAAAGGATTGCCCAACTATCAGTTGCACACAGTGGCAGCTTGTTGTGGCTACCAACTGGAGCAACACCACCATGCATTGGCGGATGCGGAGGCTTGTGCATGGATAGCCAAACAAGTCATATAAAGGAGGAAGTTCATGTGGAATCCCGCTCCGTAGCTGTTTATAAAGCCAATCGTAATCCTATGCTTGCGTCATGATACACTTGGCTATTATTGTTTCTACATGAAACACGGCATCTTCGTGGTGATGATAAATAGCATCCGCCTCGTAGACTCCGGTTTGAGCCATATTCATAGAAAGAGGAACACCATTCTTGAATGTTTCCGCTCATGTCATACAATCCCAATTCATTCGGTCTTTTTAAAGCCACGGGATGGGTGTGATGTTCACTGTTCCCATCATACCATGCAACTTCATCAATAGAATTTGAACCGGCGTATTTATACCCTTTGCTTTGATTTCCTCCTCGTGCCGCATACTCCCATTCTTCTTCGGTTGGAAGACGGAACTTGCGTCCGGTAACATTGTTTAGTCTTTGAATAAAATCTATGCAGTCAATCCATGATATATTCTCGATAGGAAGATTCTCCTCTTTGGATTCCGATTGATAGTTTCCCATAATCGCATTCCATAATTTCCGGGTAACAGTGGTTTCTCCCAAGTAGAAGTTCTGTATATCCACTCTTTTGTTGCTTTTTTCGTCACTATAGGCTTCGTGCTCTTGTTCTGAAGTAGCTCCCATCATGAAAGTTCCTGCTTCAACGAAACACATTTTGAATAAAATTCCTTTTACGTCAATTGATAGATATTGGTGGTCTGTCCTTTTTTGTATAACCGTGTTTTCCTTAGAAGAAGATGTACCGTCTTGAGGATGTTCATGAGGCTCCATTGCTATCAGGGACAGAAATTCCGTAATAGATTGTGGCCTTTGTTTGCGTGCTGGAGCCATACACTTTTCTATTGCAGTTGCTATTCTGGGGGCTCTATAATCTGGAATTGTTAATCCTTCGTCTACAATGTCAGAAGCTTCGGGCGGTGTTTCTCCTGTCAGTAACTTATACATGGTAGCGCCTAATGAATAAATGTCTGTACTGGGCATGAACATGCTTGTACCACCTTGTCTATATTGTTCTATGGGGGCATAACCTTTACTGATTCCTGTAGGAGTGGTGCTCGTTTGACTTCCGTCTATATCATATCGTTTGGAAATTCCGAAATCTATTAATACGGCATCTTCCTCACCTCTGAGCAGAATGTTGGAAGGTTTGATGTCTAAGTGTAAAATCTTCTTTTGATGGATATACTGTAATGCTTTAGCTGTTTGGCAGATGTAGTTTAATGCTACCGCGGTGTCTAACTTCCCTTGCTTCTGTATTAACCTGTCCAAAGAGTCTCCGTCAATATATTCCATTACATAATATGCAGTTGCATTTTCCTCAAAAATGTCATGAATGCGGATGATATGCGGATTGTCCATCTGGGCAATGGTTTGAGCTTCTTTTATGAATTTTATTCGGAAACGGTCCACTATATCTCGACTACCTTGTGAGCCCAGAAGAACTTTGGAAGTAGTCTCTTCGCGTTCACAGTATTCTTTCATAAAGAACTCTTTAATGGCGACAGATCGGTTCAGTCCCGTCTGAAGCCCTAAGTAAGTAATGCCAAAACCACCTTGGCCAAGTACTTTTTCTATTTTATATTTGCCTCCTTGCAGAGATGTTTCCGGTAGTAGCTGCATATTCTTGGATTATTCTTGTAATATAGTGTTTTCTATTTGGTGATTTGTCTTGGAATGCTCTTTCTCCCCCTTTATAGCTTTCAACAGAACGAAAGAAGCGGCGTAGATAACGATAAAAAGTAATATGGCGAATGCAAGAATCTTGACAATCGGCAGCCTGCGCTTTTGTCTCTTATCCTCTTTAGTTTCAGCGCTCTTTTTCCCCTCTCTTTCGATTGTCCTTGTTCCAGCAGTCATGACACGGTTGTCCGGAACGGATTCTATAGGACTTTCTTCTTTGCCTTTTGCTTCTTTTGTATAATTATCCGGAATTAAGTCTAAAATATGAATAAGAAATGCAGAATGATTATCCCGGTTGTTTTCACTGACCTTGGTCAGGATTTGTATTTTTTCATCATCTGTTGTGTCAGGGTCAGAGAGGATATTCAGCAAGTCACTATCGTCAGTTTCCTCTAACATGCCATCCGAGCACATGAAGAAATAGTCACCGGGGCGGATGTCTGTAATATGTTTTATGTCTGCTTTAGGACGTCTTTCCAGGTTGGGTTGCATGGCACGGGTAATGACATTCTTCTGCTTTGAGGTTTTCATCTCTTCAAGGGTGATTTCACCGATGTCATATAGGTCGTTTATCAACGAGTGATCTCTTGTGTGGAAAATGTATCTTTCAGAAGGTCGGATATGATAGATGCGGCTGTCACCGATATGGGCAAGCAGGCATCCGCCACTATGAAATTTCAGAAGAGTCATGGTGGTCCCCATCTTTTTGGCGGCACCATTATCCTTTTGGTCTAATGAATCATAGGCTGCATTGAGCGCCTCGTTAAATTGCTCGTCTGTGAAAGCCCCTTCCGGTGAAGTTTGTGACAAGATGTATTCACTCATCGTTTGGCATACTGTCTGGCTGGCAACCTCACCCGACTCATGACCACCCATTCCATCGCATACGATAAACAGGCGGTCTTCTGCCGTTACTTCACCTGATACGGGGAAGATGGAATCTTCCTGATTGCTCCGTTGTCCCAGTTCGTAGATAGCTAAGGGGTTTAAAACATATTTCATATCCAATTTTGTTTTAGGTTTAAATGATTGTATCATCTTCAGAAAGAAGTATGAATTTCAATGTCGTATTCGACATTTTTATGATTTCACCTCCATGCAGTATGATACGGTCGCCATTTTCAATTAATCCAGAATTGATATAAGTGGCATTTTTGTTTTGAGCATTCGAAAAATAGTGTATATAACCACCGGTTTTCAGTTTGCGTACCTCAATAATGGAATGTGAACGGCTCATTGTAAGGTCATCTGTATCAATCTGTACAGTGGCGTTTGATGTTTGTGCCTTTCGTCCGATTGTATTTATTCCTAGGGATAAAGTATATATATGACTTGTGCCAATTTTCTGAAGTTTGCCGATACTCTGATTTTTTGAATGGTCAATGTGGGTTTCATCTCCCATGGTGGTGTCATCATTTTCATTTGGTGGAGTATATTGTTGTTTGGGAACTTTGTAGTCAATGTACTTTGATGCCTTTTTGCATACTGGGCATGGAATACTCTTGGTTTCCAGGCCTGCTATCTTTTTTATAGTCAGAACGGCACCGCAGTTCGGACACTTGATTCTTAATAATTCTGATTCCATTTGTTCTATTCTATTATTGTTACCATATCATTACCGGCATAGAATCGCTGAACTTACCCCACATGACAGGGTGCTGCTTGTCCCTTGACAGCTTTTTTACCCCTTGGCTGACAAATTCGAAAAGCTCTTTAGCTGTGATGATCCGATCACGGTTTATGTCGGCTCCGCCTCGTAGTCCCCGTTGCAGGCATGTTGTGAAGAACCCGTTTTTCATGGAAGGAGACTCTATAGAGACTTCATTTTCACGGGAAGAAAGGAACAGCATTACTTTTAACGAAGAGGGGGATATATTCGATGAGTTTCTACGTGGTTCTCTCATCTTTCCAGAGAAACATGCATCTGCAAATATCATTTTGTTCTTGGCTGCACTTTTTGCCATTGTTTTCTTGATGTCTTGATAAGTAATCATTGCATCATAGCCCACAAATCCACCTTTATATCCATGACCACTAAAAAAAAGGACAATGATGTCTTTGGCTGAGGCTTTATTGAAAATTCGCGTCATACTGCTTAATACATTACTTCGGGTGGCTTGTGCATCGGTTAATAATATTGTTTCTGCTTTCTGATTTTTCTGATATATCCATTGTATGGTCTCTGCATCTTTGGCAGGCAATGTTAAATCATTCTCTGTGCCGGGATAGTCTGCAATGCCTACGGAAACTAAATATATATTCTGTGCCAGGCTTTGCAGGCTAAACAAGCATATGCATATCAGTGAAAATAATATCCGCTTCATTCTCATCTTGTCCGTTGATTAGGCAAATCCGCTGGAGTCAGCATCATTAATATAATCAGGCATATCTGCCAGATAATCATCCGAGGGTATTGCATCCATCTGCTGCTGCAAATCGGCAACTTCCAGTCCTTGGTCTTGTATGTTGTAGACTTCATTTTCGCTGATTACTCCATCTCCATTTACATCGGCTCCCATCAGGTCGAAAGTGCCGTTATGATCCACATCTACCACATAAACTTCTTGTCCGTTTATTTCCAGTTGTCCGATGGTAACCATCGAGCCGTCATCCATGGTTTCATCACTGATTCCTACAATCTGAACTTCATCTTCAACGTGTGCATTTTCATGTTCCACATTGACTATTTCCGGTTCTTCCGTTGCATGATGTTCCGCTACATTATGGCTCTCTTCTGTAGCGTGTTCTGCTGTCTCGTGATTTCCCGAACCACTTGCTCCATAGGAAACGCGGCTTCCGAATTCTGCCCGCTGTTCTGGTGTCATGTCACTCCATTCATTGGCGTAATATGTACCGTATACGCCACCGTGCCATTCAAAGACTCCTCCCGGTCCTACCTCCTGGCGCGCTGCTGCAAAGGCTTCGCTGAAAGACATATCGTCACTGACTGGTGCCACCGGTAACCCGACCACCTTCTACAGAGGTGGGTGAGTCTGGAGAAACGGGAGTAGAGCCATGGCTTGTTGCTGACTGGCTGCCGTGGCTGGGAGCGTCACTGTCATTGGCGGCACTGGAAGAGCTGGTGAAAAAGGTACTGGCGGCACCTAATAAAATTCCAGATATGCCACCTATTGTTACATGTTTCCATGAACTGTCTTTTTTCGCAGGCTGTTCCTTTGAGGTGCTCTGGTTGTTGTTCGGCAATGTTTCTTCGTTGTCGTTCTGTTGCTGGTTAAGAATGGTGTCTTCTGAGTTCATAAGGCTGATATTTTTTAGTATTAATAATGTCTTTTCATATAGAAAACAGCTGACTGTCTTCTACAATGGTATCATCACTGTATATAGCATTGTCCAGCAAAGGAATATCCATCGTTTCTCCTGCTACCCAGTCCATGACGTCTTGCATATCTGATTGAAAGATATCTCCTTCGTCTGGATATTCAATGTCTTCGATGACAATTTCATCATTCTCCGTACTGGCCATGTCTATCGCTTCACTTTCAGCCGGAGAAAGAGGGTCTATGGTGTAGGCTATGTCTGCAGTGACGGGATCTGATATTTCTATAGATACAGTTTCTGGTTGTATCATCTCATCAGTGCTGCTTTCCTCTACAATTTCCAGTGTCTCGTTGTCTTCATTAGAGTCAGTTTCCCATGCTCTTGTTGAATAAGCTGCTGCTGCAAAAGCCGCTCCTCCTATTGCTGCTCCCGTGCTTGCGGCTACTCCAAGATTCTTAGCGTATTCTGATTCTGAGACTTTTAACTGCTTCTTTTCCATAACCAATGTTTTCTTTTATGTTTCAAAGATATTGATTTGAAATGATAACCTATATAAGGATTTGTGTATATTACATGAAATGCGGTGATTCTTGTATGAAATAACCGTATAGGTGGTCATTCTCAAGCTGATGAGGTCGTTTTATTCATCAAAGAATGTTTTTGCTGTAGAAGTGACGTGGTTCTTGACTTTGCTGATGGGTATCACAAAGGAGGGAGCGCCTGCTGCGTAACTGGCAATTTCATAGGGAGCATACGAGAAGAAAACACCATCTTTTGTAATCCATGGGTCTGTTTCGGGCAGAGGGAGGTTGTTGATATTGTATAATTCGTTGTTCAGTTGAAGGTTGTCCATCAGCTCGTCATCGGTCACTACCCCGAAATATTTTTTCAAACCAGCTTTTATGTCGTTTTGTATCGCATAAGGGCGCATAATCATGTCTTTTGAGAATTTTTTCCCATCAATTTTCCGAAAGGTGACACCTACGGCAAAACCATATCCATGAGCGCCACCGGCATATGCGTAGCAGTCTTTGATATATGTGATGATTTTGCTTGTCTCATTGGCTTTTTTTATATCTGTGGTTGAATAACCGTCTTCTTCATTGTTGTCTAACCCTTTCGTATAATATGCAAAGAATGTTGCACCGTCGTTCAAGTCGCCGTCGTAAGTTCCTCCAAGTTCTTCATTAATCCACTCTCTGATGTTTTGTAACAATATGGCATTACCTGAAGTGGGATAGTCTATATTCAGCTTGTTGGTACCGGTAGAGGAATCTACCTCTTTGGAGTACCTTTTTGTCTTCAAGTCATTATTTGACGGTGCTTCGTTTAATGGTTCTTCATAGGGTATGGGCATATTATCCTCTGTAACGACATCAGGCATATTTACTGCACTGCTTTGATTCATGACATAAATAACACCAATCACTGCAGCTACTAATAAGGCTATAAGAAGTGTTTTGCCAACTATGGAAGATCGTTTCTTATCTTTCTCCTTTTCAACAGTACCGGAGAAAATTGTTTCTTCTGGAGCGGCTTTTCTTTCATGTATTATCGTAATGAATTGTTGTACCGAAGCCGGGCGGCTTTCTTTTATTGGTTGCATGGCAGTTCTGATTGCCTTGTCAATCCAGGGAGATATGGTAGAGGGTAATTGTGGGAGTCCATGTTGTGATATGTCTATAGCACTGGGTGGCGTTTGCCCTGAAATCATTTTCAGCAGAGTAGCTCCAAGAGCATAAATATCCGATTGTGGTGAGAAATTGTTTACGCCGCCTGTATTGTACTGCTCCAAGGGGGAGTATCCATGGCTGATACCAACTGGAGTGGTTGTTGTACCGTCACCAGTTTCAGGATCATACTGCTTCGATACGCCAAAGTCAATTAAAACAGTTCTATGCTCCTTTTCATCTATCATTATATTGCCAGGCTTGACGTCTAAATGGTTTATATGGCGCTCATGGAGATAGCTTAAGGCTTGTCCGATACTATCAATGATGGAAATGGCTTCCGTCTCATCAATTTTCCCTTTGGCATTAATTTCTTGTGCCAACGATTTTCCAATGATATATTCCATGCTATAGTAGGAAGTGTCATTCTCCTGAAATACGTCAAGCACTCGTATAATATTCTTGTGATTGAGGTCTGAGATAATCTTAGCCTCTTTTAGAAATTTCTTTTGAAACTTCTCTACAAATTTTTTCTTACTGGTTGTTGGCACTGTTACTGTGCCCGACACATTGTCACGCTCACAATATTCTTTAAAGAAAAACTCCTTTATAGCGACTTTTTTGTCGGTTAGCGTTTGGGTGGCCAAATAGGTGATGCCGAACCCTCCTTGTCCTAAGACTGTTTCTATTTTATATTTTCCTCCTTGCAGAAGAGTTCCGTTTTGTAATTGCATAATCTATAAGATTTATTGATGTGTTATATGGTTGATTGCGAGTAGTAGTATGATTGTTGCAGAAAATAAAATCGCATGAAGCTTCTTTCGAGGTGATAACCAAAATATGAGCAAGTCTGGTAAGATGACAAGGCTTGTTATGGTGATAATTCCTCCTACTCCTATGTTGGGTCCAATTATTAGCATTAGAGTCATGACTCCAGCAAAGATGGCCATAAAGCTTTCTTTTGCTATGCTTATGACCTTTGCTCCCTCTTCAGGGGGCGTTTTATTAGAAACTACTGTGAGAACAGTTTCGTTGAAAGAAGGAATTTGGGAAGTGATGGCCCTTTGAAGCCTTGAGAACATGCCATGCCAGTTTTTGGGCAATTCATCGGTGCGTAATTCATCTAAAGCCTCATACTCCACCTTTATATCTGCATAGGATTTTTTTGTAGAGAAGAGGGAGAATCGCATGCGGTAAAAAATATCTGGTGCATTATCCACTTCATAATTGAATGAGTCATAAGCTGTTTGTAAACTTAACTCTCGTAGGTTTGATAATAGTTTTTTGAATTTTTGAGAGGTATATGGATAAGTATAAGTCTGTATCTTGGTTTTTGGGGCAGTATCCATAATTTTGTGTAAATAGAAACGGGATTCAGTTATAAGTTCTCTT